>OBJA01002565.1_pt1 | contig 10308 bp, 8 predicted proteins | sample 1519751 | NCBI WGS metagenome assembly OBJA01 (sample SAMEA3881238, study PRJEB22517) | soil metagenome | biome: lake sediment; feature: soda lake sediment; material: sediment, water from around vicinity | place: India | collected 2013-12-23 | depth 3 m
ATAACCACGAGTTTTCAATGCAGCAGCAAACGGTTCGTGCAACCGCTCCATCTCAGACTCATTTTCAAGATGACTGAGGAATTTTCTGGCAATTTCAGTTGAAGTTTCTTCGGGTGCTTCTGCCAAAGCAGTAGCCAGATATTGTGAAGACACCTCATTGAATACGGTTTCAAATCTATCTGCCAATCGCTGTTTTACCATCAGCAGCATTGGTTCGTCTAGACCATACCTCTTTAACCTATCAACTAACTGTCCTTCAAGCTGCAGCAGTATTCTCCGCAGAACTCTTCCGCCCTGTGGTCCTGACAGCTCCCGCGACTCCATGGCCAGATCACTACTGACTCTTTCAATATACTCAGTCAGCATATTGGAAAGCTGTGCCTCATCGCCGGTTGTTCCCTGACGTATTTCCGAAGCCAGATAGATCAGCCGGGCAGCATCATTGGGTTCCGATTTGATTGCATTGACAATCTCCTTTACCGTAACCCCTATCCCCTCAGCTGCTTCACTAAGTGATCCGGCAAGAGCTTCACTCTCCAGCTCCACATCCAGTATCCGTATCAACTGAAGATACTCCGTCAAAGACATCCCTTCAGAAAGCAACACCTGTTTCAGTTGTGGTAGCAGCCCTTTGAGCTCGGAGAGATCCGGAAGCATTCTCCGTATAATCTGGGCAAGTCGTTTCAGAGAGAGTGTGCCGGATCGGTACTCCTCTTTGACCAGTTTTAAAATGACATCGCAGGTAAGATCGTTCATCTGTTTACTAATCGGTGCAGCAGCCATGATCTTCCCGGTTACCTTCTGCACCTCGATCGCTTCGGAAAGGTCCAATTTCAGTTCGTAAATTGCATTGAGCAGGATTTCCAGTGATCCAGGCTCTGTTTTCTGAACATCGGACCGAACTTTCTCAAGGGACCTCATGAACTGCCGGGCAGCATCGGGATCGGACACAATTGCAGAGAGTGCCTCTCCTGATCTGGGGGAATATTGCTCGAGAAGCCCTGCAAGAGAGAACATCTGTTCAATCTGCCCGAGTGCATTACTGCCCAGCCCAACTGATGAAACTGTTTCGAACGTGGGCACTGCACCCTGCAGATCCCGGGAGATAACCGTCTGGTCGGATGTGATCTTTCCGTACCTGACAAAATTAAGGCTGATCCCCTCACAGTAACCAGACTTGAGCTTCTGTTCGATAATCGAAACCGGCACGACATTACGGTTATCCCCTGCCAGACTAATCAGGGTCTCAATATCCTGCTGGCGGACTCCAGGTTTGAAACTTATGGAGATGATACCTGACTTGGTAAATTGGGCAACAATCCGTTTTGGATTGACAGTCTTGTCAACACACCACTCATCGACGTAAAAACTATCCCGATCGACAATGAAGGAGATGATCGGCAGACTCCTGAGCATTTCGATCACTGCAGATGCAAAAGGGACACTATTTTTAGCCGTTGTTGGATGTGAACCGCCATACAGTAAAGCACTGTTGAATGCTACATTGAATAGACGGGCAAGTATCTCAGCCTGCTTCTGATCAAGTACTGGTGGTTTGAGACTGCTCATGATACCAAATCCTTGAAATGCTGTTCTGCATATTTTTTGAGGTCAGCTTTAAAGCTCAGGCAGCTCTGATATCGCTCTTGACATTTCGGTGCTATCGCTTTTAGAATGATTCTCTCCAGTTCGCTATTTATAGCCTGAGAGCATTGTGATGGCGAACAGGTAAATATCTGATCGGGTTTATTCATTTTCATGTGCACCAGTTGTTCCACCGGGCCTGGTTTGAGCGGCAGTTTCCCTGCAAGCGCTTCATAAAGTACCATGCCTGCAGCATAGATATCGGACCGCTGATCAGTTTGCTGCCCGGAAATCTGCTCCGGTGGCATGTAAAACGGTGTACCGAAGACGATCTGAGACTGGCTTTCGGTCACAGGGGTCCTGGCGATGCCGAAATCCACCAGATACGCTCTGCCACTTCGATTCTCTACCAGTATATTTGCAGGTTTTATGTCCTGATGAATGACCTGCTCGTTATGTGAATACTCCAGAGCGTCAAGTATACTCACCATAATTTTAACTGCGCTCTGCGGAGGAATTGTTCTCCGGGAAAGAACAGGGTGCAGAGAATGTCGACGAATAAGAGAACGGAGATCCTCTCCCTCGATTAGTTGCATCATTATGTAAAGGAATTCATCGGTCTCTCCCATATCGAAAACAGGGGCTATATTAGGATGGTTCAACACGGCAACCGTTTCAGCTTCATCCCGAAACTGCACCTTCATCCGATCTGGAAGCACCTCTAGCTTGGGGAATATTTTTACAGCGATCTTTCTTTTTAAAGACTTCTGATAAGCTACATATACTGCCCCCATAGCTCCCTGTCCGAGAAGTTCAAGCAATGTCACCGATGAAATATCCTTCCCGATGTACACGGAAGGATCAAACAGCTCTTTGATGTTATAGTATTCCTGCATAACGCCTTCTTCACACTCACAGCCAAATCCTAAAAATAGAACCTCCACACCCTCCGATCAAATACCGGCATGCGATTTGCCACCCCTATGAGGGCAGATGGAGAAGAAATGGCACAACTCGATCTTGCCGGTAAAACAGCCCTGATCACCGGTGCAGCAGTACGGATTGGCAAAGAGATTTCTCTTGCCCTGGCACAAAAGGGCGTGCACATCGTTATCCATTATAACAGATCTGAAAATCATGCCCGTGAACTCTCTGCCGAACTCACCAGAAAAGGGGTCTCCTCATGGATTGTTCAGGCTGATTTCTCAGACAACGATTCATTTGATCTCCTGATCCAAAAAAGCTCTTCCTTCACCGGGTCCTTAGATATTCTGATAAACAACGCATCAATATTTCCCCGTTCCAGCCTCGAGGAGCTCACCAAAGAAGCTCTTTTCACCAATATCGATATCAATGCCTGGGCCCCCTTTGCCCTGAGCCGCTCATTCAGAAACCATGTGAAACAGGGTAGTATCATTAATATCCTCGACCAGCGAATCTCCAGCTTCGACATGACTCACGTGGCCTACATTCTCAGTAAGCACGTTCTGGCAGCCCTGACCAGGATGACTGCGCTCTCCTATGCACCAGATATCAGAGTAAACGGGATTGCCCCCGGTCTTATTCTACCACCACCTGGAGAATCTATAGCCTATCTTGAACGGCTGTCAGGTACCGTTCCACTAAAACAACATGGGGATGCCGGCGATATCGCCGATGCAGCAGTGTATCTGGCCTCAAGCACCTATCTTACCGGGGAGATACTGTTTGTCGATGGTGGAAGACACCTCAGGGAGTATGCTCTCTGAAAGAATGGTACGCTTAGCACAGAAAACTCAGGATTCATTTTGACAGATAATATTCTTCAGAAAACAAATCTTTGATCAGCTTCTACTCATGTCTACACTATCAATCATCTCTCACACATGAACATCCTTGTACTGATCATCCCGGAGGTGTAGAATAAAAAACAGGAGCTCGGAAAACCACATCTACGGGAAGGAAGTAAACTATGCAGATTCAGTTTTGTGGCGGAGCGCAGACCGTAACCGGGTCACAGAAAAATTCTGTTCGAATGTGGCCTTTTCCAGGGAAGACGCCAGGAGACCTATGAAAAAAATCAAAACTTCCTTTTCGATCCAACAACAGTCGATTCAGTAATCCTCAGCCATGCCCATGTAGACCATAGCGGCAATCTTCCCAACCTGGTCAAACATGGTTTCAGAGGTTCCATTTATGCGACCCAGGCGACTATTGATCTTTGCAAAATCATGCTTCGTGATTCGGCCTATCTTCAGGCAAAAGATCTGGAATGGGTAAATCATATCAGACGAAGAAACCATCAACCGGAACTGGAACCACTCTATACTCCTTTTGATGTAGAGGCTACAATGGACCTGTTTGTTGGTATAGACCTGGATAAAGGATTTACCATCGCTCCGGATGTGGAGGCGATGTTCAGAGATGCGGGGCATATACTTGGATCTGCAGGTGTTCATCTTGAAGTTACCGAAAGCGGAAAAACGTACAAATTGGGGTTTTCAGGCGATATTGGCAGACCCAATATGCCGCTGATGCATGATCCGAATGTACTCCGGGAACTCGATATTCTTATCATGGAAAGCACCTATGGTAACCGGCTCCATGGGAGCTATGATGATGTGGAGTCTGAACTGGCTCAGATAATCTGCGAAACTGCATCTTCAGGAGGAAAGGTTATTATTCCCTCCTTTGCGGTAGGCCGAACACAACACCTGGTCTATGTTCTTCATAAGCTCTTTGATCAGGGCCGTATTCCCGATATGCCGATATTTGTAGACAGTCCACTTGCTGTTGAGGCAACCAATATCTTCCGATCTCATACCGATGAACTTGACCGGGAAACCAAACGAATCTTTCTGGCCAACCATGAAGATCCATTTGGTTTCAGCAGGTTAACATATGTAAGTGATGTCGAGAACTCCAAAAAGCTCAACTCCATCGCCTATCCGCATGTGATCATCTCCGGGTCGGGAATGGCTGAAGGTGGCAGAATCCTCCATCATCTTCGTAACGGACTACACAATCCCAAAAACCTTGTTCTCTTTGTGGGCTATGCTGCAAAAGAGACGCTTGCCCGTAAAATCATGGATGGCAACCGGGAAGTTAAAATCTTTGGTGAGGAGCACATTGTGCGCTGTAAAGTGAAAATCATGGATGCCTTCAGTGCGCATGCCGACAGAAGAGATCTTCTGGATTATGTTGACCTTAACTCTCCCTCCAGACTCAAGCACATTTTCCTGGTCCACGGTGAACCCGACCAGGCATTACCACTCAGAGATGGGCTCAGGAGCAAGGGTTTTCAGAATGTTCATTTCCCCGCTCCAGGAGAGGTTTTTAATTATACTAAGGATAACTGGTGAGCGGTAACAGGCTGCCACATATCTTGAGAATTCACTCGGTTTCAGGTTTTCCTGGAACTGGGAATATTTACTACGTAGGGTGGAGCGCCGATGCTGTCATGGCAAGCCAGTTTTCTGATGCGCGACACCCGTAAAGGTGACACAAATCGAAAACCCTTTCCAGGACAAGATACGATTCTGCACGTGTCTTGCTAAAAATCGACTGCCTCCTACGGGCTTGCATTAACCGTGAGCCGGTATGCATGTCCCTGCGGCAAAAAAAACCTGACACAAATGCAACGTCAATTTCGCTCATTCTCTGTTCACTTTATCGGAATACAGATCTCCATCCTGACATACTCGTACAGATCCGGGCAGGATTTTCTATCATAGATCTCGATATCGAATGCATCACTGTTATACTGGTAGCCAGATTTTGGGAGCCACTGATGGTGAATATATCTGGTGAGTTCCTGAATAGATGAAGAAAACTGCTCCGCCTTCACCTTTTGAGTTGTAAAGACTGCATATCTCGATGCCGGCACCCTCTTAAGGGTCATCTTTTCAGAAACAACCTCTGAGCAATCGGTTTCAAACCCAATAATATAGGATATCTGCTTTTTCACCGAATCAAAGTCGCAGCAGATCCCCAGCTCTATACCCTCATCCTTCTTTCCCTGGATCGTCGCAGCCAATCCTTGCTTCCGGTAGTGATCCCAGAATTCAGGTATCTCTTTAAGATTCACTCCATCGATGACACTTGTCCGTAGTTCGTACCCGATCACATTAAAACTATCTCTGGTGATAATCCTTGGCTCCATGGAGCTTCTCCTGTCATGGTAGAGAATGGGCTACGAGCAGTCCCCGTTGTTTTTCTCTTTTCCTCTCATATTTTAGAAATCGCCTCGCGGATACAAAAATACTGGAGATGTGGTGATAATGCAACTGAGGTATGAAAAAGATGAGTTGCTCGTGCAAGGTGATATGCAGAAACCGAAGGTGAATATGTCTGGCCAAAATCTTAGCACTTCTTTTGGAATGTTACATGAATGATTCTCTCGTTGTCTTGTGATTTGATTTTGCAAATAACCCTTCGTTGAATATTCTGAAATCCTAAAATGGTATAGGAACTGAATTATATTATGAAAACAAATCACATCATGAAGACATGGGCACCTGTCCATGGTTGCAATCGTGTCTGAACCCAAAGTTATTGTTTCTGATTGGAAAGATAGTTTGAGACCAAAATTAGACATAAAAACAGATCCTGATGAATTCAGCAATTACTATTGGCTTAAAGAGGAACTGCAGATTTTTTGTAAGCGCTACAATCTTTCTGGACACGGAAGTAAGGATGATTTGACTAAAAGGGTTTTTATGTATCTGAAGACCGGAGAAATCATTTTTCCAGTTAAGGGTAAAAATAGTAAATCAATATCCGGGAAAATTCCCCTCAGCCTCGATGCAACAATCCCGGAAAATTACAAAAGCGATGAGAAACATCGCGCCTTCTTCAAATCTCATATTGGTCAGCATTTTAAGTTTAATGTCCCTTTTATGGACTGGATGAAAAACAATGCTGGTAAAACATACAAAGAAGCAGTTACTGAATGGAATAGAATAACTCAAGATAAAAAGCAGGGAAAAAAGACAACAATTTCATCGCAATTTCAATACAATCAATATATAAGAGAATTCTTTAAAGCAAATCCCACGGCAATAATGGAAGATGCCATAAAATGCTGGAAATTCAGGAAATCTTTACCAGGAGACAATAAATACGAGGCGGGAGATTTACATGCCCTTAAGCAATAGTTGCAACTGCCTATGTTTTTAGCGGCAAAGTCTCCACCCGAATTGTTCGATGCCAAATAATTGTAATGCACCGGAAGCGTGATAAAAAAAAGATGCCACAAATGCCAGAAATCACCATAAATCAAAACAAAATACAACTCTCAGGAACATAATTATGCAAACAGAAAAAAACCGTTTTTTTGAAATGTCAGAAGTATTCGACAAAATGGCGCCCTATCTCGTTCCTCACTATGATTTCTTACAGAATACTATCTATGAAATCATTGGTTTCGAAAGTGACAAGTCATTTTCTTTCATTGACCTTGGAGCGGGAAGTGGAATATTAATCGAAAAGTTGCTTATCAGGTTTCCGAATTCAAGAGCTGTGTATATAGATTCATCTGTTCCTTTTTCAGAAGTCGCAAAGAAGAGGTTAGAACGATTTTCTGATCGGATCCAGTATGTGCATAAGAGCATGGAATCAGACTGGTATACAGATATCAATGAAAATCCAGATCTTATTGTATCGATGTCCGCCATCCATCACCTGGAACCAGATGAGAAAAAGGCTTTGTACAGAACAGTAAATCAAATACTATCTCAAGATGGATGGTTCATCAATATCGACGAAATGAAAAGTTTGAACCACAATGCCTATAAAAAAAGCATGCTGTTTTGGTCAAAGTATGTCAAGGATGCAAAGAGCAGGATCCCCGCAGAACTGCATGGACACTATGATGAGTGGAACAAACACTTTAATGGCTGGAAAAGAAGGAACATTGATAACGTAGACACCCCTAAAGTTAAGGGAGATGATATCCATGAGCCGTTTGATGTGCAATTAAAGTATTTGGAAAATGCTGGGTTTCAGAACGTTGATCTGTTTGTCAAATACCATTTATGGTGTGCTATAGGTGGTCAGAAGTGATCAACAAAATCGCTGTGCCTCCTTGGAAAGGGACTTATGAAACAAGAACATGACACTATTGACCTTGTGAAATTGTATTCGATCATGAACAAGCTTGAAAAACTTAAATGTATCACACGACATTCATGGATGTCGAGTGCCAGACAAGAGAGTGTTGCCGAACACTCCTGGAGATTAGCAGCATTGTTACTCCTTCTCAGAGATAATTTAGATGGGTACGATATCGAAAAAATGATGAAAATGGCCCTGTTCCACGACTTAGGAGAAATAAAGTTTGGCGATGTCCCAGGATTTCTAAAAACACATAAAGATGTTGAACACGAATCCCAGGCACTCGATGATTTCGAAATGGAGTATCAGGATCCGATTATTTCTGATATTGTAAATACCGTACGGGAATTCGACAGTAAGGAATCTAAGGAAGCCCGGTTTTTAAATGCACTAGACAAAATTGAGGGATTGATTCAGCACAATGAAGCGGATCTGGCAACATGGATTGATAGAGAGTACGATCTCAACCTGACCTATGGAATGGAAGAATGCACGTGCGACCCACTACTCATTGAGTTACGCCTGCATGTTAAAGCTGAAGCAGTAAAGAAGATAAACGCAGATAGGTTCCGACCTGAAGAGTGAAGGGAAGTTTCTCATTGCATCGGGAGAATGGACAATCCGCTATGTATGGATGGCTATGCCTTCAAAACACCTGCCCGAAATGATAGGAGTCAGGTGGTGCACAAAAGGCCTCCGTAAAGAATGCATCACTGCACAAAAAAATCAAAGAGGAGTAATGGCCCAATGAATAAAATGGATATCTATTATTTTTCCGGTACAGGTAATTCCTTGCATATTGCAAAAAAATTGCACGAAAGGTTTCCCGCTTCTAACCTTATACCGATTATCAGCTTGTTAGATAAAGAAACAATAAAGGCAGAGGCGGAAGTCGTCGGCATAATCTTCCCCTTATATCTGACAACTGTCCCGAAGCCGGTTGATATTTTTTTCAGGAAAATCGACCTAACATCGGCTACGTATTCCTTCTCGGTAATCACCAGAATAGGTACATTTTCAGTAGCAAACGTTTATATCAACAAAGTTTTAAGGAAAAGAGGCATGGTGCTGGATGCAGCATTTATGGTAAATATGGCCAATAATTCACCTACAGGCGTTAAGCCATTCGCTGATAGGACATGGGCCAGGAAAATAACTGATGACAAGGTGAAACTCATTGAGGAAAAAGCTCAGGAAAAACTGGAAACAATAGTTAATGCTGTAACCTGTAAAAAGAAAGTCTTTTTTGATGGCTCGACATCGTTTCTCTCATACCTGCTTGAACCTTTAATGACAAAACTAACCTTTAATTCAAACATCACTATACCGTTTTATGCTGATAATACCTGCACGAAATGCATGATTTGTGAGAAAGTTTGTCCTTCCGGAAGAATCAAAGTCGTGGACGGAATAATAATCTGGGATACATCTGTACCGTGCTACTATTGTTACGCCTGTTTCAATTTTTGCCCGACTCAATCTATTTTAGTTGGAAAAAAATATGTACTGAAAAATGGACGCTATCACCATCCAAGAATTGGCTACAAAGAAATATATGGTCAAAAAACGGAGAAGTGTTAAACCGCCGGGGCCAGTAATGGTCCTCCCCATGTGCAGAATAGTCCGAAGCTTTCGTTAATGTCAGTCAGCGAATTGAAAACTACCAGCTGTAATTATTCTCCATTTTTCACCGGGTTTGTATATGAACATTGTCATAAAATTACTCAGCCTGTATTGATACCGCTGACACATCGGACGATCTTATAGGGAAACACCTGTGTTTCCCTATCATGTACTCTTAATCAAGAGATACTGCGAAGGATGCAGGCATTTTGATTTCTTCTAGCAACCCTATTTGTTAAAGGGATCTGGAGTTCCAGGCGGCGGTTTTACTTTCTGCATACTTATCTGTTTGTACCTATCAAGATTCCACCTATAAATCATCATTCCATCACACATGATAAAAGCTGTAGGGTTAGTGGTCCACGCTGTTCCTTTTGGGCCTGTGGCATCTTCGCGCATTGCATTGCCCAGTTTGACCGGTTTTCCAAGTAGTAAGGGATTTTTCTCACAGATCGGAACAGCAATGAAAATTGGATTGTCAATGGTTCGTACATTCCCTCCCCGTATTGAATTATCCCTGAATACAACCCATTTTCCGTCGGGGGAGAACGTTAAATGGGAATATCTATTAGCAGGATTATAACTGTTCCAAATTGAACCAGCTACAGAAAGCAGAGGAACAAAGCGTTTCTTTTCGTCTGGTTCATTCCAGCGGAAAAGAAATAAGGTGAGTCGGTGAGCTTCAGCATATAGAGTATCGGATGCAATATTTCGCTCTTTCGGAGGAAGTGAATCGAATTGGGAAAGCTGCTCGTCAGTGGGCCATTTTCCCTGTTCAACTATCAAAGCAAAAGGCAGGTTGGGATGTATTGCAATCTCTCGCATACATCGAAATCCTACATTGCTTTTGTTAAATGCCTCTGCAAGTGGGTGTTTAACTGACTTGAAATTCTCATCAAAAACTTCAAGCTGAGTTATGCTATCCTTGTATATAAATATTTTATTCTGGTAGACAAACCAGGGTTCTGTGTAGGCAAGAGTTTTAATTCCAGCTGGATGTTCGGCAAG
>OBJA01002566.1_pt1 | contig 10303 bp, 7 predicted proteins | sample 1519751 | NCBI WGS metagenome assembly OBJA01 (sample SAMEA3881238, study PRJEB22517) | soil metagenome | biome: lake sediment; feature: soda lake sediment; material: sediment, water from around vicinity | place: India | collected 2013-12-23 | depth 3 m
CGTTCATAACTGACCCGGGACACTTCGGCGCCCAGCGACTGCGCCTGCTCCGTGGCGGTGAAACGGTCCTGCTCCGGCAATTCCCCGGCAAGAAACAACTCGCGAACGGGCCAACGCCCGGCGTCCAAGGTCTCGCGAACCGCATGGCGGCCCCAGATCCAGCTGCGCTGATGTCCCGCGAGATACGTTGCCTTGCTGCGTTTTTTGGCCAATTACGTGTTCCTTCTCAGGCATGACGCCTTGTTTATCTTGTCCGGTATGCGCCATTGGGAAGCGCCGCCGAACCCTTCCCGCCGCAACCCGGGCCCGTCCTATTTACACACTTGGAGCGCCATCTGCTCCGCCGCGCGCATGCCGTCAATGGCCGAGGAGATGATGCCGCCGGCATACCCGGCGCCCTCGCCGGCCGGGAAAAGACCCTTCAGGGAAACGCTTTCCCCATGCTCATCGCGCTCAATGCGCACGGGCGACGAACTGCGGGTCTCAACGCCCGTGAGCAGGGCATCGGGCAGATCGAATCCCCGCAGTTTTCTGGCCAGCGCCGGAATGGCTTCACGCCATGCCTGCAGCACGTACTCCGGAAGACATTCCCGCAGGTCGCACAGGCTCACCCCCGGCGTATAGGAAGGCCGCACCTCTCCGAGGCAGGTGGTGGCGCGCCCGGCAAGCAGATCGCCCACGCGCTGCACGGGCGCCTTATAATCCCCGCCGCCAAGTTCGTAGGCGGCGCGCTCCCAGCGCCGCTGAAAGGCAACGCCCGCAAGGGGATGGCCGTCTTCAAAGTCCGCGGGGCCCACCCCGACGAGGAGACCGCTGTTCGCATTGACTTCCGCGCGGGCATAGCAGCTCATGCCGTTGGTGACGACGGTGCCGGGTTCGTGGCCGACGCCTATCACCGTGCCGCCGGGACACATGCAGAACGAATAGACGCTGCGCCCGTTTTCACAGTGATGGACCAATTTATAGTCCGCCGCGCCAAGTCCGGGCGTTCCCGCGGCGCTGCCGTACTGGGCGGCGTCGATCAGCGCCTGGGGATGTTCGATGCGGGCGCCGATGGAGAAGGCCTTCTGCTTCATGGCGACCCCGCTCTCCAGCAGCGTTTCGAAGGTGTCCCGGGCGCTGTGGCCGATGGCCAGCAGCACATGGGAGGCAGGCAGTTCCCCGGCTTCATTGACGACGACGCCCCGCAACAGCCCGTCCCGGACCAGGAATCCGGTCACGCGGCTTTGAAACCGCACCTCGCCCCCATGCTCGATGATGGTCTTGCGAAGATTCCTGACCACGTGGATGAGGTTGTCCGTGCCGATATGGGGTTTGTTCAGGTATTCAATTTCCTCCGGCGCGCCCGCAAGCACCAATTCCCGCAGGATCCAGCCCCGCCTGTTCTCCCGGTCCTTAATCTGGGTGGTCAATTTGCCGTCTGAAAACGCGCCCGCCCCGCCCTCGCCAAAAACGGCATTGGACTCGGGCAGCAGTTTCCCATGCAACCAGAAATTCCGCACATCGCGGGCGCGCTCGTCCACCGGCCTGCCCCGCTCCAACACAATGGGACGCAATCCGAGCCGGGCCAGCAAAAGCGCGCCAAAGAGGCCGCACGGGCCCGCGCCCACCACGACGGGCCGTTCCGTGTCGGGCACGGGCGCGGTAACCATGAACCGATACGCGCTGTCCGGCGTGGCGCTGATGTTTGCCTTGTTCTTTATGGCGGAGGAAAGCACCGCGCCTTCGACGAGCGCCACATCCACGGCATAAACAAACTTCACGGCATTGCGCATCCGCGCATCCACGGACTTTCGGGCGATGCTGATTCGTGAAACGGCCTCGCGCGGGAGGTTTAATTCCTCCGCCACGGAGAGGGCCAGTTCCTCTTCGGAATGCTGCAGGGGCAGCGCCAGGTTGGAAACGCGTATCATGGCTGGTCCCGCCCGTCGTCTGAGCCTGCGCGGTCCCTGCACGAAAGCGGATCCGCCATCCCGACCGCGCCGAACGCATTGAGGCGCTCCACGCAGGTGGGGCAGCACCCGCACGGGTGGTCGCCGCCCCGGTAACAACTCCAGGTCCGCGCAAAATCAACGCCCAGTTCGATTCCAAGACGGACATTGTCCGCCTTGGAATTGTGCATCAGCGGGGCTTCCACAACAACGGGCCGCCTCCGGTTAAGATCAAGCAGCGCGTTCACCCTTTCCAGGAACAGGGGCGTGCAGTCCCAGTAGCCATATTCATCCTGGGCCTGTGCGCCGTAAAAAACCCTGTCGCCGCCAATGGATTCCGCGTAGGCCGCGGCAATGGAGAGGAGCGTCATGTTCCGGTTGGGGACGTAGGTTGGCGGCTGGTCGCGCATATCCTCCGGTATCTCCGCCAAGTCGGGAATCGGCGCCCCCCCGGCGAGCAGGGCGGAGCCTTCCTTCAGAAGGCCGCCCATGAACCCCATGTCCAGCAGGCGGAAAGAATCCGCGCCGACCGTTTCCGCCTGGAAGCGGGCGCAGGCCAGTTCCCGGGAATGGCGCTGTCCGTAGTGAACTGCCAATGCAAAGAGCCGCCACCCCTGGCGGTGAAGCAAATGCAGCAGAACTGTCGAGTCAATGCCGCCGCTGACCAGCACCACGGCTTTTTTTTCCCCGACCATTACAGGCGCTCCTTCTCATTCAGGGCCGTTCAAAAAAAGGCCCGGCCTTCCGTTCATGAAGACCGGGCCGAAACAAGCAAATGTCTATGGGTTCACCTACCGGGCAAGGGCCTGGTACTTTTTCAGTTCGCCCGGCTTCACGGAACGCAGTTCATTAATGTTGTCCACAACCTTTTTTACGGCCGAAGCAAGCAATTCCATGTCCTTATCCGTATTCATCAGGATCTGATGATGGGCCACAACGCCGCTGTTCTCATGGGCTTCAGTGGCGACAGGCACGCTGAACCGCTGGGGATTGATGGCCTTCCAATAGGACGCATTGAGATTATGACGGACTTTGGTCCGCGGCTTGAAGAGGCCGCAATTGTTCAGCGGCTCATAGGGCGGCTCGAATTCATCGGGGGTGCTGAGCTCCGCGTTCAGGGCGATGCAGAACTGTCGGTTGGACACTTTCAGCGCCTCGGTGTCAAGCCTGAAGGCGAAATTAAAATAGCTCTGCTGGGTGACCTCCGGGCGCCGGCGCATGGGAATGATGCCGGGGATTTCAGCGAGCAGCCCGTTGAGTTTGATGGCGTTGGCATCGCGAAGTTTCACCTGTTTGTCCAGCCGCTTCAATCCGCCGAGCAGGATGGCGGCCTGCCATTCGGTCAGGCGGTAGTTGCCGGACTGCAGGGTGGTGCCTGCCATATCGGCCGGCTTCTTCAGGCCGAACACGGCCGGGGACGCCTCATAGGGTCGTCCGCAGTTGCGCAGGCTGTAGAGCTTGTAGAAGAGGTCCTTCGTCTTGCACATGTTAAAGCCGCCCTCGCCGCTGGAGAGCACCTTGGACTCCTGGAAACTCCAGGAACTGATATCGCCAAAGGAACCGACGCCCTGGCCTTTCCAGAACGAACCGTGCTGGTGGGCACAGTCTTCAATCAGGAACAGGTTGTTCTTCCTGCAGATCTTCTGCAGCCTGGTCATATCCGTCATGCAGCCATAGAGATGCACAACGATTATGGCGCGGGTTTTGGGGGTGATGGCCGCTTCAACGGCGTCCAAGTCCAGGTTCCAGGTGTCCGGTTCCACATCCACCAGGATCGGAATCGCGTTGACATCCACGCATGCGGCGGCGGTCGCCTGCCAGGTCATGCAGGGGACAATCACTTCATCATAGGCGCCGACACCCAAGGCTTCGAGAGCCAACTGAATGCCTACAGTGCCGTTGGCGCAGCACATGCCATACTTGGCGCCCTGGTACGCCGTGAACTTCTCCGCGAATTCCCATTCGGTCGGGCCGTCATAGGACCAGCGGTTGGACTTGGTGATCTTTGCCACCAGCGCGGCGTCGGCTGCGTCGCTTATGGGCCATTTTGCCCATTTCTTGCTCTTGCCGCTTACGGGTTTGCCGCCACAAATTGCTAACTTGGACATTCGACTCTCCTTCGTTGCTGACACAGCATCCTTTTATGGTAATGTTGGGGAACCCCTTGCCCACAGGCTTCACACTTCACAAGGCCGCAGGTGCGACCCGCCGTGCGGGTGGGCGCAGAAAAAACGGGCACACAACGGCCCTGAACGTGTACTAGTATAGCCGTTTCGGGGTGGAATGTGCAAAATCAGGGTTTCCAGCAGGATGCGTTACATTCCCCGGTGCAGGCAAATTACGGGGCGGCACAGGCGCGGGACGGATTACGGGGCGGCCAGTTGCTGCGTGGCGGCAAGGGCCCGCGACGCGAACTCCTTTTCCGTGGCGTAGGTAAGCAGCCCGGGGGCGTCGGACAGGGACAGCCACCGGGGCTGAAACAGCGCCTCCTCTTTGCTGACCGGCTGTACGGCTCCGCGGACTTCATCCTGCAACCGCATGAGATAATAGTGCTCGTCCCGTTCGTAACAGACACCGTCCAGTTTGAAACTACTGCGGGCCACGCCCAAATCGGCAATGATTGCCGTCTTCCAATAGCCGGACTCTTCCCCGACTTCGCGCAAGGCGGCCTGCTCATCCGTTTCACCGGGGTCTATGTGGCCCTTGGGCAGCCGGAGTTCGTCGACGGACTCGCCGTTTCGGACCACCGTCCGCGCGAGGGCGAGCATTTCGCCGCGTCCGTTAAGCACGACACCGCCCGCAGTCTTATAGCGAAGCATTTCCACCATGGCAGAGGATTCCCCTTGGACACAGCCGTCAGTTGAACAGGAACCGGAACTTCCCGGAGTCCGGGTCCACGTCGACCCTTACCGGGCCGCCTTTTTCGAGCCGGCCAAACAGGATTTCATCGGCGAGCGGCGTCTCAATCTCCTGGGCAATGACGCGGGCCAGGGGCCGTGCGCCAAACTTGGGATCAAAGCCCAATTCCGACAGGAGCGCCTTTGCCTCGTTGGTCAGGGTCATGAACACATTGCGCTCGGCAAGCTGGGCGTTCAGTTGACGTATGAACTTGTCGACGATCTGGAGCATGACCTCGGCGGGTAGGGAATTGAAGGTGATGATGGCGTCAAGCCGGTTGCGAAATTCGGGCGACAACACTTTTTCGATGGCTTTCATGCTCTTGCGCTGGTTATCGTCTGTCACGGACGTAAACCCGATGCTCGATGCGGCCATTTCACGCGCGCCGGCATTGGATGTCATGACCAGCACCACATTCCGGAAGTCGGCCTTGCGCCCCATGTTGTCCGTCAGCGAGGCATTGTCCATCACCTGCAGGAGGATGTTGAACATGTCCGGGTGGGCCTTTTCAATTTCATCGAGCAGCAGCACGGTATAGGGATTTCGCCGTATATCGTCGACCAGCATGCCGCCCTGGTCAAACCCGACATATCCCGGGGGGGCGCCAATCAGTCTCGAGACGGCGTGCTTCTCCATGTATTCGCTCATGTCGTACCGGGAAAAATGATTGCCCAGGACGGCCGCCAGCTGGCGCGACACCTCGGTTTTGCCGACGCCGGTGGGACCGGTGAACAGGAAGCATCCCACGGGTTTCTGGGGGCGGCTGAGTCCGGCCCGCGATCTGCGGATGGCGCGGGTCAGCTGCTCAATGGCTTCGTCCTGTCCGAAAATGGCCTCGCGGAGTTCCACATCGAGCCGGATGAGGCGTTCCTTGTCGGAACTGCTGATGCTGCGGGCGGGTATGCCGGCAAATTCCGCCACCACCGTTTCAATATCCAGGGGCCGCACCGTCTTACGGCCGGCTCCCCCCTCAATCCGGACGCCGGAAGCGGCCTCGTCTATCAGGTCAATGGCCTTGTCGGGGAGGAAGCGGTCATTGATGTGCCGTGCCGCGAGTTCCGCGGCGGAGCGCAGGGAACTGTCCGTAAAGCGAATGCCGTGGTGGGCCTCATACCTGGCGCGCAACCCCTTGAGGATCCGGTATGTTTCCTCGGCGGAAGGCTCCTTCAAATCGATTTTCTGGAATCGGCGCGACAGGCCGTGGTCTTTTTCAAAATGATTTTTGTAGTCCTCATAGGTGGTGGAGCCGATGCAGCGCAGCTCGCCCGAGGCCAGGGCGGGCTTGAGTATGGTGGATGCGTCGATGCTGGACTCCGAGGTGCTGCCCGCGCCCACCAGCATGTGTATTTCATCTATAAAAAGAATCACGTTGCCACGCTGGATCACCTCGTTGATGACCGCCTTGATGCGCTGTTCGAAGTCGCCGCGAAACTTTGCGCCCGCCAGCATCCCCGACACGTCGAGGGCGAGCACCTCGGCCTTTTGGAGATGTTCGGGCACGCGCTGGCGGGGCCTTCCGTGGGAGGCGTCGTACAGGAGCAGGGCCAACCCCTCGGCAAGGGCTGTTTTTCCGGTGCCGGGTTCGCCCACAAACACGGGGTTGTTCTTCTTTCGCCTGCACAGAACGCGTATGGTGCGGCGCAGCTCGGCCTCGCGGCCTATCAGGGGATCGATTTTCCCTTCGGCCGCCCGCTGGGTCAAGGATACGGCGAAGGTTTCAAGGGCGCTCTTGGCGGGACGCCGACGGCGCTCGGGCGCGCCCTCCTCATCCTCCATCTCCTCGAAATCCTCCTCGTCCTCATCAAAAATTTCATCTTCCTGGTTCGGGGAAGACGCGCCCCGCAATACCGGCAGGGACTGGCCGCCTCCGGATTTGGATATGCCATGGGAAATGTACCGCAAAACGTCAAGGCGCGATATGCCCTGCTTCAAAAGGAAATAGGCGGCATGGGAATCTTCGGCTTCCAGGATTGCGGCGAGCATGTCGCTGGTGTCCACCAGCTGCTTTCCCGAAGCCTCGGTGTGCATGAAGGCGCTGCGCATCATGCGCTCCAGGGCGGGGGTCTGCTGCAGGTGCAACGGGGATTCATCGGGCAGACTTTCCAGTTCCTGGGCGAAAAACAGGTCGAGCACTTCCCGAAGTTTCTCGAGATTGCCTCCACAGGAGCGAATAATATCCGCGCCCGAGCCTTCCTTGGTCAACGCGTAGAGCACGTGCTCCACGCACAGATATTCATTGCGCCTGCGCTGGGCCTCTTCTACGGCGCCGCCAAATACTTCTTCGGCTTCCGGGGTCATCATGGTCGGTGTATCTCCAACAGGAGGGCTTCTTCAAGGCGCCTTCCCGGTCATTCCGGTTCAATAACACAATGCAGGGGGAATCCATGAGCGCCGGCAATCTCATGCACAAGCACACATTTCATCTCCGCAATCTCTTTAACATAGACACCTGCCACGCCCATTCCCTGCCGGTGCACCTGCAACATGATCCGCACGGCGTCTTCACGGCTCCTTGAGAACACCTGCTCAAGAATGGCCACTACAAATTCCATGGTTGTATAGTCGTCATTCAGCAAAATGACGTTATACCGGGCGGGCGTCTCCGCCAGCACATCGTCTTTTGTATTAATATCTGTTTTAGGGGTGGAAACCCGAGTCACATCAACGATTCCCTGTGCTGCATTGTCTGGGCCTCAACACCACTATCTTACCACATTTACGACGAAGAACGGGTGCGCCAGGTTGACATGGCAGCCTTATTGAATAGCTGCGAGATAGCCGCGAGTTTTGTCGGTTTGTGCAGCGCTTCATATGAAAGCGCGCCCGGCGCTAAGCGTCACATCGCGCGGGGGGCGGTGCGTGCAGGAGGCGAAATGATGGGTAACGGGCCAATCTTCGGCGGACCGGTTCTTTTGACATGACCCGTGGCTTCATGGTATAAGGTAATTCTTCTCGTGTCGGGGCGTTAATTTCAGGAGCGCCCTGTCCCCTCCCCAGGGCAACACAGTATTGTTTCGCCAAAAGCGAGTTTTATCCAGGATATCGTGCTCATGCTTATAGGCAGCCAATCTTCCAGCACCCTCATGGACGTTTTCCGCATCGGCATGACAGAAGTCATTCGCGCCACGGGTCTTCCGCAGGAGGCCACCTTCGATACCCGGGGCTGTTCCCTGGTGGTAAAGGGGAAAGACCTGTCCAACCGCATTGATTCGCTGCGCATCATATTCACGCCGAAGGAAGGGGTCTCCACGGAAGAGATCGATGCCGAAGTCAACGCGACACGGCTTGGCGCGCGCATGAAATACGAAAATGATCTGGTCAAAATCACGGTGCCCCCCTTTGAATGGCGCCAGTTGCCCATGCTGCTTCCCCTGGACGGCATCGTTGAGAAGTATGCCGTTCACACGATGCGCTCGGAAACGTGGGCGCTCAATGTCGTGTCCTATGTGGACCACAGTTTCAATATCAATGCATTGATTGAAATCATGCGGGCCCGCAAGGCTTCCGACCTGCACCTGCGCGCGGGTAACCGTCCCTTCATCCGGGTGGACAATGACCTGGAACCTCTTGAAGAGATGCCGGTCATTACGAAGGAGGACATGCAGCGTTTCATGGTTCAGCTTGGCGGCGAGCAGGAGCTGCATCTGCTGGAGACCGAGCGCGAATCCAGTTTCCAGTACCACGCCGCCGGCGTCGGCTATCTGCGCTGCAGCGGCTACATCAAGAGCGACGCCATGGCCATCGCCCTGCGCCTTATTCCCGAGCAACCGCTCCCCTTCGAGGCGCTGAACATCCCGGACGTGGTCAAGCGGGTGTGCCACAAGCACCGCGGCCTGTTCCTGGTCTGCGGCGTAACGGGCAGCGGCAAGTCGACAACGCTCGCGGCGATGATAGACTATATCAACGAGCGGCGCCGGTCGCACATCATCACGATTGAAGACCCGGTCGAATATGTGTACACGGACAAGAAGAGCATTGTGTCCCAGCGGCAAGTGGGCCGGGACACCCATTCATTCGCCAACGCGCTGCGCGGGTCCCTGCGCGAAGATCCCGATGTGATCCTGGTGGGCGAGATGCGCGACATGGAAACCATTCGTGCGGGGCTGAGCGCCGCGGAGACGGGGCACCTCGTTTTCAGCACGCTGCACACCACGACTTCCGTGGACACCATCAACCGCATGATCAGTTATTTCCCGCAGAATGAACGCGACCTGATTCGCCAGGAAATCGCCTATACGCTGCAGGGCGTGGTCTGCCAGCGGCTTCTGAAGAAGGTCGGCGGCGGGCGCATACCCGCGGTGGAAATTCTGCTCGGCGGCATGCCGATTGTCCGGGACGCGATATTGGATGGGGATTTGGACAAACTTCATGGTATCATAGAAGTAGACAGCGACATGCGCAGCTTTGACCAGTACGCGGTGGAGCTGTATCAGAAGGGTCTCGTTACCAAGGAGGAAGCCATCAGCGCATGCAGTAACGAGGAGGGATTCCAGCGCATCATTTCGGGAATCAAATCCTCCGAAGGCCGCCGGCTTCTCAAGTAAGGGAGTATAATCGTCATGCAGGGGACGTTTTCCGTTTCCTGCGCGCCACGGGCCGCGTTCAGCAGGTGTTACGGTCCGCCTCCGTAAAGTGTGGTCCGCCCTGCTTTGCTTTCCGCGGCCCCGGTTGCGAATTTCTTTTTCCGCAGATCATCATGAAAACCAACTTTTACCTCATTGATGCGATGGCATTCGCTTTTCGCGCCTTTCACGCCATCAGCGCCAACCTCACCGACCGCCAGAACCGGCCCACCAACGCCGTTTATGGCTTCACCCGCATCCTGCTGAAAATCTTGCGGGAACATGATCCCGAGTACATCGCCGTCGTCTTTGACTCCCCCGAAAAGAATTTCCGCGAGGCGTTGTATCCCGAGTACAAGGCGACCCGGGTCAAGGCCCCGCCTGAACTCATTGAACAGATACCGCGCATGTATGAGGTGGTGAAGGCGCTCAACCTGCCGTTCCTCTGCGTGCCCGGCGTCGAGGCGGACGATGTCATCGGCACCCTGGCCCGGTCGGCTTCCGCATCCGGCCAGGATGTGGTCATCGTCAGCGGGGACAAGGACCTGCTGCAGCTGGTGGATGACCGGGTCCGGATGTTTGACCCGGGCAAGTCCGACGAGAAGGCCTGGTGGGGGCCCGAAGAGGTGCGCGCGCGCTTCGGGGTGTCCCCCGAGTTTGTCCAGGATGCGCTGGCGCTGATTGGCGACACCGCGGACAACGTCCCCGGCGTCCGGCAGGTGGGCGAGGTGAAGGCCGCCAAGCTGCTCTCCCAATATCAGACGCTGGAAAAAGTCTACGCGAATCTGGACGACATCAAGGGGAAGTTGCGCGAATACCTGGAGGCGGACCGTGAGCAGGCGTTTTTCGCCCGGCAACTGGTGACCATCAAGACCGATGTGTCGCTGGAGACCGACGTGGCCGCCTATGCGC
>OBJA01002567.1_pt1 | contig 10302 bp, 10 predicted proteins | sample 1519751 | NCBI WGS metagenome assembly OBJA01 (sample SAMEA3881238, study PRJEB22517) | soil metagenome | biome: lake sediment; feature: soda lake sediment; material: sediment, water from around vicinity | place: India | collected 2013-12-23 | depth 3 m
CATCTGTCTGAACCTGATAAGCGCCCTCCACCTTACGGTAAGCAACTGTAAAATGTTCATCCGCATAGAGCCTCTCACCATCCAGACGGTCTTTGTTTATGTGCTCCGGTAGGTTCAAACTGGTCTTAACCGCTTCCAATCCATCACGGATATGTAGTTGTCTGGACTGTCCCTGCGCGTCAGTTCGATCCCAGTCATATAAGCGATAAGTAGTATCTGAACTTTGCTGAATCTCTGCAACCATAACCCCTGCTCCTAAAGCATGGACGCAGCCCGCCGGGATCGGAATGAAATCTCCTGGCCGCACGGGGCATTTATTCAGCAAAGAGATGATCTGACCAGCCTGCAAAGCCTCATGTAAATCCTCCCGCGTCACACCGGGGCGTATTCCGTAATAGATACGAGCCCCCTCCAAAGCAGTCAAGACATACCAAACCTCTGTCTTGCCTCGAGCACCTTTCTCCTTGGCCAACTCATCATCCGGATGTACTTGGATCGAAAGGTCATCCGCTGCGGCGATAATCTTGACCAACAAAGGAAAGTCTTCATCTTTTCGACCCTTACCTAATAATCCCTGAGCATCTATCTCCATGAGTTCCAGCAATGTTCGCCCGCACAAAGGGCCGTTGGCAACAAGAGTAGGTCCGTTGGGATGGGCGGAGATCTCCCAACTCTCTCCGATACTTCCTGTAGGCAGCCTTCGCCCTAATACCCGCCAAAGCGCGTCACCGCCCCAAAGGCGCTCCTGGTAAACCGGGGCAAACTGTAAGGGATACCATTGCATAAGAAACACTCCAAGCATTTTGAAAGTAGTCCTCATTCTAGCGAAGACTGGGGAGTATGAAAGTATGAAAATAGTAACTGGAAGAGGGACTCCGCCGGGTTTGACGTTGTCTTTTTGCGCACGTAAATCTCTTCAAGCATTCTAAGGCTTACCTTAGTCTGAAGCCGGGCAACCGCTTAACAGTCCATCCCTGGACTAGACAGCGGCTTAGCGATATCCTATCGCACGACCCGGCTTCCGACTAAGCTTTCGCCAAGAATGCTTAGTGAAGATATTCAATTTTACTGTAAGACAACGTCCAACCCGGCTGGGTTAAAACTTAAATCATGAACTACGCAAGACGAGTGAAGAATGGGCTTTCAACACGAACGGCGACCACTAATATCGAATACCGAGTCTGCTTCTATTATCAAGTAAGGGGCATTAGTTGTCAATTCCCTACTACTGCTCCCATTCAAAGTCTCCCACTTGGGGAAAGCTCACAAGCTCCTTCTTCATAATCCGGCAGATCTCTTGCAGGTTCTCCTTTGTCGTCCCTTCACATCTGGCCACGATCACCGGTTGTGTATTGGAACACCGGGCTAATCCCCAGCCTCCGTGGAAAAGCACCCGAACTCCATCTACATCAACGACCGGGTACGACCGTCGAAACCTCTCGGTCAACTCCTGCACCACAGCAAACTTATCCGTGTCTTTACAGGGAATATGGGTCTCGGCAGTTGAGGGATAATAAGGGACATCGGCCAACAACTCTGCCAAGGATTTTTCCGTATTAGACAAGATTCGCAAGAGTCGCGCCGCCGCATAAAAAGCGTCATCGTAGCCGAAATATTCATCGGCAAAGAACATATGCCCGGACATCTCTCCGGTAAAGAGCGCGCTTATCTCCCGCATCTTGGCTTTGATCAGCGAGTGACCGGTTTTAAAGAACATGGGTCTCCCGCCAAGCCGCTCAACCTCTTCCACCAAAGCTTGGGAGCATTTAACCTCAATAATACAATCCGCTCCAGGGTGTTTAGCTAAGATCTCTCGCCAGTAAAGGACCATGATACGGTCTCCCCAGATGATATTCCCAAGATTGTCCACGATACCCAAACGGTCTCCGTCACCATCAAAGCCAATACCTATATCTGCACCGCTTTCCCGGACCAAAGCAATAAGATCCTTTAGGTTAGCCGTCTTTACCGGGTCAGGATGATGATTTGGGAAGCTCCCGTCGGACTCGCAAAAGATCGACTCCACATCGCAACCCAAGCGCTTGAAGACCTCTTGGGCAAACAGACTTGCGCTGCCATTACCACAATCCACCGCCACCTTCAGTCGTTTCGATCCCAACTTAATCTTCTCAGTGATCATTTGAAGGTAGGCATCCTTCGGGTTGATCCGCTCCACCTTTGGACTATCCGGGCAGTTTATCTCCTCCCCTTCGACTTGTTGGCAGATCTCCCGAAGCCGTTGAATCTCCTTCCCATGAATGGTTCCGGGACCCATCGCTACTTTAAAGCCGTTAAATTCTCCTGGGTTATGGCTGGCGGTGATCATGACCCCGGCGTCCACTTCCCAATGAACTCTGGCATAATAGAAGATCGGAGTTGTGACTATTCCAAGGTCGATAATCTCACATCCCACCGCTGTCAAACCGCGGGCGAGATCGTTAAAGATCCTGTCAGAGCTTAACCGATTGTCCCGTCCGATTATGACCTTATCCAACCCATGCTCACGAAAGTACTTTCCGCAGGCAAAACCCAACATTCGGACAAAATCTGGGGTCAACTCTGTTTCGGCCAGTCCACGAATGTCGTATTCACGAAAGATATTAATCGGTATAGTAGTTACTACACTCACAAATAATCCTCCCCTTCCAATGCTTCAACCAATAAAAAAATATGCCGCGAAAATTCGCAGCATAACCTTTTGATTATTACTCCTAATTCTTAAACCTATCTGTCCCAAATCTGAAGTGGTATCCCTCTAAAATTATGATACAATAGATTCATGATCAATACGAGGAGCGATCGTAATGGAGGATAGCAAAGTCGCTGTTTTACTGCAAGATTTGTTATCTCAGTTCCGAACTTTCGGCGAAGGGTTGCAGTCACTGGAGAACAAAATCGATCGAGTTGAACAAAAGGTCGATAGGGTTGAACAGGATATTGACCGTGATGTTCAGTTCGAATTAAAACGAATAAAATAGTTCCCGTTTGATTATTATTCTATTTATTGTTATCTAAAAAAGTCCCTAAGTATCTATCCTTTTCTGAAAGAATAGGAGCCTCGATATCTTCAAATGGCCAATCGATACTTATATCCGGATCATTCCAAATGATTCCACATTGATCTTCCGGGCGATAATACTCAGTACACTTATACGAAAACACCGCCTCTTCCGAGAGAACCAAAAAACCATGGGCAAAACCTTCAGGGATAAAGAACTGCTTCTTATTCTCTCCGGATAATCTAACCCCAAACCACTGCTTAAATGTGGGTGAGGGTTCTCTCAAATCCACAGCCACATCAAAGACCTCTCCATAGATAACTCGGACAAGCTTTCCTTGGGGATAACGCTTTTGGTAGTGAAGTCCACGCAAAACTCCTTTTTTGGATCTTGATTCATTATCCTGTACAAAATTAATATTTAAGCCGGCGCGCTGAAAATCTGCGTCATTATACGACTCAAAAAAATATCCTCGCTCATCAGCGAAGACCTTCGGTTCGATTACGAATAATCCTTCAATGCCTGTAGGTATGAATTCAAACTGCCCCATGTTTAACCACTCCCCAACGCTTCTAGATACTCCCTTACGCCCTCTTCCCATGACCTAAATAGATTTAGCCCAATTAACTCCAACATAAAGTTCTCCAGTACCGAATACTTAGGGCGTTTTGCCGGGCGACCCAACTCCTCAGTGCTGATAGGAGTAAGTTTGGCCTTTGTACCCTTTATTTCAAAGATTCGCAGAGCCAACTGATACCAACTACAACTTCCCTCGGAGGTTCCATGGTATATACCGTAACTCTCAGTACGGATCAACGCAATAATACAACGCGCCAAATCCACAGTATTTGTGGGCGAACCGACCTGGTCATCCACAACCCGGAGTTCCTGTCCCTCTTTAGCCAAGCGGAGCATAGTCCCGATAAAATTCCTCCCATCCCCGTAAAGCCAGGAGGTACGAAGGATAAAATGTCTAGGATTGGCTCCTATCACCAACTTTTCACCCAGCTCTTTGCTCTTTCCGTATATTGACTGCGGGTTAATGGTGTCATACTCTCGCCTAGGCTTTCTTGTCTCCCCGTCAAAAACATAGTCGGTGGATATTTGAAGGATTTTTGCGCCCTGACGGTATGCCGCTACCGACAGGTTCCTAGCGCCGATAGCATTAACTCGAAAAGCCATCTTCTCATGGGACTCACAGGCGTCCACATCCGTATATGCCGCACAGTTAATGATAGCATGGGGTTTCTCTTTATCCACCAGAGCGAAGACCTTCCGCTCGTCCGTAATGTCTAGATCCACTATATCCGTTAATACAAGGCGATCTAGATCATCTCCTATCTGAGGCAGGAACTGTTTAGCAAGCTCCCTTCCCAGTTGACCCTCGGCCCCGGTAATCAGGATATTCATAAATTCACCTTCTGGTCTCCGCATACTCTAAACTCTACGTCTCAGCGTCACTGCAGGGGCTAAAAAGTCTAGTCTATTTCTCGGCGCTCAAGACCTGCTGAATCCAGTCCCCGTTATCCAAATACCATTTTATGGTCCTTTTTATCCCCTCTTCAAAGGATATATCCGGTCGCCAGCCCAACTGCTCACCGATCTTTTGCGGATCAATACCATAGCGCCTGTCATGCCCTTTCCGGTCTTCCACATGTTCGATCAAAGACTCGGTGATACCATCATCTACATGCTCCCGAAGAAAAGCAATGATCGTTCTAACAATATGTAGATTAGTCCGTTCATTATGACCACCAATATTATATACCTCTCCCACCAGGCCATCTTCCAGAACTAACTGGATCGCCCGGCAATGATCCTCAACATATAACCAGTCTCGAACATTCAAGCCGTCACCATAGATGGGAAGAGCCTTTTTTTGCAGGGCATTATGGATCATAAGAGGGATGAGTTTCTCCGGAAACTGATAGGGCCCGTAATTGTTACTACAGCGAGTAATATTGATGGGCATTCGGTAGGTATCATAGTAGGATTTGACCAGCAAGTCAGCAGCGGCTTTACTGGCGGAGTATGGACTGTGGGGATCTAACGGGGTCTTCTCAGTAAAATAACCTGTGTCACCTAAAGAACCATAGACCTCATCAGTGGAGATCTGCAAGAACTTCTTACTAGGTTTAAATCCGTTCTCTGTCTCCCAGTGACGTTTAGCAACTTCTATAAGATTAACCGTTCCTAAGACATTAGTACGAACAAAGACCTCCGGGTCTTGGATACTTCGATCAACATGACTCTCTGCGGCAAAGTTAACAACCGCATCGATATCATACTCTTGAAAGAGTCCATCGACCAGTTCCTTATCGACAATATCCCCTTTAACAAAACGGTACCTCGGATCTTTTTCAACGGTTCTTAAATTCTCTAAATTCCCGGCATAGGTCAGTTTATCCAGATTTATGACGTTAATATCGGAATAACGGGTTAATACGTAATGAATATAGTTACTGCCGATAAACCCGGCTCCTCCGGTCACCAAAATCGTTTTCATATTAGATGCACTCCTTACAACTGTACATAGTATGAAAACATCGGTTGAGAATTGACTTTTAAGAGCCGGATAGGAATAAGACTTTAAGTTTTCTAACCCAAAGTCCCTTTACGTCTCTGCGTTGGAGGCCTTTGCTTTCTGAATCTTAGCTTCAACAGCAGCTGCCCGGCTACAATTCCCGACAGATCCAATAACACATCTGTGCTCTGCCCACTGCGGAACGAAGACTGGGTTTGAAGCCACTCATCCAATCCAGCCACCATCAAAGCAGCAATGGTACCTATGACTTGATACTTTTTCGACCCCCAAAGGCGAAAGTAGATTGCAAAAAGAATCCCTAGAAAGGCATAGCCTAGAAAATGAAGACTCTTGCGCAATGCTTTAACAGTAAAATCAGCGCTTACGGGATTCATCCCAAGATGTTGCTCCAACCATGAACGCCAAATACCTGCTCCCCAACGAGGATCCTCAGAGGTACGAAGGAGAAAAAGAATGATTAAGACTAGTACGATAGTGAGAATGAATATTTGAATAAATCTATGGCGGCTCAACAAAAAATCTCCCCTTAAGAGAACTATATTCGATTAATTATATCACAAGGCAATTAGTAGTGAAAATACGAAGGATTATATAGGTTTACGTCGAAAGAATTGATGTTCATGAAACTTAAACGCTTAACATTCAGGAGTGATTCTATTGAAGACCTACTTTCAACGTATCTTGCTCATCTGCATAATGACCCTATTATTCGCAGTACCTGCAGTGGCAAAGGATATCTATCTATCCTCTAATATCCCTTTGGATAGTTATATCTACACTTATCTGGATAAATTGGACGGACTAGGCTATCTGAATAATATGCAGACCGGAACCAAGCCCTATACCCGGATGCAAGCAGCTAAATGGCTGCAAAGCATCATGGGTATCCTCTCTACAGATGGAGATGTTCCTCCCTATGTATGGTCAATGATTGACCAACTACGGACTGATCTCAGCCATGAGCTATCAGTTCTTAAAGGAGAAGAGAATGTTAAAATTGCTATTAAGGAAGCCTCTTGGTCTAACTCTCACTATAATGGCCAAGCGTTAGCCCATCCTCGAACTAAATCCGTATATCAACCTCTGAACGTTAACTCCAATGGTTACCATCTGGCTGAAGATTTCAACACAGCGTTGACGCTTGAATTTGAAGGTATCGTAAACAACTACTTTCTTATTCACGCAACCCCTCATTTACTTTATAACGATGACGAAGACTTTGAACTCAGTCTGGAGTCTGGTTATATCAAGACCCATCTTGGCAATATGGGTATCCAACTTGGAAAAGACGCCATGTGGTGGGGCCAAGGGCAACGGGGAAGCTTGTTATTGACAAATAACATGACACCATTAACCACTCTCAAGCTGACTAACATTGAACCGATTGAGTTCTATCAGATGCTGTCATTTCTCGGTGAAATGAATACAACCGTTTTCTTCTCCAAACTAGAGGATGATAGAACTGATGTCAGGGATCCATCTTTTGCAGGTGTTCGAATGGATTTTACTCCTACCAGCAATTTTACCTTCGCAGGCGCATTCAGCGGCATCATCGGCGGGGAAGGACGTGAATTGAGCAGTAGCGATTATCTAGATCTAATAACAGGTAAAAACGCGGACAACACCCAAGATGAGAAGTGGAATCTCATAGCGGGAATTGACTTCCGTTGGCGGCTACCTAAGCTTAATGGAGTTCAACTCTATGGAGAGATATATGGAGAGGATCAAGCAGGTTCCTTCCCTCCGCTTCCATACAAAAACGCCTACCTTCTCGGCTTATATTTCCCCAGACTAACATCGGATGGGAGCTGGGATCTACAGGTTGAAGCAGCAAGAACCAATAATGTTTGGTATATTCATTGGGTGTATCGGGATGGTTATACCTATGATAATAATATCATCGGCGATTCAATGGGACATAATGCAGAACGCTTTTATGCTCGTCTAAACCATTATTCTGCCGATAGCTCAGTATTGTCACTCCACGGAGAGTATCTGGTGATGAATAAATCCGCAGCTCAGCCACAGACAGTAAGTTCATTTTGGTTGTCTCACCTTTTCATGATTAAGAACGACTTAACTCTTAACACTTCTATTGGGGTATCTTTGCTGGATAATATCGGGTATCAATCAAGCCCATCAGAGAGTAATTACCTATTAAGTATTGGGCTTACAAAACAATTCTAGAGCAAATTTAAACCCCCGGTTCGGGGGTTTCTTCTTGTGTCATAATGTTCAGTCATATCTCTGTGGCTTTTGCGTTTTGGCGAAAGTAAGGCTTTATTTTACCCACAGAGTCGCTCCTACCGAAAGCGCTGTCACAATCAATCCAGCTATTAACACGCCTGCCAAAATAGAGAAAAAAGCGTGCCGCTTGCGTATGCCCAACAAAAAAGCTATAACCGTCCCTGACCACGCTCCTGTTACAGGTAATGGGATTGCAACAAAAAGTGTCAGGCCAATTGGACCGTACTTAATGATCTGTGCTTTCTTTCGACCGACTTTATTAGTCAGCCATTTAAAAAAGCGATCAACCCAGGGGTTCCGGTCTGCCCATTTTGCGATGATCGGCAAAAAGACCATGATCGGTAAGATTGGCAATAAATTCCCAATGACTGAAACAATAAAAGCATCTAAGGGTGATGCCCCAAAGGAGATTGCCAAAGGAATAGCACCGCGAAGTTCGATATAAGGGAGCATAGCGGCTAAGATAGTGGTTATTGTTTCATGAGGAGTCAAAGCATCAGCTCCATCTAACTTGGATAAAAGTATTATATCATACGAAACTCAAGCGGTGGATTATCATTTTTTGTATATTAAAGAATCCCACATTCTTTTAAACTCACGTACCCTTGTTCTCCTGTAATCATATGATCCAGTAGTTGGACACTTAATAACTCACCTGCTTTTTTCAGTCTATGAGTAATTGCCACATCCTCTCTAGATGGCGACGGATCTCCACTAGGATGGTTGTGAAAAGCGATGATGGAACGCGCATTATTAAGGAGCGCCGCCTTATATACCTCCCTAGGCTCTACATGAACCTCATCTAAACTTCCCTCACCGATGATATGGATCCCCACAATCCTATTCTTTGAATTAAGTGCGATTATACCAAAACGTTCAGAAGCCGCGGATTTTAGGTCTAATATTTGTTGAAGCGCTTTATAACAGGCCAGAGGGCAGGTGAGACAACAATTGGAAAGCTCAATATCTACCCCGTGCTTAATGAGTTTTAGAGTATAAATGTTTATACTGGTAAGTGGCATGAATCAACACTCCCATATATTATCTTGAATTATGTTGAATCATATTGAATCAAGTATATCATAACGTTCTTTAAGAATCAAGATAAATTTGGTATAATTGTGATATTGGAGGGAGAGCAGCCATGACAGCATCTACACGTCGTTTGAAACAACGTATTCCAATCTCTAGTACGGTGGATAAGGAGATATGGAGTCGCTTACAGAAGTTATCTGAGAAGACCCGAATAAATAAGTCTCGTCTTTTAGATGAGGCTATTGAGGATTTGTTGAAGAAGTATAAGATGTGAAAAGAGGCCGATTAGGCCTCTTTTAATCATTGATAACAACTTATCCTATTAATTATTCATAACTCCGTAACCATTACTGATTTTATAGCTATCCCAATACTCTTTCAAAAACGCCCAGCCGATTCCGATGAAAAGCGCCATGAATCCAGCTATAGCCATGTTTATTACTGTGGATGGCGAATGTTTTCTATGAGGAACGACCGGAGGATCAATCACTTGAATACTAATATTCTCCTCCTTAGCCTCTGCTATCTTTGCTTGTTCTAATTGGCTAATAAGCAGTGTATATATCTGTTCAGCAACCTTTTGCTCACGGAGTAAACGTCCGTAACTAAGCATTTGGTCCGGCAAATCATTAATCATTTTATCATATTTACGCCGGGTATCTTCAAGAGCTTTCTTTCTTGCCGCTAGACCTGCTTCTTTAATTTTACCTTCCAAGAAACGCCCTGTAATAGCCTGATTGGTAGGATTAAGCGAAAGCGTCTCACTACTTAATATAGTTGTAGTTTCACTCTCAATCTTTTTAAGCAGATCATCCCTTCGTGCTCTTAAAGCAATAACAGTAGGGTGATTATCAGTATACTTTTCTTGGGCTTCCACTAACTCAGCTTCAATATCCGTTAAGCGAATACGGTACTGTTGTAAAATTGGGTTCAACGATTCAGTCATTGTCGACTTAATCATAGGAGACTCTTTGTCGATTATTTCTTCTGCCTCAATCAAACTACGCTGAGCTTCCGATAAGCTCATCTCAACTTCAACGATTTGCTTCTCCAACTCAGCAAAATGTTCAATCTCAGCTTTAGCTTGTTCTGGCAGAAGTACTAATCCATTTTGCTTTTGATATGCCACAAGTGCATCCTCTGCGAAGCGTAAACGCTCTTCGCTTTTAAAGAATTGCTCTTCAACAAACGCCCGATTTGAACTGCTATTTAAGTGGACGTTTTCTTCGATTACTTTTTTATATTTGTCAAAAAAAGTCTGGGTTAATTCAAAGGCCATTTTCGGATCTGTCCATAAAACACTCAATTGTATAGCGCCAGAATCTTTAGTTTTGATAAACAGGGATTCTTTCTTAAATTTAGATATTTCCTTTGGTTCCGAAGGAATTCCTTTCTCAGATAGAACTTCTCCGATTAATTTTCTAGATTTGACAATCTCCTCACATAACGCGGCGTTATTTCCACCTGTAATACCTC
>OBJA01002568.1_pt1 | contig 10300 bp, 12 predicted proteins | sample 1519751 | NCBI WGS metagenome assembly OBJA01 (sample SAMEA3881238, study PRJEB22517) | soil metagenome | biome: lake sediment; feature: soda lake sediment; material: sediment, water from around vicinity | place: India | collected 2013-12-23 | depth 3 m
GTACCTGGGGTACTCGGCGCCCGGCTGCTTGCCCGAATCTGCGGCACTGCTGAACGATTACTCCGTTGCCCCCGTGGTCAAGCCACCGCTGAACGATTACGGTCCTGGTGGGTAGCGGGTTCTCCGCAGTGGTAGCTGAAAAGCTCAGCACATTAAATGAAAAACATATTAAGGAAAAGGCCATGAAACACGATCAGGAAATCAGCGCCCTTTTTGACGCCTGGAATGCGGCGATCCAGAGCGGCGACCCCGACCGGGTTACCGCCCTCTACGCCTTCAACGGCATCCTGCTGCCCACCGTCTCCAATAAGGTGCGCCACAACCATGCCGAGATCCGGGATTATTTTGTTCACTTCCTGGCCAAAAAGCCCAAGGGAACCATCAACGAAAGCAATATTCGGGTTTATAACGATATCGCCATCAACTCCGGGGTTTACACCTTTGACTTTACTCCCCCCGATGGTGAACCATTCAGCGTTACCGGCCGTTTTACCTACGTCTATCAGTGGTTCGGCGATCATTGGCTGATCGTCGAGCACCATTCGTCGATGATGCCGGAGAAATAGCCGCGATGTCGATGATCATCACCTATATCGTGATGTTCGCTTTCTGGATCGTGATGTCCGGAAAGTTTGATTTTTTTCACCTGGCCTTGGGGTTGCTCTCCTGCGGCCTGGTGACCTGGCTCTCCCATGACCTGCTTTTTGCCGGCCATACCAAGCGTTTTGGCGATCTGGTGATCGAGTTCGGCCGTTTTCTGCGCTACACCGTCTGGCTGAGCTGGCAGATCGTGCTGGCCAATATCCATATCGCCGGCCTGGCCCTGTCGCCCAAGGCCATGGAGCGGATCGATCCCGGGATGATCCGCTTCAAGACCGTACTCAAAACCGACTTTGCCCGCTTCGTGCTGGCCAACTCCATCACTCTGACCCCCGGTACCGTCACCGTCCGGATCGACGGCGACACCTTTCTGATCCATGCCGTCACTCCCCAGTCGGCCGGTGATCTTGCCGGTGACGGCCAGGGTGGCCCCGGCGAAATGGAGCGCTGGGTGGCCTGGGTTTTCGAGGGAGGCGAGCGTTAAGATGGAACAGTTTCTGATTACCATCGGGGTGGCCCTGCTGCTGCTGATGCTGGCCAGCCTTTACCGGGTGGTGGCCGGGCCCACGGTGATCGACCGGATTTTAGGGGTCAACGTCATCGGGATCAAGACCACGGTCCTGATCATCATCATCGGCATTCTCGACGGCCGGGTGGAGATGTTCATCGATATCGCCCTGGCTTACGCCCTGCTCAACTTTATCACCACCATCGCCGCCGCCCGCTTCTACCAGCGCAAGTCGCAGCCTTCGGCGGCGGAGGCCGAGGAGGCGCAAACCGCGCCGTCGGCTCCGCCCATCGCTGCCGGCCGCCGGGGTGACGGCCAACCGGGGGAGGATCATCATGCTGCTTAATACCGTGGTGATCGTGCTGATGCTCAGCGGTCTGCTGCTCTTCCTGGGCACCACCGTCGGCCTGTTGCGCTTTCCTGATTTTTACTCCCGGGTCCATGCCGCCGGCAAGGGGGATACCCTCTCCACCGCCCTGCTGCTGCTGGGACTGATCGTTTACTACCTGCAGGATTTCAGCGGCGAGGCCCTGCTGACCGCGGTCAAGCTCTCCCTGATCGTCTTTTTCGTCTTTCTGGCCAGTCCCACCGCCACCCATGCCATCATCGACGCCGGCTACGAGGCGCGGGTGCCCTACTGGAACCGGCGCCGCCGGCAACCCGATCCCGATTACGACGGCCCCGAGCGGCGCCGCGAAGATCGGCAGATTTAGGGAGGATTAGTCCGATGACCTGGGATGCCAGCCTCTTGTGGCAGTTCGATATCCTGATCCTGCTGATGATGGTGATCTGCGCCGTTGCCGCCCTCTCGTTGAAGGATCTGGTCAGTTGCGCGGTGGTCACCGGCGCTTACAGCTTCCTGATCTGTCTGATGTGGACCGAGATGATGGCGGTGGATGTGGCCTTTACCGAGGCGGCGGTGGGGGCCGGGATCAGCACCGTGGTGATCCTGGGTACCGCCCAGTACGTCAAAAGGAGGAGCAAGGATTGAAAGGGCTGACCATTGCCATTCTGGCGGCCTGCGCCCTGATCATGCTGGTGGCGGCCGTTGATCTGCCCAATTGGGCCGACCCGGCCGCGCCGGCCAGCACCCATCTCTCGCCCGATTTTCTGGAGCAGGGCTACGGAGCCACCGCCACGCCCAATATCGTCACCGTGGTGCTGGCCGACTACCGGAGCTACGATACCATGTTCGAGGCGGTGGTGGTCTTTGCCGCCGCCCTGATTGTTCTGGTGATCCTCCGCCATACCCCCCGTCAAAGGCGCAAGTTTTTGCCAGCCCGCCCCCAGCGGGAAGGGCGGGATACGGTGCTGCGGGGGGCGGCCCAGTTGATTATTCCGGTGATGCAGGTCTTCGGGCTTTATGTGGTGGCCCACGGCCATTACAGCCCCGGCGGCGGCTTCCAGGGCGGGGTGATCTTCGGGGCCAGCTTTATCCTGCTGGCGCTCTGTTACAACCTGCGCTTTACCATCGAGCGCTTCCGGGAAAATGCGGTGCTGATCTGCACTGCCGGCGGGGTTTTGCTTTACGCCGGGATCGGAGCGATCTGCATGAGCATGGGCTGGAATTTTCTCGGCTATAGCGGTCTGGCCGGGCTGCTGGGAGTCTCCGAGGTGATGGCCCGCTCCCACGGCATTCTGCTGGTGGAAATCGGGGTGGGCATCACCGTCTTTTCGGTGATGATGTCCCTCTACTACGATCTGGCCTCCGGCGGCGACCTGGACGAGGGTTTGTAAATGGACGATATATTTCACTTTATCATCGGTAAATATAATTACTGGGCCGCCCTGGTGCTGCTTTTTATCGGGTTGTACGGGATGATTGCCAAGAACAACCTGATGAAGAAGATCATCGGGATGGTCATTTTCCAGACCGCCATTCTGTTGTTCTTTGTCTCCATCGGGGTCAAGCGCGGGGCCACGGTGCCGATCATCGAGTTCGGCCCCGACAAGCAGCCCCTGCTGGAGGCCTCGGCCTACGCCAACCCCTTGCCCCATGTCCTGATCCTCACCGCCATCGTGGTGGGGGTGGCGACTTTGGGGGTGGGGCTGGCCATCCTGCAGAAAATTCAGCGGGTGCACGGTACCATCGAGGAGGATGAGATCCTGGAGGATATGGGTTCATGATCGACCAGGCGCCGGTTCTTATCGTTATCATCCCTCTCTTTGCCGCCCTGCTGCTGACCCTGGCCGGGCCCCTGGGGCCGCGTTTCGCCTACGGAACCCTGGTGCTCTCCCTGGCCGGCTCGTTGGCGGCCGCCCTGGCGGTGGCCGGCCAGGTGATGGGGGGGGCGGGGCTGATCCGCTACCGGTTGGGCGACTGGCAGCCGCCCATGGGGATCGAACTGGCCATCGACAACCTCAATGCCGTCGTTCTGGTGCTGGTGGCCGGTTGCGCCCTGCTCACCGCCATCTATTCGCTGCGTACCGCTTACCAGGATAACCCCGATCGGCTCAACCACTACTACGCCCTTTTTGCCCTGCTGATCTCCGGCCTGCTGGGAATGGTGGCCACCGGCGACGTCTTCAACCTTTACGTGCTGCTGGAAATCGCCGCCCTCTCCAGCTACGGCCTGCTGGCCCGGGGGCGGGGCCCGGCCTACTTCGCCACCTTCAAGTATCTGATCGTCGGCACCATCGGCGCCTGTTTCTACCTGCTGGGAGTCGGCTACCTCTATATCATGACCGGCTCGTTGAATATGCTGGATCTGGCCGAGATCATCGCCCGGCCGGAGTTGCAGGGTTCCATCAGCATCAAGATCGGCTTTACCCTGATGATCCTCGGGGTCTGGATCAAGATGGCCCTGTTTCCGCTCCACGCCTGGCTGCCCAACGCCTACAGCAAGGCCGGGATCACCACCGCCTGCCTGATCGCCCCGCTGATGACCAAGGTCAGCGTCTATATCATGCTGCGGATCATGTTTACCATCTTCTCGGTGGATTACATTTTCGAGCAGGTGGCCTGGAGCGAGCTGGTGATCTACCTGGCCTCAGCGGCGGCGGTGGTGGGGATGGTCACCGCCCTGGCCCAGCGCGACCTGCGGATGATGCTCTGCTATATCGTGGTGGCCGAGATCGGCTACATGACCGGCGGAGCCTGGGTGGCCACCAGTGCCGGCTTCACCGGGGCGGTTTATCACATCCTGGCCGACGGCCTGATGACCCTCTGCCTCTTTATGGCGGTGGGAGCCATGATCTACCGCACCGGAATCAGCACCCCCGAGGTGATGCGCGATATTTTCCGCAAAATGCCGATTACCGCCGTGGTCTTCCTGATCGGGGCGGCCAGCATTGTCGGGGTGCCGCCCACCTGCGGCTTTTTCTCCAAGTTTTATCTGATCCAGGGGGCGGCCCAGGCCGGGGCCTGGGTCTTTGTCGTGGCCCTGTTGATTTCCAGCCTGGTGGCGGCCGTCATCTTCTTCCGCCTGCTGGAGATCGCCTTCTTCGGCGACTTGCCGCTTAAGGGCGAAGCGGGCGGCGGCGTCCATGGTGATCATGGCGGCCACGGCGCCCACGGCCATGGCGCGGCCCGGGTGAAAATGGCCGAGGCGCCGCTGTCCATGCTGCTGCCCATGGTGATCATCGCCGTCGGGCTGGTCGGGCTGGGGATTTATACCAGCGAGGTGGTAACCTATTTCATTAGCTGGGCTGTCCCGGCGGGAATGTAAGGAGACGGTGTAAAGCAAATGTTCTCCGAGTCTTTTTATCAGATCGCGCCGGTCATTGCCCTCTGCGCCTCGCTGGCCGCCGTGCCCCTGATCGCGGTCAGCGGCTCCCGGCCCAACCTCCGCGAGTTCTGGACCTTCCTGGCCGCCGGTATCAAGTTTGCCATGGTCTTCTCCCTGGCCGGCTGGGTGCTGGCCGGCAACGTGGTGGAGGTGGAGTTGATCCGGGTGCTGCCCGGCCTGGCCATCGCCTTCAGGGTGGACAGCTTCGGCATGGTCTTTGCTTTGGTCTCCTCCTTCCTCTGGATTGCCGCCGCCGCCTACACCATCGGCTATATGCGGGGGCTCAACGAGCATGCCCAGACCCGTTTCATGGTCTGCTTTGCCCTCTCGCTCTGCGCCGCCATCGGGGTGGCCTTCTCCGCCAACCTGCTGACCATGTATCTCTTCTACGAGATGCTCTCGCTCTCCACCTATCCCCTGGTCGCTCACCACGAGGATCGGGATGCCCTGGGCGGGGCCCGCAAGTACCTGGCCTTTTTGCTGGGCGGTTCGGTGGGTCTGGTGCTGCCGGCCCTGATCGTGATCTACGCCATTGCCGGCACCATCGGCTTTGCCGACAATATTAACAGCGGCATCATCCCCGCCGCCACCCCCGAGGCCCTGGTGGCGATCCTCTTTTTCGCCTGCCTCTTCGGCTTTGCCAAGAACGGGATCATGCCCATGCATGCCTGGTTGCCCGGCGCCATGGTGGCCCCCACCCCGGTTTCGGCTCTGCTCCATGCGGTGGCGGTGGTCAAGGTCGGGGTTTTCTGCACCACCCGGGTGATGCTCTACGTCTTCGGCGTCGATTTGATGGATGAGCTCAATCTGGGCATCATTACCGCCTATATCGTCTCCTTCACCATCGTCACCGCCTCGCTGATCGCCCTGACCAAGGACAATCTCAAGGCCCGCTTGGCCTATTCCACCGTCGCCCAGCTCTCCTATGTCGTGCTGGGGGCGGCCCTGCTGACCCCGGCCGCCATCCAGGGCGGCCTGATCCATATCGTCAACCACGCTTTTGCCAAGATCACCCTCTTCTTCTGCGCCGGGGCGATCTATGTGGCCACTCATAAAAAAAATATCTCCGAGATGGGGGGGCTGGGCCGGGTGATGCCAGTCACCTTCGGAGCCTTTGCCATCGCTTCGCTGTCGATGATCGGGGCTCCGCCGGTGGGCGGCTTTATCAGCAAGTGGTACCTGCTGGTGGGAGCCCTCGATGCCGGCCAGATCGCCATCATCATGGTCCTGCTGGTCTCCACCCTGCTCAACGTCGGTTACTTCGCCCCGGTGGTCTATCACGCCTTCTTCGGCAAGCCGCCGGCCGGTGAGCAGGTGGGCGGCGGGGTTAAGGAAGCGCCGCTGATCATGGTGGTGCCCATCGTGGTGGCGGCCGCCATCTCGCTATTTATCGGGATTTATCCCCGGTTGATGATGCAGTTTGTCCAAATGGTGATCCCATGATGCTGGTCCGGATGATCGACTACTTGCGGGCCCGGCCGTTGCTGGTCCGCCGTTTTGCCTACGGGGTGGTGGCTCTGGTGCTGCTCTGGGACGCCCTGCTGCTGGATAAGAGCTACGCCCACAGCGCCCTGGAAAAATTGCCCGGCTTCTGGTCGCTCTTCGGCCTGGCCGGTTGCGTCCTGCTGGTGCTGGTGGCTAAAGGGCTGGGGGCCCTGGGCCTGCTGACCCGTGAAGATTATTATGACCGGTAGTAAACTTTAGGAGCCTGACGTGACGGGAATCTGGATCCATCCGGCGCTGGTACTGATCTGTGGCGCCCTGTTGCTGCCCTGGGTCGGCCGCCTTTCCGGGGCGCTGCGCAAGCCCTTCCTGCTGGCCGTGCCCCTGCTGGCCTTTGCCACCGTGCTGCAGATGGAGCAGGGAGTCCATGGGGTGTTCCCCTTCCTCGACTGGGAGCTGACCTTCGGTCGGGCCGACAGCTTAAGCCTGGTCTTCGCCTACATCATGACCCTGATGTGCCTGATCGGCACCCTCTACGGGCTCCATGTCGAGAACGATTACGAGCATGTTTCCGCCTGGCTCTACGTGGCCGGCTCTCTGGGAGTGATATTCGCCGGCGACCTGCTGGTGCTTTTCCTCTTCTGGGAAGTGATGGCTTTTGCCTCCACCTTCCTGGTCTGGTTCCGGGGAACCCCCGGCGCCCTGGCCGCCGGTTATCGTTATCTGCTGGTCCATACCGTGGGCGGCCTGGTCCTGCTGGCCGGGATCGTTCTCCATTATCAGGCCACCGGCGATCTCAGCTTCAACCAGTTCGACGTGACCGCCCCCACCCTGGCGGTCTGGCTGATGATGATCGGGGTGATCGTCAACGCCGCCGTGCCGCCGCTCCACGCCTGGCTGCCCGACGCCTACAGCCGGGCCACCGTCAGCGGCGCGGTCTTTATGTGCGCTTTCACCACCAAGACTGCGGTTTACGCGCTCTGCCGGGGATTTGCCGGGATGGAAATCCTGATTCCCCTGGGGGTGATTATGACCCTCTACGGGGTTATTTACGCCCTGCTCAGCAATGATGTCCGCCGCCTGCTCTCCTACCATATCATCAGCCAGGTGGGCTTCATGGTGGCCGGGGTGGGGATCGGCACCGCCCTGGCCATCAACGGGGCCATCGCCCACGCCTTTGCCCATATTCTGTACAAGGCTCTGCTCTTCATGGGGGTGGGGTCGGTGCTGTATATGACCGGCACCAGCAAGGCCAGTGAGTTGGGCGGGTTGTACCAGAAAATGCCCATGGCCCTCTTTTTTACGGTGATCGGCGGGCTTTCCATCTCCGGTTTCCCGCTGCTCAGCGGCTTTGTCAGCAAGAGCATGGTGGTGGCCGGGGCCTTCGACGCCCACCACTACTGGGCCGCCTTTCTGATGATTCTGGCTTCGGTGGGCACCTTCCTGTCGGTGGGGATTAAGATTCCCTACGTGATCTGGTTCAGCGGCCGCCGCTGTAGCAACGAGACTTGGGACAAGGCCGCCGACCCGCCCTGGCATATGCAGACCGCCATGGCGGTGGCCGCCTTCCTCTGCCTGCTGATCGGGGTTTACACCCCCTATCTCTACAATATGCTGCCCTATGACGCGCCCTTTGCTCCCTATACCGCCTACCACTTGGCGGAGGTGATCCAGCTTCTGCTCTTCACCGGGGTGGGCTTCTACTTCCTGGCCCCCAGGATGGTGCCCAAGGCCAAGCTCAGCCTCGACCTGGACTGGTTCTACCGGCTGGGCGGGCAGCTCTTCCTGCTGGCGGCCCGGCGCGGCCTGACCCGGCTCAACGATTGGGGCCAGGAAGCGTTGGCCGAAGGGATGCCCCGCCGGCTCAACCGTTTCTTCGCCGACGGCCCGGCCCGCCTCTGCCTGCTGGTGGTCAAGCCGGTCTGGCAGCTCACCGGGGTTAAGTACGACGGCCCGGACGGGGCCGAAGCTCGCCTGCTGGCCACCTTCCGCCGCTCGCTCTTCACCGTGGGCTCCACCGCCATCTGCACGGTGGCGGTATTGCTGGCCCTGCTCTTGCTGGCCTGAGGGTAACCGAAAAGCCGTGCCGCACCTTCGGGCGATCCGCCAGGCTTAACGGGGGAAGAGGCGGTTGGCTGGCGCTATTGGGGCTTGTGCTGGTGGTCGGGGCCGGGTATTTTCTTGCGCATGAATCGACGCCAATTTGTCAAATTGGGCCTGGGCGCGGCGTTGGCCGGCGGGCTGGGGAGCGCTTTGCCTGCCTGTGGCCGGCGCGGCGGCAAGAGTCGGCCCCGGCTGCGGCTGGGTTATCTGCCCATCACCGATCATTTGCTGTTGCTGGCCCACTCCTACTACGATTTTAAGCGGGTTGAAATTGTCCCGGTCAAGTTCTCCTCCTGGCCGGAGGCGGCCGAGGCTTTGCGGGCCGGGGCGGTGGATGCCGCCTTTCTGCTCACTCCCCTGGGCCTGACCCTGCGCCGGCAGGGGGCGCCGGTGCAGGCGGTGCTGCTGGGCCACCGTAACGGCAGCGTCCTGACCCTGGCGGCCTCTGAGCAAATCACTTCGCCGGCCGGGCTGGCCGGCAAACGGATCGCCATTCCCAGCCGTTTTTCCACTCACTATCTCTTGCTGCGCCGTCTGTTGGCCGATGCCGGATTACCCCCCGACGCAGTGGAATATATCGACATGGCCCCGCCGGAGATGGTTCAGGCCCTGGCCGCCGGCCGCCTGGACGGCTTTATCGTGGCCGAACCCTTCGGTGCTCAGGCCGAGATGCAGGGGGTGGGGCGGATTTTCACCCTCTCTAAAGATATCTGGCCCGGCCATATCTGCTGTGTGCTCAACCTGCGGGAACCCTTCAGCCAAAAAAATCCGGAGGCGGCGCGGGAACTGGTGGCCGGACTGATTGCCACCGGCCGGGCCATCGAGCAGGACCGCCTTTGGGCCTCCCGCCAATCGGTGGCCTACCTGGGCCAGGCCCCGGAGGTGATCGAGTTTGTCTTGACCCGGCCGCCGGATCGGGTAACTTATCATGATCTTTTCCCGCAAAGGGCCGATTTCGCCGCCACCCAGGAGCAAATGGCCCGGGTCGGCCAACGGGAAGCGGCCGCCGTCAACCTGGATAACTACCTGGAGCCGGCCCTGGCTGCTGCCGTGGCCGGGAGTGAAAAATAACTTTCGGCGGCATCTTAGATCTCCGCAAACAGACGCTTATGTTTGACTTACGCAGTGAATTCCCCGCATGATGCCGGCATCCCCTCAAGCACGTCGGCCGGAGTTGCCCGGCGAACGGTTTTGGGCGCCGTTGGTGGCGGTGCTGATTTTTTTGCTGCTCTGGGAGCTGGCGGCTCGGCTTTACGCCAATCCTTACCTGTTGCCCGGTCCGTGGCAGGTGGGCCTGGGGTTGGCGGAAGTCTGGCGTAGCGGCAAGCTTTTCGAGCATATCGCCGTCAGCCTCTTTCGCTTCGGGGCCGCCTACCTGCTGGCGGTGGTGCTGGCCGTGCCTTTGGGGCTGGTGCTGGGCTGGTTTACCCGGCTGCACCGGGCCCTTGACCCCCTGATCCAACTGCTGCGCCCCATCTCGCCGGTGGCCTGGTTTCCCCTGGCCGTGCTCTGGTTCAAAATCGGCGATCTGCCGGCCATCTTCATTATTTTTATCGCCAGCTTTTTTCCCATTCTGCTTTCCACCATCGCGGCGGTGCGCAACGTGGAGCCGACTTACCTGAAAGTGGCGCTCAACTTCGGCTCCAGCCAGTGGAGCCTGCTGCATAAGGTGGTGATCCCGGCCGCTTTTCCCTATATCACGGTGGGGTTGCATATCGCCCTGGGGGTGGGCTGGATTCATCTGGTGGCCGGTGAGATGCTGGGGGCCCAGTCGGGCCTGGGCTATTTTATTCTCGACGCCCGTAATTTCCTGCGGACCGATCTGGTGATCGTCGGCATGTTGCTGGTGGGGGCCCTGGGGCTGCTGCTGGATCGACTGATGGTAGCAACGGAGAAACGGGTGCGGCGGCGCTGGGGG
>OBJA01002569.1_pt1 | contig 10298 bp, 8 predicted proteins | sample 1519751 | NCBI WGS metagenome assembly OBJA01 (sample SAMEA3881238, study PRJEB22517) | soil metagenome | biome: lake sediment; feature: soda lake sediment; material: sediment, water from around vicinity | place: India | collected 2013-12-23 | depth 3 m
CGCAGGAGAAATACTTTCTTCTGAAATGGGAGGAAGCTGGTATTCATCACCAACAAAAATGATCTTCCCCTTAGAGCAAAATTCCAGCAAATCTTTTAAAAGTCGTCCACTTCCAAAAACTGAAAAGGAAACAGAAGACATATTCATATCAGAAATCATAGAAGCCTCATCAATTATATAGATACTTCCTGCCTGCTGTGTATCATTTGATGAAAGAGTGAATATAAGCCTGGATTCCTTATCTTTCATTTTGCCCTTGCCGTCATAATCCAATGCATCATCATCGCCATCTAATCCAACAAACTCATATATTTTATTGTGAACAGTAGTGGCCGGGTAGTTCGTTTTATTCGAAAGTATTTTGGCCGCTCTTCCTGTCGAGGCCATCAGCTCTGCGGTTCCAATTTCTTCAGAATTAATCCATTCTAACAAATGTTTGATTAAGGTTGTCTTTCCACTTCCTGCCGGACCTTTGATCACAATTATTTCTGCCTCGTCATCTTTTAGTATTTTTTGAATCTTTAAAAAGGCTTCTTCATTAAGGTTTTTCATCTTTCGTTGATTAATAATAGGTTCTAAACCCTCTAAATTTAAATTTATAAGTCCTGGATCCGTCCGCATGTTCAACAACTTCTCTATCTGTGGTGCTGGCGAATGCAGGAATGTTGTTCTCTTCAAGAATTTTGATCAAATTGTAGATAAAAGTTGATTCGCCATGACAATGCACTGCAAACGGCCTCCTATCTGTTGCCTTTACTATTGAGTTGTAAGTTTCCATGGCCAGATCAATCACATCATCTATCTCAATCCCAGGATCTATATTTGGCAGTTTGTAATCAATTATTTCACTATATATATCCTTGGCGGCAGCTTTTTGGTCATCAAGCCAGGTTTCAAATGGGTGATTCGAAATGTTCACTAAAAGGTTGGGGTAATCTTTTATGTGATCTACTGAATTGTAACTTTTGATAAAGGAATCTGTCTTATCAATGAGCTTCTTTAATTGTTGATAAAATCTGGTAGCCACCATACTTTTATTTGTCCATCCTCCGTGATTGATGTCATTTCTGAATTGGCTTAAATTTTTATACAATTTGGAAATTTTGGCAATATCTATATTCTCCAAAATTATCTCAGCAAGTTCTCGCTTTTCAAAGAGTTCTCCTTTCCAATCTTCTTTAGGTATATTATTCAAAAGTGAAGAAGAAAACTCACGTGGCTTTCTTTTGGTAAAATCAAAATAGGAAGAACCGGTTATTCCTTTTGCTTGTATGATCATCCAGGTTATCATGCCTTCTTGCAATTGTGTGAAAGCTTGTTGAATCAGACCGTGATCCATCGACCATTTTGCTGCGTTAAGCCATACCGGGCGAGTGCTGTCAAAATATTGATTTAACTTACCATCTATTAAGTCTATTAAGTGGCTAAATGGAGTCAATGAAATAATTTCTGTAGAATAGTCCTTGAGTTGCTTACCCAGCAGATTAAAGTCAAAGTCGTCAAGGTCTTTGCCTCTATTTGTTTCTAAAATTTTTGACATTTCGGATAATCGGTTATTAATATCCCTACCGTCCCTGGCCGACAAATTTGATCCTTTCGTTTCCCTTAAAACAGGCCTTATTCGTTCACTCGAAAGGGAGATCACTTTGTCACTCTTGCCGTAATTTTTAAAATCCGAAGCTGCTGTAATCCAATCCTGCAATTCAATAAAAGAAGTCAAATCAACTAATGGTGCGTTCCTGTCTTCGAGCTTCATACTAATAACATCTCTTGCATTTCCCAAAACCTCAAAAGCACCGTATAGAATTAGCTCAACTTTTATATTCTTTACCACCCTACAGTAGTTCAAAAGAATGATGCCCAAAAGTGGTATAGACCTGAAAGAATGTGTAATGTCCAATAGCACAGAATCTCCATCTTGCAATTCACCGGATATTATCTCAAATATTTGCCAAACTTCTTCCGCACTGTGCCCTTCAGGTATGCTGACACTTTTGTACAGCCCCTCATATAACCCTTTATCCTTAATGGACTCAAGTCTTTCTTCTAAACCGGAAAAGACTTCTAGCTGCTTAGACAAAGGATTCCAGTGTTTACCGTTATTCCAGTTTTTATTCAATGCATCTTCTGTGTTGAAACATAAAAAGACATCTTCTTTATTAAAGCCCCTGCAGTACAATTGAATTATAGCCTCCTGAACAAACCTTACTCCAGATACTTTTTCATCCGGGTTGGTTTCTACATAGTAATTGCAGGGAATGTAATTGTTTGTACCAAGAAAAGAAATGAAAATTTTCCTCATTTGTGCTTATTTATTTACAATTTCACTAATTGAATTTTCTCTCTCTAAATCCTCTAAATCGATCAATGTCTTAATGCCTAGCAGCCTCTTTAATTGATTCAACCGGTCAATTCTTTGTTTACTGTGTTGAAAATTGATTTTGCAAGCATAGGCAACTATGCAATTTGCAGACAGCCCGAGATGATTTCTAATAGAGGCAAGCTTAAACATTGGGTCTTGAATTTTTTGCATAGGAAAAGCCTTAATCATTTTGCTGAGGTATACTTTGCATTCTACAAGATACAATTGATTCTCATAAATAAAAGCAACATCTATTTCATTATCACTTTCAGTTTCTTGAGGAGAATTAAATTCTTTCATTTTCAAGTTGTACATGATCATAGAATCGTCTAAGTTAAACTCTCTTTGAATGGCTGAATAAATATATTGCTCAAACCATCCTCCTTTCAGAAAAGATGCATCAGAGCCTTCATAATAATGATAATATGCAGCAGAAAGCTCATCAACTATGCTTGCATTTCCGGCGATCATTACCTTATCAAAAATCCTATCAATCCTCCTCAAAGGATGGGTCAGCCTATTTTCACCCAAGACATCAAACCCATGTGCAGCAAAATAGATGGAAAGATTCAGTTTTGGTTGATTGGGAAACTCAATAGTTTCTATCTTGGGGAATATTTTCTGAATATACCCGGAATTTAAGGGTAAATAGTAGATCGCAGAACAATTTTTTTTGGAAAAATAATTGCTCACAGCCATTGCCATAAGCTTGGTACCACCGGTAATATTCACAACCGCATGACTGTATTCTATAATTTGTCCATCCAACTGTCCTAAGTCGGATGTAACCCTTCCGAAATCATCAGATGAAGTTTTTAAAATCCAGTGATTACTTTTTTCTAAGCCAGTTGCTTTTAGAATAGCAAAAGTTTTAGCCCGACTCTCCATCTCCTCTGTGCTGATAAAGATATATTTATCAAACTTTTTAAAGGCCAATATGAATAAAACATTGGGTAATGTTTGGGCAGATACCAAAGAAACCAAAGTCTTGGTAGCCATGATTACTTAAGGCTTAATTTTATAAATCCAAGCAGATTTCCATCAGGAGTTGTTTTGCGAGTTTTAGGTGTCATAATATTCTCTTCATAGACTTTTTTTCTTATTACTTTACGCAGTTTAAACCATATATCATCGGACATTTGTTTTTCATTAAGTTCAAGTATCCAACCGCCAGTGGTAAATCTCCACCCTGAGTGACCTCCAACTCTAATAATGCAGCTTTCACTTTGATTAAGCTCTTTTAAAAGCCCATAGATTTTATTATAAGTTTCAAGAATATCAAAATTGCCAGTATAATCCCTTTTTTCAATATTCCAATCATCAATCTCCTTTTTTATAATTTTACTTGTTTCTTGATTTATTATTTTAAAAAGACCTCGTATGTTATTAAGACCATGGTGGTGACGGAAATATTCATTGCGGGTAGAGGAATTTCGAGCCTTTCCTTGATTTAGTAAAGAAAGTGTTTCGTTTATCTTTAATTTGAATGAAGTAATTTGGTTGGCGGGAATTACTTCCACAAGTAAATTTTGAGGTTTAAAATCATAGGTTGTAAATTGATTGCTTCCATTTAAATTTAAAATCTTAACTTCAGCTATCTTGGTTTTGATATCAGAAAAATGACAATCTCCGACTTGTAGTGTTCTCCATGGTTTATCTGTAGCATTCCTTCCAAAAAATTTATTTTCAAGTTCCCTGTCTTTAAAGTAATCCCTTCTTCTCCTTTCGTCATAATAATGGAAATCTTTCTCTGATATTTTAGTGGTTGATTCAACTGTATTTTTAACCAAAAGTGTTCTAATTGCACCTTTTAAGGATGAGCCTGGTATGTAGGCCCCCATATTGCAGGTTTTGATGCATTCATTGAGATCAGTAGCTTGTGCATTGGGATATAGCATGGTGAGAATTCGCGATGAAATATCCTCCGGACTGTAATTTATTGAATTCGTTTTGAGAAATTCAAAGAGGGGCTTATTTTCATTGATAGCACTTACCCATTGATCAATCCTATTGTCACCAATGAGATCAATAATTTTATTTGGATCAAAAATGTAACATTTGTCTCCCCTGATCTCAAAATCCAGACCATTTATCAACTTGCTGCCTGATCCGATATGAACAGGTGTTAAGGTTTGCAGAGTAATTTGCATTTCACTGAATTATAATTGGTAAGTTAATCGATCTTCCGTCTCTCCATACGTCGTGCATATCTTCTGTATCCCATTTCGGCCTGAGATTTACCATCTTCCCTGATAAACTATCATCAGCATTTAATATACTTCCCTCTCCTATCATATTTACAGCATTTTTCTTAATACGATAGAATTCAGGAATACTTGAACCTCCCATGTATCCACCCCTTTTAAAAATAGTCCAAAAGGATTGGTCCCATTTTATTGCTTTTAGATCATTCTCTGATGGACAAAATAGCCCCATGGTCATATAATTTTGACTGTTTTCCGGGACAGTCAAATTGAATTCAGCAAATTCAGAATCTAAAACCTCAAACATTCCATTTCCACTTGAGCGATCAGTACCAATCCCTTCATCACCAAGCAATCTGAAACATGCGAGAAGAAATTGGGAAAACTCTTTATTTTCCGGATCGACAAAATCTAAGAGAATAAAATACCCTGCCTCCTCATTTAAGTAAATTCTGTCAGTAAAATAGGGCAGCGTTTTGACCTCCTCGGTGTCTGAAGACCCTACCCTTACGCGTTGTTGCACTTCAGTTGCAAAAAACTTTTCTTTTGTAGTTGGGTGGCTTAATGATTTCGAAAAAGCAAACGCCTTGTCCATAATTTGGTCCTCGGAGATTACCGGTACTGGTTCTCCATTGAGAACCATTTCAAAAAGAGGCTTATCGATGTATTTTATTCCCTTTTGGATTTTCCTGGCTTCCATTTCCCCCATTCCCTCTATATCAATTGATCCAATATGCAAGGGTCTTGGAAAAAAGTATGTTTCCCTGTAATATGGATATGCAGTACTTACAAAAAATGCATGGTGAAAATCACGGGACTTATTTGCCCAACTAATATCAAGTCGGACAGCCATTGAGAAAAGAGCTGCCTTGATGGTGTCAGAATGAAGAATCACCTCTGATGATCCGTAATCATTCGGCAATCCCCGACCTAAATGAAAAGGACCGTTAAACTTTAGTTTGATATGTTTCATAATCAAGTTATCACCTCAATTGGTTAATTACTTCTTCATAAAGATTAGTTAGATCCTCAGCCTTTTGTCCTTCAAAATAATATCCTATTTCCTTCTTAAAGATTTTTATGTCCTGAAATGAAACCTGACCATACCCACGTGACCCCGAACCACCTAAATAATCGTCTCTCAATAGTTTCAGGCTGGCAAAAAGTCCTTTGATTAGTTCATCTTCCTTATTTTCTCCCTCAAAGATGTTTAGTACAATGTTCATCTGAAACTTAGCCCCTGCAGGAACCCTCTCAATTTGCCTTGGACTTGCAGCAGAAGTAACTCTGTCGATTACTACTTCGGTTTTGCCTTCTGTGTAGGGAATTTCGGTCTTATCCAAAAGGTCCTCCGCATTAAACAGGTATGCATCTCGAACAATAACTCTGGAAGGAATTTGTTTTCCGTTACCGCTTGCTGCATTGCCAAATAGTTTTACGGATAAATGACTGGAATCTCCACTAGGTCCGTGATTTACATTTCCACCAGCTCGTCCTCCTATAGTACCTTTACTTTGCTCTAATAAACACCTCATCTTCCCCTTTAAAGAAGACCCGGGGATAAATGGTTGATTGTTCACCGGATTTCTAATAACATTAGTATCAATTCCACCAATGTCCATTGAGGTATTTGTACCTCCAATGTGTAGACCAGTTTTAAGAACAATTTTTCCAGTTACTTCTAACTTTTGTTTTAATTGATTTTTCATAATGCTTTATTCTTTTCCTCCAAAAAATTTATGATATGCCAAAATGGCCTCAAAAAGGTCCATTAAATTATTGTATTGATCTTGAATCTTTTCTCCATTTAAATCCAATGCATTATAAGCTTGCTCAAAAACACTTGATAACTCCTCTACTCCTTTGTTTCGATGCCTTCTTGCGTTATAAGCCAATTTTGGCTTAATCAACAATAGCGATCGCATTTCTTTTTTTACTCCACGCATTTGAATTCTCCTCATTTCACCAAATACATTCCTGATTTGAGAAGTGGTAAGATCTTTATTTTTTAAATCTCTTCCCTTTTGTTTTGCGTATTTGATTGCCTCATCATCAATTCCGGATTTAATCCAGGTATCTTGGAATTTCAAGGATTCATTTCTTGAGTTACCCCTGTTATGATCTCTCCTTTGACTCATTTTACTATAGTTTTATCGGTTAACAAAATCAGCCCATCTTGCTGCCAACGCCAATAGTTGGAGTGGATGGTAAATACTTTTATCTAATTCATCAATCTTTCCTGTAAAAATGTATTCTGACCACGAATTTAAAAATCCTTTTATCTTATCGCTTTTGGATGCTGAGGCTGTCCTACTGAAACTATAGGCAATCAGCCATATCGCGTTTAGGTTTTTCATCCTGTATCTTTTGGCCTCAGGATCATAGATCATTTTACTTTGCTGTAACAAGGTAAAAACCTTTGAAGCAAACCCCTCAGCCAATCCCTCATTCTTTTGTAAGCCTGAAAGAGTTTCTTTTAGATTCCAAACAAAGGGAAACTCATGGTCCCAATCCAAAGGCATACCAAAAATTGAGAAGGAGTTTTTAGCCTTTGCGCCATAAAAATGTTGCTTGGCTAGCTTTTCTTCCTTTTCAGATAACTGGGCTGCTCTTAATAGAGGATACTTTGCTCCGACAATTGAGATGCCTCCAGATAGAGTTATATGAGGATTATCACACACAAATTCTCTAAATCTATTATTGATCTTTTTCGCTAATTTAATGGTTTCATCCCACCTTCCAACAACAAAAAGATCATCCCCTCCGGAATAGATTATTTGAGTTAAGTTATCAAATCCCTGAACTGCTGATTCTTCTTTACCATTTGTTGTTTCATCATCACCTTTCCATATGGTATTGATATACCCTTTAAAGAAATAATCTAAACTCCTTGATAATGTACTTAATCGGCTAAAGGTATGATGCTCCGGTTTAAAACCCTCCTTAAAAATGGCCCCCAATCCGTCAACATCCATTCTAAGTACTCCAAGCCTGACTAGATTAGGTTTCGATTGGATATCCTGCTTTTCTCTATCCCTAAAGATAATTCCAGCCAACTCTTCAAATAACTTGGGCTTATTTTCTGAATCAGTTGGAAATTTATTGCCTCCGTAGTATTCGTATCCGTAGGTGTTTTCTGCTCCCCTTACAACAATTTCATTAAAATTGGTGTCATTTATGGCCAATGACCTCACACCATCTGCTGACCCTTTTAATTTTTCCGTTTGGGCTTCAATTTCTTTTGTTGATACCAGGTAATGGTAACTGCTTCCCTCAAATGGCTGTAGAGATGTTTTAGAAAAATACTTGAGTTCATTCCGCGATGTAACCCAGTAATCCGCATCTCGCAACATTTCACCCATTTTGATTTGTTTGAAAGTTTTTGAAGACACCACAATATCATCAATATCCTCACCATCCTTACTTAAACTCTCAACATTATCTGTTATATATTCGCCTGTTATATCATCTACCTTCCAGGTTGGATCAAAATCTTTGATTACTTCAAAAAAACCTCCATCACTTGATCCCTTCTCTTTATCAGATTCTATTATGGTTTTAAAAGGTCTTTGCTTGGCATGTTGTATTTTTTTCATTAGGTTATCCCAGGTCTCTCCAACTTTTTTGTTGAACAGCTCCTCTTCACCAAAGCTTTCAGAGGATATAAATACTTTTATCTTAGCACCGTATTCCTTGTAGAGTGCTTTATCAATCCTTTTTATTACAGATTTTAGTTTTTGTTCTACTTTCTGTGTATTTGGTGCAAGAATGTAAAATGTTCCGCCTGAAGCATAAATGATATTGGCTTCGAATAAATCAAGTTCCTCAATTATTTTTGACACCACTGAATCTGCAAGAAGATGAATAAAAAAGCTTCTGCCCTTTAGGTTCTTAGCAGCTCTTCTTGGAATAATTCCATATATAAAATCTTGTATTCCTGATATATCACCTCCTATTAGTTTAAATGGATGACCAGTTATTTGTAAGTCTGGGCTTTTAATATCTGCAGGCAATCCATCTGCTGTTAAATAATCGTATAAAGTTACAGCAAAAGCAGCTGTTGTTTTTAGGTGATCGTACAAGGAAACGTCTCTCAAGTGCTTTGTACTTGATGGAATTGCTGAAGTGTATTTTCTCAATAAATGAATTAATGTATTACTAAAAGCTTTCCAATCAGACTGAGCAAGAAATTTCATTTCCGACTCAAAGCTTTTCCAGAGTTCACCATAGCGAGGATCATCATCAAATTTTTCTCTTGGGAAAACTGCTCCGGCTTTTAGTTTTTGCCCATCTATTGGCAAAAAGTGAGTATATTGAACATTGTCCCCTATTCCCTGAAATATGGAGCGCATTCGCTTTCTCTTAAATTCATCCCATTTTGCTTCATCGCGGGCATCTTTTTGCCCTGGCTCTTCTGTCCTGTCCACACCACTTGAATAGTGATCTGCTTTTTGAATTATTTTTTGAAAATAGGTAGAAGGTTTATGATGCGCACAAGCCAATGCCATTAAGCTATCCCCTTTATCTTTTTCCTCAAGGCGTCCAAGTCGCTCGGCCCAGTTCTTAATAAATTGTGCTGTGTACACAACATGAATATAACCCCTGAACTCATTGCCATATCCATCTTTTACCAATGGGCAGTAAGTATCCTTAAGATTTTTAATCTCTTTATCGACCAAGTTTGACTTCCCCAAACCATGTATATCCGCCCGCTGATAAAATTTCCCAATATCATGCAGCAGGGCTGCCAGGTATATTTTCTGTCTTATCGTGCTCATTTATGCTGATTTCATTTTGCCGTTACTGTTTCTCGCTTTCCATTGCCTTACCATGCCATATCCTTTACTGGGTGATTTTCCAAGTCCAATATAGTTGGGCAGGAAGACGTTGGATCTGAAGGATACGTCCAGCCCCAGGAAGGTTTGATCTTTTATCCTAAGAGTCTTTTTCTTCACGATTTCATCCACCCTTACATTGATTTCTCGGTCAACATCCCATTTGATTCCCTTGGCAAATGATATAATATTGCCGGTCAGTATGCCCTCCAGAAGCTTTTGCTGACTGAGCCAGTCGTCAGTTGCCTTGAACTTCTGATAATTTTCATCATTAAACGGCAGCCAGTTAACTATGCGGTAGTGAAAGGATTTGTCCCAAACCTGCATTACAAACTGCCTCATCCTGAGGTTTCTCACTTCCAGGGTTTCCTTGCGGTCTCCTATTTGAACCTCCCAGCTTTTATTCTGAAAAAAATGGTGTACTTCATCCACTCCAAAATCAACACACACCAGTGCAGCTTGCCGTCTGATGGATTTATACTGGATCACGGGATATCCGAAAAGGAACTCTCTCTCGCTTAGATGGTGGTGAAAATTGACGTGTTCTGTTCCCACCTTTCTAGCCACAGCGCCCCTGAAAGCGGGAACCTCCCTCGGGTGGAGGGGGTTGGAAAACTCTATGATCAAGTATCTTATTTTTTTCATAGCGCTGTTTTGTGCGGCTAAGTTAAATTATAGTTGTTATTATTTCCAAAAAATTAATTGACTTTCTGCAAAAATATCTGCAATTATGCAGTCTATTTGCATCATTGAAATTTTTTTTGCCATGCCGCAGAATAAAAGTGCTCTTACCCGATATAAAATCATTGACTATCTTTTTGGACAACTGGGCCAATGTTACACCCTGGAACAGCTTCTCAATGCTGTAAATGAGCGTCTGGAAGCAGAAAAAGGTCC
>OBJA01002570.1_pt1 | contig 10289 bp, 8 predicted proteins | sample 1519751 | NCBI WGS metagenome assembly OBJA01 (sample SAMEA3881238, study PRJEB22517) | soil metagenome | biome: lake sediment; feature: soda lake sediment; material: sediment, water from around vicinity | place: India | collected 2013-12-23 | depth 3 m
TCCGTGAACGTCTCACCCTACTTCCTTCCAGGAAAAGGGGTAATTCATTGCCTGGCGGACAGATTCATCCTTCATTGTACTTAATTTTCATCCTTTCACGTGCCCCAGCCTTGCTGGGGTGGGCGACTATCGAATCCTCACGGGACGGAAACCGAGGTCAAAGTCGACAGTGTTCGGATCGATCTCCAACACCACGCCAAGCTGCAGGAGGCTTGCCTCATACCACGAGACCGCTCCACAGTACCAGCTCCCTCCGCGTGACACTCGGGCGAAATCGTTTTTATCAAAACACCATTCCCAAACGTTCCCGCTCATGTCGTAAATGCCGAGGGCGTTACCGTTGACAGGCTTTTGACCAACCGGATGAGTGGAATAGGTATCAGGCTCAGAGGAAATTTTACTGTTATCCCAATACCAGGCAACTGCTTTGGTGGCTTCCGCATTACTCGCGTCGGCTGCCGCTCCACTGGCATAAGTGCCAGGAGTCCATGTTATCCCATCGATATACCGCGCCGCCAGTTCCCATTCCATGCTGGTCGGCAGACGGAAACCTGTAGCGGTACGATTAAAGTCATCCATGTTATCTAAGTAAGCCATAATTGTCGCATCCTTAGAATTTCTAATGACGTTACCCGCGGAATCTTTATACACGCATTCCAGACTTTTGTTATTCATTTCGTTATAATACTCGGTCAGCGCGTTGCACCAGACAATGGCGTCATACCAGTTGATATAAGTTACTGGGTGGGACTCATTGCCTGTGTTGAAGAATATTTCTATAGTGCTCCAACCTCCGCCACGCTTACCTTCATTGAGGTCATATCCGCGGGAAAGCGCCCAGTCATAGACTTTTTTCCATAATGTATACGTTACCTCGGTCTTGGCGATGTAATACGGGTAATTCACAGTGCTGCAACTGCCGGAATCATCTTCACCCGTGGGAAAGCTAGCTGCACCCGGCACTAAGCTTTCGGTGATGGAAAATGAGTTTGATGGCGTTTTGATTCCTCCACCGCCACAACCGGAAAGGGCGATGGCCAGAATGAGAACGGCCGTCATACTGATGGGAATAAATTTGTTCACCTTTTTTCCTCCTCATTTTCTCCTAGGATTATCCTAATATTCGATAAACTACTGAGTCCTCGCAGGACGGAACCCAATATCATCGACAGCAAAATCTATTGGTGCGCCTGCATCAGCTCTGCCAATCATTTGACCACTGGCGGAAACGTTATACCCTCCGCCGCGAAGTATTCGATATCCTTCACTACGCCTGTCAAAAGTCCACTCCCAGACATTTCCGCTCATATCGTAAAGACCAAGGGCATTGGCATTGCCAGTCTTCTGAATTGTTGGGGTCGGACTGCCTGCTGTGCCCACAATACGCGTGGAATCGCCACTGTTCTCACTATACCAGGCCACCGCTTTCGTGGCATCCTCGTTATTCAAATCAGCAGTCGCTCCACTGGCGGAGAATCCCTTAGTAAACCAAGGATTTGTATATCCGTCTACCGCATTGGTTGAATCCGTCCGCCATCTGGCCGCCAGTTCCCATTCCATACTGGTTGGCAAACGAAATCCTTTGGCGGTTGAAACAACCGTTACATTATCACAGGCGCTGGCGTTGGAATTCCTAGAATCCCGAAGAATACCCCCGTTTACATAAACGCAATCAAGACTTGTCTTGTTATGGGCATTGTAATACTCGGTCAATGCATTGCACCAGACCATAGCGTCACGCCAATTGATGTTAGTCACCGGATGCTGATTTTTTTCATCAGTAGGGGGTCTGCTATCTAATACCTCCCAGTCGCTACTCCCTTCCTTTCCGGGATTTTCAAAGCTGTACTGGCCGGCTCCGATTGCGCCAGAACCGGTTGTCGCCCAGGTATAGACCGTATACCACAACTGATATGTGACTTCGGTTTGAGCGATGTAGTAAGGATAATTCACAGTGCTGCAACTGCCGGAATCATCTTCACCCGTGGGGAAGCTGGCTACACCCGGCACCAGGCTCTCCTCGATGTAAACAGAGTTTGACGGCGGTTTAATCCCTCCACCACCACAGCCGGAAAGACTCACAGCAGTTAATATGATTAGAATAAAGATAACCATACTGTACTTTTTCATGTTATTCAACCTCCTAACGCTTGTTTTTTGATTATCCCTAAACCCATCGCTGATTTGCAACGTTGGAAATCATTTTGCTTAAATTGTACAATAACGCTACGTTTTTCGTAATTGTACCGAGGTACAGTTTTGTTGTCCTTTTTGTTATAAACCGTTGAATTGATTGAATAACTTAGCCAGGAAGGCACTTCATTAAAATAGGGTTATATCCATTGCCAAGTCCACCAAACCAAGCCTACCGCTCTATTTGCTTTTTGCTCATAAAACAATTGCAAAAAAAGACGACCCTCTTAGACGGTCGTCCACTCATAGGTTTAATTCAATATTATTCAAGTATCCCGGATTCCCAGGCTCTTTTTACAGCCTTCCGCCGGTTGTCCACACCGAGCTTCTCAAATATCTGCGAATTATAGTGTTTCACTGTCCGGACAGATATGCATAGTTCATCAGCGATCTCTTGATTAGAACGTTCTGCCGCCAACAGTCGCAAAACCCGGTATTCTCTGGGAGAGAGTCTCTGTACGCCCAGTTCCGTAACGAGCGAGACGCCATCATCCTCCGGTAACTTGGCCCTAACCCGCCGGATATTCTCCTGTATCAGCCGAAACAGTTTCTTGGCGTAATTATAACGGGCGTCCATCCCCGACCTTTTCTTCCAGTTTCTATACTTATCCAACAGTTCCACCATGGGTTCCAGCAGATCAAGGAACGTCCGAACATAACCTTCCTCCATCCCTATGGCTAAAGCCTGATCCAGGGCAGCCATGGCGTTAACCGGGTCTCCCTTCGTTTGATAAGCGATGGCTATCTGACACAGGATCTCAATCCGACTTCCTAGCCGCTCATTTCTTTCAGCAAAATGATCCAGCCTGCTTAAGATGAGCAAAGCGTCATCACACCGATTGATCAGGTTTAAATATCGCGCAAATATCAGGTATTCGTACTCACGAACCAAGGATAGATTGTCAAAGAGATCGATCCTATCCGTGTTTAACCACTCTGCTGCAGCATCGGCATCATGTCGGTCGATGTAAAGATTGGCGGTAAAGACGTCCAAAACATAGTTCCAAAAGGGTTTATTCCGACCCGTCAATCGCTGCCGCCCCATGCCAACGATCTGCATGGCGCCCTCCAGATCGCCTTTTGCCCTTTTGATCTTGGCCAATGCGATCACACAGGGGACGATGGCGCCAGGATATCCCAGTTGAATAATGCTTTCCATCCCCTGGTTCAAGACGTGATCGGCGGTTTGCAGATCATCCCGTTCATAGTGGAATTCAGCCAAGCCCACTGTTACATAGGCTGAAAAATCGCCGATTAGCCGGGGAAGTTCAGGGACCCAAAGCGCGCTGAGTTCTTCAAAGGTCGTAAGCCTACCCCTAAAACCATAGGCTGTCTTTAATATGCTGACCTCACCGGAGTTCATCTCACCCACCAAGATGGGGCGGTATAATTTAAACCTTCCGACTTGTTTCAGATAGTAACTGACTCGTTCTTTATCCATTTCCAGATTGGCGACATTGGCTTTGGTCACGATAACCGTCGCTTCCAGAAGATCTTTTTCGTCTTTGTCCAGCCCGGCCTGGATCCGATTAAAGCAGGATCGCGCCTTGTCTGCCCATGATTTGGCCTCGGCTATTCGATTTTCCATCGCCAAAAAAACCGAACAGACGGTATGGGCTCTGACTTCGCTTTCATAATATTTAAAGGGAATAGTGCTAAACCACTCCAACCAGGTGTTATATTCCCCATCTTGCGCTATGCTCTGACAAATCCTCATCAACAACGGGTACGCCTGTTGATGGGCACCCGCTTTAATGAAGGCTTCAATAGCCTCCCGCACCAATCCGTTTTCCCTATACCACTCAGCAGCCCGATAGTAAAGTTCCCGCCGGAATGCTCCATCCCTCATCTCCAACCGCTGCTGTAAAAACTCACTGAAGAGGTGATGAAAGCGGAACCATTCATCCTCGTGATCCAGGCGGAAGATAAAACTATTGTGCTCTGCCAATGTTTTTAAAATCTCCAAGCTATCCATGCGATCTGTCACAGCTTGGCATAACGGCCCGGAAAATTTATCCAAAAAAGCAATTCGCACCAGAAAATCTTTGATCTCCTCTGGCCATCTGTCAAAGACCACATCCTGAAAAAGTCGCTCCACATGACGATTTTTCCCGGTCAACCGGCTAACGGTCGCCTGCACATTCCCCTCTTCTTCCATGGAAAGGGCTGCCATGACCAACCCTGCCGCCCAGCCTTCGGTGTAATCCAAGATGGCGGAGACTTCATCGTTATTCAAAGAATAGCCTTTGACCCTAAAAAGCTCGGCCACTTCCAGCCTATCAAAGGATAGATCCCGTACGCCGAGTTTTAATACCATACTGTTGACGTATTCACGGCTCAACATGATCTCCGGTTCCTTACGGCTTAAGATCATCATCCTGAAATGGGATGGCAGATATCTCAATAAATATACCAGACTGTTTTGGATTATGTCGTTTGTGATGAGATGATAATCATCCAGAACCAGGACGGTTTCCCCAGGAAGCGTATATAATTTATCTAGAAGCATCTCCGCCAGGATATTGGAGACGATGAGTTCATGTTGGACCGGGATTTCCCAAAAGGTCTCCCTATAGTTTCCAATCCCACGGAAGGCTGCCAATAGATATCTCCAGAACCGGACTGGATCGTTATCCCGCTCGTCTACGGAAAGCCAGACATAGGGAATGCCGGTTTCCGTCAAATAGCTTACGGCCGCCGTGGTCTTGCCCGATCCCGCCGGAGCGGTGATCAGGGTTAGTTTATGAGCCATAGATTGCTCCAGTTTTCTAAGGAGCTTTTCTCTTTTGATCGTTTTCCGGTTGATTGCTGGCGCATGGAGTTTTGTCCGGACCAATATCATATTTTGCTCAATCACGCATCATCAACCGCCTATCCTCAGACCATTTTGGACTGTGTTTTACTTTCGGTGTAAGCCCAGTAATTTCCTGCATGACCTCACCCCCGTGCCCCCTCTCCGGCGCGGAGAGGGGGACGAAGTCGAATCTGATTAGAATGGAACTAAAAAGAGGCTCAGACGAGCCTCAATGAATACTTCATAGGTCTTTATAACTATTGGCCTGTTGCTTCATGATATGTTTAAAAACCAAGAACCAACAGGATCAAGATGAGGAACAGGCAATATGCATTACAACCTCCAAAGAGATCTCCAAGGAAACCTCCTCCGGTTCCACACGTACTCATTCGAAGTCCTCCTTTCGCTCCATCTCCCTACATAGTACTCCTATGCCAAGCAGAGCGGGATAGATACTTCGTCATGTTCTGTTCAGCCTCTGGACTGTTTTAACGCGGCTTGTTTCCAATGGGAGTGTTTAGGCCATTGTTGAAGTTTGAATCACATACGTTAACGATAGATTGCATCAACCCACTGGCATAACCGATGTTTATCGCACAAAAAAAGGCGCCCCGGAATGGGACACCCTCCAAAATACAACACATTATTGTTAGAAAGAGTATATTACGCCTAGATTGACCGCATCTGCCCGATATAAAGTCCCTGGCATCTCAATTATAGAATCACCAAATCGATCCGACCTGTTGGAAGGAACGTCTCCCGTGATGATGGCGTATTGCAGATAGAGGTTCCACCGTTCGCCGATTAAGTAACCCAGACCCACAGCGATCTCCGGACGGTAAACGGTGTAGTTGTATGTCTCTTTTGCCGGGCTATACTCGGGTATACGGGGCGAGCGGAGACCTTCTTGTTCATAAACCCCATTAAACCGGGCTATTCCGATCTTGCCGAAGAGATTGAAACCGTTATCCCAATATATCGCCGACGTCAATAAGACATCGACGGCGCTTTCCTTAACAGAACGATATCCGGTGACCCCCGAATCAGGGTCGAGATAGTGGACGTTGACAGTATACTTCCCCAGATCCTTATACCCGGCTTCGACACCGATCCGCCAGGCCAAATCCTGATCGAAGAATTTTACGTCCTTGCTGAGAAGGTTATAACCCACAAAAATCGAGTAAGCAGTTCCTTCCCAGGAACTTGATTCCTGAACATTCAACTCCGGCTGCCGAATATTGGCCTCCGCGGAATAGAGGTAGGCGTCGTTATTGAGCTGAGCCTCTCCTATCCCAAACCCAAAATAGAACCCGTTCTCCGGCGGCGCAGCCCCTGTCCCAAGCGACATTCCCAAGAGCAATCCGATGGTTACCAATAGAGTCAGTGATAATCTCGTTGTTAGTTTGAACAAAACCAAAGCTCCTCTCTGTTTTGTTATTCCCTATAACAAACCATCGGCACAAATTCGCATTCCAATAGGTCTTTCCTTCCACTCACCCATTCCATCTACTCCTCTTCTCCAGCAGCCGTCTCTCTTATTTCGATACGATTCAAATCCATCCCATCGATCAAAACCTTCATCTGCTGGATGGCGATCTTGTTCAATCGTGCCAATCTTACTTGCGCCGATAATCCTTCACCGATAAAAAGCGCATTGAATGACTCCAAGTTAGCTAAACAAACCAGCTGAGAGACATCGGCATAGTCCCGTATATTCCCCTTTTTATCCGGATAAGCCTCCCGCCACTGGGCAGCGGTCATGCCAAACAGAGCCATGTTTAATAGATCAGCTTCTGATGCGTAAATATAGTTTATTTGAGCCTTGGTCAACTCCGCCGGAATCAAGTTTTCTTTAATAGCGTCCGTATGAATACGGTAATTGATCTTGGCAAGATTCCTCCGAATATCCCAGCCCAGCTGCTTTCTTTCATCCTCTTTAAGACGTTGAAACTCCTTAATTAGATAAATCTTAAACTCCGCACTAATCCACATGCCAAATTCAAAAGCAATATCTTTATGAGCATACGTTCCGCCATAACGACCCGCTGTTGCCCTTAACCCAATGGCATTAGTTTTTTCAACCCATTCCTTCACACTAATTTTATAGCTATTTAATCCGGCTTGACTTTTAATTATGGCGAATTCGCCATAATTAAAATTAGGATTATGAATTCTTTCCCAAATCCCTAAAAACTCTACAGTATTACGATTACGAAGCCAATCTGAGATGAAAAAATCGCCATCTTTGGCCTTAAGCATATCGGTTAATGAAATATAGTCTTCTTCCTCAAATGAGATAATAGTAATTCCTGTTCCCATAACCTCTAGCTTTTTGACCATCATATTTCACCCCATGTTCAACCGTTTGTTTTAAATGCTTTTTTATCCATCCAACTTCACCTTCGCCAAATTCTCCAATATCACCTTATTGAACCTTTCCTCTTCCTTCAACTGCTCCTCAAACTCCACCTTCAAGCTCGTAAACCGCTCCTTGAAGTCGAAATCATCCTCTTCATCCGGCAGCCCCACATACTGCCAGGAGTCAACACATAATCCAACTCCCGCACCCGTTCAATACGGGCTGAATTACAGAACCCTTTTCGCCTTCAACTTCTTGATTATTGTTGTAAGAATAGAAATCAGTTCATTACACTCTTTCTCAAGTTCAACTATCTTATATACATCCATTAGCTCCGATGCCATAAGTAACCTCAACCAATAATGGGTTTCACGAGCTTCCTTATAAGCAATACTATACTTCGACACAAAGACAGATTCACTCTAACTCGATTGCCCCTCTTGAACATTGGCCCCAATCGATGTTCCCGAACGCAAAATCTGATTAGCCAATGTCCTTGATACACTCGCCATTTGCTCCATCACTTTACACAACTTGACGATCTCAACAGCAAACCCAAAAGTCCTCTCGGTAAATCTGATTTCATTTACCCAATCCTATTTATAATATTTTCTTAATAATATACCATAATTCATTTCAAACTTCACCCTTCGAACTTCAAACTTCCAAAACAAACAAAAAACTCGCCTTTCAGCGAGCTTTATCTGATTTGGCTTCATATATTCTTCAACCTTTCGCCGAGTATCCAAATTACTTTCATATTACCTAACCCTGACTCCCCGATCTCTTTCTCTCCCAAACAATCTCCATCACTGACTTCAATACCTTAAGCTCAACTTCGTCAAGACTTTCCAGATTATCAAGTTTGCCCTTGATATACACAACTTGTTCATCAATTACGGACAATTGTTTCTTCTCCTTACCCTCCGATAATCGTCCAACGAAATATGTAGCCACACTCCCCGTCACCATTCCGATCAACCCGATGCCTACAAACATTAGAAAAACAGCCAGAAATCGTCCTCCCATGGTTTGTGGAGATATATCGCCATAACCTACCGTCGTCGTTGTGACCACACTCCACCATAAGGCATCCGCAAACGTATGGATACCAGGTTCGAGAACCCGAATGCCCAATGCGCCGATGAGCATTAGGCCAAAGGTGGTTAAGATGACGTAGAACAGACCGTTGGTTTGAAAGATGCCCTTCAGCGCCGAGGTGGTCTTGGAAAAAAACAGAGCCAGACGTAAGAGCTTAAATGTCTTAACAAACCGTAAAATCCGTGCGGCTTTTCCGATGCGCAGAAACCTAACCAACCGAAGCAAACGCGCCAAACGGAACGCTTTGTCAAAAGGAATAATCGCAATCAAATCCACGATGTTTTTAAGGAAATATTCCTTCTTATCCTTTGCTTTAATCAATCTAATCACATAATCAGCGGCAAATATTAGCAGTATACTACTGTCTAAAAACGACAGATATGTCTTTTGAGGAACCGTGAGATTTACTGACAGTTCCACAAACAGAATAATGGCTACAATCAACGCCAAGGATGCCATGATCACTTCGTAAAGGATATTTTCGTTTGGTTTTTGTTCAATTGCGGGATTTAACATAGCCTATCACCCCTATCGACGCCTGACATTTTTTCTGTGGTTTACGGACGGAGTATTCGACTAAAATCTTGCATACCCTTTCTTTGTTTACTATGAAAAGCAAAAAACTCGTCTTTCAGCGAGTTCGTTTTGTTTGTTTTGGTGGACCTGAGGGGAATCGAACCCCCGACCTCTTGAATGCCATTGTAATAAACTGCATTGTTGGCTTTTGGTGCGAATTGTAAAACAGCAGTTAATATTGGGTATTTAGAGTTTTACCATTGGTGTTGATTTGCCAGTTTTGGGGACAATTTTTGAGCAATTGTCCCCAAGATTGTCCCCAGAATTTCACTTAACTAGTTTCCGCATGATACGTATGTGGAATAACTTTTACTTAAACAGTAATATTCTTATTTACCTTTACCTGAATTCCCAGATAAACCTAGGCTTAAAAGGAAACCATTTAACTTATTGTTATTTAATATAACCTCTTAAAACGTAATGTAATATCTTCACTGTTGGCAAAAAGTAGGCATTGCCAACGAAAATGAAATCGTAGAATTGTCAACTTAATAGGAATCAAACTACTAAAGTTCTTATTAAGCTGTCGAGGAGCCTTTGATTCAGCAACCCCCTGAAATACTAGGTGGTTTTGTACTAATTGGCTAGACTTTCCTATTCTAAAGTTGTATAAAACCAAGCTGGTTGTTGTATCTCTGAGTGAATCCATATTTCAATAGGGGCCATATCTTTAGCTTCAGATGCAATTTGTTGAATTCTTTTCACTGTGTGAGGAAATGCTCTGAATCCATATATTAAGTATATGGCCCTCTCATATCCTACTTGATTTACAAACAAGGAAAGTGTAGAAAGATCTTTCACAATTCCTTTCTTAGGGGTATTGGATGGTTTTACCTCAATTATTGCATGGTTATATTTCATGGATCCCGATTTATGAACTAGAAGATCCGGTTTTTGATACTTTACACCTAATTTGCTCAGTAATGGATGAGCAGTTTTATCAAGCTCACCGTTTAAAATGTACAGAGTATTCTTGGGCCAATGGGTTCTCATTTGATGGTATAGTTCATAGCAATAAACACGTTCACGATAAACAGAATCCCCTCCATCGATATTTATAAAAAAATACTCGGCTTCAATATTGGCAGTTGCTGTTTCCATTATTTTTGTTAATTCTTCCATAATGTCTCTCCATACATCATGACCTGACCCCATTTTATGTACCATCAATAGTGTTAGTCCAGTAACTCTAAAACAAAGATTACGAGACTGTGACTAAGGTCAAAGCATACTCAACCGGTGTTAAGTTACCAAGAGAACTATGGG
>OBJA01002571.1_pt1 | contig 10287 bp, 9 predicted proteins | sample 1519751 | NCBI WGS metagenome assembly OBJA01 (sample SAMEA3881238, study PRJEB22517) | soil metagenome | biome: lake sediment; feature: soda lake sediment; material: sediment, water from around vicinity | place: India | collected 2013-12-23 | depth 3 m
GCAGGCAGCAGGCAGCAGGCAGCAGGCAGCAGGCAGCAGGCAGCAGGTCGGCGTCTGGGGCGGTGCATCCAAGGGAGTTATCTTTTCGCTGCTGCGCGAACGTATGGGCCAGCCGATTGATGTCGTGATCGACGTCAACCCAGCCAAGCAGAACTGTTATTTGCCGGCAACCGGACTCCGGGTTCATGCACCAGATGAAGCACTCGCCAAACTTCCCGCCGGATCGCCGCTGTATATCATGAATTCCAATTATGCCGACGAGATCAAAGCAATGTCCGGAAATCGATACAATTACATTGAGGTTGAATATGACGGAGTTTGAACAGGAAGTAGAGGGGCGCCTGAGTGCGATGGTAGTAAATGCCACATTGACCAGCGCCGCAAGTACTTTTATGCATGCGTCAACGTTGCCGAAGTATTCCTATAATTTCTTTTGGCTAGGCCGCCCGGTCATCCAATACCCGCAGGACGTGGTCGCGATGCAGGAGCTGATCTGGGCAGTCAGGCCGGACCTGATCATCGAGACCGGAATCGCCCACGGCGGCTCGCTGATTCTCAGCGCCACCATGCTGGCCCTGCTTGATATGTGCGATGCCATCGAATCGGGCGCATCGATCGACCCGAAAAAATCGAAACGCAAGGTGCTGGGCATCGATATCGATATCCGCGCCCATAACCGTGAAGCCATCGAAGCGCATCCCCTGGCCTCGCGCATCCGGATGATCCAGGGCTCAAGCATTGCGCCGGAGGTTGTGGAGCGGGTACGACAGACAGCGAAGGACTATGAGCGCATACTGGTCTGCCTTGATTCCAACCACACCCATGACCACGTCCTGGCCGAACTGGAATCTTATGCGCCGTTGACCAGCGTGGGCAGTTACTGCGTGGTGTTCGATACCATTATTGAAGACATGCCTGCAGAAATGTTCCCCGACCGTCCCTGGGGGCCAGGCGACAACCCTAAAACCGCCGTGTGGGAATACCTGAAAACCCACCCCGAGTTTGAAATCGACAAGAGCATCCAGCACAAGCTTTTGATAACTGTTGCTCCGGATGGATACCTGAAGCGAATTAAGTAGGAACGCTTAATGCCTCCACCAATAGATTCATCCCCTAAAGTCAGCGTCGGTATGCCTGTGCGTAACGGCGAGAGATTATTGTCGACGGCGATCGAGTCCATACTTAATCAAACTTATCTCAATATTGAGTTAATTGTCTCGGACAATGATTCATCGGATCGTACTGAAGAAATTTGCAGGATTTACGAGCAAAAAGATCAAAGGGTACTATATTTTCGGCAGCACGAAAACATTGGTGCGTGGAAGAATTTCCAGTTTGTGTTGAGTAAAGCGGAAGGCGAATTCTTCATGTGGAGCGCCGTTGATGATACCAGGACCAAAGGATTTATAGAGGAAAACCTGAAGCTTCTTCTTGCAGAGCCTGATTGCGTGTTTTCTTCAGCGCCTAATTGTTTTGAGGGTGAGGAGTCTGATTCTTCCGCAATAAAACGTTATGAGTTGGACGGATCAACTTTTGAGCGCCTAAAAGGATTTTTTGATATATGCTGGCAATCTCATGCGCTTTTTTATTCCTTGGCAAGGAAGGAAGCATTGAGTCCTGTTTTAGATATGAATGAAGAATATCTTGCGGTGGACTGGTCCGTAGATGTTTGCCTGTTGAGGCAGGGCAAGTTTAAGCGAGCCTCTAGCAGTTTACTCGTCCTGGGTAACTCTGGGACCAGTAAACAACCTGATCATTTGAGAAATATGCAAAAGCAATTTATTGAGCGAATTTTGCCGTTTAGCAGGTTCAGCAAATATTTTGTCAATGTGATATTGAATGCTAAAGAATTAAACGCCCGAGAAAAGATTATACTGCTAACCAGGGTTGTAATTTTTAATGCGAGTAATGCAGTCTCAAGACTAAAGGCTAGTCTGTCAACTGCGGGCAGGGCATTGCGCAGGGGAATTGATTAGTGAGACTCTCTACGGTGGTTAAAAAATATTTTTGGCGGAAGCTGGGGCAACTTAACAACCCGTTGCGCAGAATTCTTGAACGTCAACTGATTCTGCAAGCTCAACAGATAAAAGCAACACGAGCGGGTGGTGCTTGTAGCCAAATCGATGATTTGTCTTGTGTGGAGTATAGTGTTTTTTCGCAATGGGGTGAGGACGGTATAATCAATTGGCTTATCGATAGGGTTCCTGATATCCCTCAAACATTTGTTGAATTCGGCGTTGAAGATTATCGTGAAGCTAATACTCGCCTGTTGCTTCATTTGAGAAACTGGCGTGGTTTGGTGATTGATGGTTCCGCCGAGAATGTTGACGATATTTGTAGGCAGGATATCTATTGGCGATATGAATTGCATGCTAAATGCTCTTTTATTGATGCGGAAAATATAAATAAGTTGATTCTGGATGCCGGTTTTTCGGGTGATATAGGTATATTGAGCATAGATATCGACGGCAATGATTTTTGGGTATGGAAAGCTATAGATGTTGTTAAGCCGGCACTTGTAGTTTGCGAATACAATGCGGTTCTTGGCGACAAATTTCAACTGACTGTTCCCTACCGGCCTGATTTTTGTCGTAACAAAGCACACTATTCCAACCTTTATTTTGGGGCATCGCTTCAGGCCCTGATTAAGCTGGGCGTGCAGAAAGGCTACCGGTTTGTTGGAACTGCCTCCAGTGGCTGTAACGCCTTCTTTGTCCGTGACGATTTGGCGCATAATGTTTTTGATGCTCTTGGTGCTGTGCGGGGTTTCCCTTCGTTGTTCAGGGAAGCCAGAGGGCAGGGAGGTGAGTTGTTGTTTGTTTCCGGACCGGACAGGGCTGAAATAATAAAAGATCTTCCCCTTTTAAACCTGGCGGATGGTCTCACGACATCGTTGGCCGAGCTTGCCGTTCCTTGCTCACGGGAATGGAGCGAGGGAAGGAAGGCCTGCTTCAAGTGAAGATAGCGTTTGATTACCAAATTTTTTCATGGCAGCCCTATGGCGGGATATCCCGCTACTTTGCTTTGTTGGCGGGAAATTTGCGTGAAATGAACCATGATGTGGCAATCTTTTCTCCTTTTTACTGCAATAACTATCTGGACAGGCTGCCGGCAGGTTGTATTCACGGGAAAAAACGGAATCCCCCATCTTTTGTTGCCGGTCATGGGCTTTGGGTATTGAATCAGCTTATTTCCGAAAAAAAGATCGGAAAATGGGCTCCTGATATTATTCATGAAACCTATTATTTTTCCCTTAAGAGGAGCAAAGGCAAAATTCCGGTTGTGCTAACAGTGTATGATATGATCCATGAAATATTTGCTGATTCTTTTTGGGCTCTTGATCGTACCAGTAACTGGAAGAAAAAAGCCGTAGAACGTGCTGACCATATAATTGCTATTTCGCACAACACCAAGAAAGATCTGGTCAACCTTTTCGGTGTTCCCGAAGAGAAGGTTTCGGTGGTTCATCTTGGTGTTGATCTGTGTGGTGCGAATGGTGGTCCAGAACAATCTCTCGCCTTGGACCGCCCATATGTTTTGCATGTGGGCGGCAGGGCAAAATATAAAAACTTTATTTCACTTCTTGAAGCGGTTTCCCTATCAAAAGAGATAATGAATAACTTTTATATAGTTGCTTTTGGCGGAGGAAGATTAAGCAAAAAGGAAGAAGAAACGATATCCCGTCTGGGCTATGAAGATGGTCAAGTCAGGCAAGTGAGCGGTGGAGATGAAGAAATATCTTTGTATTACAAAAATGCAACTGCTTTGGTGTATCCATCCAAATACGAAGGGTTTGGTCTGCCCCCTTTGGAAGCTATGGCCTGCGGCTGTCCGGTCATAAGCAGCAACAGCAGTTCGTTACCGGAAGTTGTCGGAGATGTCGGTGTATATTTTGACCCTGACGACATTGAGGGAATTAAGTCTGCAATAGAAAGCGTGGTTTTCTCCCCGGAAAAAATGAAAATTATGAGCAAACTCGGAAGAGAAAGAGCCAAATTGTTTACTTGGCATAAATGTGCAAATGAAACACTGGATGTTTACAGAAAGGTCAAAGGGTTGTGACGGGAAAGGCCAGAACAGCATTAGTTTGCGGTATTGGTGGACAAGACGGTGGTTACCTGGCCCAATTCCTTTTGGGGAAAAAATATCAGGTTTGGGGAACCTCCAGGGATGCTCAAGGTAATTCTTTTAATAACCTCTGTGCTCTGGGCATTCGCGATCGGGTGCAATGCATATCGATGGTGCCCCAAGATTTTCGCAGTGTTTTGTCTGCCTGCCAAAAATCCCAGCCCGATGAGGTGTATTATTTAGCTGGACAGTCGTCGGTCGGTTTGTCGTTTGATCAACCGGCTGAAACCATAGAGAGCATCGTTTTGGGTACGCTAAACATTCTTGAGGCGTGCAGGATGCTGGGGCGGGAGATCAGGGTTTACAATGCCGGTTCCAGCGAATGTTTTGGCGATACAAACGACAAGCCGGCTAACGAATTGACCCCGTTTAATCCCCAAAGTCCATATGCTGTGGCCAAATCTTCTGCTTGCTGGCTGGTCAGTAACTATCGTAAGTCATATGGCATGTTCGCTTGTACGGGTATCCTGTTCAACCATGAATCTCCGTTGCGCCCGGAGCGGTTTGTGACCCAAAAAGTAGTTAGTGCCGCGCTGAGAATTGCCGGAGGTTCACGGGAAAGGTTGCGTATGGGCAACCTCGGTATCGTGAGAGATTGGGGGTGGGCTCCGGAATATGTTGAGGCCATGTGGCGCATGATGCAACTTTCCCGGCCGGAAGATTTCGTCATTGCCACCGGAGAAAGCAATGCGCTGGAAAATTTTGTTGCAGTGGTTTTTGACTGCTTGGGACTTGACTGGCGCGATCATGTTGACCAGGACTGTGAGGAATTCCGCCCTTCAGACTTGACTGTAAGCCGGGCAGATCCTTTAAGGGCCCAAAGGGAGCTTGGTTGGCAAGCCAGGTACAGGATGCGTGATGTTGCGCAAATGATGTTGAGAAAAGAGCGCATGTGAGGGCATGGTTGAATATTATCATTGTTGGTACTTTTAAATTCCCCTCCGGAGAAGCAGCAGCCGTAAGGGTTCGTACTCTGGCCAAGGGATTAAAAGAGGCTGGTGGACGAGTCAGGGCCTTGTCTACATATAGAATTGTAGAAGATGAAAAGAAACTTTATCCTGCCGGAGAGCGCACCTGGAAGGGTGTGGACTACGAATTCATCAATTGTGTCCCGACATCCGCCGACCTTTCGTTTGCCAAGAGAGCGGCTAACTACGCTACCAGATGCCTCAAGGCGTACTCCAGGGTTAAAGCTCTTATCAAGGCTCAACAGTGCGACTCGATAATAGTTTACGGGCAAAGTTTCGCGTTAAGTGCTGCTTTGTTGCTGCTGGCGAAGCTATATCGTAAACCTTTGCTGTTAGAGGTATGTGAGTGGGTCCCGCCGAGTCACTTCAAGGGTGGATTATTAAACCCCGAATACTGGGGGTTCTGGGCGGCGTTGCGGGTCATCGGTCCACACTGTCAGGGAATTATTGCCATTAGTACCTACATCAAAAACAAATATGCCACAAGTCGTGTTCCTTGTTTGTTGATACCAAGTATTTATGATTTCTCAGAAGTTTCATTGCAGCGCAGAGATCAAGGGCCATCCGATTTGTTTGAGATTGTCTACGCCGGTATTGGCAAGAAAAATGATGGCCTTACGCATTTGTTGACGGCGATCAAGCTTGTAGCCTCGGAGGGGTGTCCGATTGTTTTGAGGATATTGGGGGCAAATGGAAATAGTGGGTTAGGGGCGAATGAACTGCAAGTTTGTGATGAAGACGAATTGTTGCAAGATAGGGTTTTTTTCATGGGTTGGGTTTCTGACGAAGCATATCACAATATTTTGTCATCAGCGCATTGTTTGGTTTTGCCACGATTGGATGGACAGACATCTCGCGCTTCTTTTCCCACCCGCCTTCCAGAGTATTTAGCCACAGGGGTTCCCGTGTTAACCAGTAGCACCGGGGATATCCCCTTGTACCTTGAGGCTGGTGTCCATGCGGAAATAGTACCTTCCGGCAAGGCAAGGGATTTGGCTGATGGACTCCTGCGCTTGTGGAAAGACCCTGAGCGTGCAAATACAATAGGGCATCAAGGACAAAAGAGAGCCGCGGAAGTTTTTGACTACAGCATGCACACACAGAACTTATTTTCTTTTATCCAGAAAGCCCGAAAAGATATCTCAGCGTGAATTGCGGTGGTTAATACTGTAACGATTATAATTCCTTTCTACAATGCGTACCGCACATTGCGTAATGCAGTGTTTTCCGTTATTGGTCAGTCATATTATGATTGGCAGCTAATATTGCTTGACGATGGTTCCACCGACGGTTCCGGCGATACGGTGGCTGATCTGGTTGATGATAAACGGATTTTTCTGGTTTCCGACGGTGTCAACCGGGGCTTGATTTTCCGGCTCAACCAGATGGTTGATCTCACGGATGCGCCATATATCGCTCGGATGGATGCCGACGACCTGATGCATCCTGATCGTTTGCGGCGGCAGATGGGGGTTGTCGAGGCCGATCCGCAGCTTGATATTGTAAGCACCGGGATGGCTGTTCTGGACGATGATTACCGGGTACGGGGTGTTCGCAATGTGGCGGGGCAGCCTGCCGTTGAGGATTTTGTTCGGCATGGCGGGTTGATTCATGCTTCGTGTATTTTTAGGCGGGAGTTCCTGGTTGCCAATAAATATGACCCCGGATTTTACCGGGCGGAGGACCGGGAGTTTTTTTTGCGGGTAATTCCGGCGGCGCGTTATCATCGCGTCAATGAACCGCTGTACTTCTGCGTTGAATACGACTGTTTCAACAAAAGAAAATATTTGGATGCCTATCGCTCCGAGAGGAAGGCGATTTTAAAGCATGGTTCCCGCCTGCTGGGGAGGCCGCTGACCGCGGCCTTTTTTTTGCGCTCACTGCTGAAGAGTTTGGCGGTGTGGTTGATGGCCGCCGGTGGCATGGGCGCTCGTCTTACCCGCCGCAATGAATCCTTGCCAGCAGATGACTTCGGTGATTTGCAGGGCATGGTGGACAATATTCTGGCGCTGTCCCAAGGTTCGGCACCCGCCGACATCGCATGAAAAAGAAGGCCGTTTTGTACATAAGTTATGACGGCATGCTCGAGCCCCTGGGGCAGTCGCAGGTTCTGGGTTATCTCGCTAAGCTGGCCGTAAAATACCCAATTTACCTTTTGAGTTTTGAGAAGAGGAAGGATTGGCTGGACCAGGGCGCTCGGGAGCGGCTCCAACGGGAAATAAAGGCGGCGGGAATTCACTGGTACCCGTTGCGCTACCATAAACGCCCCGCATCCCTGGCCACCGCTTACGACGTGATGCGGGGAATCATCATGGCGCTGATCATTGTGTTGCGTCATCGTATTGCCGTTGTCCACGCGCGAAGCTACGTTGCCGGGGTTGTGGCGCTGTTCTTGCGCAAGCTGTGCGGATGCAGGTTTGTTTTCGATATGCGGGGCTTCTGGGCCGATGAACGAGCGGACGCGGGGTTCTGGGACCGTGCCGGGCCGATGTACAAAACGGCCAAATGGTTTGAACGGCGTTTTCTGCTGGCGGCTGATTGCGTAATCTCACTGACCCATGCGGGAGTGTCGGAAATGGTCAAATTCCCTTATCTGCAAGGGAGAATGCCTCGCTTCGAGGTAATTCCGACCTGCGTTGACCAGGAGAAGTTTTGTCCGGGCGCGGGGCCGGAGGGCACCCCGGATGACCGCCAAAAGAGTTTCACCCTGGGCTGGGTCGGCGCGGTGCGCGGCTGGTATCTGTTCGACGAGGCCCTGCTTTGTTTCAGGATTTTGCAAGACATGGTCGGCGGGGCGGCCCGTTTGCGTATTCTCAATCGTGGCGAGCATGACTACATCGCCGCGCGGCTTGCCGCCCACGGCCTTGCCGGGGAATCGGTCGAAGTGAAAGCGGTGTCCCTCCAGGAAGTTCCGGCCGAAATGATCCGGATGGACGCCGGCATCTTTTTCATTATGCCGGTTTTTTCCAAGAAGGCTTCGGCACCCACCAAGCTGGGTGAATTTCTGGCCTGCGGCGTCCCCTGCCTCGGCAACGACGGAATTGGGGACATGACCGGGGTGCTGGCGGGCGAAAAGGTCGGAGTGGTGATCGATAAGTTCGATGATTTTAACCGTGAACAGGCGGTGCGGGCATTATTGGATATTAAAGATGATCCCGGCATACGTAAGCGTTGTGTCGCCGCTGCCGCCAAGCATTTTTCCCTGCAAAATGGAGTTGCCGCCTATGACCGGATCTACCGGGAACTGATGGGAGCGGCATGAGTCTTGGTTGCACCGCCTGCAAGAGCGGGGACAGCGTTGCCGTTTTGCGCAAGGATGAGCTTTCGCTGCGGCGCTGTCGGGAGTGCGGCACGGTTTTTCTGGCGGATTATGCCGATGCATTTGTCGCGGAACTGTACGACTATTATCGGCGGCATGTGGCCAAAGCCAAGGAAGAGGTTTTCGATCCGATTACAGGCAAACGCTGCCTGGAACTGCTGGCCCGGTTTGCCGGCCTGCTGCGGGGGCGACGTCTTCTGGATGTCGGCTGCGGGCTTGGCCAGTTTGTGGATCTGGCCAACCGCAACGGCTGGCAGGACCTGGGGTTTGAACTTGCCGGTCCGGCCGTGGAATTTGCCCGTCGGCACGGCATAGCGGTTTGCGAGGATGATTTTCTTACGGCTGAATTGCCGGAAAACTCGTACGACCTGGTGACTTTTTTCGAACTGCTTGAACATGTGCCTGAGCCGGCGGCCTTTCTACGCCGAGCTGCCGAAGTAGTCCGGCCCGGCGGCCTGGCGTACCTGACGACTCCCAATTTCGATTCCCTGGAACGCCGGATTCTCGGACCGGATTGGAGTGTCATCCATCGGGAGCATCTCAGTTATTTCACTCCCCGGACCCTGAGCGCCATGGTTCTCCAGGTCGGTGATTGGGAAATAGTTGATCTTGAAACCCGCAATATTTCCGTGGCGGCCCTCAATGCCTGGCAAGCGAATTTTTTTCGGCGTGGAGGAGCAAAAACAGCCGACGGTAGCGGAGGGGGCGGCGGAGATGCTGCCGATTTGCGGCGGCGCATGGAAGAATCCCCCGCCCTCGGCTTGGTCAAGCGGGTGGCGAATACTTTTTTGCGCGGAACCGGAACGGGGGCCGGCATCAGCATGTTGCTGCGGCGCACCGGAACCTCCGTGACGGTATCCTGATGTGCGGCTTTGCTGGGTACCTGCGCCCTGACGGCTTCAATATCGAACATGCCGCCGCCGTGGTCGAGGCTATGGCCGTCCGCCTCATTCACCGGGGGCCGGATGATGGCGGAGTTTGGGTGGATGGCCGGGCTGGAATCGCCCTTGCCCATCGCCGTCTGGCGGTGGTTGATTTATCGCCGGCCGGGCGCCAGCCCATGATTTCGTCCTGCGGGCGCTTTGTGCTGGTTTTCAATGGTGAGATTTACAATCATGCGGGGTTGCGGCGCGAATTGGCGTCGGCAACCCCTTTTTTGTCCGCCAGTGCCGGAGATATTTCGGAAAGTGGGCGGTGGCGGGGCCATTCCGACACCGAAACCATGCTGGCGGCCATTGCTGCTTGGGGAGTGGCGACGGCCCTGGGAAAATGCGTGGGCATGTTCGCCTTTGCCCTCTGGGATCGCAAGACCCGCATTTTGACCTTGGCCCGTGATCGCATGGGAGAAAAACCGCTTTATTACGGTCGGCAGGGGAAATCTTTTTTGTTCGGTTCCGAATTGAAATCACTGACGGCTCATCCGGAGTTTTCGAGCGAGGTTGACCGTGATTCCCTGGCGGCTTTGTTACTGCTCAATTGCGTCCCGGGAACTTCTTCCATTTACCGGGGAATCCGCAAGTTGCCTCCCGGAACTTTCCTGCAAATCGGCGATGATGGTGAAATGGCTGCACCGGTACCCTACTGGTCGCTGGCGGCGGCGGTGACGGACGTCAGGCAAAATTCTTTTGCCGGAGACGAACAGGCGGCGGTACTCGCCCTGAAATATTGCCTTGGCGAGGCGATTGCCGACCAGATGGTGGCCGATGTGCCGGTGGGGGTTTTTCTGTCCGGCGGGGTGGATTCTTCCCTGGTTACCGCCCTGATGCAGGCCCGATCAAGTATTGCGGTGCGGAGCTTCAGCATCGGTTTTCACGAAGAGGGTTATGACGAAGCCCGTTATGCCGCGAAAGTGGCCGCGCACTTGGGAACCGA
>OBJA01002572.1_pt1 | contig 10283 bp, 10 predicted proteins | sample 1519751 | NCBI WGS metagenome assembly OBJA01 (sample SAMEA3881238, study PRJEB22517) | soil metagenome | biome: lake sediment; feature: soda lake sediment; material: sediment, water from around vicinity | place: India | collected 2013-12-23 | depth 3 m
TCTCATGCAACAGCTTGCCCTCATAAACCAAATCGGAGGTCGATTCCATATTGATGCCATTGGCAAACAGCCACAGCTTGCGGTGGCAGATCAGGTAATAGTTGAAATGGGTTCCGGTGATGTTCATAATGAGTGAATGAGTGAATGAGTGAATTTTGAAGGAGTAAATGAGATTGATTGAGATTGGTTTAGATTGATGGGTTTGATATTTTTCTAAAAAGGTAGTTCGTTTTCATCCAGACCTTTGAATTTGTCCATATCGAGGTCTTCGTCTTCCATTTCAAATTCGTCGCAAGTATTACAGTAACCGGGGAAGGGGCAGTTTGCTTTTTCGTATTCGCAAAATTCGATGTGACTGGTGCCAAACCGCATCGGTGAATGCTTTTCAGACCAAAAATCCCTGATAAACGGGTAGCGCAAATGCTTGGGGTAGTTTTGCGGAAAATCGAGTGAGAAATGAAAATGCGCCAAAAAGTTCTCCAACTCAACCGATAATTGCGCCCTCTGGGATTCATTGAGCTTTCCGGGAGGTGGCAGTTGTTCGGGCAAGATTCCTGTAATTTCTGACATTGGCAACTGCTCCCCGTGCAGGTAATTTTCAACATCTTCAATATGCTTGAGAAATGTTTCGTCGTCGTGAACCGTTTCTTCTCCGGTTTTTCCTGATGGATTTGCTTTTTGCGCAATTTCGTGCAGGTCTTCGATCAGTTGGGTAAGGTAATGTTGCATAGATTGAATTTAGTTAGATTGATCGGATTGAAGGGGGTCGGCGTTGCGGATGATATCAAAAACATCAATCATCGCGATGTATAAAAGGCCATCCAGTTCCCTAAATCCCTGGGCCGGGAGTTCGTAAATTTCGGGAACAAATTCTACAGAAAGCCTCTTTAAAAGCAAATGGATGTGCTTCCGGTAGCTTTCAAAATAAAACCCTTCCACATAATCCCGTTCAAAGTTTTGGCTTACCACCTGCATGATTTCCTTGTATTTGGGAATATCTGTCCGGTCTTTGAAATAGTCAAAACCCGTTCTTATTTTGAAGCTGGCTTCGTACAGTTTCCCGTAGTGTCCCGGTTTCCCATCCATATAATGATCGCAAAGCCCGGCTACGTCATCGAACAGGAGGAGGGCCACGTGTTCCAGGTCACTGTTGACGCCTGGGAACGCGGTACCATATTCGGGATAAAAGTCAATGGTAAGCGCCTGGAGATCTTTTATTAGTTGGCCAATAAAACGCTCCTGCAGGGCTTCATAAACCTTTATCTCTTTGTCCAGCTTAGCCATTTCGGCCCGGATGCTGAAGTAATTCCGGGCAAATTCGTCCATCTCCCGCCGTTCTTCTTCGCTTTTCCCTTCAAAGGGATCAAAATCTTCGTTATCATTCATAGTTATTTGGTGTTTAATCCTGACAGGTTTTTTGAGGCCTGTCAGGATTAAAATGGCTACGCTTCGACCAACTGATTCTCGTAATCGAAAACCATCATAAGGTCGATAAGCTTTTGCTTGGCTTTTTCCAATGCATCGTAGGTTTCCGATTTAGTTCGGATGTAGCCACCTGCCGCGAGGGAAACGTAAGTAGAAACGCCATCCAATTCTTCCTCAACAATTGGATAGGCTTTGTTTTCTTCCTCTTCTGAGAGCTTAGCACGAATACTTGCAGCAATTTTATTGGCATTGTCGCTGATGGTTACGGCTAGAGTTTCCATTAAGCTGAAGGTGCGGGCCTGATTCGAGGTAATGCTCCATTCGATAATTGCTTCGGCCAATGCCGGGATTAACTTTTCGCGAACAGCGGGCGGCGCAACCAAACATGGGCCAAATACATTGGTCGATTCAATCCAGCCAGCTTCGCGCAAACTAGTCTCGGTTTCGGGTGAAATTTCTGGTTCAAAAGGATTTAAGGTTACAGAAAATAACCGGCGCAAGTCGATTGCAATATCCTGAACGAATAATCCTCCCGCACGGCGATTGTCTGGGATCCATTTGCGGCTCAGGCTACGATCTTTTCTGGTAAGTAACGCTTCGATTTGCTCCGTTGTTAGAGCTTCTCCTTTTTCATTCCGAACAATTACCTGATTATTTGGGCGGTCGCTACGATCAAAAGAGATGTTTTCACTATCAACTCCCGCCAAAAGCGGATGCAATCCACGCATTGCCGAAATCGAAAGTGGACTTCTACGTTTTACAGTTTTTTCATTTCCTCCTTTTGCCGCTTTCATCCATCCGCCAAATAATTGATCTGGATATGCTGGATCGCATGTTGCAAAAACTTCACCTTCCTTCAATTCACCTTTGGTGTTGACATCGAATAGGAAGGTAGTTGGAGCAGGTTGCTCGTTAATCACGTTGCTCAGTTTATCGAAAACCGAACGTTTTATTTGTTGACCACTTGAATAGGGAATGCGACGGTTAAACTGTGAGTCGTAGTAATATTTTTGTCCGTCCTGAACACAAAAAACAGTGTGTTCTGCTCTTTTGAGCGTTCTGATGTAAATAGTTGTCATGATACTGATTTTTTAAATGATTTATGAATTCTTTTCTTGAAAAGCGTAATCGAATTTTAGCAGTACAACAAAGTAGCCAAAATCTTCAGCAGTCATTAAGTGTACCTTGTCGCGCAAGGTTTTGAAGGTTTCCAACAATTTGGGATCAACATCTTTTATTAATGTTGCCAATCCATCTAAAAACTGTTTTTTTGTTTTTGCCTGAAGCAACTCATTTTCTAATAAGTTAGCCCTATCCCGTTTTTTTGCATCAGCTCTGTATTCTTTCAGAGCTTTTGCTACCTCCTCGGAATAATGGAGGTCTTCTTGTTTGTTTTTTGTAATCATTGCTAATAGCCAAGTTTTATAGGTTCGAAATGAAATTATATTCTCGTAATTTTTTTGATTTGCTTTTTTCTTGCGCTCTTCAAATGCTTTGGGTGCTTCGCTATTTTTCTCTGTTACGGATGTTGTTGAAAAATCCGGCATTTTGGCCTTATCAAAATATTCACGAAGCCCGTGAGGTTCCAAAGCTTGTAACCCGACTGCCCCCAATTCACAAGCGCGTTTAATATGAATCCCGAACATGTTTTCGTAGTCTTTCTTTTGGGTAAGCGCATCATTTTCTCCAAACAGGATTTTGTAAATACCCAAAATGGATCGCCCCTGATGAAACCGGAAAGGAATAAACCCCATGGTCTTGTTGGTTTGCCCTAAACTATAGATATATGCGGTAACTGTTTCATCGCTTAATTTTTCGGAAAGGTTAAAATAAAACTTTGCCCAAAAAATTATATCTATTACTATCTCCTTTTCGTCTTGTTTAAAGAAGTTGCAATTCGATAAAAATCCAAAATCGGGATTTTCTTCATAATCGAGACTGTAGGCAAAACTTAACCATTGCCCATTCCATGAGTTAATTTTGTTTCCAGCAAGTTTGTCTAAAGTAGCGTCATTTAAGAATTTCCTATAAATCTTCCAGCCATCATAAATAGTTAATAAGATTTGAGGATGATTGAAAAAGATAGAATACCCGCCAGCGACACCAACCCCTAAACCACCACCAATCCAGGATAAATACACCTCATCGGCATGAGGTTGTAAATTCAAATCGGTTACTAGCCCCGATGTTGTTGCAAATTCTTTTTCTTCGGATGCGGGGAACCCAATTGCAATACTGGCATCGCGCAAGCCAGAATCAATTTTTGCATGCAGATCATTTAGTTTTTCGATTCGCTCATCATGGGTTAACAACTCAGGCTTTTGTCCTTTTTTCATTTGAACAAATGGAGAGTTCGTTATCCATTGCATGTATTTTGGATGATCGAAAAACAATGAGAAATACTCTTTGTCAAAGAACTCTTTGGCTGAGTATTCTTTCTGATATTTTTCATTCCAGGCGTTCAGAAACGTTCGCCCAATGGTTGCTGCAATCATAGTTTATAGTATTTGATAGTTTATATCTGATTTAGCTGTTTTTAATGTATCCAGATTCAGCCCGGCCTCTTCCGAATAGGCCGAATCGGGGACTATAAAGGGCTTGTTTCCTTCCTTCGATTGATTAAACTTATGCACCGACCAGTATCGAACCGGAATTTCCATTTGCATTCGAACCTCGAAGTTGGCCGTTAGATAGGGTTGTTCATCGGCTTCCACAATGCAAGTTACACTGTCGATTTCCAATCGTTCAAGCAAAAACGATTTGGGGCGGTGTGTTAAGCGGTTGATCGTCCATTCTCCCGTTTTCTTAAAAATGGCATGTTCTTCAATTTCGGGCATTTCAATCTTAGGGAACACATTATCTATTTTTTGCTGAATGTCACGTTCGTGCAGAACTTCACCATTGGGTAGTTGACCAAAGCTATCTTGCAGAATTTTCAAATCGTAGGGTTTGGCTTCATCGGTGGTTCCAGGGGGTTGTATTACATACACTGGTTTCCGAATATCTTTTGTTTTTTCATTTCTTATCCGGTTGATCCGCCCAAAACGTTGGATTAAGGCATCAAGCGGAGCACACTCTGTGACCATCAAATCGAAACTAATGTCGAGGCTAACTTCAACAACCTGGGTCGAAACCACAATACAAGCTTTGGTTGAGGTGTTGAATTCCCCTGTTGTTCTACCATTTTTATCTTTTCCAATCAGTTGTTTTTCCTTTTGTTCGCGTGCCCCACGTTTAAAGCGGCTGTGCAAAAGCATAGTCGGTATGTTTGGATGCAATTGTGTAATGGTATCAAAAACCTGTTGTGCCGACTGTACCCGGTTACATACCAACAACACCTTTTTGTCTTCATCGATTGTCCGGTTGATCAACGGCAACGCCGATTCCCACGAATCTATTTGATGAACAGTATGTCTGTCGAAGTGATCCAGTTCTTCAGGGGCAAGTTGAACTTCAAATACATTTTCCTTGCCCAGCAATTCCAGAATCTGGTTATACAGGAATGTGGGCATGGTGGCAGTTCCAATGTGAACGCGGCATTCCAAATTTTTCAGAACATGAACGATCTTTAAAACAATGGCCCGGGTAATGTCGGTGTAGGTGTGGATTTCATCCAAAATCACGTCGCACCCTTTGATGTCGATTAATGTAGCTTCGTATCCGCTTGTTCCGAAAACGATCCCGGCAATCTGATGCGGGGTCAATATTTTGATGGATGAACCAATGTGACCTTGAATGATTTTTTCCTCAACAGTTTTCCCTTTGATTGCTAATGATGAAGCCGAATGCAATAAGCGGATATCCAGTTCAGAATTATCAATGGCCAAATCGTTCGAAACCCGGTGAAACATGGCATTAATTGAAGCCTGAAACGGAAGTGTATAAAACACTCGTCCTTCGCATCGCCGAAAAAGGAAATTAGTTTTCCCTGCTCCGGTGCAAGCTACCACAATCGTATGAGGTTTATTAGATTCTGCGGATTTTAACGAAAGCGGATAAAGCGGATGAGTACGGGCGAAAAAATTTAAGTTGGGCTTTTTAAATAACCGTTTTGAATAGATTTCTGTTTTATCGATTAGTGCTGAAGCAAAATGATCGGCAGCTTGCAACAGCCCGCGATTGTTAGAATAACCTTTCTGCTTAAAAGTAATTCGACAATAATCGTACACTTGAAAAAAGCTTGCTTCAGCTTCCCTTTTTGAAATTGGTTTTACCGCAATTCCCAACTCTGCAAGAATATCCAATGCTTTGTGAGACCAATCATTCCAATCGCCAATATGAAATTCACATATCTCTTTCGGTTCGCGCTCTTCAGTCAAATCTAATAATCCTTTATCACGAACATCCTTTCTGATGGACTTGTGATGGGCTATTACCATATCAATCAAGGCAGGTTGCATCTCATCAGGAAATAAAGACAGGAACAGGCAAGAGCTGATTTCGTGGCGAAAAGGCAAATCACCCATGCGGTATTCTTCATCCAATCTTCGTTGAAATTCGGGATGGGCTTTGCCAATGTCGTGAAGGATGGCACCATAACGAGCTAATTCAGGATCAGAACCTATCCCAATAGCTACTTTTTCAGCAACAACAGCTACCTGTTGCAGATGAATGACTAATGGGGTAAAATCAGGTTTCCCTTTAGCTTTGATTTCTGGCCAAATCATTTGAATTCGTTTTTAACCGGATTGCCAACTATCTTCAGCCAACCATACATTGGTTTGTTTTCATCCATTCGGTTATAGCCCACTAAAAAAGATTGTTCGTTTTTCTCCACAATTAGCTCGAAGCCATAAAAGAGTTCATCATTGGTGTCGAATTCTTCTTCTGGAACCTCAATTATTTCGTCTTGTGGATAAAGCATATCTTCGTTACGAGCCAAACAGATGTGTTGAGCTGAAGCCTTTTCTGCATCTTCCCATGTTTCGAAAGCAAGAAAAAGAACGGGGTTTACCATCACTCCGCGCATCAAAATGGCATACGGGCGTTCATAAGTTCGATTCTTTGCTGTTCCTTTTGCATTCCATCCTCGTGGCTGTGTCTGTTCTTGCTGTTGCGATATCTGCTGATAAGTCAAACGGTGACGTTTGATTTTGTAGATGCCAAAATCAGTATTCAACAATTCAGGAAACAGTTTTCGTTCAATACCTGCTAAAATTGATGGAGTCAAAAACTGCTGGCTGTATGTTTCGCTGTCTCTCACTGCGGTCCAAGGCTTGATAAAACCAAATGGACCTGAATATTTTACGATGTATAACATGGCTTTTTGTATTATTTTATTGCTCCAAAACCAATACCTGTTGAATTTCCCAGTCCCACATTCCAAGCAAATAGTTTCGTTTCGGGTTTTCCTTCAATAATTACCGGACACCAACTGGCACGGTTCTGCACACCGTTGTAGGTTATTTTCTTAGTACCTGCTTTTATATAGGTCAAGTCAAACCTGATTGACAACGATTCATCAGAAAGCCCTGCTTTTTGCATCTTTGTTTGAAGGGTTTCTTGCAAACAAGCATTGGCTCTTGGATCGTCATAAACAATATGATCTACTTTCCGGCCTGTCCATCGTTTAATAAAAATCGGGCTGGCCATGTTAAACGAGTTTCTTCCTGATAAATCCGGATCTTCTTCGATGATTATTTCTGAAACGGTCAACCCATAAAACATCTTCGGGTCAGTTCGGATTCCGCTTACCAGCTTTTTGATTAATGACGGGTCATGTGAACTGAAAAAGAAGTACGTTTCTTTTCCGAATTGCAATCCCCTGGAAGTAGCTTTTCCTCCTTCCAATTGCGAAAAGGAATATAAGGATACTTCACCGTGTTGCTCATTCCATCCCAACCACTTATGAATAGTTCCGGTCAATAGTGGTTGGTGGTCAAACGGAATGGTCTCCTGTTGCGACTGAATCTTTAAATGTATTCTCATATTTGTTTTGTATTTAAATTTTTACAGCTTTGACTTATTGATTTTAAATCTCATAAAAAATCTTCATTTTTATCTTGTTGTAGTATGGCACTTCATGGTCAATGTTGGTGATCCGGGCCTTCACCTGCACCCCTTGATCCATCATGCGGGCAACGACTTTATTTTCCTTTCGCGGAAGGTAGCCCAGTTTGGCTTCACCCTGAAATACTTCAATGGCGTAGCAGTCGTGCGGATTGGTTGGTTCGCGTTTTAAAAGCAGGGGGTCATTTTCGCAAAGGAAATGCCCGGCTTTCAATCCATCGTAGTATTGAAATCCGGCAATAAAAGGCGAGCACAAACGGATTTCGCGGATGTTTTTGGCGGCATGGGCTTTCCGGTAAAGCAGCAGGCCTGTGAATCCAAGGAAAAGCTGTTTGAAAAAGTCAATTCTGTTCATAGCTTCTAAATTTGCAACCGGCAATTTCGGAACGAGGACTCCACAAACCGCGAAGTCTCAAAGAAAATGTTGATATGTAATGATTTTTTTCTTCAAATAATCCACGAATCCTTCATCGCCCACCGGTTTCACATCTTCAGCCAAACCGAGCGCAAACCTTCCCGGTCCTTCGTATTTGGCAACCGGGACTTTCAGTAAAAACTGGTTTTTGCCGGCAGGAGAAAGAAAACGTTCGGCCAGGGGATATTCTTCAACAAGCAGGTTGCGTGCCTTCAGGCTTAGAGTGCATTCGATCTTCTTGTTTAAGTCGCCGGTATTGCGAAAGATATCCACGGGTTTTGACTCGTGTTGCCGTTCGTATTCCCAGGGCAAAGGAGACTCCAGTATATCCTCGATCCGGCAGACCTTAAACTGGCGATTCTGCTTTAAGGCTTTGTCGAACGCCCAAACCAGGTTGAAGTCGTCCTTAAATTCGAATGGCTCTACCAGCCGGTTTTTAATTGTCTGGCTGTTTCCCGATGCATAGTTGACCAGCAGGATCTGTTTCTTTTCCTGCTGCGCTTTGCGAAGTGCCTGTACAATAGTCGATTTTTCTTTGTGAAGGTATGCTTCGATCGCCTTATCCTGGTTCAGGAATGAAGCCAGCTTTTGTTTTAACCTGTTGGAACAGGCGTTACCTTCATCCAGCATATCCATGCACCGGGAGAGCAGGTAAACTTCTTCTTCAGAAAAATACAGGACATTTCGCAGCACCTGGTAATCCTGGTCGGGGTATTCGATCCAGTACTTTCCGTCCTTTTGGCGGACATCAAAGCCGGAATTGAGCAGTGCATTACGATAATTATAAAATGCGGAATCTTTGATCCCTAAAAATGAAATACATTCGTCTTTTGTTTTTGGGTAGCTGCTCGACAGGAACGAGATCAGGCGAAGAAATCGTTGACTTTTGGTTTCCGAAGGCATGTAAGGTAGTTGTTGATGAGTGAGCTAAAGTTACAAAAACATAAGAATAATTTCCAAAGGATGTTTATATTTTTTTCAATAGAAAATGTGTTTAATTGAGTTCAACTACCAGAACGGTTATGTACAGCCACGTTAAAAATGCGTGAGTTCGTTCTCCCACTTAATTTCTCCCCAAAGATATTGATCGCATCCCGGAAAGGTCAAGGGTGGCTTTTCGCCCTCCAAACCCTTCCAAGCCACACTTCGTGCTTGGTCAAAAACCTAACGTACCTTATTCTTCCTGTTGAATACCAAATGGAGCGTTAGGTTTTATGACATTCGCCCTTGACCAGAATCCGGTCTGCTCAATGGTTCACGGCTCAATATTAATTGGCGAGCCAGAGGCCACAATAAGTCCGTAGGGCAACGGCAAAATCAATGAAAATTTATCAGAAAAGTCTTCCATTAATCACCCTGAAGAAAACAAAAACCGACTTTCCATGTGCCAAAATCGAAAGATCCGCAGATGCCAGCGAGTTTATCCGCAAGTTTTACTCGGATGACCTGACAATTTTTGAAAGTTTCTTCATTCTGCTGCTCAACCGGGGAAACAATACCATCGGTTACGCAAAAATTTCACAAGGCGGCATTGTAGGTACGATTATCGATACCACCATCATTGCCAAATACTGCGTAGAAGCTTTGGCCAAATCTGTTATCCTCTGCCACAACCACCCCTCAGGCACCCTTGTCCCAAGCGAAGCAGACAAGGAAGTCACAAAGAAAATAATGGCTACCTTAAAGATCTTCGACTGCACAGTTCTTGACCATATCATCCTTACCGAAGACTCCTATTTCTCTTTTGCCGATGAAGGTATGCTGCATTAAAGCCTTTCGGTTTTTTTTTTGGTCGTGCTACTGTAAGATCAATGTAGCAGGACATCCCCTTCAAAATATATCTTGGTTAGGCAAAACCCGTTCCGCTTGTTTAACTTTATCGGGTTGAACTGAAGTGTAGAACGAAAATGTGCAGATATGGAATTCAGAAATCAACGACTTTCGTTAGCTGAAGCCAAAGAAACAGATATGGTAGACTATTTGTCCGCCTTGGGCCACGAGCCTGTAAAAGTCAAAAATGATGACTACTGGTACCTTTCGCCATTACGGAACGAACGGGTGCCTTCGTTTAAGGTCAACCGAAGGCTGAACCGCTGGTATGACCATGGATCGGGCAAAGGCGGGAACTTGGTTGATTTTGGTATAGAATATCACCAGTGTTCGGTGAAAGAGCTGATTGGCCGGTTAAGCGATAGAATGTCTTTCCAACACTCAAGTGCCAAACCTTCTAAAAGTAATAGCAGTGAAGAGCCGAAAATAAAAATCCTTCAACATTCCGCCATCTCTTCTTTTCCATTGCTGCGTTACCTGGAGAAGAGGCACGTTCCTGTTGAAATTGCCGAAAGATATTGCCGGGAGGTCCGCTATGAACTGAACGGCAAAACCTGGTACGGCATCGGGTTTAAAAATGATTCCGGCGGTTGGGAAATCCGTA
>OBJA01002573.1_pt1 | contig 10280 bp, 10 predicted proteins | sample 1519751 | NCBI WGS metagenome assembly OBJA01 (sample SAMEA3881238, study PRJEB22517) | soil metagenome | biome: lake sediment; feature: soda lake sediment; material: sediment, water from around vicinity | place: India | collected 2013-12-23 | depth 3 m
TATATTATCGCAATCATCACCAATGGCATTGGTGGTGGCGACATCAAGCTCGTTGCTGTTGCTGGACTACTTCTAGGATATCAATCCATGCTCGTCGCCTTTATCTTTGCTTCAGTGATTGGAGGTTCAGTTGCTGTCTATCTTCTAGCAACAAAACAACAAAACCGTAAGTCACTAATCGCATTTGGTCCTTATCTTTGCATAGGCATCTACTTAGCATACCTGTATGGTGCTCAGATTTGGACATGGTACATGCAATTCTATTTTTAACTATTTAGGGATTTCTGGTAACCCAGGTGTTTGATTATCGCCTGGATGAAAGGCATAGTCCCCTTTATAAATATCTAATAAATCCTGTTCTTCTAATTTATGAACAGAGTAAACATCTATTGTTATTGAAGCAACACTATCACTTATACTATAACTTGAACTGGAAACAATGAACGTTGTGTTCCAGTTTTTTATGTCATCTAAAATTGCCATGTAGCGATTGAGTGGTGTGACAAAATCATAGGTGTATGATGCTTTCAATAAATATGTGCTCGCACTTGGAGGACTGTACACATCTCTTGTAATTTGGTTGTACTCATCGATCAGTTCCAATATTCGATACATTGGTTGTGATACTTGAGAAACCAATAAGTCTTGTTGTGCAATTGATGTACCAGAAAGGCTGACGCTGGAAACATTGACACTATAACGTTGTATGAGTGGTATCATCCAACGCTCAAATTCTGCAGCATGCAGTGGATTGGCAATTTCATCAAAGGCATCATTCACTTGCTGATAGCGATCATCTTTACGTGCTCGATACGTGGGTCCAAGTGTCAGTTTTGTATCCACATCTAACTTCTGTAATTCTAGCTGATCTAATCTTGTTTGGTTAGCTGCAATCTCCTCTTGTTGTGGTAAGATTAAGAACACAATCATGAGCGCTAAGATCAATATAGCTCCGACCAAAAATAGAAGAAACGCTTCTCTTTTAGATAATGTCATGTTAGTTGCCTCCCTTAACGATACACTCAATTTCTGCTATATACATACCATCCTGATATGAATAGCCACTGTAACGAATGTCTTGGAAGTAATTTAATCGTCTTAAACGTAAAACATAATCAGACACAGAGTAAATCCGAGTACCTGAAATCGATAAATTAATCTTATCACCTGTAAATGCGAAACTATTAATGCGAACCGTTCCTGGTCGTGCATCCATAAACATATAAATCATACTTGAGTCATATCGTGGCATATAATCAAATGCATTGTTTGCAGCATTGACCTGACTTAAAATGGTCTCAAGTTGCTCAATTTCACGTTGGAGGGCATTGATTTCTTCGATTTGGCGCGCCACTTGTGGACTATTTACATACTCCTCTATGGCTTCAATGTCTTGTTTGATGAAGCTATTGTCAATTAATAGTTTTCCCCAAAATGCACCTAAAATTAATAAAAGTCCAACAAGAATCGAAATATAGACTCGATTGGTAGCATCAATATTAGCTCTTACTTTTGTAACTCGTTTATACCCATCGAGTAAGTTCATATCCATTTTTTTCATAGTATCACTTCCTCAATAATACGCCTAATGTGTTGACGTATGTATTTTGAAATCCTTCAATGGATTGCTGCTGTAGTAAATCACTAAACACATCACTGGTAATACCCAATGATTCAGTCACATTTGCTTTTAGCTTTTGCAACAGTTTATCGTGCCCAACAAGAATGATGTTTGAAATACCTTTGTTGTTTCTAGTGTATGAAAACTGCACCATTTTACTGATGTTGTCTTCAACCGTTACCAAAAGTGATTCATGGTTAGAATCATCTATATCCGGTAGTTTAATGTTTCTAGAAAGAACATATAATCCGTCATCAAACAAGTATAAACGCACATAACCATTACCAACATCTGCCACAATCAACTGATGTGACGTGTTCGTAACTTCTGCATAATCTAGAAGCTTAATCATGGCATTGGTTGCAGAATCAATGATATCAACCTTCAAGCCTGCCATTTTCATGGTTTCAAGGTAAGATTCAATCGCTTTATCAATCACAGCAACTGCTAAAACACGATACATTGGATCTTCGTCTTTCACCACTTCTTCTAACACAATGAAATCCATGATGTAATCAGGTGTTAAGTTGAGTACACTCATCATTTCACTACGAACAAGCAGATGCAACTTCTTATCATCTACTTTTGGAATAAACAGCTCACGATAAATAATGGACGAATTGTTTAAACATATCGTGCATGACTTTTCCTTAATCCCCTGTTCTTCCAGATGTTGATTAAGCAACAAAGAAAAGTTTTCTTTGTTTATAATCCCTGTTTGATCTAAGTACTCCGGATCAAACGGAAACATATGTGTTTTTCGAATTGAAACTTTGGACTTTGTGACTTTTGAATCAATTAGATAAACCTCATTGTTTCTGATTTCAATGGACAGCGCCATAGAGATACCCCCTTTTGTAGTTGCTAACCAATCGAGTCATACATTTGAAAGATTGGTTGAATAATTGAAATAACGATAAATGCAATAACGACACCTAAAACCACAATCATAATCGGTTCAATCAGTGAAATCATCCGTTGTAATGCTGAATCAGCCTCATCATCGAAATAATCTGCTGTCGAATCAAGTATATCACCCAATGCTCCTGTCTCTTCGCCAACATAGATCATCGAGGACAGCATGGGGTCAAATGATTGCGTTTCTGCTATCGCTTTTGATATGAGTTCCCCACGACTCACAGAGTTAATGACATCTTGAAACATATCTTCTAAATAAGCATTATTCAATACTCTGCCTGTTGTTTCAAGTAAATCAAGAACTTGGACACCACTAGAATATAACGATGACATGGCACGTGCGACACGAGCAGAATATATCACCTGATTCAATTTCCCAATTACAGGCATAAATACTAAAAACCGATCAAACGCAACTCGAACTGGTCTTAGTCTCAATGATAATCTAAAACCAACAACAACAGTGACGATAACTAGAATAATTACCACCCAGTTATCAAGTAAAAAATCACTAATAGCTAAAAGAATAGACGTTGTCCATGGTATTTCATCAGCACTAAACATTCCCGTTAGTGTTGGTAATACAAATGTCACCAACAATAAAACAACCGTAACAGACACAAAGGCTAGTATTGCTGGATAGATACTTGCACTACGCACTTTATTTTTGAGCTTAGCCTCTTTTTCATAATGAATCGCCATCCGTCTTAGGCTCGAATCAAGCGTACCACCTAGTTCACCAGCGGTAATCATGTTATTTAGAAGCTCAGGAAAAACACCTTCTTGACCTTGCATCGCATCAGAAAGTGAGTTACCTTTTTGCACCTCTTCATAAACATTCCGATAAATTCTCTTTGCTTTTGGTGTATCAGCCTTTTCAAGCAACATGTTCAATGACTGCATGATAGGAATACCAGCTCCAATCATAGTTCCTAACTGACGACAAAATATTACGATACTTTTTACTTTAAGTTTAGTGATACTTTGTGATTTAGAACTGGTTTCTTTATAGTCTAATAGAAAAAGTGACCTTCCCTTTACCGTTTGAAACAATTCCTCTGTATCTTCAGCAAAAATAACCTCAGATACATTTTTCCCCTTGGCATCGACTGCTGCAATTTTATAACTCTTCATAGCAATCCTCTTTTCCCCTAGTCGTTAATACTCAATCGTTGGTCCAATAATAAACCTTGTTGATGTAATTCCTGGATTTTCCATTCCTGATACCGGTTCAAAAATTTGGAATGGGAAACTACTAAACACAATCGGATCATAAATAACCGTTGCTTGTACTGAACTAAACGATCGAGCAATGATTGCACCAGACACATTGGCTCCATTGTTTAGATGAAAGTGTGCATTAGGTGCATAATAGAGCGTCGTATCAATCGTAGCATTATTTGATATTGATACTGAAGAACCTCCAGTAACAATATATCCAATAAAACCAGAGTTGTTTGACAACTGCAAACTTAAGTTATTAGCAAACAACGATGCTCTAAACTTAACGTTGTTTTCTAATGTGACTGTAGCTGGTGTTGGAACACCATTGTTTAAGTAATAAATATCATCAACATAAAACAATAATTGATCAGGACTTGTTGTACTTGCGTGTCCAAGGACAGCACCTGGTGCTATCGAACTATTACTTGGTAATTTGAATGCAATATTTGCCAATGATGAAGCTGGTTGATTGATTGGATTTCCGCGCACATAGATAATCAATCGCCCTTCTCCTTGAACTCTAAACTGACCCACAATATTTAATCTATCAACAACTATTGTTGTGTTTTGATTGACATTAATCGTTACCCATGTGCTACTTGCTGTGTCTCCTAACACTAACTCAGAAGCATAATACCCTTTTTTATCTGAAGGTACTGGTGGAATTGTGTAGCTCCTTGTACCAGTTAAAGCTAAATAATTTGATGCATTGCTTTCTGGTAATGGCGCTAATTCAGCATTGGTCAATTCTGTAATGTTTGTCGGGATTGTAATATCTGGATACTCTAAATATTCAATATCATTTGTAACATCCGGATCACCAACAATCTGTGATTGTGAAGAAAAATTAGTGGTAATCAGTGGTGTATCAAGAATCTCTATTTGTCCTAATGCCGTGGAACCTTGCAATGTTACTGATCGCTGAAACAGTTCACCTTCATCGTCTAAGTCAAATGCTAGACCAATCGTAGCACACCACTTCAGTAAATGCGCTTGTGTTAAGTTAGCTAAGTTGTTTGGTAAACTTAAACTATTCCAATCACTTAGTGTTATCCCATACTCATCTAAAAAGCGCGGTTGGTATTTACATTGAACATTAGTTCGATCTAATGTCATATTTCTTGTTGTTAAGATGGCATGTTTAACCGTAAATGCATCATCATCACCTTCACCAGTATAACCAAAATAAAGTACTTTTCTAAGTGAACGTTGTGTTGTCCCCACTGTACCTGTAGCAGTAACTTCATAAACAGGAAATCCTTCATTGGTATCTTCTAATCGTGTGACATTGACTAAAGTCGATGTGGTTCTACCTGAGTTATCAGACAAATCCATATAATAATTATTCAACTCTGAAGCCATCATTTCCAAACGTTGTTCAAAATCACTAATCGTAACAATGATGTTATTATCAACATCATCTTGAACGGAAGCTTGAAGATCCTCAATTTTACTCATAGCATAATTAACACCTGCATCTGCAGCAAAATAAGCTGCACTACTATAAGTAGGAACTTTAGAGTTTCTTAAATTACCATGGGTTAAAATTGTTAAGCCACCAATCATGATAATCATCACGATAAAAAATAACATAACAGACAACAAAGCCATGCCTTGTTTTTGACGTAGTAATTTAGAGTTAAATCGATTCACCCTAATCATCTCCTTGTCCCTTCCTTAAAAATATTCTTGAGGAAACCTCTAAAACTTTTCCTCTTGAATCAGGAATCGCTTGTATAGTAACATCAATGAAATCATTGGTGTTGATAAGCTCAAACGTATCTATTTCGCTAGCAATAACAACACCATCACGAATGATGTGTTCACCACTCACACAATATTCAACCTGACGTGCAAGCTGATCATCAGTTCCGATGACATAACATGTCCCACTAAAATCAACACTTTGATTAGACATACGAACATCTTTCTCAAGTAACACCAACAATAGTCTCATATTCTCTTGTCTATCTAGTTGTGTATTCTCATCACGATAAAATCGAGCAAAGAAAGAAACAAGAGTCGCCAACATTCCAAACACAATTGAAAGCACAATAATTGTGACCATGATTTCTATGAGGGTAAAACCCTTTTTTTCTCGAAGTAGCTTCATGGATGCATCACCTAAAAGTTAACGATAGTCTCAAGTTGAGCACGCTGTCCTTCAATGTTTCGATTTGCTATTACAACAACTAACACGGTTGTAAGACCTTCTGTTGGTTGATCAAGTGAAAATGTAATATTAATCGTATACTCATCATCACTAAATGTGTAAACATCAATATCCGTGGAAGAAAGTCCTGAATTAAATGTATAGCCATAAACGCTGACCAACATATCTGTGGTATCCTCGTATGATGATGTTTGAGCGGAGTTTGTAATTCTTTCAAGCACATCTTGTGCAACATAGTTTGCGTCTGTATTTTCGTATGAAACGATGTTTGTTAGGTTGAGAATTAGAAACGCAGGAAAAATGGTCACCATGATGATTCCAAATAAACCAATGGCTACAACAACTTCAACTAGTGTCATGCCTTTACGATTTTTCATTATCAAACCCTTCTTCTCAATGTCAGTTGTGAAAAGATATTATATTTGTGTTCTCAGAGAATTATATCATTTATGAATCTATATTAACATATAATTACTTCAAAATAAAACAACACAAGTACATTTATGTAGGCTTTTTCAGTCATTATTGTCTTATTTTGTGCTCACAAAAATCACTGATTAATTAAATGCACATGTTACGTTATATTGAAACCTAGACAAATGTTTGCTATCATTATCACAAATACATGCATGAAAATAATCAAGCAAATCATGCTGAGGGGGCTATATGAAAAAAGGAATGAAAATAATTCTTGTTTTAGTGCTTATTCCTGTTGTTTTGTTGACTGCATTTTTTATACTATTATCTGTTCCCAAAACAGTTGGTGTTGAATACTCTGATAGCGATCTTCAATCTTATCTAGAGAAAACAGGCGTTAATTTTCACGATAACAACGCAAGTATCGAAGATATCTTTTTTAATAAATACACCGCAAGCGGTTCTAAAGAGGTTGAAGGTACGCTCACGAGTGCTGAAGCAACTGCAATAGCCAATGCGGTTATCAATGAAACGAGTGTGCTTAAAAACATAAGAATCAAGTTTGTTGGTGAAGATCGTGTTCAAGCATCTGCGACCATAGGTAGTAACTTATCACTTGCCTATGAACTATTCCCAACTGCTAATCAATACAAAACAGTCATTGATACTGTCAAAGGTAAAACAGTATATATTGAGACAAGTTTAATTCACCAAGAAAACAACTCATTTTTTGCTATGCTGAGTTCTGTTTCAGTTGGTCAAATCCCATTCCCAGTAGATCAAGCTAATTTCTATGGCACTGAAATTGGAACAATTTTAAATGATGTATTAGAAACAATGCCTGGATTTAATGTCGAAACCTTCAAAATCGACGCTGATGGGCTCCATTTTAAAGGTGCCATTCCTGAAGAAACTCAATCTCTTTCTGATTAGATAACGATTGATTGATACGTTTAATATCATATTTGCGCATTTCGTTTTTTGGTATTTCAGCAACCACATAATACTGAACTGGAATAGACCAACGATCTAAATGCTCTAAGGCTAGTGAAGCTTGCTTTTTTCTGTAAGCCACGGGTTCCTTTTTGTCAAACACCATCATGGCACAAAGTTTTTCTTGTGCACTCACAAATACTTTTACCTCAAGACACCCTTCAATGGTATAAAGTGCTTGTTCAACCTCAAGTGGATTAACGTAAAAACCTTTAACTTTAACCAACTCATCTTTTCGATGCGAATAATAAAGACACCCCGATTCATCCATATATCCTATGTCTGATGAATGGTAGTATTGCGTACCATCATGAAATTGGAGCACTTGATTGGTTAAATCTAAACGATTATAGTAGCCATTCATTAGAACTGGGCCTGATATTAAAATCTCTCCAAACTCATATGGTTTTGCTTTGCTGCCATCATCTTTTAAAATCATAAAATGATTCCCATCAAGCGGTTCTCCAACCTTATTTGGTGTTGTATCAAAAGGTTTTGTTAATGATACGGCTGTCACACATTCTGTGCATCCATAACCAATTTGCAATGATCCTGTTGATCCATTCATTTTAAGTAATTGATTGAACTTCTCAACAAGTTGAGGCTGAACAAGCTCACCACCCACAAACGCTTGTTTAATAAAAGAAAGATCAGCCACCTTAAATTCATCATCTCTCATTAAAATGCGATAAAAATACGGCACCCCTGCCAGATAGCTTGGTTTTTCTTTTAGAAGCTGTTTGACCATTGTCTTCTTTTGTAACCGTGGAACAAGAACACAGCGTCCACCTAACGATAGAACTGAGTGCATAGTAATCGCTAATCCAAATCCATGAAAAAAAGGCAACACACAATACATCGAATCTTTACCAACTTCTGGCGTGATACATTGTTCCATTTGGTCAACTAGTGCATTCATGGCTTCATTGCTTAAAGAGATTGCTTTTTGATCTCCAGTAGTACCACTCGAGAATAAAATAACCGCATGTTGATTTGTTTTATTAACAAATGTTGGTTTGCTTGTACTTTTTATTCTATGATATTTTCTGCCATATCGTTTCCAACCAACCATAATTGTCAATGCAAACTTCTTGAATCCTTTCATGCTGTTTGCCATTGATACAACAATAACTTTGTTAGGATCAAAAACACGTTTATACTTTTTTAGTAGAACATCTAAAACAAATATGTACGATACATCCATAAAATCACATCGTTTTTTCAACATCGTCGGTGAACTTAAAGGATGCAACATGACAATGGTTGCATCAAGATCATTGAGTGCATAAAACAATGCAATTGTTTCAGTAATGTTTGGTAATATGAGGGCAACCTTATCATGAGGTTGGATATTGAGTGCCGCACACCGATGCTTTGCCTGTTTGATTTGATTATTTAGCTGCTCATAGGTGATGTGGTTACCATGGATCGAACATGCAACTACATTTGGGTAAGCATCAACCGTGTTTTTTACTCGTTCATACATGCTCATAAGGATTCTCCATAACATGCCTGAAATAATCAAGCGCTTTAAAAAGTACCATTCCTTCTGAAATCCGCTCATCTATTGTAAATGTTAAATCAAGTGTACCATCTTCTCTTAAACGACCAAATGTAATAAACAGTGATGCTGTTCCCCAATTATACAAGTGGTGTTGAACACTATGCCCTTGGATACTCCCAAGATTTGCAATCATTGCAGTGGTATGCAAAGGATCTGAATCAATGATGCTATTTGGCAGTAAATCTAATCGATCTAAAAGTGATAAGCCTCCTTTAACAAGCCGAAAGATACCAATCGGAAACACTCCCATCACTTTCATTAATGCATCCGAACCATTTCCTTGACTTGTTCTAGATTCATCGATGTTATGATACAACTGATTATGAACATCATGTGCTGACATGGTTTCATCTAACACAAGTTTTACGAAACCATTATCACCTTCTATTGTTTTATCTTTTTTAACAACCGTGGCAATCGTAAGTTTTTTATGTTCATACAACAAACCTTTAAGTACAAATCGTTTAAGGATAGGAAACTCGTTTACGGTTTTTAAACAAGCATAAATAACCCACGAAAATATCTTCAGGTTATTTTCTTTTAAGAAGCTTTTCAATGATTCACTTTTAATCGTCATTGTTGTGTAGATTGCTGATTCGTGCCTTGTTGGCATCATTTGTAATTCAAGTTTTTGATATACCTCTAAAGGTACTTTTTTGCGATCATATCCCCTCATGGTTTCCCCTATTCTAGATGATTAAGACTAACAAATATCTTAAAACATTCAGGATCATATATTATACCCACATCATCACTCATACGATAAATGATGTCCTCTTTTGATAAACCACGGAATTTTTTATGATACCAATAATCTGAAGCAATTCGTATCATCAATGAAGGCACAGGTATATCATCACCTAGCAATTGTTGTGGATACCCACTACCATTGACACATTCTTGGATTGACAACACAATATCAGCAACATCCCTAAATCCTGGTATTTGCTTTAATATCTGATACCCTAACTCTGGAATCTTTGTGTGACTTCTATCATTTGAATCAATAGACAGAAGTCCAATACGTGAAAATAATGAAGCATAGTAACAATCTTTTTGCTGTTCTCTTGTCATTTTCTTGAACATAGCCATATCTTGGACTGATCTAATAATGTTTTGACTTAACTCAAAATCAGCTGGGAACTTCTCTTTGAAACTTTGCTCTATGATTGAAATTGCATCTTTAAGTTGCTGGTCACGTGTTCTGATTTTCTGTTTATACATTTTATCTTCAGCTTCTTTAAACATTTCCAAAAGATTATCATCCATTGAATTACTTGTAACATACCCTATTGATGCGGACATTTTAAGCTTGCTTGGAGGTTTCTCTTGTATGTGTTGTCGAATGCGTTCAACAATAGACCGTACTT
>OBJA01002574.1_pt1 | contig 10277 bp, 5 predicted proteins | sample 1519751 | NCBI WGS metagenome assembly OBJA01 (sample SAMEA3881238, study PRJEB22517) | soil metagenome | biome: lake sediment; feature: soda lake sediment; material: sediment, water from around vicinity | place: India | collected 2013-12-23 | depth 3 m
TGCCGCATGCAGGGCGCCTGCGGGACGCGCGAGCAGCCATACGGACAGGCTGACCGACGCCGCGACGATGACCAGTCCGGCCAGGCTTATCCCCACCAGCAAATGCCTCGGCGAGATTTCGAGACTCCCCTGGCCGCGATAGCCGGTCACCAACTCCTGCGCGGCGGTCGCATCGTCGACGGGGTGTGCATGCCTCCTGCGGGCGGCTTTTTTCTCACGTTCGAGTTTGCGCAGGGCGTCGAGAATCGTGCTCATGCGCCGGCGTCCTCCGCATCTGGAACGGCAACGGGCGCCTCAGAGGCGAGGGCCGCCTCGGGCACGACAGGCGCGAGTGCGCGCAAGCGCGGCGTCGGCGTGCCGGGCAGCCAGCTCGCCAGCACCATGCGCGTCTGCCGTCCTGCCTTGCCGTCGGCCTCGATCCCGGTCTCCTTCTGCAATGCCGCCACCGCCGCGACCGTTCGGTCGTCATAAACCCCGCTGGCCGGGCCATCGAGGCGGCCCAGCGCGACAAGCTGCTCTTGGAGCCTGCGTACCTCGTCGCCCGTCATCGCCGGCAACAGCACCGGGGGCGCGGGGATCTGTTCGCGCCACGCCAGAATGGCCCGCCCCAGATAACGGCGTTCAAGTTCGTCGCGCGGGATGCGCAGAACGCCTCCCACTCCAGTCGTGATCTCCGCCTCGTCCGGCCCCCACCCGATCAACGCCACCCACATCGAGTGCCGGTTGGCGCCGATGCGGAGAAACGCGGGCAGATTCACGGCAGCGCACTGTTCCAGCGTCAGCGGCAACGCCTCGTAGACCAAGCCGTTCGTCTCGAGAAAAGCCTTTAGGCTCTCCGCCGAGTCGTCGTCCGGATAATCGCTCACAAGGGCCAGATTCCACATGCGCAGCAAGGCCAGCGCGGCGGCGTTGCACGCCACCTGCGGTTCGAGCTGATCCAGCGGGCTTTTCGCGGACTGGGGGGCCGCTTCTTCGCCGTCGCGCGCGGCCGCCTCGACCAGATCGATCCCCTTCGGGACCTCGCTCAGCGACGCCGCCGCCCCCGCCGGCGGCATATTGCCCCGCACCGGAATCTGCGGCGCGACGCCCGTGGAGGTGACGACTACATGGAATAAAATCACTAGCAGGATCACGCTCACGGCCAGGGCGGGCGTCGGCAGAAGCCGCCGCCAGAGCGGAAGGCCCCGGTTGAAGCGTTTGCCCCGGATCTCGCGGGCCGCCTGCTTCACCGCGCTCTTCGTGATGAACTTGGTCTCGCGCGTGTAGCCGATCAGCAGGGCGCGGTCGCACAACGCGTTGATGACGCGCGGCGTGCCCCGGCTGATGCGGTACACCGCCCGGACGGCCGACGGCGCGAAATGGACCTTGCCGTGCCCCCCGGCAGCCTTCAGGCGCGAGGCGATATAGTGGAGCGTCTCCTCCTCGTCGAGCGATTCCAAGTGGTAGCGGGCGACGATGCGCTGATTGAGCTGGCGCAGCTCGGGCAACTCAAGCATCTGCCCCAGTTCCGGCTGGCCGATGAGGATGATTTGCAGCAGCTTCTCGCTCTCGGTCTCGAGATTCGACAGCAGGCGGATCTGTTCGAGAAGGGCCGGCTTGAGATTTTGCGCCTCGTCGATGGCCAGCACGCAGTTCTTGCCCTCGGCGCGGCGCTCCAAAAGGTAGCTGTTCAGTTCGTCCACCAGCCCCTTGACCGTCGTCGCGCGCGACGGTATCCCGAAGTCTTCGTTGATCTTGCGCAGCAGTTCGAGCGGTTCGAGATAGGGGTTGAAGATGAAGGCGATTTCCGTGTCCGGATCCAACTGGCTGACCAGCGTGCGGCAGATCGTCGTCTTTCCCGTGCCGATCTCGCCCGAAATCATGACGAAGCCCGCCCGGTTGCGAATCCCATACACCAGATGCGCAAAAGCGTCCCGGTGCTTTTCGCTGAGATAGAGAAAACGCGGATCCGGCGTCAGATTGAAAGGTTTTTCGTCGAGTCCGTAGAACGCCTCGTACATGACCACCCATCCTCGGCCTGCCCACGGCCATGGGAGTTGCAGCGCCGCCAATGTAGCACGCCCGATAATCCGTGTCAATGCGGGTCCCGCTTTTTGGGGCGGCTTGCCCTCCGGCCCCCAAAAAAACGCTCCGCCGCGGAGGTTTGCCATGGGGCGACGGAAATCGCGTTTGAAACAGAGGGAGCCAGAGAGAGGACCGGCTCGGCGCAAGTCCTTTAGAATCAGGCCGAAATGGCGGTCATAGGCGGCGGGCCGTTCCGAGGGCCTTCTGTTAACGAAACAGCCCCCTCGAAAGGGGGCTGGAATTGATGGCTCCGCAAACGCAACCGTCTTCATAAGCACTCTCATATGGCCCGAGACTTCGCAAGTGCATGTGTCTCAATAATTTGCCGGGTTTCCTGCCGGTGTCCCATATATCCTGTAGATGTCTCACGGGGCGGATTAAGTCCCTGCTCATGCTCGAACTTCTCGCACGGTCACGCCGCAGAGCTTGCACAGCCGCCGGACTTCCTCTATGGCTTCCTTGCTGGATCCCGCAAGGAGGCTCGGCGGGATCGTAATATTTTTCGCTCCAGAGTCGATGGCACGGTTTACATAAGCGGTGAGATCTGTGTCGGTCATTATGAATCCTCCAGCATTCTCTTTGCATACCGATCCTGCAACCGTTTGACGAATCCAAGCAGTACAGGCTTGCCTTCGAGTTTGGCTTTGCCGAGCAAGTCCGAGCACGCCTTGATCCGTCGCTGAATCCGATCTTGCGTCGTGTCCGCAATTCGGCCGATGCCAGCAAGTTCCAGCCCAGAAATCACCATGTCTTTTGCGCCGGCCGCCATGCCCCAAGGCGACAGGAACAGGGATGCCGTGGCATTCAAGAACTTGGCGGCTTTAGACATTTTTCGGTCTCTAAGATACCTCGGCAATTCCTTTTCGATGGCGGTGCGATATTGATCATGAAGTTGTCGCTCAAATTCCTCTAACTCCTCCATCAGTAGCACAAGACGTTCCGGATCGTGAATCGCCAACCCGTCCTTTGTCTTCTGTTGGATCGCGTTGTACTTTTCCACAAATCGGTCTTCGACTGCCACGCAGTGGAGGTCCAATACATCGTCGAAGGACAGCGCATCCAACACATCCAACGGAAAATAGGTGTGAGTCGCGGCCTTGATCAGATCCACAAACATCTTGAAAAATACTTCTGACTCTGACAGCCGGGTGTGACCGCCCGCCAAGTCCGATAGACTAAAGTCCAGGAGGTTCTCCTGTGGCAGAAGCCCTTCCGAAGAAACGGCTTTGGCGCCAGTAAGATAGTAAATAAAGTCCGCGTATTCACAGAGAATGTGCCACAATTTCTTGTCTCCAGTGGCCTTCGCAGCAAGATACACATCCTGACGACTAAGCATCGAAAAATCGTCGATTCGTGAGATGAGGCTCGGTGGGATAATAGAACCACCCTCGCGCAGGCACGAACGGAGCAGACTCTGCTCGTCCTTCATTTCCGAAAGCAGGCGTGTTTTGAACCAACCGGAGGTCTGGTTGACCTCCCACTTTACAGCTAAGGTGGCCTGCTCGTCGAGCATCTGTGCCATCTCGCGGCGTGCATCACCTTCATACTGAGACGATTCTTTCCCTTCCGCCAACTTTGAATCAAGAAATCCTTCGAAGCCTGTGAACTCCGAACGAAGTGCGGGCACAATCACCCCCTTCGAGAAGAGCTTCGTGTGCGGGAAAAGCACTTCCTGTGCGAGTTCTGATTCGAGAAGATGCGAGGCGGCGATGACGACATGTCCCTTGAGGAGTGCCACGAGCTTGAGCTTGCGCTCCATGTTGCGGCGAATGGCGTCCACATCGGTAGGCGTCCATGCCACCTGAGAATAGGTCACCCGATCAAATTCCGTGAAGTACACTCGGCTCAAGGTGATTGAATCTGCCGACACGAGTTGCATTCAAAAGTCCTCCATGCGACCGAAAAGATCCTCGACAATGCCCCAGTTTTAATCCATCAGTAGCCCCAATCACTACCGTTCGCCACGTTGGCGATAGCAGATCACCTTCGATTCGATTCTGAGACAGTGTTTAGTTTTGTCCGCCGGGCACGCTCTAGGATGGCAATCGGATTGAGCCCACTCTGCACATATGCCTCTTTGGCTTCCGAACGCCAGACAAGGTCTCCTGGGCTCCGAAAAGAGCGACGGACCTTCCTGATAACGGTGATAGCGTCCTCTGCCCAGGCGACGAAATCCTCCATCGCCCAGTAATAGCAGTTCGCAGCCGATGGACGTGCCCCCGCTCCCAGCATCTTAGACGGTGTCAGGAGAATTGGAACAAACTGCACGTGCGCATATTCCTCTTGGTCTGCCAGCCAATCCGGATGACTTACTGCCTGGCGCACCTTCTCGGTGGATATCACGGCACCCTCGTTGCAGTCCGTGTAGTCTTCAAATACGATCCCGGATTTATCTGTCAACACCCACCATGGATCCGGCGCACTGTCATGGTCAGAATTGTTCGCCTTGTATCCCAGCAATTGTCCAAGGAGGACCTGCGCTCTCTCAAACGGCCCCGCACTGGTCTGGTGCAATCCATCCAGGACTTCCTTCACACGCTTATCGAACCTGGAATCATGAACGGTTCCCAACGTTTCTAACTGAAGTTCCAGACTTTCGATTGTCGAATCAAGAAAGGCATCGTCGGTATCGTCGGCCTCTTCATCGAGTAACCCGATGCGGGCAAGTTCATGGAGCCAGGACACGCCTTTCGCGGCCTTCGCCGCCTTGCCGTAGTACTCACGGGCGGTTGCATCCACTTCATGAACCCCGCCACTGTGCATCAGCCATGCCGCATTTCCAGCCAGGTACATCCAGAAGGCCCGATATCCACGTAACTCTTCAGGGCCTTGGAGCGCAGTGAGGACCTTGCGGGCTTCTTCAAGCGCGGTTGCGAAGTCACCATTCCAGAGAGCGTATTGGTAGTCTACCTCATGGGGCACCGCTTTCAGGAAACTCTCAACGCATGGTAGTGGCTCTTGGGTTCGCTCGTCGCGATCAGCAACGATGTTTTGGTCCGCCGCGTCCCATTCATCGCTGTGAACAAGAAAGATATCGAGATTCTCTAGCAACTCATCGCCCGAACGTTCCCTTGATTCCGTGATTCCGAATTCGATTTCTGCCTGCAACTCCGGATGCAAAAACTTCCGAGTCTCCGGCCGAAGCAGGAAGGTGTTCAGTTGCTCGCCGAGAATCACCACGGCAGCGTAGTCGGTCGAGGAACGCGTACAACGCCCGGCAGCTTGTACAATCCGGGTCCGAATCCGGTCGTTGTAGAGAATGGGCACCGCCATCCGGGTCATGAGGAACTGTTCTTGAAGATTCATCGCCCTCGGTAGGCCACTGGCAACGAGCAGACGACACTCGTCACCGACCAGGTCTATCCCGTCGTATCGGTTCGCAACGATGGCCACGGCCTTGTCCGTGTTCACGAACGTACTCTTTGAGGCTTCAATATCCCCCGCGTTGAAACGCTCGAAGTCAGGCAGTTCTTCATCCACCAAATCCCGAAAGACGTTGGCATCTCGCTCGCTGGGGGTCAGAACAAGACCACGGCCGGTCCTCTTGAGCATCGAGAATATCAATTCGTTGCAGGCATCCTCATCCATAGCCCGCATGGGGAAGAAGAACAGGCGACGCCCGACTCCTTGCCGTTCCCAACCTTCGGGGGCGGGAATGCGTGTCAGGGCGCGTCTGCCAACAAGACGTTCAAGCTCACCACCTTCACCGAGTGTCGCCGACATATATTCTCTCTGGACGGCTCCTGAGAATGGTGCATGACATTCAGTTGGTGAGATGAGTGGACGGAGCAAGAATCGACCAATCCCGAAGTAAAGATGACAGGACTTCAGGTGATCCCGAAGCACACGCCATTTGTAGACCAGGTCCGTTCCGTCAACACAATGGGCATCGAATAATTCGAGCAGTTCATCGTGCTTATCGTAGAATGTTGGTGCCGGCAGTTTATTGATCCAGCCGCGGTCACCATCTTCAGATTCGCCTGTAAGCCGCGAGTATTCAGCGGTGGGCAGTACATCCTTCAGAACCGAGAGCAACGTGGCGAAAAGAGTCTCGTGTCCCGCACTCCACTTCTCCACGCTCAGCGACCAGAAATCGCCCACATAGTTTTCAGCCGCATGGGCGTCATCAAGAAGGATCACCTGGGCATCGCTGAAGAAAGGATTGGTGTTGAACAGGCCGCTGTACGTGGTGACCGCCAACACTTCCGCGTTTGTATAATCACTTCTGGCAGACGGGTCGTACTCCCGTTGCTTACCGGTGAATGCCAAGGCATGAATGCCGTACTTATCCCGTGCCTGTTCGACGACCTGATTAACAAGTTGCTTCGTCGGGCAGAGGTATACGGCACGCTCGCCGCGTGCCCGCCGGCGCCATTCGGCAATCAGAAGTCCCACCAGCGTCTTCCCGCTTCCCGTGGGCATCTCCATGGCCACATCGGGAGCATCAACATGGTCCATATACTTGCGGAGCATGTCTGCCTGCTGAGACAACAGTCCCTCGACGCTTCTATTTCGCAGGTCTCTGAAGAGTGCTTCGGGACTCTCCGTCGAAGAAGCACTTCGCTTGTTCAATCTAAAAGCCATGAGAGATCCCTTTTTGTGGTCAATAATCGCTCCGACGGATAGTGCGACAAAAGGCTGATACCACGCGTCGCTTTCTGCGCAGAATTCTGTCCTTGCTATGCGCCGCTCCCCAACGCGTCCAATTTGCACAGCAGCCGATGGATGCGGCGGACGCGCTCGTCGTCCGATGTGAACAGCATGATGCCGCGATTGAAGACCGTGATCTCGACCGTTACGTCCGTAAACACCAGTTTCAAGTGGTCATACTCGACGGGATCGCCCGCGTTCTTGTCGCCGTAAACGCCGCCGAAGTTTAGGATATCCTCCTCGTTGATCGCCTTCCGAATTTCGGCAGGAATCTTCGCGCCACACCAGACCTTCATGGGCAGCACGTCGGGCTTCATGCCTTTCTCCAACATGCCCTTGTGGAGTTCGATCTGTTCCAGGTCTTGAATCATTGTGTGGATTCCTCTACTTCTCAAAGCGGAACTTCTCGTCGATGTTCTCGAGCAATTGGTTCATTGCTCGAACGGTCTCGTCGTCGGGCGGGGTGTCCTTGTCCCCGATCTCCATCTGGACCTTGATCACCAAGGGAACATTTGCCTTATTCTTGATATCCAGAATCTGTGGGATGATATCCCCAAGGTCCTGGATGGCTGAAGGGGCCAATTCTGCGTGGGCGACGACAGAGTTTGAACCAGTGCCTGAACCTCCAAAGCCAGTTCCTCCTGCCCCTCCGCCAGCGCCGGTTCCTGCACCCGCCCCTGAAGCCACTCTCAACTTGAGGCTCGAAGCCGAGGGATACGGACATGGCCATTTCTCCGATTTGGGATCGAGTTCGGTGAATCGGGCATTCAGGGATGCTGTGATGACGTCGCTCACGGTTTTCCAGGGCAGCGTCTGGCCGAATTTCTGGGAGAGTGCCGTGGCAATGGACAGACCTGTGGCCTCTTCGTTGCTCCAGGCTTGAGGCAGGTTCTCCGGCAGAAGCTCGGCGGCTGCGATCATGGAAGGCGCCCTCTGAATCTTGGCGTGCTCCGTCAGAACACCCGTCGGGATCGGCTCCGCCAGGATGGACGCAGGACCATTTGTTAGCCAAAGGGCGCCTGATTCGACAGCTTGGGTGACTGACGCTTTGACCACTTCATCCGAGGCCCTCGGAATTGGCTGTGGCTCCATATACCCGTTGCGCTGAACCTGAACCACATTGGATCCGTTGAAGTAGTCGATCACGTCCTGCACGCTAATCGAATCGCTCCGCCAGAGGTCGGGCAGCCGTTGTGGTTCCAGCAACCGAGGAGCAATCTCCTTCAACTCTGCCGATTCAGACAAAACCAACTCGAGCGCCGGGTCGGCCAGCGCTGCCTCGTCCGGACTCACATACCACCAAGTCCTCGCTGAGCCATCGGGACGCGTCACGCGCAGCACAAACGCCCCGGCCTGGCATCCCTCCACCAGCGTATCAGTGATGGCCTGCGATTTGAGCATCTTGGGCAAGTGCGGCAGCTGTGCGAAAGCGCCGGAGAGGTCTTTCACTCGGCGGCTTGTCTCTCCCTCGCGCCAGAGGTCGTAGGGGCCGCCAGGCAGCAAGGCTTCCGCCGCGATGGAGGAGTCCTGAATACGCGAGCGAGGATCGTTCTTGATGATGGTGAAGTGCGGCTCGTCGATCACATTGATTTTGAACGCCTGGGCTTCGTTCTTCTCGGAGACCGTCACGACGGTGCAGTACGCCTGCCGGATCGCATCGGGAATTCGCCCCTTCCCCTTGTCCAGATTGATGGACAACGTTTGCATACGCGCGACATCGACATTGCCGTCTTTCTGTTGCTCCTTGAGATCGATGCCCACCATTTCCCATGCCAGATAGTCTCGGACACTCGCCGAGGCAACCTCCAGTCCGTCCTTCGACGGCGTCAGCAGGATAACGGCATTCCGATAGACCCGCGGCTTCTCGGGGCCCGTGGTTTCATCCAGATAGCGCTTGGCCTCGACGCTTGGTTTGCCCGATTCGCTCGCGCCGCTGGGGCCGAGAATGGCGTAGTGAAAAAGACCGTCGTCTTCGATATCGCGCGGCTTCGTGGGCAACGAGTGGACGCGAACACCGACAGCGTTCGCCCCTGTCGAAAGTATCTTGGCCCTTCCGATCTCGTCCAGTAGTCGAGCGCGCACGACATCATCAGAGACGCGGCTGGCGGCGACGGCGTGCATCTGAGTGAGATTCGGCCGATTCCCCAGACGCCAAGAGCCAGGCAGTTCATTTTCATTGGCCGCTGTATATTGATCGTCCAGCCAGAAACTGACCTGCGCCCAGCGCAGCAGACCTTTCTCCAGTTCGATCTTGTCCGGCCGATTGGGAGCAATCAGCACGGTCAGATCGCGAGTCCGCGCACTCTGGCCGATGGGCTGGGAATGGAGGAACGTCGCGACGATCGCCTGCTCCACCTCTCGGAAACGCAATCCGACCGAGTCGCTCTGAATGTCTCGCGCACGCTGGAGTTCACCCTCGATGATCCCCGTCCAGGCTTGCCGCTTGCCTTCATGTTCCTCGGTGTCGGCGACCGTCACCAGTTCCCGCATAGCCTCAGAAAGTCCTTCCTTCCCGGCTTTCGGAAGAAACACACACGGGCCGATCAAGGCGCTCGTGTCCCATTTCTCCGCTTCGCGGAGGGCCAACGCAAAGGTCCGCAGCACGCCGCGCGTCCGCTGAAACCGATCCAATTGCGTCCATTTCGCGTAAAACACTTCGGTCAGATCAGGATGAAACGGGAAACTGCGCAGGAACCGCTCTTCGGCATCCGCTCCCTGTTTTCGCGTCTGCTCATCCAAATCGAAGACGCCTTTCAGCGCCGCCTGCACATGCGGACGGAACGCATCGCGATCCTTGATGGACTCAGGTGTGAAGAATCGGCGGCGCAAGACTTCCGCCACGTCTTCCTTCACGACAGGTTCCACGGCCTCCTCGCGCTGACGTTGAAAGATGTCGTAAAGCTCGCCCTGAAGTTGTCGTCCGAAGGAATCGCTCTTGCTCGGGTCGCTCGCCAGCAGCGATGCCACGATACAGCACCGGTCCACTTTTGTGGCCGCCTGGGTCAAATACTGGAAGAAGTTGATCATTCGGTCCTTCCACTTGGAGTCCGAAGCCACCTTCTCGCGCACATACATCAACACTTCGTCGATGAGGATCAGGACGCCCAGCCCCTGCTTGACCGGCATCTCCAGCAATTCTGTCATCAAGTTCTCCGCCGGCGCCGAGTCGCGCTCTTCGGACTTGTTCTCCGCATGGAGCAGTTTCAGGCCGTCATCCCCGGCGATCTGCCACGCCAGAACGCTCCACGGTTGCTTGAGCGTGCGCTTTTCCCCCTTCGGGTCGCGGACTTCCATCCCCTTCTCGACGTCCAGTTTGTCGAAGCAAAGCCCGGCGACCCGCGCCTTGGGCGGGGCCTGGCCGATGGCTTCACGGAATTCCGCCACCGCCGGCAACTCGGGCAGTCCCTCCGGGTTGTTCATCAGGTGGCGCATCGTGATCAGCGTGTGCGTCTTGCCGCCACCGTAGGTCAGTTCGAGCTGGCGGACAGCCTTGTCGTTCTTCCCGGCCACCCGCAACGCCACGTCCCGCACGAGTTGCCGCAGGTTGTATGTCGGGAAGGTCA
>OBJA01002575.1_pt1 | contig 10277 bp, 7 predicted proteins | sample 1519751 | NCBI WGS metagenome assembly OBJA01 (sample SAMEA3881238, study PRJEB22517) | soil metagenome | biome: lake sediment; feature: soda lake sediment; material: sediment, water from around vicinity | place: India | collected 2013-12-23 | depth 3 m
CCGCGGCCTCGCCGGTGCGGGTGATCGAATGCACGCGGGCGAGCAGATCGCCGTTGTGCACGGTGTCGCCGAGGTCGCGGCACATCTCGAGCATGCCGGCGTGTTCGCAGCCGACGTAGCAATCGCCGTCGGGCATGTCGAGCAACACCGATCCATGCCGTGGCGGACTGTTGTCGACGATGCCGAAATGATGAAGAAAGCCCTGGATGCCGTGGGTGGCGATGTCCACGCTGCGCGCGGTCGCGCTGCCACCACCGCCCAGCTCGGTGGTGACGAAGACCTTGCCGGCGCCTTCGACCACGGTGTCGAACAGGCCGACGCTGTCGAGCTCGAGCATGCGCAGCGACCAGGGGGCATCGAAGGCGCGCATCGCGGCTTCGCAGCGTGACTGCAGGTCGGTGTCGGCGAGCACATGGACGGCAGCGAAAGGCAGGAAATCGAGCGTGCGTCCGCCCGCGTGGATGTCGAGCACGCAGTCGGCGCGGGCGACCAGCTCGCGCATCACGAAGTCGGCGATCTTCTGGGTGATGCTGCCGTCGGGGCGACCGGGAAAGCTGCGGTTGAGGTTGCCGCCGTCGATCGGCGAGGTGCGCCGACCGGCCAGCACCGCGGGATGGTTCATGAACGGCAGGATGATCACCCGCCCACGCACGTCTTCCGCGCGCAAGGTGTTGGCGAGCCTGGCGAGCGCAATCGGCCCTTCGTATTCGTCGCCATGGTTGCCGCCGGTGAGCAGCGCGGTGGGACCGTTGCCACGGGCAACGACGGTGACCGGAACCATCACCGCGCCCCAGGCCGAGTCGTCACGCGACCACGGCAGCTTCAGAAAGCCGTGGTGCACGCCGTCGGCATCGAGGTCGATGGTGGGCACGACCGGCGATTGCGCGCCCCCGTCCGGGGCGGATACCACGGACGATGCAGGCGGATGCGCCGCGCCGGATGGGGGGACGGGTATCATGCCGGAATCACTCCTTGATCATCAGTTGGCGCGGCGTGTTGCAGAAGGTCTCGACCCCTTCCGGGGTGATGAGGATGCTTTCGGTGATTTCCAGCCCCCAGTCGTTCTGCCACAGCGCCGGAATGAAATGAAACGTCATGCCGGGTTCGAGCACGGTGCGATCGCCCGGGCGCAGGCTCATCGTGCGCTCCCCCCAGTCCGGCGGATAGCTGGCGCCGATCGAATAGCCGCAGCGGCTGCGCTTGTCCAGGCCGTGGCGCTTGATCACGTCGAGAAAGGCGCTGGCGATGTCGCCACAGGTGTTGCCCGGCCGCGCCGCCGCCAGCCCGGCTTCGATGCCTTCAAGCACGGCCTTTTCAGCGTCGAGAAAATGCTGGGGCGGCCTGCCCAGGTACACGGTGCGCGACTGCGGGCAGTGGTAGCGGCGGTAACAACCGGCAATCTCGAAGAAGGTGCCGCTGTTGTTCTGCAGCGGCTCGTCGTCCCACGTGAGGTGGGGCGCGGCGGCATCCGGGCCGGTGGGCAGCAGCGGCACGATGGCCGGATAATCCCCGCCGTGACCATCCGCACCGGTGATGCCGGTGGCGTAGATCTCGGCGGCGAGCTCGTTCTTGCGGATGCCCGGTTCGATGATCTCGAAGATGCGCGCGTGCATGCGCTCGACGATGCGCGCGGCGATGCGCATGTAGGCAATCTCCTGCTGCGACTTGACCGCGCGCTGCCAGTTGACCAGACCGGTGGCGTCGGCCCACAACACGTAGGGCAGATAGGTTTGCAGCGTGACGTAGGCGGCGGCGCTGAAGTAATAGTTGTCCATTTCCAGCCCGATGCGCGCCTTGTCCCAGCCACGCGCCACGACCCCCTCGCGTGCGAGGTATTCCATCGGGTGCAGGTCGGGGGCCTGCACGTACTCTTCCGGGTAACGAACGATGTTGTCGTTGTCCATGAAGGTGGTGAGCTCGGCGCCGATGGCATCCATCTCGCGCCCGAACCACACCGGCTCGCCTTCCGGGCCGACCAGCACGCACTGGTGTACATAAAACGACCAACCGTTGTAGCCGGTGAGCCAGGCCTGGTTGGTGGGGTCGCTGACGATGAGCACATCAAGGTTGCGCTCGGCCATCGCAGCGCGCGTCTTCGCCAGCCGGGCGGCGTACTCGCTCCGGGAAAACGGCAGCTTGTAATCTGGTGCCATGGCGCCTCCTGCTTGCCCCCAACGCTTACCATGGTGCGTGAATCGGCGGCAAAGCACAAACCTTGAGGCATGCCCCTCGTTTGTGCTATAGTGCAAATCCTTTCCATTGGCAGCAAATTAATTTGCCTGAAACAAGGTAGATTACTTTTGCAACGTAATGATTGGTAAACGAGAACGCGCACAGCACGATTCCGCTCCCCATTCCCCGCATTTCGACGCCGCCCGGCTTCACCCGCAGCATGGCGTCGCACCGGCCCTGCTCCGGTCAGCTTCATCCCGATCCATTTCGCTTCGGCCCTTTTTGTACTCCCGCGCATCGAGCGCGTGGCTCAGCGCACGTGCGCTGTCACAGGGCATGAACTTCGGCGACCAGCCTCCCTGATTCACGCCCGCCGCGCAGTGTGTCGGCAAGCCCGCGTCCCTGACCCGGCAACAAGCTCCCGGCACTGAGCGCAGATTCGCTACGCAGCCAAAATCCGTCCATTGCAGTCATCGCGACTGGCAATGCGGCCTCGCGCACGCCTCGCTTATCGATCAAGGCGCAACCAAGACGCCAGAAGCCACAACGCAGCACACCACAACACGCCACACCATCCACACACCCATAAGGACGACAACAGGTGACGCCATGAAGATCAAGACCGCTACCCACTTATCCAGTATTCAACGGCCCAGACTGCGCTATCGCGCGGCGCGCAAGGAAGACGGCGCGGCGATGTGGTCGCTGGTCCAGTCGGCCGGCACGCTGGAAGTCAATTCCGCGTACTTCTATCTCCTGTTCGCCACCGATTTCGGCGACACCTGCCTGATCGCCGAACAGGATGACAAGGTGGTCGGCGCCGTCATCGGCTACCGCCCGCCCATGGATCCGCAAGCCGCCTTCGTCTGGCAGATCGGGCTTGCCCCCGAGATCCAGGGCAAGGGGCTGGGCAAGCGTCTGCTGGCCGAATGGCTCGACCTGCCCGGCAACCGCGATGCCCGCTGGGTGACCGCCACGGTCGCAACCGACAACGCACCGTCGCGCGGCCTGTTCCAGGGTTTCGCCCGCGACTGCGGTGTCGATTGCGACATCGCCGATCACTTCACGCCGCAACTGTTTCCGCACGACCACCCGGCCGAACAACTTTTCCGGGTCGGCCCCATTGCCCGCGACGAAGGCGCTCGCCTTCCGGCCGCGACCGCAGCGGTTCCGACCATTCGCACCCCCGAATCCAAGCAGATCAAACTCAATAGAGGAGCACCCAATATGAACATCTTCGAACAGCACGAATCCGAAGTCCGTGGTTACTGCCGCAATTTCCCGGCCGTCTTTCAGAGCGCCAAGGGCGCGTGGATGACCGACACCGAGGGGCGCAAGTACCTCGACTTCTTCGCCGGTGCCGGTGTGCTCAACTACGGCCACAACCCGGACCGCATCAAGGAAGCGCTGGTCGATTACCTGACCGGCGACGGCATCACCCACACGCTGGACATGTACAGCGTGGCCAAGCAGAACTTCATCGAGGCGTTCCAGAGCGTGATCCTCGAACCGCGCGGCCTGAAGTACAAGATGCAGTTCCCCGGCCCCACCGGCACCAACGCGGTCGAAGCCGCGCTCAAGCTGGCGCGCAAGGTCACCGGCCGCGAACGCGTGGTGAACTTCACCAACGCCTTCCACGGCATGACGCTGGGCTCGCTGGCGGTCACCGGCAACGGCTTCAAGCGCGCCGGCGCGGGCGTGCCGCTCAACCACACCGCCTCGGTGCCGTTCGACGGCTACATGGGCAAGGACATCGACACGCTGGATTACCTCGAGGCGATGCTGGTCGATGACGGCAGCGGCCTGGACACGCCGGCGGCGGTCATCGTCGAAACCGTGCAGGCCGAAGGCGGTGTCAACATCGCCACCATGACGTGGCTCAAGCGCCTGCGCGAAGTCACCGAAAAGCACGGCGTGCTGCTGATCATCGACGACATTCAGGTCGGCTGCGGCCGGACCGGCGGCTTCTTCAGCTTCGAGGACGCCGGCATCACCCCCGACATTGTCACGCTGTCCAAGTCGCTGTCCGGCTATGGTCTGCCGCTGGCGCTGGTGCTGTTCAAGCCGGAACTCGACAAGTGGGCGCCGGGCGAACACAACGGTACCTTCCGCGGCCACTGCCCGGCCTTCGTCACCGCCACCGCGGCGCTGAACTTCTGGAAGAACGACTGGCTCGAGAAGTCGGTCATCGCCAAGGGCAAGCTCGCCACCGAGCGCCTCAAGAAGATGATCAAGAATCTCGGCGTCAAGGCCGAAGTGCGCGGCCGCGGCCTGATCATCGGTGTCGCCTTCGAGGATGCCGAGCTGGCCGGCCGGATCTCGGCGGCGTGCTTCGAGCGCGGCATGATCATCGAAACCGCGGGCATCAACGACGAAGTGCTCAAGCTGCTGCCCAGCCTCACGATCAGCGACGAAGAACTCGCCAAGGGCCTGGACATCATCGAGCAGAGCACCAAGGCGATGATGAAGGGCGGCGCGCTCAACGCCGCGTAACGGGTCGCGTGCGCCGTCACTGAGCGGACATCATCGCGAGACGGCACCACCATCAGAATCAACTTGCATGTTACGCGCGACCGGGGCTTGAAATCCCCGGTCGCGTCCCCAACACTTTACAAGCATGTGGAGAACGCATACATGATCGTCAAGCACCTCGACGACCTGCTCGGCACCCCGGCCGAGGTCGACAGCAACGGCTGGACCAGTCGCCGCTTCATCCTCAAGAACGACCGGATGGGCTACTCGGTGAACGACACCATCATCAAGAAGGATGCCGTGCTCGAGATGGAGTATCGCAATCACCTCGAGACCGTGTATTGCATCGAGGGCGAAGGCGAAATCGAGGATCTGGGCACCGGCAAGGTGCATCCGATCCGCCCCGGCACGCTATATGCGCTGGACAAGCACGATCGCCACATCCTGCGCGCAAACAAGGGTACGCACATGCGCATGGTGTGCGTGTTCAACCCGCCGCTGACCGGCCTCGAAGTGCACGACGCCACCGGCGCCTACGCCTTGCCGGCCGAAGAAGCGGCATAGCACGACAAGGGCCGCGAGCGGCCCGCGTGCATTCGCGCCTGCGCCTCATGCGGGGTGGCGCGTTTGCGGCAACAACCGAAGCTCACGTCTTCGACGCACCGTCAGGCTGCGCGCCTGACATACCGGTGCAAAGAACCTCGGTTCGGGCGCTTCCGTTAACACAATCCGCGCCGGCTGTCCGACGCGAGTCGGTTCCGGCGCACATGCTCAAGGAGAGTTGATCATGTCCCTGGCAGCACGCCGAATCGAAACACCCAATGACCGCTACCCTTCGCGCGTTTTCAGCACCCCGCGGTGCATCGAGCGCAGCGACCCGGTGGTCTACGGCAGCGAGCACGATGGCCCGCTCGACCGCGAGCAACTCGACTTCTACGAGCGCAACGGTTATCTCAGCTTCGATCAACTGTTCTCCGCCGACGAGATCGCCCCCTACATCGACGAACTGCACCGCCTGCGGGCCAGCGATCTGGTCAAGCGCGAACCAGTGGCCATCATCGAACCGGAAAGCAAGGCGCTGCGCTCGGTGTTCGAGATCCACAAACGCAACCAGTTGTTCGCGGCGCTGTGCAAGCACCCGCGCCTGGTCGCCATCGCGCGCCAGCTGCTGGGCAGCGAGGTCTATATCCATCAGTCGCGAATCAACTACAAGTCCGGCTTCAAGGGACGCGAGTTCTACTGGCACTCGGACTTCGAGACCTGGCACGTGGAAGACGGCGTGCCGGCAATGCGCATGGTCAGCTGCTCGATCAGCCTCACCCCGAACACGCCGCACAACGGGCCGCTGATGATTCTGCCCGGTTCGCATCACGAGTATGTGTCGTGCGTCGGCACCACTCCGGACAGTCACTACGAGCAATCCCTCAAGCGCCAGGAAATCGGCGTGCCCGATAACGAAAACCTCGCCGCGATGGTCGAGAAATACGGCATCGATTCGCCTGTTGGTGGCATCGGCTCGGTGACGTTCTTCGAGTGCAACGTGATGCATGGTTCAAATTCCAACATCACGCCGATGCCGCGAAGCAACATCTTCACCGTTTACAACAGCGTGGAGAACACGCCCGTGGCCCCGTTCTGCGGTCTTTCGCCGCGACCGGCGTTTCTCGCCGAGCGCGAGGACTTCACACCCGTTCCCTGCGAAAACTGATCCGTGAGCCCCGCCCTGCCGCGTGTCTGGACACCGGCAGGAGCTCCACCGGCACACGCACTGTCCGGCGTCTCCCCGGCAGTCTTGCTACCGCCCACACCGTGCCGGAGAGAATGTGCCCGCTCAATGCGCCCTCTCAAACTCCACAGCGGATGCTGCGGCACAACATTTTTTCATGATTCTTTCTTGAAAACGGGTATTTGCGGTTGACCACCCCGGCAACGCAACCTAAAATTCGCCCCATCTAAAACAACGGAGTTCCTCGTGGGTACTGGTTCCAGTGATGGTAGTTGTCGATCTATGATCGGCACCAGCCTCTGACAGACACGACAGAACTTCGCTCTGCCGCGTCTGCCTGACGCGGTGTCCTGACGCGGCTTCACCTCCGCTCCCTTTCATGATCGCCACGCCTGCCGGTCTTCAGGTCTGAAGACGAAGCCGGCTCGCCCTGTTGTTGTCCGCCTGCAATCCAGGCCGGAGGATACGGTGGCAGGCTGTCTTCGTTTCGCCTGACCAGGGCTCACCGACTCTTTGCCATGAAGAGGTCACGGTGATGATCCAGTCGATTTGCAACCGCCGTGCGGTGTCGCACACCGTCCATGCGCTCGCCGCTCCCAGCCGCTTTACGCGTCTTGGCGCACGCCTGCGCGCCGCGCTCGCCTTGGTGCACCGGGGCACCACACCCCGGTCCGGCAACGCGCCGCTCGAGGCCGATCGCTTGTCCGTCGATAGCGTCGCACAGCCTGCCGATCAAGAGCGTGCCTACCGCCTTCGCATCGCCTGCACTTCGCGTGAAGCCGCGCAGCAGGTACTCGACCAGGTCTGGGCAACCCTTGATCACGACAACCCTCGCGTCGAAGGCGCCAACCTCGGCGGGCGCGATCACGACACCTCGACCTGGCTGACGGTGCGCGTACGCTGCACGCCTTCGCAGCGCGCGCAACTGGTGCGCTTCGTCAACGAGGTCAGCGCCCGCGACGACGTTCTTCGCGTGCGCTGGGAGACCGTGCCGGAGGCGCGATCCTGATCAACACTCACCCAGCCGTGCCCAGTCGGCGGCTCGGCTGACCAGACAGAACCCAGCCTGCGATCATCCTCGTTTCCGGCAAACCGAAGATCACGCCGGTCACAATCAGGAATGACTATGGCGCAACGACCAGGAGATTCAATGGACCCCGACCCAGAACCCGAGCCGCACCCGCAACCCTCGAAACGAATCCCCGCATCCGGATTCGGCCGAGACTGACCCGCCCCTTGTTCATTCTTGTGCGGGTCCATCATGGCCGACCCGTACTTGCCTGCAGCGCCGTTCGGCGCACCGATTCGATTCGAAATTTGCGTGGACGCCTCGCGACCCGTTCGCGACGTCCGCATACGTCATCGCGACCGCTGCCCGCCAGCGGACGTGCGGGTCCCTTTGCGCCGAAGAAAAGCGCAAACGACGGCCCCTGAATCAATCGACAAGAACAAGGAGTCAGACCGATGAACTTTCCCGAAATCATCTTTTCCCTGAAGGAAATCCTCGCCTCGCGCAGCGCCGATCAGTTCGCCACGGTGATCGCCCACAATCACCCGGCCGACCTCGCCACCGCGCTCGAGCATCTGCCCGAACCCGACACCCGCACCCTGCTCGCGCTGGGCGCTCCGCTCGACCGGGCGCTGATCTTCGGCTACCTGAACCCGGAGTATCAGGCGAGTCTGGCCGCGCACTTCGACCGCAAGGAACTTGCCGACCTGTTCTTCCACATGCCGCCCGACGATCGCGCGGATCTGTACAACCGCCTGCCCGAGGAGCGGCGCGACGACTTCATGCCAGCGCTGGCCCAGGTCGAGCGCGAAGACATCCGTCGCCTGGCCGCCTATCCCGAGAACTCCGTCGGCTCGGTGATGACCTCGGACTATGCGACGCTGCCCGCGGAGCTCGACGCGCGTCAGGCCATCGAGCACCTGCGTCGCATCGCCCCCGACACCGAAACCATTTATCAGGCCTTCGTCATCGACGACGGGCGCCGCCTGCTGGGCACGGTATCGCTGCGCGAACTGATCGTCGCCGCGCCGCAAACCCGCGTTGCCGAGTTGATGAAAACTGAACCCGTGTTCATCAAGGCCGACGCGCCACGCGAAGAAGCCGTGCAACTCATCGCCAAGTACGACCTGCTCGCGCTGCCCGTCATCAATGGCGGCGACAAACTGGTCGGCATCGTCACCTACGATGACGCGATGGATGTCGAGCGCAGCGAGACCGACACCGACTTCCGCAAGGTCGGCGCCGTCGGTGAACTGGCCGGGAGCATCAAGGACGCGACCATCTCGGTGCTGTACAAGAAACGCGTGTACTGGCTGGTACTGCTGGTGTTTGGCAACATCTTCTCCGGCGCCGGCATCGCCTACTTCGAAGAGACCATCGAGGCTTACATCGCGCTGGTGTTCTTCCTGCCGCTGCTGGTAGACAGCGGCGGCAACGCCGGTTCGCAGTCGGCCACGCTGATGGTGCGGGCACTGGCCACCGGCGATGTCCGAATCAAGGACTGGTCGAGCATGCTGTTGCGTGAGCTGATTGTTGCCGGTCTGCTCGGCGCGACCATGGGGCTGGCGGTGTCGCTGCTTGGCGTCTGGCGCGGTGGTCCCGAGATCGCGCTGGTCGTCGCGCTGACGATGCAGATCGTGGTCGTCGTCGGCAGCCTCATCGGCATGTCGCTGCCCTTCCTGCTCAGCCGCCTCAAGTACGACCCGGCCACCGCAAGCGCGCCGCTGATCACCTCGATCGCGGATGCCTGCGGCGTACTGATCTACTTCGGCATCGCCACCGCCATCCTCGGCCTGCCAGCACAGTGACCGACTTTACCAAACGGGTGCGCAACGACAGCAGCGTTCAAGGGCTTGACCATGGCGCACCCGCAACGCCGTCGTCTGCGAGGTCACCTATTCAGTCAAGCTGATCGCGCCGCGCACGCACCAGAAAGAAGCCCTCGCCCTGCTTGAAGATACCCTCGAAGCGGCGAACTACCCGGTCAGCGAGCTCGACATCGAAGTGTTCGGCGAGGACGACATCGAGATCTCGGCGGTGTTGATCTCGACTTCGGTGGACTCCAACGAACTCGACCGCCTGATCGAGACGTTGCTTCGCCACGACTACGTTTCGCAGGCATACTGGAGCCCGAGCGCGGGGGATTGAGCGCGGGAGCAATCATTGCGTGGCGTTCGTTGCCGTGCCCCATCACAAGACGGTTCAGGTTACCATCGAATTCTGAACTGAAACTGGAGGCTGAGCGGATGAGGCCGTCAATTGCACTTCTCCGATACAGGGAGCAAATCCGGCAGATCGTTGAACTTCATCACGCAAAGAACGCCCGCGTCTTCGGCTCTGTCCTTCGGGGCGACGACACCGACGATAGCGATCTGGATCTCTTGGTCGACACCACAGAAGAGACCTCGCTCTTCGATATTGGCGCCATTCAGGCAGAGCTTTCCGAACTACTGGGAGTCGAGGTCGATGTACTGACTCCCGGTGCTCTCCCGGATCGGTGGAAAACCGAAGTGCTGAATCAGGCGCGCGCGGTATGACCCAGCGTGATATGGAGCCCGAGCGCGGGGGATTGAGCGGGAACTTGTTGCGTCGCCCGCACTCTTCATCAGCATTCGATGATAAAGGACGTACTCATGCCGCAACCACAAATCCACTCCCTGTTCGATCCCGCGACCTTCACCATCACCCATGTCGTCTCCGACCCGGAGAGCGGGCGCGCAGCGATCATCGACAGCGTCCTCGACTACGACCCCAAGGCGGGACGCACCTCGCATGCCAGCGCGGATCAGGTGATCGCCTACGTGCGGGACAACGGACTGACGGTGGAATGGCACCTCGAAACCCACGCGCATGCCGACCATTTGTCCGCGGCACCGTATCTCAAACAGGCACTGGGCG
>OBJA01002576.1_pt1 | contig 10276 bp, 10 predicted proteins | sample 1519751 | NCBI WGS metagenome assembly OBJA01 (sample SAMEA3881238, study PRJEB22517) | soil metagenome | biome: lake sediment; feature: soda lake sediment; material: sediment, water from around vicinity | place: India | collected 2013-12-23 | depth 3 m
CGGTCTTCTTCATCTTTAAAGATCGGCAGCAAAGACTGGTCTTCGCCTGAATATTCTTTAAACTTTTTGAAGGTTTTAATAATCATACTGACCACAAAATCAATATCGTCATTCCAGTAAATGCTCTGTTCTTCAAGAATGTGCGTCAGCTCTTCCGACTCCAGTATGACTTCGCTGAACAACGTTTCCACGAACTTTTTGTCAGCAGCATACGAAAGTTCTTTTGAAGCCATGTATTCTTTGTAGAAGCTGGTTTCAATCAATTCCAGGTACAGTTTTTTTACCAGTTCCGGCTCGTCCACCCAACTCAGCTTCGATTTCTGTAAATAACTGTTTAGTTGATCGTTTGTGCGAAGTTGGTTGATCAGTTGGTTCCTGATAAATCGAACATTGGGATTCAGGTCTTCTTCCGTTGGGAAGTGTTTTTTCTTCCGGAGTTCGATCACTGCTTCGGCATGTTTGCTGATTTCGATGACCAGGTCGAGTAAATAATGGTAGAGATCGTATGTTTTCTGGATACTGAAGAATAATTCTTTCTCCGTATTGTTGATTGATTTGTCAGGTGAAGTATAAAATGCGTAAAGCACCTGAAATACCTTTATGCGGATGATCCTTCTGCTAATCATTTGTTTTAGAACTAATATGCTTTAGAGGGGGGCAAAGTTATATAAATTCTCTTCGGAGGTTCAATATCTACTGGTTTTTTTCGTCCTTCATAACAAAAATATCATCTGTCGCAGCGCTGTCATCCTGCGGTTCATCATCGTCGTCGGGCTCATCTTCCCAGTCATAACGGTGTCGCTGCGGGCCTTGTTTCCGGTAATAAATGCTCAGCAGGAAACCACTTGCACCTCCCCACAGATGGCTTTCCCATGAAACGCCCGGTTTCATCGGGAAGATGCCCCAGAACATACTGCCGTAAAGAAAGACCACAATAATAGCGATGGTGAGCAGTTTGACATCGCTTCGAAAAACTCCGCTGAAAAACAGAAAAGAAGCCAGTCCGTAAATGATGCCGCTTGCACCGATGTGCCAGGCGTCGCGCCCGCCCAACCACACACAAAGGCCCGAAAGAAAATAGATGAGGATAAAAATCCGGTACGACAGGTTCCGGTAGAAATAGAACAATGCCAGCGAAAGCACAAAAAACGGAATGGAATTGGCTGCCAGATGTTTGTATCCGCTGTGGATAAACGGCGAAAAAAGAATGCCTTTCAAGCCTTCCAGCCGGAGCGGGAAAATACCATAGACGGCGAATTCGGCTCCTAAAGTGGTTTCAACCAAATAGACCAGCCAAAATGCCAGCAAAAATAAGCTTGGAAATACCAGGCTGTGCCTGAATATTTTCTTTTCAAGCTCGGGATCGGTGCTGCCGGGTTTTGGCGGATAATAGTTGAATAAAGGCATTTAGAGCAGTTTGTCGAGTAAACTTACAAAACCAAACACATCATCCTCCGTGGTGTCAAACGAAGTCATCCAGCGGACTTCAGAAGCCGATTCGTCCCAAACATAAAAGAAGTATGCTTTTTGCAATTCTGGGATCACTTCCTTCGGAACGATAGCGAAAACGCCGTTTGCTTCAGTTTGTTGGGTCAGTTTCACCTTTCCGGTTTTCAACACTTCACGTTCGAGCAGTTTAGCCATCTTGTTGGCGTGTTGCGCATTTTTCTTCCAAAGATCATCCTTAAAATAGGCCACAAACTGGGCGCCCACAAAACGCATCTTCGAAAAAAGTTGCATGCTTTGTTTACGGATGTATTTGGCATTTTCAGAAAGGGCAGGGTTAAAAAAGAGAACCGCTTCGCCCATCATCATACCGTTTTTTGTTCCGCCAAAAGAAAGCAGGTCCACTCCCGCATCTTTTGTAAAAGTTTTAAAAGGAAGACCGAGCGCGACGGCCGCGTTGGCAATGCGTGCACCGTCCATGTGCAGCAGCATGTTGTGTTGATGCGCCAGATCGGCAATTGCTTTTATTTCTTCAACCGAAAAAACCGTGCCCATTTCGGTAACTTGCGAAATTGAAATCACCTTTGGTTGGGAATGGTGCTCAAAATCAAACCCGTGGAGGTGTTTTTTGATCCCGTTGGGGGTGATTTTTCCTTTTTCAGAAGCGACCGGCAAAAGTTTACATCCGGCGAACTTTTCAGCCGCGCCGCATTCGTCTGTTTGGATGTGTGCAGTGTCGGCACAAATTACGGAATGAAAAGCCTGCATGACGTTTGACAGTGCCACCACATTGGCGCCCGTTCCGTTAAATACAAAATAAACATCAGTTTCTTCGCCGAAATGGTCTTTGAAAAGATTGATTGCCTGCTGTGTAAACGGATCATTTCCATATCCAACCAGGTGCCCGGCATTGGCGTCCCCGATTGCTTTTAGTACTTCCGGGTGAATTCCCGCATTATTGTCGCTGGCAAAGCCTCTGTTCGTATTCATCTTTTTTGTCTGGTTTTTTTAACAAATTTAAGGTCCCGGTGTTTTACTTTTACCCGCGCGACTAAGAACTGAATTTGTGTCAGGCCGGTGTGGGAACAAGGGCATAAAAGAAAATAAAAATCCGGTCTGTTCAAAATAAGACAGCGATAAATGCAGCATTGCTTTATTCCGTTTTTCCGGCAGGTAGTTTTGTAATTTCATCTGATTTGGAACAAACTTATGAAAGAGAAAGTCAACCTTTTTTGGTTCCGGAGGGACCTCCGGATCAACGACAACCACGGGTTTTACCAGGCTTTGGTTTCCGGCACACCGGTGTTGCCTGTTTTTATTTATGACACCGACATCCTGAACGACCTGGAAGACGACGACAGCCGGGTTGAATTTATTACCAGAGAGATATGCAGGCTGAAGGAAGAATTTGAACGGAACAACAGCACCTTGTGGATTTACCATGGGAAACCAATGGAAGCGTTTAAGCGGCTTTGGGTTGAGTACGAAATCGGTTCGGTTTTCGCCAACCAGGACTATGAACCGGATGCCAAAGAACGCGACAATGAAATTCATTCGTTTCTGGCAATGCAGGGAGTCTCCTTCCTTCAGTTTAAAGATCAGCTCGTTTTCCATAAAAACGATATTCTGAAAGACGATGGAAGCCCTTACACCGTGTTCACCCCTTACCGTAAAAAATGGCTGGCAAAACTGGCAAAAACGCAGGTGGAACATTACCCTTCTGAAAAATTCCTGAAAAACCTGTTCAAAACAACACCTCTGCCAACTGTTAAACTTCGCGAATTGGGTTTCAGAAAAGGAAAATTTTCTTTTCCTGAAAAAAAAATCGACAAGCAGTTATTGAAAGATTATGCCGAAAAACGTGATTTTCCGGAAATGGATGCCACCTCACATCTGGGGATCCACCTTCGTTTTGGAACCATCAGCATCAGGGAACTGACGGTGAAAGCGCAAAAATATTCGCCGGTATTTTTGAATGAATTGATCTGGCGGAATTTTTACATGGATATTTTATGGCATTTTCCGCATGTGGTAAATCGTTCGTTTAGGCCGGCCTATGACCACATTCCGTGGCTCAATTCTGAAAAAGATTTTGCACGCTGGCGTGAAGGCACAACCGGTTACCCGCTGGTGGATGCCGGCATGCGGCAGTTGAATGAAACAGGTTTTATGCACAACCGTCTGCGGATGGTAACCGCCAGCTTTTTGTGCAAACATTTGCTGATCGACTGGCGGTGGGGCGAAGCTTATTTTGCCGAAAAACTGCTCGATTATGAATTGGCGTCCAACAACGGCGGGTGGCAATGGGCTGCCGGGACGGGTTGTGATGCCGCTCCGTATTTCAGGGTTTTTAATCCGATGCTGCAGACGCGCAAGTTCGACCCGCAAATGAAATACATCAGCCAATGGGTACCAGAGTACGAAATGACAGGCTACCCGCGCCCGATGGTTGACCATCAAACGGCCCGGTTACGAGCGATCGAAACTTACAAAAAGGCATTGGTGGAACATCCGCTAAAACAGGTAATTCAATCCCATGTAAAAGCCTGATGTGCCGTCGCGTTTGTCGGTTGCCAGGCCATAGTCGATGGCGATGATAAAGTTTTCATTCATCGCAACCCGCAGGCCGGCGCCATAAGAGGTATGCAATTTTTCAGCGCCGGTATCGAAATAATCTTTAGGATCGTTTGCCAGACTGAATTCAGTAAATGAAACGTTCGTGTCAAAGCCGATCTTTTTGGTCACTTTACCAAAGTCAGCAAAACCATTTAGTCCTAAATAGAAGTTGTTGTTTATCAGGTTGAAACGGGCAAACTTCCATCGTAGTTCCGCATTGCCAAAAAAGATGCCGTCGCCAACCACCCTGTTTCTGCGGATTCCGCGTAAAGTTTTTGAACCGCCCAGTCCTTCCGAACTTGAGCCGGTTAAAATGGAAGTAATCACCTGCGACTGGTAATAAAACGGCACCTTGCCGCCCAAGGTGGTTTGGTAAGCCAGGCGATAGGCAAACGATAAATCATTGGGTATCAGTGTAAAATATTGGCGATGGGTGAGGTTTAGCTTACTAAAAGAACTTTCGGCGCCAAATATTTCAGGCGAAACTTCAAGAACTGCCTCCTCCCAAACGCCCTGCATGGGATTTCTTTTGTTGTCGCGGGTGTCGAATACCAGGCCGGCTTTAAACGTCGGAACAAATCCACCGTTGGCTTCTTCAGCCGAAATGATGCCCCAGTCAATATATTTTTCATACAAGCCATCCACGTCGGGCAACAGGTCGTCGCCATGTTTCCCTTTGTTCAGTTTTTCAAGGTCAACCGGACCGATTTCAAAATTCAGAAAGTTTAATCCCGCAATCCACCGGAACTTTTCGCTGGTGATTTTTCCCTGCAGGTCCACTTTCCAGCGAAACATTTGGCGATTATATTTATAAAACATGCGGGTAACGTATTCATCAGAACCGTCATCTTCCCAACTTTCGTTGAACACAGCCTCGTAACCGTTAAATCCGTAAAAATCATAAGCCTGATCGGTGAGGTAGCTCAAATCCATTGAGGTTTGTAAGCCCTTGATCAGCTGGTCCGAATCGTAGTAAAAGCGATAAATTCCGCTGCCTTTGGTATATCTGGATAGTTCAAAATACAAAGAATGATTGTAATCGGGATAACGGGTTCCATCGCCGTAATTGTAAAGATTGACCAGGGCACCGTACTGGAAGCCCAAATCAGCATCGTAGGTTACGGCAGGCAAAGCGCCAAAGTTCCATCCCTTTTTAATGACTTGTACTTTTTCTGATTGTGAAAATGAAGTGAAGCCAAAGGCAATGAACAGGACAAAAGGCAGCAGTCTTTTCATAATTGTGGTTTTAGTCGGAAACGAAGATAGGATTTTATAAGTAAATCACTTCTTTAAAATGATATTCATGCACCGGGCCATTTTGTTCCTGTATTTTTAGTTGGCCGATAGGGTTGACGCCGATGATTTTGCCGGTGTATTGATGGTTCTCGTCCTGGTATTGGTGCCACTCGTCGAGGCGGTAAAGGTTTTGATGAAAAGCTTGGTCCAGACTTTTAAACTGCTTGGTTTCCAATTGATGATAGAACCTGTCAATTTCTTTCAACAGTCCGTTCATTATCTTTTCCAAATGATAGTCATGGCCGGTGATCATTTTCAGTGAAACCGGGTTTGGCGCGTCAGATAAAAACTTTGTTTGATTGATGTTCAGACCGATACCAATAATTGATTGGGTGATTGTGCCGTTCATGACGGCATTTTCGATCAGGATACCGCAGATCTTCCGGTCTGCCACATAAATGTCGTTTGGCCATTTAATTTTTACAGCTTCAACATAACGGCTCAAAAAAGCCGAAAGACCGAGGCAAATCGTCTTGGAAAGCAGGTATTGTTTGCGGATGTCCAAAAAATCCGGGCGCAGGAAAATTGAAAAGGTAAGGTTTTTCCCGGCTTCGGCTTCCCAGCGGTTGTTGAGCTGGCCGCGACCTGCTGTCTGTTCGCATGTCAAAAAGACAGTTCCCGCTTTAGCTTCATTTTCACGCACTTGTTTGCTGGCATAATTATTGGTACTTTCGGTACGCTCAATATTAACGAGAGTTTGGCCAATATGCTTTTCCATGAAATTTGCTTTTTATAACTATTGGTTAAACTATTTTTTTAATTCTCAGGTTATTACCTGAAAGAGGTAAAACAATCAAAATAAACGAAAAAATTTATCTTTGTAGTTCTAAAATTAATCTATGCAAAAAACACCAAACGGAAAAGATAGTGAACAGCTAATTCATGCCATTTTAGAAGGGATACAACGTATTAAGGGAATGGACATTGTCAAGATCGACCTATCGAAAATAAATCATTCAGAATGTAATTATTTTATAATATGCCACGGAAATTCCACCACCCAGGTTGATGCAATCGCCCACTCGGTGGAAGATACGGTAGAGGAAATTGTTGGGGAAAAGGCGTGGCACAAGGACGGGTATCAAAATGCAATTTGGATTCTTTTAGACTATGCCGATGTGATGGTACACGTTTTTCAGCGCGAATCGCGCGATTTTTATGATTTGGAAAATCTTTGGGCTGATGCAGCCATGGAAAAAATAAAAACAGAAAATTAGACGAAATGACAGATAATACGAAAAAGAATAAACAACGGGCAAACCTGGGGAATTTTAAGCCAGGGGGAAAACCGCCAAAATTTAATCCATACTGGATTTACGGGATCGTGATCGTCATCTTCCTGGCCATTCAGTATTTCAGTTTTGGAGGCGGCCCCGTGAAGACGAGTTGGAGCGAGGTAAAGAACACCATGTTGGCTAACCGGGACATCGAAAAGATTGTTGTGGTCAATCGCGAGGAAGCGCAGATTTATCTGAAATCAGACAGCTACGACGACTATGCGGACAAGCTGAACACCGGGTTTGGCGCACCTTCCAAATTCGGGCCCCACTTTGTGTTTACCATCGGTTCGGTGGAAACATTCGAAGACAACTTGCAACAAGCGCAGGCAACTTTTAGCGACTCGGAAAAAGTGCCGGTCGAATATAGCACGGTGCACAATTACTTCAGTGAAATTATCAGTTGGATCTTGCCGTTCCTGATCATCATCGCCATTTGGTGGTGGATTTTCCGCCGCATGAGCAAAGGCGCAGGCGGTGGCGGTGGCGCAGGTAACATTTTCAACGTGGGAAAATCGCAGGCGAAAGTGTTTGATAAAGACTCAAGGGTGAGCACCACGTTTAAAGACGTTGCCGGTTTGGCCGAAGCCAAGCAGGAAGTGGAGGAAGTGGTCGAGTTTTTGAAAAGCCCTGCAAAATATACCAAATTAGGCGGTAAAATTCCGAAAGGGGCTTTATTGGTCGGCCCACCGGGAACAGGAAAAACCTTATTAGCCAAAGCGGTGGCAGGCGAAGCCAACGTGCCGTTTTTCTCCATGTCGGGTTCTGATTTTGTTGAAATGTTTGTAGGCGTTGGCGCTTCACGTGTCCGCGACTTGTTTAAACAAGCCAAAGAAAAAGCACCCTGTATCGTTTTTATTGACGAGATTGATGCCATTGGTCGTGCCAGGGGGAGAAACCCAAATATGGGCTCGAACGATGAACGGGAAAACACACTGAACCAGTTGCTGACAGAAATGGACGGTTTTGACACCAACTCGGGGGTTATCATTCTGGCGGCAACCAACCGGGCCGACATTCTTGACCGGGCACTGATGCGTGCAGGACGTTTTGACCGCCAGATTCATGTGGAATTGCCCGATCTGAACGAACGCCGGGAGATTTTCCAGGTACATTTGCGTCCGATCAAACTGTCGGATGAAGTGGATCCAAATTTCCTCTCAAAACAAACGCCCGGTTTTTCAGGAGCCGATATTGCCAATGTCTGTAACGAAGCAGCATTGATTGCAGCCCGGCGAAACAGGGACAAGGTGACCCGCCAGGACTTTCTCGATGCTGTTGACCGAATCATCGGCGGTTTGGAAAAGAAAAATAAGATCATTTCAAAAGACGAGAAAAAACGGATAGCTTATCACGAAGCGGGCCATGCCACCATCAGTTGGTTGCTCGAACATGCCCACCCGCTGGTCAAAGTAACGATCGTGCCGCGAGGAAAAGCATTGGGAGCTGCCTGGTATTTGCCCGAAGAACGGTCAATCACCACCAAAGAGCAATTGCTTGATGAAATGTGTTCGGCGCTTGGGGGCCGCGCAGCCGAGGAGCTGATCTTTGGAACGATCTCATCCGGTGCACAGAACGATCTGGAAAAGATCACCAAACAAGCTTACGCGATGATCAGCATATTTGGCATGAGCGAAAAAGTAGGCAATGTCAGCTTTTATGATTCAACCGGGCAGAGCGATTACGGCTTTACCAAACCTTACAGCGAAAAAACCGCTGAACTGATTGACGAAGAGGCAAAAGCGCTCATCGACTCGCAGTATAAACGGGCTTTGCAGGTGTTGCGTGAACACGCCGAAGGCCATAAAAAACTTGCCAAACGTTTGCTTGAAAAGGAAGTTATTTTTGGCGAAGATCTGGAAGAAATCTTTGGAAAACGGCCTTGGATCAGGGAAGAACTGACCGCTGAAAAGCAGGAGATTATTCTTGAGAAACCAATTAACGACAGCCCGGCTTCGGCGCAACTGGCAGCAGAATGAGTTCATCAAGAGACAAAATATTAAGCCGGCTGAAAACAGCACAGGAAAAAAGGGCAGGCACAAACCGAGCCAGCCCTGATTTTACTTCGCCTATATATCTTGCACAGGACAAAAAACCGGCTGACAGTTTTCAGGAAAACCTTGAATTGGTTGCGGGGAAAGTAATCAGGGTTAAAAACCTGTCGGAGGCCATTGCTGAGTTGAAAAAACTTTGTCTGTCTGAAAACCTTGAGGATCTGGTTTGTATGGAACCTGCGCTTCAGGAAGTTTTGGAAGGGCAGCTCAATTTCCAAACTTCAATGGATGACCTGCAGCATATTGGCGTTGGCATTACCTCCTGTGAGTACCTGGTTGCCCACCTGGGGTCGGTACTTATCAGTTCTGCATCGCCATCGGGCAGGCGCTTGCATGTTTTTCCTGAAACTCATATTGTTATAGCTCACCAAGGGCAGGTTGTCGTTTATCTTGACGAAGCACTGGAGTTATTGGAACAAAAGTATCCTGACCGGTTGCCTTCGTCAATTACCAATATTACCGGACCCAGCCGTACGGCCGATATTGAAAAAACATTGGTGATGGGCATGCACGGGCCTAAAAATTTATTCGTACTTTTAGCTGACGAACCATTTTAAACGAGCAACCATGGAAAAAGACTTAGCCATTATTTATTCTTCTGATCAGGAATATCAGGTGCAAATAGCCCGCGAACTGCTGGGTGAAAATGGTATTGAATCCTTTATTTTAAACCAGCACGATTCGGTTATTCCCAGTATTGGGACAATAGAGCTTTATGTGAACATTAAAGACAAGGCACTGGCCGAAGAAATTCTCAAAAAGCTCAAAAATTGAAAAACCTTTTTGTCAGGACACTTTCCGGACTTGTTTTTACGGTAATTATTGTTGGCGGCCTTTTGCTGGGTAAATTTGCCTATGCCATTTTGTTTATCCTGATTTTGTTGGGGGCAATGAACGAGTTTCTGCGAATTTCCAGAAACGCCGGTATTTTTGCTCCGTTTGTATTGTCCATAGTCAGCGGAAGTTTGATTTTTTTTGTTTTCTTTTTGGTGTCATCCGGGCTTCTGCCAGTAAAAAGTTATTATGCGCTGGTTGTTTTGCTACTTCTGATTTTTGTAGTTGAATTGTTCAGGAAGAAAGAAAAACCGCTTGAAAACATCGCCATAAGTTTGTTAAGCCTGGCATACATTGCCGCGCCGCTTGGATTGGGCACTTTTCTTGTTTTTGATGGACAGGGTGAATACAATCCGGCGCTGTTGCTGGCGATTTTTGCCATTATCTGGACTTACGATTCGGGCGCTTACCTGTTTGGCGTTAGTTGGGGAAGGCACCGCCTGTTTGAACGCATTTCACCCAAAAAATCATGGGAAGGCGCTGTCGGCGGGGCATTGTCCGCTATTGGAATGGCTTGGTTGATTTCAACCTACTTCCTCACCCAAATTACCTTTAGCCATTGGGCAGGAATCGCGTTTACGATCGTGGTTTTTTCTACTTTTGGCGATCTCACGGAATCTCTTTTTAAACGACAATTCAACCTGAAAGACAGTGGCAATTTTATGCCTGGTCACGGAGGCGTTTTAGACCGTTTTGATTCTTTATTATTTGCTGTTCCTGCAGTAGTGGTCTATCTGAAGTTGTTTGTGTGAG
>OBJA01002577.1_pt1 | contig 10272 bp, 5 predicted proteins | sample 1519751 | NCBI WGS metagenome assembly OBJA01 (sample SAMEA3881238, study PRJEB22517) | soil metagenome | biome: lake sediment; feature: soda lake sediment; material: sediment, water from around vicinity | place: India | collected 2013-12-23 | depth 3 m
AAAACAAGCCGACGAAACGCCTGGTGGAAGCAGGAAAAACCGCCGGTATAATTAACAAGCACGGGGATTTGTTTAGCAGGGCAAAACCGGTTAACAGCAAAATAAACATCTTGTACAACAAAGAGTCGCTGTGGGTGGAGCACCGGATGATATCCGGTTTCAGCAATAATAAATTCGAAGCCCGGACCCCCGGTGCCGCGATGAAGTCAGCCATAAGTTATTTCGAGACTTTCTCTCAAATGGGATTGCAACCAACTTTCAAAGAGTTTCAAGAGTTCGATTTCGAAGAGAAAGAGTACTCAGGCAAAACCATCGTGCTCGCCCATCAAATCGCCCTACCGGAAAAAGAACATGACAAGTTACGCCACTTCGTCTCCAATGGAGGCACCTTGATCGTTGAGGGACTCACCGCATTCTATGATGAAAATGCAATCTCCACCATGGTGAACGAGTTCCCGTTATCCGACTTATTTGGAGGCAATGTCTCGGAATACTTTTTTGAGAAAGACCTTTTTGATCTGGAATTAAGTAATGGACATACATTAAAAGCACATGCACTCAAGGGCATTGTGAACGGGAGAGGAGGGGAAAAGATCCTTGACGAACAAAGAGAAACCATCGGAACGATAAATACTTTTGGAAAAGGAAAAGTTGTTTGGCTGCCATCATTAATAGGGCTGGGAGCCAGAAATTCGAACAACTACGAGCCTTTACTCGACTTCCTGATGCCATTTCTGGATATCTCGAACGAGTTACACTTCGAATCGTATCAGGAAGGGATATTGATGAAGAACCTGAAGTCCGGAGAGAACATGATCTCGGTAATAATCAACAAGTCGAAAAGTAATCGAGAAATCACATTAAAGGGCTTTCATCAATACAAAAACCCAAGGATACTCTATTCAAGTAAAACCGGTAAGATCAACGAGAATAGAGTAACCATCAACAGTGAAGATACATTCGTAATTTTATGGAATTAAAAGAGAAGCAAAGATGAAAACAGTTATTCATTTTTTGCAGCTTTGAGCATCGTACTGGTTGGCTGTTTGGCAGGAGGTAAAGAGAACAGCGAGCCGGCCAGTACAAGCGGGGAGTGTAGTTGTCAAACTACACAAAATTCAATAATATCATTCTAACAAATTATTGTATGATGAAAGAGTTTAACAAAATAGCTTCAAAAGTAGTTTTCTTTACTTTGTTATTCATTTATTTTACGTCTCAGCATCTACCGGCGCAATCAAGGGACTTAAAAGTTGATATCCTGGTAAACCAAGTAGGTTATTCTCCTGAGTCTGTAAAAAAAGTTATGATGCCTCTCGAGGCACTTGGAAACCTTGAAATTCGCACTCTTCCACCTGAACTACAAAACTGGGTCGCAACCTTGGATACACTCGATTTTTATTCTGCAGCATTTGAGATTCGAAGCCTGCAATCCAATAAGATTGTTTTCCAAGATTCAATGTATTTTATAGAAGGTGATTTTGGGAAATATCTGGTAGGTGATTTCAGTAATCTTAACAAGGAGGGTAATTATTACATTACTATAGCCAACGAAGTAATTCGCTCATACCCTTTCGCAATAAGCAGGAATGTTTATGAAGATTCAATGAATAAGATTCTTTATTATTTCAGCCAACAGCGCTGTGGACCTAGCATAACGGGGTTCCTGTCCCCTTGCCATATTGATGATGCAATTCGATCTGATACAAAAACACACCAAGATGTCACTGGCGGTTGGCATGATGCTTCCGATTTGCGTAAAGGGTTAGAAAGTATTATAACAGGAGCTATCGGTCTGGTGAACGTGTTGGAATTAAATCCTGAAAATAAAGATATAATGGATGAACTTCGCTGGGGAAATCAATATTTTCTTAAAATGCAAGAACCTGACGGCTATGTAATGCAGGGTATGGAAGAAAACAGAAGTGGTAACTATTGGACGAATAATATAATAGAAAAACCAGATGGTCCGCTTCACACAGTTATGCCATCTGGTCCAACTAGGCTTCCACTAACAGTTTATGGCACTTCGGATGATCGTGTTTTAAATGTGTCTCCAGCAAGAGAGATTGGACAATTCCGATTTATAATAACACAGGCTAAAATTGCTCGTTTATTAAAACATCAAGATACAGAATATGCAAATCAATGCCTTAGTGCTGCCAGGCGAGCTTATACCTGGGCTATGAAAGAAAATATAGCAAAAGATGCCGGTCAATATGCAGCACATATTGAAGCTTCTGTTGCGTTGTTCAAAGCAACTGAAGAAGAGTCTTATCGTAATGATGCTATTACGGTGTCAAAAAAACTTCTTCAACTACAGGCCCCAATTGATGAAAATTCATCTATCGATGGTTTTTTCTTTCAAACAATGGAAAAAAAACACCCTCATCGTGTAGAAATTGAACAATCTGGGTATATGGCACCAATTATGATCGGACTTACAGAACTTATAAATGCATTTCCTGAACACGATGAAGTATCTATCTGGAAGAATGCATTAGCAATTTACTCAGGTAACTACGTGGCGAAAATGTGTGCAAAAAACCCTTTCGGAATTATGCCTATCGGACTTTATTATGAAAAGCAAGGAGGAGATAGAAGGGTTGGACAATACTGGTACCGCTACTTTATGGCACCCTCGCGAGCTTGGTGGGTTGGTATTAATGCCCATCTAGCCTCAACCGGTGTTGGTTTAAGAAAAGCTGCACAAATACTTAATGATACTGAACTTGCAGCATTAGCACAACGACAGATTGATTGGATCCTAGGAGTAAATCCCTTTAATTCTAGCACTATTGAAGGAGTAGGATATAATCAACCTAAGCATTTTGTTAATCGCGAATTCAGGCCCGCAACACCTAATATTATAGGTGCTGTATTTAACGGCCATGGTGGTACAGAGTTGGACGAACCTTATCTTTATAATAATGGTGAATGGCAGGTGGGAGAATATTGGATGCCGATGGTCGCTTATACATTATGGCTAATGGCTGAATTGAATCAAGAAATAACAAACTGATTGCCTTGCATTTATCAATAGCAATAAGTATGAGAAAAGAATTATTAATCTTGACGGTTTTTGCGCCGTAATATGTTAGAAGAAAATATGAAACATTTTACTAAAAAATTTTTATTATGCATAGGAATATTGTTCTTTTCGACCTTTGCATTTTATTCTCAAAAAAATAATGGAATTGTTCAACTTTCATTAAATAGTGTATTTCAAATTGACAAATTAAATATTAATACAGAAAATGTAGGACTCTATGAGAAATTTGAAATCTCTTTTGATTTAACAGGTGAATGGGATAATCCATTTGACCCTGAACAAATAAAAGTTGATGCTGTTTTTATAGCACCATCAGGGGAAAAAATCATTGTTCCGGGATTTTTTTATCAAGAGTATAGAAAAGAAGATATTGGCCTGTCAGGCAAACCAATCTTGATTACCTCAAGTACTACAAGAAGTGACCTTATCATGATTGGAGAACCGATATGGAAAGTCAGGTTTTCCCCTATGCAGATTGGTGAATATTCATGGTATATCAAAGCAACCAATAAGGATAAAGAAATTGTAACACAAATTGAAAAATTTGATTGTTTTTCATATGATTCAAATAAAGGCTTTCTAAGAATCTCGCGAAACAATCCATTATATTTTGAGTTTGATGACGGTACCTCATTTTTTGGAATTGCTAAGGGTAGACAGCAGGGTAACACCTATCCTGATATTAAAACTTATGAAAGATTTGCCAATTCTGGGGGCAATTTCAACAGGCTTTTTCTTACAAATGGCCCTTTAAATCTTGGCGAAATGCTGCCTATACCATTCCGTCCGGACCGGGGTATTGGAAAATATAATATGGAGGGTGCCTGGCATCTCGATCGTGTGTTAGAAGATGGGGAGAAGTATGGCATTTACCATATCCTAACGTTAACAAACCAATGGACATTCAATCAACAATGGGCTATCCATTCTTATAATGCCAAAAATGGAGGGCCTATTGAACAACCAGCCGAATATTGGACCAACGAAATTGCCCAGCAATACTTTGAAAAATTCTTACGATACATGGTTGCACGGTGGGGGTATTCCACATCAGTTTTTTCTTGGGACCTCTGGAATGAATACAGTGCAATGCCAGGTTCCAACATTGCAGTGTCCATCCCTTGGCACCAACGAATGTCTAAGTTTTTGAGGAGTATAGACCCGTACAAACATATCATACATACAAATGACGGCAGCTTGAATGGAAGAGATGCTATGAATGCTTTGCCAGAGATGGAATTTATCTCTTCCAACATTTATATGGTTAGGAATATGGCAAAAGTTGCAGAGGATATTACAAAACAACATACATCAAAATACGGAAAACCATACGTACTTACGGAGTTTGGCACAGGTCATTCTGTAAACTCTGTAGGAGGATATGCCGGCATGGATCCTGAAAGGAGAATGGTTCACAATGGACTCTGGGCCCCTGTCGTAAGTGGTGGAGCTACAACTGGAATGGCGTGGGAGGGAAATTGGTTAGACCATAAGATCTTTTACACTTATTTAAAAGCTCTATCCATGTTTGTTGATAGGGTCCAGTTTAGCAAAAATGAATGGCATCCAGTTAAAATATCGTCGTTTAACTACAAGGATAAAACGGATAAAGGAGGAATGTTTGGTGACGTAATTGTAGAGGGATGGTCCGGGAATTATCGACTGGAAGCTCATACCCCTGACATTTTCCAAATAGACCATAACGGGAACGTTGATCATCAAGCTTCTCTAAATGCAGTACTTGAAAATTCTACGAAATCGAATAGAAACTCAAGTGTGATATTTCAGATGAACTATCCAGCACAAGGAGAGTTTGTAGTATGCGTCTCTGAGATAAGAGACACCACCCTTACCCCTACACTTTCTGTAAAGGTAGATGGCAGGAAAGTTTTAAATAAGGCTTTAAAACCCTTGAACGAAAAAGACTACCAACCCCTTATGTATAATCAATATTATTCTATTCCCGTTGACAAAGGAAATCATAAAATCCAGGTAGAAAATACTGGAGGTGGTAGTTTCGTCACATCATTTGAATTACGAAATTTTATAGAAAATGATGGACCAAAATTAGAAGTAAGAGGTATTCAATCTCAAAGTCATATATTATTATGGTTCAAAAATCAGAAATTTACCCTACTTCATAGTTTAATGAATATAAATTGGGAGCCTCAACCAGAAGGAGTTATTACCATTGTTGATGTTCCAAATGGAAAATGGATTGCTGAATGGATAAATACCATCAATGCAACGATCATTAAAAAAGAACTAATAGAAAACAATAACCATCAACTTATTTTGAATACTCCAATTGTCAACGAAAGTGTTGCTGTTCGGTTATATAAGATTACATAATGAATTTTTAAATCAAAATGGAGAATATCAATATTTTATTGAATTTTAGAGCTTTTTTTTCGAATATAATAATAGCTATTATTATATTGCTGTTGTTTACTTGCTCTGATTCAGAAGAACAGCTCCCTAATGATCCTCCACCGTATTCTGATCCTTGGGATGAAATTGTAACGGTTAATTTGAATGAGCCGGAGATGATAAGTAATTTTGAAATAGGCCTTACTCATACTCATAATAGATGGTATACAGGTCATCCTCAAGCAGTAAACAGGGTAAAGAACTTGCTAAAGGATGCTAAAGTTCGTTATCAAAATACCCACATCATGGGTTGGGGACCTGACAACCCAAATCCAGCTACCGGAGTTTACAGATGGCAAAGCCTTGATAATGTAATGGATGTGATATTATCTATGGATGGTACAATTCCGGTAATTACATTTTGCACAGCTCCGGGTTGGATGAAACGTAGCGGGAATGATTGGGATATGGAAGATCGGGTTAGCGACGATCATTTCGAAAATTTTGCAGTACTATGCAGTAAGATCGCAGAACGGTATGATTATGTAGAGTACTTCCAGGTATGGAATGAACTCAAAGGATTTAGGTCGTGGACCAGTGGAGTAGAAAAAAGGGATATGAAGCAATTTACAGAAATGTACAATTTGATATACGATGCAGTAAAAAAAGTGCGTCCTAATGCAAAAATAGGTGGTCCATATATACCATTAGCAGGGCTTGATCTTACTTCTTCGCATATACAAGATATTAAATATTGGATCGAAAATAGTAATGGTGGCGAGTTCTTTAATTATGATGGTTGGGTGGAAGGATGGCCTCCAGGTGGTAATTCAGAAGAGTGGATGATGAATAGGAGTAGTTTTTTTGGTAACCTCACAAAAAAATTTAGAGATGTCGTTGATTTGCCTCAGTGGGTTTCCGAATACTACCCAGGCAGGAATGATAATCCCGAATTTGTTGCTGCCCATTTTGCATCCACATACTACCATTCCTTAAAAAGCGGAATACGCTTGGCGTTACTCTGGGATGGAGTCAGTTTTGGAGAGCTTTTTTCTAACACAGAAAAAGAAGATGGAGGTCAACCAACGTTACAATATAATGTTGTTAGTGCATTTAATAATTATTTTGGACCTGGCACACAATTATATAAAACAACTTCAACTACGGATGATATTGAAGTGCTATCTTCTTTAGAAAAAGTTTTACTCATCAACAAGACAAAGAAATCCCTTGTAATAAAATTAAAAGATGAAATGATTACACTGAAAGGATATGAAGTAATGATCTATGACAATATTTATAACATATAATTAAAACGAATTAAAACAATCAAAAATGAGAAAGAATTTTTTTTATCCTCTTTTTGTGCTTTTATTTATTGGCTGTGGCAATAAACACAATATTACCCCCAATCTCGATCTTCCAGGATATCAGCTGGTCTTCCATGATGAATTCGATAATAATAAGCTGGATACCACTATATGGGGTTTCCATAATCTGGGTAAAAGGAGAAGCGCTGTCAATTTAAAAGAAGCATGTATCGTGAACAGAAATGGAGAACTTGAAATCCGCAATTGGACCGAAATAAATGGAACCGATACTGTGCATCATGCAGGCATGATAGAAACAAAAGAACACTTCACTTTTGGTTACTACGAAGCGCGAATCAAGTTTGACATTGAAGTCGGTTCATGGGGTGCATTCTGGATAATGTATAATAATTTCCAGAGAGCATTTACCGAGAATGATAATCCTAAAGAAACAGGTGTTGAAATAGATATTATTGAATTTGTCCCCATCAATGACGGATACGGATGCCATAACTTACATTGGAACGGATATGGTGAATTTCACAAATCGTTAGGTAGCGGGCAAATAAAAAATGGACAACTCAAAGGATATCATATATATAGTTTGCTATGGACCCCCGAAGAATACGCTTTCTATATCGATGGTGAAAAAACATGGAGCTCAACGAATGCTATTTCCCATGTACCGGAGTATGTGATTTTAAGTACTGAAATAGAGGATAAAGGATGGGCAGGAAATATCCCTAAAAACGGGTATGGATCATTTGAGATAGCAACCAATAAAATGTTTGTCGACTATATTCGTATATATCAGAAAAATAGCTGAATATTATCTGAATAAATCATATATTTGTCTATTTTATAAAAAACTCTCTCATAAAACGAGTATGTAAGTCGATTTAATGATCCCGACAAGTCGGGACAAGTAGTACCGATTTGATGATGACCAATCAACAAATCGATAAATTAACTAATTGGTATGGTTCCAACACCATACAGAAAAATAAAATAATCGTATGAAACGAGCATGAGAGCTGTTCTCACCCGGGAACATGACAATAAGCAAGTTGCCTCCGGCTAAGATTCTCAAAGGAAGTCGGCGATTTGCGCTTCGCTTCAATTGTCATACGACCTTAATGTTAAAAATAAATATTGCCGTATGAAAGCATTAAAACATTATTTCCTTTTTATAGGAGTTCTTATTTTAAGTTCCCATTGCACTACGCGTGATAAATCACTTGTTGTGCATTTTGATAGTGAAATGAATGGACAAGCGTGGGTTATTGAAGAATTAAACGCTGATTTACCAAGAGATTGGTCTGCTCACGAATATTTGACTTTCGATATTTTCGCCTCATCTCCACAACGATTTACCTTCACTCTTCATGATGCTGCAGGTCCCCGGAAGATCGTAGTGTTACCTTTTCAAAATACATGGGTAAGGGCATCAATCCCTCTCATTCATTTTAAAGAGCGTAATGTAATCGGTCACGATATGGCCGCGATTTGGAAAACTGCACTCCCCGGGATGTGTATTAATTTCACCGGAACAGTAGGATCAATCAACAAGGTAAAATCCATCAGCTTTGAGATGGATAACCCATTAAATTCACCTTATATTGAAATTAAGAACATTCAACTAACGATGAATCCACAAGATTCAATATTAGGTCCTCTGCCGGCGGTAAACGAATTCGGTCAATGGTTACATGATGAATCGTATCATAGTTTTAAATCACTGGAAGAGTTGACTGACCGTTGGAATGAAGATGATAAGGATTCTATTTACGGCGATTTCGATTTTTCAGAATTCGGCGGTTTCATGAAGGAAAAAGTAAAATCAACAGGATTTTTCAGAACAGAGAAGGTTGACGGGAAATGGTGGTTGGTTGATCCGAAAGGTTACCTGTTTTACTCTATCGGTAGTACAGGTATAAATCCGGGTATTTCTTTCGAAAGAATTAAGGGACGGGAATATATTTATACAGAGTTGCCGCCTACGATCAGGAGTACCGGTAACAGGGATGTAAACAATTCATTTTATACATGGAATTTGATAAGAAGATATGGTGAAGAAGACTGGATAAATAAATGGATTGATAAGACCGTCTATCGAATGGATAGTTGGGGATTTAATACAATTGCAAACTGGTCTGATCCAACACTTTGCCTGTCTCAAAAAAAACCTTATGTAAAAAATCTGTATGGATGGGGGTTCAATGCCGAAACAATGGGAATGCCGGATCCATATGATCCTGTGTATATTCAATTAGTTGATTCATCAGCTAAAGCACAATGCGAACCGCTAAAAAATGATCCGTACCTGATAGGTTATTTCGTAGGTAATGAACCTCCATGGCCGGGGAGAGAGGATGAGTTGGTCAATGTCATTCTTAAAGGCAAAGCAACACCTTTACAAACAGCATTAAAAGAGCATCTTTTAAAAGGAGATACACCTGAATCACGTAAATCGTTCGTGTATGAGACCTATAATAAATTTATAGCAATCATTAATTCAGCCATTAAAAAATATGATCCAAACCATCTAAATCTCGGGTTACGATTCGGGGGGCATCCACCTGTTGAATTAACAAAATTATCAGCAGATATCGGATTTGATGTTTACAGCCTCAACATTTATGACTATTCCATTCATTCTGAATTGCTCGATAGGATTACAGAACTGACTAACTTGCCTATTATCATTGGTGAGTTCCATTTTGGTACCCCCGGAAGAGGTTTGGCTCCCGGTCTTGCTCAAACAATAAACCAGAAAGAGAGAGGCGTAGCATACAGGTACTATGTAGAACAGGCTGCAGCTCATCCTTCGGTGGTAGGTACTCACTGGTTCCAATGGTTAGACCAAGCCTCCACAGGAAGGTTTGATGGAGAAAACTATAATATTGGTTTTTTAGATGTCACCGATCTGCCCTATTCCGAATTGGTAAAGGAGGCCATCAAAAGCCATGAAAGGATATTGGATATTCATTCAGGGAAGATTTCCCCTACAAGTCAGCAAGCAATAATCCGATAAATGGAATGTTCAACAAATATAAATAATCACTATGAACCTAAGAACATTATCAACAACAGTCTATTTTTTCTGTATCTTTTTTATAGCTTATCCTCAGGGGAAGGTCTTGCTGGAAGAAAAACCGATAACATTGCCAACATATCCTGTTGCCCCTTCCGAAAAAGCGCCTATTTTTTTCAGGAATGAAGCATATCAGGGAGCATCAAGGCACTACTATCCGTTAAAACTAAATGATCAATATACACACGAGAGAGTTGAAAAGCCCTGGAATTTTGTAATCCTGAGTAACGAATTTGTTGAAGTGGGTATTCTACCGGAGATAGGAGGAAAGCTATATTATGCTACAGATAAGACCAGTGAGTACAATTATATTTACAAAAACAATGTGGTGAAGCCTTCGAATATAGGCATGACAGGAGCATGGGTATCAGGTGGGATTGAATGGTGCGTAGTTCATCATCACAGGGCTTCCACCTATTTGCCTATGAATTATACAACTACAATAA
>OBJA01002578.1_pt1 | contig 10268 bp, 12 predicted proteins | sample 1519751 | NCBI WGS metagenome assembly OBJA01 (sample SAMEA3881238, study PRJEB22517) | soil metagenome | biome: lake sediment; feature: soda lake sediment; material: sediment, water from around vicinity | place: India | collected 2013-12-23 | depth 3 m
AGCCGACAAGGGAATGTTAGCTTTTGTGCGAAGTATTCCCAGCTTAAATGAGACCATAAATGACAATTCTCATCATGACTTAACCCAAGAGATTCGTATGACACGTTATGCTTGGAATCTATTAGGTGGTGTATTGCCGTCTAGTCTTCATTTGCTTGGTATGCCAATTGGAGTAAACCCTGAATTGCTGGCAGTAGCTTGGTGAATTGAAAGCAAAGAAGTTTTTAGCGGATCAAAAGTCTTTCGGGATGATACTTCTGTATGTGTGGCATACGGTGCCGCGCTTTTGGCAAATTCACAAGACTCAAGTCTTATCTGGCGGCCATATTTGCCAGTTGCTAGGCGTAGGGAGCGTCGGAACTTAGTTTGGTCTTTTGCTGCTGCCGCTATATTTTTAATTGCAGGTGTCACACTGCATATTACTGCCCGCCAAAATCGTGGAGATCAGCAACGTAGCATTATTCAAGAACATTTATCTTTGTATAACGAATTAAAGCAGATCGAGGCAAAGGATGAACAAACTGCCTCGCAGATTAGCGCCTACAGGAATTTGTGGTCGAAACGATTTCATTATACAGAGTTTTTCTATCGTTGGCACGCAAAGGTTCCGGATGGGACGATGATCACTGCAATAACGTTGGAAGGGAATCGAATATTGGAACTATCCGGTAAGACACCTTCTTTTGTTACACTCTTTACAAAACTTGAAGAATCAGGTATCTTTAAGGAACTTGAGTTAAAAGGAGCGATAATACATAATCCAAAAGGATGGGACGAATTTCGTTTGGTTGGAGTTTTAAGTGAGGGGGTGCTTGATGGTGAAATTAGTACCCCAAAATAAGCTGTTTTTAAGCGTGACGCTCTGTTTGGTAATTATCCTTAGTATTATAAGGTTTGTCCCGTGGACTAAAATCGCCACTGCAAGCAAATCAGAGATCAATTTTGGCGAAGTCATTTCCGTTGTAACAAGAGAACTGGGAATTCGGGGAAGACATCAAGAACTGCAAAAGAATTTCATCCAATGGGAAAACGGATTTCTCAAAGGTCAGCGTCGTGCTCTTTGCCTGAAGTTAGCTGGGATGGTAGAGCAGTGGGCAGATGATAGCCAGCTAACGGTTGAATCCACTCGGTTATTGTCAGATCTTCCTGATGGTTCGGGATTGCCGCGTATTGGAGTTGAACTAAATGGTCGTTCTGAATTCTCCCAAATCATGCGGTTTATCCGTAAAATTGAAAACGAGGAGTGTTTTGTCGAACCGATTCAGTTGCGAATAGAACAAAGCGGGGATAAGAACAATCAGCGCTATCATATTCGGATTGTTGCCCCCTTTATCCCAAGCAATGGGGGGATAAGCAAATGAACCATTTATATCAATGGGTAAAGAATGTACTGGTGATCGTTTCTCTAGGGGTGTTTATTTCGGGAATTCTCTTTTATCAACGCTCCTTTGAAGTTATTGAAGTGCAACCAAAATTAAGAGTTGGACAGTATCAATTCGCCGGTCCTTCTATAGCAAAACAGAAAATTACTCTGGAATCGATCACAAATCCATTCATAGAATTTACTATGGAAAGTGCGACCATGGATTTGTCCATGGCCTCGTCTCACCTTATCCTTAAAGGAACTTTATTGGGTCAAAATGCACGAGCTATTTTAGCTGAGCGAGATCAACCTGATAATACACGAATAGTTAGACCTGGTGAAATGGTTTTCGGCGAGAAGCTTGTCAGAGTTGGTCGAGGATATGTTGTCTTATTAGTAGGTAATGGTGAGGTTCGTTTGGAACAGGAGCGAATGTGATAAAGCAAAATACCATTATATTAGCTCTTTTACCATAGAAAGTATACAATATATATTGACTGATACACTTGCGTTGTTCGACAGAATTTGTTAATGTAGTTTACATAGAGGTTACAGCCCAAAAAATTTTAGTCGAAAATTTTCGGAAACAAATATCGCGATGCGGAAAAGGAGGGGGAGGTCATGGCGAAAGTAGGACGCACAGTTCAAGCAGTAGACCGAACTTTGGGGATTATGGAAAAGATGGCTCAGATTGGGAGACCAGCTACCTTAACTGAGATTTCTCGGAAAGTCGAACTAAATATAAGTACGACGCATCGTCTACTCTATACCCTAATTTCGCAAGGATATGCAGAACAAGATTTTATTACCGGACGTTACCGTTTGGGTTGTAAAGCAATACAAATCGGCCAGGCTGCTCTCTTATCTTTGGATATTCGGCGAGCGGCTGCGCCGTGGTTGGAAAAAATTGGTGAACAGCTAAGACGCTCTGTATATTTATGTGTTAGAACCCAAGATGAATTAATCGTGATTTATCGGTATTTAATCGAGGGGCAAAATGCTGCGATTCCTCCGGTGGGTAGTCGGTTGCCGATAATTTCAACTATTCCCGGGAGATTGTTTATTAATCTGCAAAAGAACAACTCATACGAACCGGCATGGCACTATCATGTCACTGAAGTTAGAAAAGAAGAAGGATGTCGCGAATTATGCGTGCCAGTCTTTGACCACACTGCTAGACCACTGGGAGCCATAACATTAGTATCTTTAAGCGAGGAGGAGATCTTGCAATATTTACCTGTAACTCAGGAAGCAGCTTGGGAGATATCGCGACAATTGGGTGCTGAGAGGATCCCTAGCGGTTTAGGATTACTAAAAAATGCAGCGAATTAATGTTTCAGGGATTGAAAGACTGTGATGTTTATGTTATCATATTACTTGATTTGCGTCTCCCCGTAGCTCAGCTGGATAGAGCATCAGACTTCTAATCTGAGGGTCGCACGTTCGAATCGTGCCGGGGAGGCCAATGTTCCAACTATGATAACCGCCAATTGGCGGTTTTTTGTATGTCCTGAGACGGGAATTGATGTTTATAGCAAGTTATAGTAAGATTATGTAACCTAAAAAGGGAGGTGAATAGTCAGTAGTGTCGAATATTAAAACGAGTCGTGGTTGGGCGATTAAAACATGTAATTTGGATGCTTGGAGACATTAGAGATGAGTGACAGATAAGAAGAGAATTAAAGGTCATAGAGAGCACACATTACAGGGGCGGCGATAATTAATACTCTTAATGAATGTGTGGATTAGATTAACGAGCGGAGTTGAGTTATTGAAGAGTCGCGAGCAATTAATTCGCATACTTACCATGGTGATTATTTCTCAAATTATTGCTATTATTGCGTTTTGTCTTTGCTTTAACTTCTATAATCGAAAGAATGGATTGGAATGTACTGGGCGTCTGTTTCTTCTACAAGTAATTACATCATTGATTCCTTTGATTGGTGTTATAACATTATGTTGGTTAAAAAACTATCTGCGTAAAGAAGAAATTGATGTGCACTTAAGTCGAATTCAATTGGAACACTCACGCGAAATGATTAGAAGTCTTCGGATTCAGGCTCATGATTTTAAAAACCAGCTGGGGTTGATTCGTGCATGGGCTAAACTGGGGAAGAACGAAGAGATATTAACCTATCTTAAAGATGTAGCCTTGCCTGTGGTAGATCCGGATGCGTTCAACTATATACAGTGCCCTGTGTTACAGGCCTTATGTCTAATGATTAGTGCAAAAGGAATGGCAAAGAGAGTCCGTTTTCAAGTTGAATCTGACGCTTTGTTGGATGAATTTGATTATCCTTGGGCAAAGGTCTATAGAATCTTCAGCAATCTTCTGTTGAATGCTTTGGAGGCGATTGAGGAGCAGATTGCTGAGGACGACGAAGAGCTTAGAGAGATCCATATGGTTATTTGGGAGGTTGAACGTTACTGCCATTTTTTAGTGTGGTCGCCAACATATTTACCACCGGGTGATTTAGAACAAGTGTTTCTTCCAGGATTTACAACAAAAGGATCCGGAGAACGCGGAATGGGTCTTTGCATCGTTAAAACACTGGTTAAGGATCTGGGAGGAACCATATGGTTAGAGTATGAAAAAGACTCGGGAACCGAGTTTCATGTTGTATTGCCAAAAGCAAACCGAAATCAAAGTCACACTTTCCCATTGACTGTCGGGTGATCATATGTTACTATTATTTTTGCACGTGTGGTGGGCGTAGCTCAGTTGGTTAGTAGCGCCAGGTTGTGGCCCTGGAGGTCGTGGGTTCAAGTCCCATCGCTCACCCCAAAATTAATCTTTGTTTTTGGATAAGAGTTCTCTTGACAGATCGTTGCCTTACAGGCAACGATTATTTATTTGTGGAAGAGCCGGGAAGTCTGAGATTTATTAATCTGAGCGAGTTTAATAAAAGATACGTCTTAATATGTATTGCAAACCATAAAATGTAGAGATCATCGTATCTAGTCGCCGGTATTCGAGAAAAAGCCTAAAAAGTGGTGAAATAGCAACAAATTATGAATGACGACCCAACGAGATGTTTTGTCTTTTCTTGTTTGTGGGTATAATATTAATTAGATTATACATTAAGTAGCTATAAGCTATAAGTAAACTTACTTAAGGAGGAACGCTTTTGAATTGGCGTATCATGCTTCTATCCTTTGGCACTCTTTTCTTGGCTGAACTGGGGGATAAAACACAATTAGCTGTTTTTTCTTTGGTAACAGAGACTAAGTCTCCTTTGTCAGTGTTTGTTGGTTCCGGGCTGGCGTTATTGGCGGTTACTTTTATCGGAGTTGCTTTTGGAGAATGGGTATCTCGACATATACCTGCTCAGTATTTGCGGCTTGGCGCTGGATTTCTGTTTGTTGGTATTGGCTTATTCGTACTTTGGCAGGCTGCTACTGATATACTTAAAACTTCTTAACGGGGTGGCGATTATTATGCAACGAGGGGACCGCATTCTTATTTTTGCTCTACTTTTTATTGGATTGGCGCTCTTTTTTTGGCGGACCGCCTCATCTGCGCAATTACGCAAAGTAGTGATTGCTCAAAATGGAGTTGAGTTGTACAGATTTACGTTAACAAATGATCTGCAACGAACAATCTCTATTGAACTTCCTCTAGGCGAAGCCCGTGTAGAGGTTAAAGGTGGAAGAGTGTGGCTTCAGGAGATGGGAAAAGCTATATGTCCTAAAGGTATTTGTAAGCATACCGGAAAAATATCCCATGAAGGAGAAGCGATAATCTGCGTGCCCAATAAGCTGTCTGTTGTTATTCAAGGCCAAAAAAAAATTGATGGAATAGCTCGCTAATAATAAGGTTAACCGGAACCGAACTCCTTCATATAATGAGGAGTGTGGGGGGGTGCCTTTTGACTAAAACTTCAGAACTTCGTGTTCGAGAGGTAATAAACGTGCTCGACGGACGTAGGTTGGGCATGGCGACGGACTTGGAAATTGATGCTGATACTGGGCAGATACGAGCGCTCGTAGTGCCTGGAACAAACCGGTTACTGAACTGGTTTGGCAAAAACGATGAAGTGGTTATTCCTTGGGAGAATATACGTAAGATTGGAGTAGATGTTATTTTAGTTGAAATTAGTATAAATCAACAACATAATCGTGACGTTTAAGAGCCGATTTCTAAAGAGAGGCTCTTTTCTTTGCTTTCTTGACGAGGTAATAGATCTATGATAGTCTGAGGCAGAAAGGAGCATTATGTTGGGTAAGGTAAAAAACGATATTGCTATGGTTGTATCAGATCTTGATGGAACACTTCTATTGGATAACGATCTCATATCTCCGACTGTTTTAGAGGCGAGAAGACGTCTTGATGATAAAGATATCTTATTCACAATAGCGACAGGAAGGGGATGGAGCCAGACGGCGCATGTCGCTGCTCTATTAGGAGTAACAATTCCTATAGCAGTTCAATCTGGAGCTCTTATTGTCTCTCCTGAGAACGGAAAGATTCTTCAGAGCTTTTTAATTCCTAATGATATTTCTCGTATGATATGGGATTTGCGTGATGAAATCACGGATTTTTTTGTTCTCGATCTTAAGGGTGATTACTGTAATGTCGGCATTCGTACGGACGAAGGTCGACGGTTAGAGGATTTACTTCAAGAGAAAAGTGTTAAAGTGGACGAGGCATGGTCTATCCCAAAAGAAGGTGTAGTTAAGTTTTTGTGTGTCGGTCAACCGGTTGATGTGATGAGGATGTCACACCGAATCAAAGCGATCTATCCTGGAGTAAAGCAGATCTTATGGCGCGAACAGCGGCATGGTTGGTACCTTGAACTATTTTCTCCGAAAGCAAATAAAGCTAATGCGGTAAAGAATATCGCCACTCATTATGGAGTGAAAATGGAACAAATTATGGCGTTTGGGGACGGGGAAAATGATCGAGAACTACTGACAGAGGTTGGCTGGGGTTGCGCGATCGATAATGCGCCATTGGACATTCGTCAGAAAGCATGGAAGACTATTCGCGGACCTGAGGAAGACGGAGTAGCGCAAGCGTTATCCCGTTGGGTTCTTCAGCCTTCAACAGAGGGGAGTTGGTTAAAACGCTTTATGACTTTCATACCCACACGTTCTTAAGTGACGGAGAACTTTCGCCTATTGAACTAATTAGGCGAGCTGCGGTCAATAGTTATACATGTATAGGTATTACCGATCATATAGCTCTTTCCACTATGGAGAGAGTTATAAAGGAAATAACTGAGGATGCACGGTTGGCGGAGGAATACTGGGGAATCCATGCAATTGTTGGTGTGGAGTTAACTCATGTGCCTGCAAAGGCTATTCCATCTTGCGCTAAGCGAGCCAGAGATTTAGGGGCGGAATTAGTTGTTGTCCATGGTGAGACTACGGTTGAGCCTGTAGAGGGAGGAACAAATCTAGCGGCGGTTAGTTGTAAGGAAGTTGATCTACTAGCTCACCCAGGATTTCTTACAATAGAAGAAGCTCAACTTGCGAAGGAGAATGGAGTTTTTATTGAAATTACTGCTCGTGCTGGTCATTCATTAACCAATGGACATGTTGTGCGTGTTGGTAGAGCTGCAGATGTTGATTTCATAGTAGATTCTGATGGTCATGCACCGGGTGATTTGTTGACACTAGAAAAGACGGAGAAAGTTGCTCGGGGCGCCGGGCTCTTAGAAACAGAGCTTGAACGGGTTCTGAAGACAAATCCGATTAAACTATGGAAACGAATTGAAGAAATACGATTAGTGAACCGTAGCAGTTAAAGCTGCTGCGGTTTTTTATTATGTAAGAACGAAGGCCGGAGTTTAATATGTTATAGCTTAAGAAACAACGCAAAAAGCATAGGTATCTATTTCATTCCTATAAAGAAACTCAGACTCCGTTCTTACAAAATAGAATGAAGACTTCTAAACCAGCTGTATTTTAAACACGGTATTCAGTTGTTAAAGGCAGAAATTACGAAGACAGCGTCAATAATATTGAGGTTATGGTTAGCTTGACAGCATACGAGTCGAATGGTATAAATATAATAAAGATTTAAAATATAAAGGGTGGGGATGTAAGGTTGAGGAGACTAATTGTTTGGGGGTTATTTTGTTTATTGTTAATAAGTTCAATAACCTATGCCGAATTGGATTTGGATGAGTTTGACGTCGCTGAACTTAATGAGTATTGGAGTTTGAGCGCACATAAAGATATTACGTATTCTTTAACTGAAAAACCAGGCTACATAGTTTTTAATCTTCCAGGAGAGCGAGTTTATGATCTTTGGAATCAAGTTAATGATGGAGTCTTGTTGACTAGAGAGGTCCCTGAGGGTGATTGGACTGTAGAAACAGGGTTTGAGTTAGAACCAAAAGGACGGGGTTATCAAGTAGGATTGGTTATTTGGACCAATCCAAACTTGATGTTTTTTTGGTGTTTACAACGGGATGAAACCAAGAACAATGGGAGACCAGTAGGAGAGCTTCATGGTATTAGTAATGTAAGACCAGAAAAATCTCCTCCGGACCTCGGAACAGAAGCGGTCCTTCGTCTGGTTAAAGTAAAGTCTGAAATTCTTCTGCAGTACTGGGATGAAGATTCAAACGATTTTATTACTCATCATACATATCGTTACTCTTTTCCGATTAACCGCGCGGGGTTGATGGTACGGACTTTTGGACGAGCCGGTTCAGAATTAAAGGTTTCTTTTGATTATTTCCATTTGTTACTATGAGTGGGGTGGCTTTATAGATATCTAATTCTAACTTTGACACAGTATATTGATAGCCCGAATTCAGTTAAACACTATATATTGTCGAGAAATCTGACTTGCAGTAATTGTGAAATACTCTCGAATAAATCAATCCTCAGAGTGCACCATAGGAATCTCTCCGTCGGTAGTAAAATTCAAGCGTAGCTTCCGCAAGCCTTCATAATCACCATGGCTTGGAATATGAGTGATGTGCATCTCGCAACCGGCCAATTGTTTTAAGCTTCCAAGACAGATCTCGGCCACAGGATTAACCGCTGCGCTAAAACCCAACACAATAAGGGTTTCTTCGAGATTAAGACTAACAGAAGCTCGACCACAGATCGCTTCTTTTAGTGTAATTACACTCCTAATATGTTGTGGAGGAAGTAGATGAACATGGTCTTCGATCCCGGAAAGAGCTTTGATGGCATTTAAGACAACGGCAGATTCGGCGTGGAATAAAGGTGAGTTTTTGCCTGTTATAATATCTCCATTGGGAAGCTCTATTGCTGCGCCACAATAAACACCTTCATTTCCCTTCTTATTGAGCCTGGCGTTTTTTGCATCTTCTCGCGCGGGTCCGACTGTTTTTCGGTCTGTAATTACCAGACTAGCCTTTTGCATTAAGCGCTCAATTTTCTCTACTGTCTCCTTAGTTTCAATACCCTCCTTATATTCTAGACGATAACGAAAGTACCGACGGATTATCTCTTGCTTCCCAGCTTCACGAATGATCTGATCATCTGTAATTCCTGCCGCGACCATATTCACACCCATATCCGTTGGTGAAGAGTATTGATTGACGGGATTTGATTGATCCGAGATGCGTGAAAATATCTGTTTAAGCAAAGCGAAATTCTCTACATCCCTGTTGTAGTTGATAGCGACCTTTTGATATGTTTGGAGATGAAACGGATCAACCATATTTACATCACCCAAGTCGGCGGTCGCTGCCTCATAAGCTATGTTTACAGGATGATCGATGGGCAGGTTCCAGATGGGGAAAGTTTCAAATTTTGCAAAACCGGCACTGATGCCTCGAGTTGATTCGTGGTAAATCTGAGACAGGCAGACCGACATTTTACCGCTGCCACCACCAGCGCCAGTTACGATTGTTATCGGTTTTTTAGTAGGAAGAAAAGGCTGGCGGCCATAACCGTTTTTTGATACAATCTCATCTAGTTCGAACGGGTAGTCTTTGATCTCATGATGAATATATGATGGAATACCCTGCCTATTTAATTTGTGGATAAATCGTTGTGCTAGACTTTCTCCTTCAAATCGGGTGATAACTATACCTGAAATGGATAGGCCGTGTTCGGCAAGGAATGAGATGTCTTTAAAAACTTGTTGATCATAAGTGAGACCGAAATCATGTCGGACCCTCCCGCGCTCAATATCTTTTGCGCTTACGCAATAATAAATTTCCGATGAGTCCTTTAAGTTTAGTAAGACACGTATCTTTGCGTTAGGGTCATATCCTGGAAGAACCCTAGCTGCGTGAAAGTCGTTAGTGAGTTTACCCCCGAATTCTAAGTATAGCTTTTCACCGAACTTGGAGACACGCTCGAAGATGGTTTGAGATTGAATGGACACGTAAACCTCTGTGTTAAATCCTTGTTCCTTCATTGAATTTACCTCCCCGTTTTATAGGCATGCGAAAATTATAATACATACTGTGGCTAAAAACCAGATTTAGATGAGGACTATTTATTATAGGTGTCATTTGCTTATAATGATGTTCGTTATATATTTTGTTATATATATTGTATCAAAATATTATTATATGATCGGGTTTCATAATAACAATGAGCGTTTGCAAAAAGGAGCACCATGAGAAGACCAATTGTCCCTTATGAGACTATCCGCATGTTTAAGAATGCCATATCAGCTTGTAGATGTAGACTTTAGTATAGGCGCAAAACAAATGGGTTAAAATTCCTCTTGATCTTATGGTTAAGTAATGATAATATTATTTCTTGCCGGTGGGGCAAACAAGCGAAATATTGATTTATTCGTTACTTTGTGTTAAAATAGACTTCCGGTGATAAAAACAAACTAAAATTTCCAGTTGAAATCCTGAATAAAACATGATACAATATTCAAGTGTCACAAAACGACACAGCAACCTGAACCTTGAAAACTGAACAGCAGAGGAGGCGCAAGCGAAAAGCTTGTGGG
>OBJA01002579.1_pt1 | contig 10263 bp, 9 predicted proteins | sample 1519751 | NCBI WGS metagenome assembly OBJA01 (sample SAMEA3881238, study PRJEB22517) | soil metagenome | biome: lake sediment; feature: soda lake sediment; material: sediment, water from around vicinity | place: India | collected 2013-12-23 | depth 3 m
GGGTGCAAATGGCCCCGGAGAGCTGGTTTCAATCCCCGCCCCCCGCGCGGGGGGCGACGCTGGCCGACCTGCGCCAGCGCGACCCGCAGTTTGTTTCAATCCACGCCCCCCGCGCGGGGGGCGACAACTAAAAAGAGGTGATCGCAAGTAAACAACCCCTGTTTCAATCCACGCCCCCCGCGCGGGGGGCGACCAAGATGTTTTGCCGGGTCCGGGGCGGGTAGCTGGTTTCAATCCACGCCCCCCGCGCGGGGGGCGACATGACGATTTTCAATACATTACCAGCCTGGAGATGTTTCAATCCACGCCCCCCGCGCGGGGGGCGACGTCCGGGATTGTGGTCTGGATGTTGCCTTCACCTTGTTTCAATCCACGCCCCCCGCGCGGGGGGCGACGCCCCAAGGCACCATACATGCACTACCAATCCATTGTTTCAATCCACGCCCCCCGCGCGGGGGGCGACTGAACCGGACTTCAGGGGTGACAGCAACGCCAAAGTTTCAATCCACGCCCCCCGCGCGGGGGGCGACCCAGGTGGACAGCAAGTACCGCATTGCGGGTCTTGTTTCAATCCACGCCCCCCGCGCGGGGGGCGACGCATCGTCAAAGCTCCACCAGTCTTCGAGTTTATGTTTCAATCCACGCCCCCCGCGCGGGGGGCGACGTCAGCATTCCGCAAATCATGGAGTCAAGTATTCGTTTCAATCCACGCCCCCCGCGCGGGGGGCGACGTCATTAAACTGAATATAAGGAATGATCACGTCAGTTTCAATCCACGCCCCCCGCGCGGGGGGCGACATGGCACGTTCAGTGTCGCCCCCGTGGGCAAGTTGGTTTCAATCCACGCCCCCCGCGCGGGGGGCGACAAGGAACCCGCGTGCCTTTTCAATGGTTTCAGTGTGTTTCAATCCACGCCCCCCGCGCGGGGGGCGACAATTCAAGCATGGATGATAAGCCGTCAGTGATATGTTTCAATCCACGCCCCCCGCGCGGGGGGCGACCAGGGGTCGTCATTTTTGGCCGCGACAAAAAGCTTGTTTCAATCCACGCCCCCCGCGCGGGGGGCGACCATCGCAGACGGCTGACAGCTCCCACTTCTGACTGTTTCAATCCACGCCCCCCGCGCGGGGGGCGACGCTTACTTCATAATCCTTTGTGACCAAAGGATTCTTTGCCGGGTTATTGCGAACCTCCTACCGGCGAAAGTTTTTTTATCTCTGCTATTGGCTAGCTTCTTGCCCAATAAAGCAATATCAACAAGTTACAGCCGGCGCGAACCAACCGGGTTTTTCTGGTTTGCTTGGGGTTCGCGACGCCACTCAAACAATGAGTGGCCCCTCTTGGTCAAAAGTCGCTTTAGCACCAACATGCTCCACGCGGTGCCGCCAATTGGAACCTAAAAAGTAGTAGCGCAGACTGTCAGTCTCCGGGTTGATTTCGGCCTCCAAACGTTGCCGGAGCGCGGTCCACTGGGCCGGGTCCACAATGCACTCAAAAACCGAGAACTGCACCCGCTGCCCGTAATTTTTGCAGGCCTTCGCCACCCGCCGCAATCGCCTTTGGCCGCCCGGCTCCGATGTGGCTACGTCATAGCTCACCAATACGAACATCGCGAATCATCACCTCCAGATAAACGGTGGATAGCCGTCCAAGTCGCCTCGCACATGCCGGGCCAGCAACAGGGCTTGGGCAAAGGGAAGCAGGCCGATCTCCACCTTTTCGTTCAAAAACGGATGATTGATCTCCTCCTGTTTCCGCTTCTGATAGGCGACAAGCAGGGCCTTGCGAGTATCGGCATCCATCGTTACCCCGCCGGTTTCCGCCTGACGAAAGCCGGACTTCTTCACCACTCCAAGGTTGATCAACGAAAGCGCCAACCGATCCGCCAGCACCGGTCGGAATTCCTCCATCAGATCCAAGGCCAGACTGGCCCGGCCCGGCCGGTCGCGATGCAGGAAACCAACCGCCGGGTCCAGCCCCACCGACTCCAAGGCGCTACGAATGTCGTGCATGAGCAAGGTATAGAGAAAGGAAAGCAGGCAGTTAACCTTGTCCAACGGCGGCCGACGGCTGCGCTCATGAAACTGGAACTCCTCCTTTTGATTGGTAATCAGGTGATCGAAAACCCCAAAATAGGTGCCGGCCGCATCACCCTCAAGACCGCGCAGCGCATCAAGGGATGAGGTCGCCGGAAGTTGCCCCAAAGAAAAGCGCAGCCGCACCGACGCATCCTCTAAGCCTTCGGCCCCCGGCTTATCCGCATGATCGCGCAGAGCCCGTTGGAGCACGGTGCGGCTGTTGGCAATCTTGCCGACCAGGAAAGCGCGACCCAACGCGGCCGATCTTTCCTGGTCATCGGCCCAACGGTACTGCTGGCGTCGCAACAGGACATTGCCGCAAACCGGCCCCTGCACCCGGGCCAGAAAGCGACCGTTTTCGGTGAGCATGCTGACTCCCACCCCGCGCTCCGCACACAATCCGAGCAGAAACGGACTGCACGAGACCCTGCCGAAGCAGACAATCCCGGAAAGGGTATGAATCGGCAACTGGAGCCGGGTTTCTTTCTCAACCCGGACCAGGATGGTCTCCCCTTCCCGCGCCAAATAAGCGCCCTGGGTGGTGACATATAGGGTGTTGAGGAGTTTTTTCATCCCGCATCACTGATCAGGTTCATAATCAGCCGCACCATTAGATCCTTATGGCCTGGTTCGCTGGCCGCCGTGAGCAAGGCGAGGGCCACCAGGGAGCGATTATCAAAACCGGCAAGGCCGTTCTGCCGCAGGTATAGCACGAAAAGGAAAGAACCGATTCGCTTGTTGCCATCGCTGAAGGGATGGTCCTTGATTACGAAATAGAGGAGATGGGCTGCCTTTTCCTCGACACTCGGATAAAGATCCTGACCACCGAAACTCTGCTCAATAGCGCCAAGGATGCCGGCAAGACCATGCCCCCGCTCCTGGCCAAAAAGCTCAGTGGCCTCCCCCTGCGCCGTCAGTTCCTTTTTCAACATGTCGATGGCTCGGCGGACTTCGTTGCTCTCAAGCCCGGACTTTGCCCCATGCCGACCTTCCGGCACCGCCAGCCGCTCTTCGTCGTATTCCAGCAACAACCGCCAGGTACAGGCATAACGGCTCACCACATCCAACACTGCGCGACCTACCTCACTGACCAGTTCGTGGCTTTCCAGGGTTGAGACCAACAAGGCCATGGTTTGCCGCAGTTCATTAAGGCCTTTTTCGGCCAGCCGCCGCTGGTTCATGGTGTAACCACGCACCAGGTAATCCTTCAGCACACCGGTGGCCCAAATACGGAATTGGGTGCCGCGTCTGGCATTCACCCGATACCCCACGGCAATGATGACATCCAGATTGTAGAAGGATGTTTGATAAATTTTGCCGTCATCGGCAGTATGTGCAAATTTTGCACATACTGCCTCTTTATCCAGCTCTCCAGTGCGAAAAATATTGCCGATATGCTTGGTTACAACGCTTCGCTCAGTCTCGAAGAGGGCCGCAATCTGTTTCTGGGTCAGCCAGACTGTCTCATCCTTCAGATGCACATCAAGGGCGCTGGTACCGTCCTCGGTCTGATAGAGGATGATTTCACCAAGATCTGGTTTCATTTTTTCACCTCTCCGGCCAGCATCCGGGAAAGATACCGGCCCACGCTCTTGCCCGCCCCGGCAACCTTAGGCATGCAAAGGTTCAACAACGAGCAGCTTTCGCACTTCTTTTCGTAGCGGGCCGGTGGGGTGACACCAGAGCGGACCATTTCATGCAACCGGTTGGCAGCCATTTCGGTTTCCCTCCGCAACTCGACATCAAACCGCACCACCTGCCGCCGTCGGTTTTTGCCGTAGAAAAGTGCCCCTTCCGGTACGGTGCAATGGAGCATCTCCTCCAGACAAAGGGCCTGGGCGCAAAGCTGCACCCGATCACAATTAGCCGCTTTGGGCCGCCCCCGTTTGTACTCCACCGGATAGGGTTGCCAATTTCCGGAATCAGTGCGGTGGTACTCCACCACATCCGCCTTGCCGGAAAGCCCCAGACGCAGGGAGCGCAAAGGCACCGCGCTTTCGGTGCGGAGATCGTTCCGGCATTGGGCTACCCCGCTGTCAACTCGCTCATGCATAACCCTGCCTTGGGCTGTGAAAAGGTTTTCACTCCAAACCTGCTCAATGTGGACCAAAGCACACCTACGTTTACAAAAAAGATAATGATTAAGGGCGGAAAGCGGAAGCAGGTCGTCTTCGATATAGAGTGTCATTTTAAATGATGGCGTATCCAGCCTTATTGAAGTCATCCAATTCCAACACGGCCGCCATATATCCAAGAAAAGATGAATAATTTGCACCTTCAGGCCATAACAGCACACCAGGATAACGCTGTGACTCCTCTATCTTTAACTTTTCGCAAATATTCTTACGAATCCGCACACTACCACTCTGAATCTCGCGCCAGGAAACGTCTTCAAAGTTCTTAATTCGCTCAACCATACTACGGTTAATAACGGTCAGATAAGATTCGTCCTTGATTACCTGAAAGTTCTCTTCGATGGTTCTAAATGCATAGCTTTTTTCGTCATCGCTCATTTTTTCTGAAAAACTGTTCTGTTCGCGCATTTCCTTCTTCATGGCCTCGGTACAGAGTTGTGGTGAAATCTCTCTACCTTGTTCAAAGAAATCCAACAAAATACGCGCCGAACATGCCAGTGAGGGGTTCCTGCTAACTCCGCTGTCATTGGCATTCAATGTGATCGTCCAGACGTCTGCCTCTTCGTGCTCCGAGTTGCGATTTACCCGACCGGCAAGTTGCAACAACGACAGGAGTGAAGCACATTCCCTTACCCCTGTTCTAAACGACAAATCCACTCCAGCCTCAACGCACGAGGTAGCGAATAGACACCATTTCGTATGCCCCTTATCCAGCAAACGACCCCTTACCTTGCTCAAGGTAATCTCCCTGTCTTCAGGGGTAAGCGCAGTAGAAAGGTGCAAAATATTACCTTCTCCGAATACACGCTCAGCCGCTCTTGCCGCCGCTGCTGCTGTATGCACTGTGTTCAGCACAACAATCACGGGACCAGCCAACCGTTCCAGCCATTCCGCCAAGTCATTCAAATTCATACTGTGCGGCTGATAACGGTGATGAACACGCGCGACCTCGAAACGTAGCAATTTTTCTTGCTCTTCGGCCGGAAGAAGGTTCGGGAGATTAAGAAGGGGGTCACCGAACTCTTCCAGCCGCCAAAACTGATACAGAGAGCCAGAGGCCAACACCCACCGGCAGGCCCAAAACTCCGCTGCATGTTGAATCCATTGCCAGGATAAATGAAGCAACTTAACCGGCAACATGGAATGCGCCTCATCAAGAAAAACGGCGCTGCCAGGCATGTTCTGCAACCTACGTAACGCCGAGGGCGATGCTGAAGCAATGGTTTCAAAAAAAGCGACTGCCGTTGTAACCACGATTGGAGCATCCCACAGCGCAGTTAGCTTGCGACTTGCGGAACTTTCAAAGTCAGCACGATGGTGAATCTCGGCGACCACTTCCTCAGCACTTTCACCCTCTAAAGTCAACGCCTTACGGTAAACCTGCACAGACTGGTTAATAATGTTGGTAAACGGCAAAATAACAAACACCCGCCGCAAATTATGCCGGGCTGCCGTGTTCAATAGATGCGACATCACGGCAGTGGTCTTACCTGTTCCCACCGGAGCATCACAAATCGCGATCGCACCTTCATTCTCTACTTGGGAACGAGAGCATACAGAAAAAAACACCGAACGTATCCTGTTGCGTTCTGAGTCTTCCCCACCAGCCGAAATGCCTGCTACGTAGCCCCGTAATGCTTCAAGGCGCTCAATTGCACGTAATTTGGGTGGGCGTATCACCGACGATTCTTCGCTGGTGGCCTGGGCGGCATCACCATGATCGGCATGGGTCAGGCAAGAAAATAAAATACGGATATCGGCGGGTTTCAGCGAAGGTGCTTCAATGTGAGGAGGTTTAACTTGAATAGCTGGACGCACACAAACTTCATGCCGTGAAAGCAGTTCAGGCAATACGCAATCCATCCGTTGCTCTGTTGTTCTGTTGCGCATACCTCGCAAGTCAATATCAACAAAATCAGGCAACCCGGCATGGTGTGCATAAACAAGTAATGCAGAAAGCCATGCCTCCTGATCAATCAGATGCGCCACCCCAGCATCAGCATGCGGTATAGGTAAACGCCCAGCACGCGTAATCCCGGCAAGCACGTTCTGGTTTTCATCTACGAGCTTGCCGAGATCGTGATATTCCGCCGCAAGCTCCAGAATTCGTCGCAAGGTTGCAGCATCCCACCCCCTTGCGTAAAGAAGCACTTTGCGCAGATAACAGCGGCTTCGTACCAGAACATGTAGGACATGATTCAAGTAGCTTTGCGGCGGAACATCACGAGATGGTGCGCTGCGGGCAAGATAGGGCATGATTATTGGGCCATCAGATCTACGCAGTCGACTTTCTGCTTTAGGTTTTGGGGCAAACCAGTTGGAACATCATAATCGGGCCACCAAGACGAGGAAGGAGCCAGCGGATCGTCCCCGTTACGTTTGGGCGTAAGTGCATCAATCAACAGGTAGTCCGGACAACTACCCAGTGCATTCTTATGCTCCATCCACCAGGCATGACGAATACGCACATCAGGACGAATCGCCGAACGAGTGTGATCATAAGCATACTCGATCAACCTTTTTAACAACTCCACATCACAAGGCTTGCAACCAGACTTATTTGCCAGGCTTGGATTGACATAAAAAGGCATCACGTAGACACCGTGTTCCACCACCCGATAAGCCAGCGGCGCCATACCGGAACTTTTGCCTTCCTGAACGGCCATTTTCTTAGTGTTTGTGTGGCGCTGGATGCGAACAGACGCCACCGAGAGACCCATGCCGAACTGAACAATCCCGGTCTTAATGTACCCTTTATGCCCACCATCTTCCAGGAAGGTGTTACCGAAAAGGCGTGCATCCCAATATTTTTTCACAAATTCGCTTTGAAGGAACTTCTTCTCTTCATATTTCTTATTGTCGCCCATTTCTTTGACGACCTCTTGACGATTTCGGTCACGGGATTCCAGGATCTCAAACTTATAACCGTCAGGAACATCAGGTAGATCATTGATTACGGACTGAAACACAGGGCCTTCCGTTAGTTCCACCAAATCGCGCAATTTGCGCTTGAAGGAAACCGGCGAAATTTCCCCCTGTCCGTTACTACGCTGTCGCGGATCGCTCTCTTGGTCAGGATTTCCATTCGGATTGGAGTTCACCACTTCGATAATCAACAAACCTGTCACTCGCTTCATTGTTGCTCCGCTCATAGCAGCTCTCCTTAATTGCTTGTTTTTCTTTAGTGTTGACCTTGATGACTCATTTACTCTGACATAGAGTGATTCGGCTTTTCTTCCTTAGGAAAAGACGATAAATACCCCAAAAAAACCTGAGCACGCTGCTCGTCATCAAGCCTTTTCGGCCATCCTTTTTCAAGAAGTGGGTCCGCGATTTTGGACCACTGTTGCAGCCAGTAATGTACCAATCCCCCTTTTTCCTCGTCATGATAGGCGCGTGCCCACTTTACGTACGGCGCAGAACGTATAGCAAGCTGGCCCAGAGTCATACCGGGGGCTTCCATCATGCTAACCATCATTGAGCTACCACACAGCTCCGGTGGCAGATCCTTCTTACGCACCACTTCGCAGTACAGTCGATGGATTTCATCGGCTACCCGCAGGAAACGACCCAAAAGAAATGCGCTTTCGTTCATAAACTTCTCCTTTTGTTTTCCTGTTTTTAAAAGCAACAACCCCAGGATGCCGGGGTAATACTCTTTGTCCGGCAGTTTGGCAATCTCGTGCCGCCCTGTACTCTGGCAAAGTGAAAGAAAATAACCCTGTGCATGATGCATAAATCGCTTAATCATATGAGCAGCTAGAACATGGCATGGCTTTTCAAGTAGCAAGCGCAAGCCGTCCGCCGGTGCAAAAACCCTGACCTTGCCCGCCTGCTCCCCGTTTCTTTTCCAAACCGTATTCAGATAACGGTGCAATTTAACAGGAAAAACAGTCTCTGTTTCAACAAGCAAAGGGTGTGATTTTCCAGTCTGTTCGTTTTTCTCCTTACTCCAATGCCAAATAGTCAACGAGGGGATATTTTGGCTGCCCTCATGCCAAGCTTTTGAAGCAATTTCAAATGATGCCACCGTGGTATTACGGTAGTAAACCACCTTAGTGCGGGCCTTATCCATCTTCCGTAGAGAAAATATTTCGAGTTCCGCCTTCGCTACATCTCTCACCAAACCTTTCAACTGAGCGATCACACTCTCTGCTAACCGTTCAAATTTTTGCCCTCCAAGATCAATTTGCGCACCCAGCATTTTCACAAAGGGGATTCCGCTCTTAGGCAAAACGCGTGGATAAGCAAAGACCAACTCTTTGTCTCCTGCGTTGCCGTATGTCTCGCCATCACGCTCTTTATCCGCAATCCATTCCAGGGCCGCCTTCACCCGACTGCGGGTTTTCACCCCCACGGGAAAGGTTTTACTTTCGTTTTGATGGTACCGGCTCTGGGCCGGGATTGTTTTTGCCTGGGCGCGAAGGATCACGCCACCCAAAACCGGCAGTGTTATGCCAGGAAACTTTTCCGCTATCTGTTGTGCATCCAGCCCATAGGCATCGGTATCATTTGTAAAAGACTCGAAATCGCCCTCTCCTCTAACGTTTTCCTGCAACAATGCATTGAGCCTGCTAATCGTCTTCTCATGTGTAACAGGATAGTCCCGGTAATCCACCACATCCAGAAAAACGGAAAATTTTGGTACCGGGGTTTTTGAATCAGAGTCCTCTTTCTGCTTCTTCGCAGCCGTTACAAAATAACACATCAAAGAAAGTGGAAACTCACCTGACTCTATCTTGCGTCGCACTGCGACGCAGTATTCCTCCTGAAACCTTGGTACATCTATTTGTTTTATTGCACCTAAAAGCAATTGCAATGTTTCGCCATTATTCAGGTTATCGGCACAAATTGATTCAAGATCTTGACGAACCACCCCAAATGATCGTTCTAAGCTATCTCGTGTTTTCCCCCAAAAGTCATCTTTCTGATGCCGCATACAGGGAGGCACCCAATCAAAAAATCCCTTTTGAGCTGCGCTCTCAATTTCTTTAGGAATTTTCTTGCATTCATCTTCTGACCTAACCAAACGATAAAGAGGGCGGACATTAAAGCCCGGTAATGATCTCCCGAGATCAGGCTCGTACTTGCGTAATTTCACAACCTGCTCATCCCCCAACAAATCAACATCCTTAACATGGCCATCCGTTGTGAGCCAAACTCTCACACATGGGTTCTTTTTCGTTACTTTTGGTAATACTTTCAGTTTCGGATGCCAGTTCATCGGAACGATACCCGCCTCCTTCATTGCATCCGCAACTTTAAACAGTTCATCAATCATTGCCTGCCCCCTCTCAAGTTGTAGTGCAAAACCCCACGTTCAATTTTGACATTCTGATCATACGTGAACTTTAATGGGTTCTTCAGATCACCGGTAAAAACCTGGCGCAACATCGAAGGGAGAACTGTATTAATATCTTCCTGCAATCTTGTGTGCTCACGAAAAGGACCGACATACGAGGGAGTAAACTCTTTCCAACCAAGACAGGGCATCACAAACCACTGACCTCGCTTGAGCCGCCTTTCAAAAATAGCAGCATAGGCGTGCCCGGGTGAGGTAGTTTTCTGATCCCATGCTTTTGCTTTTTCATCCATCTTCTCTTTTTTTATCTCCGGGTAAACATACGCGTACATCCGGTAACAAACATCCACCAAGACCGTCGCCACAAATTGATAGGCACCCTCAGTTCCACTTTTTCGCAAGGGACCATTGTAGTTTGTCGTGTAACTGTGAAAATGCAGCGGTTTGCAGATTTCAACCTTGAAAGGCACGATTTCAATCGCAGGCCCCCATAAAATTGATTCAAAAATACCTTTAACCGCAGAACAGGTGGGTGCCGGATAACTCACCGGACAGTCACCTGTGTCAGGCCTAGTCCACATGGCGGTTGACCCCGCGATTTCCAATTCGACTTGATACGGCTTCATTTTTTCCTCCATATGTTAAATTCCTTCCCGACCTTTCCTGGAGTTTGAGGTGTTCAAACTCCCAAGCCAGCAGTTCCCGATTTAAGATAACTACTTGATTTTACGTTATGCAATTTTCTGTC
>OBJA01002580.1_pt1 | contig 10251 bp, 9 predicted proteins | sample 1519751 | NCBI WGS metagenome assembly OBJA01 (sample SAMEA3881238, study PRJEB22517) | soil metagenome | biome: lake sediment; feature: soda lake sediment; material: sediment, water from around vicinity | place: India | collected 2013-12-23 | depth 3 m
CAAAGGCTGTACGCAGGTTGGAGATAATCAAAGAAATTTCAGATTAAACAAGAACAGATCCAGAAACTACCTTGAAACCGAGAATACTATCTTCCTAAAATCAGGATACAGTATTTGGAATTTGAGATTTATAAATGATATGGAGTATCGTACATACAGCAGGTCATTTAAAGAACAGACAAATAGCCGCAATCAAGAACAAAAAACATATATCAGCGGTATTAGCTATTCATTCACAGAAAAGGACTCACTAATAATAAGTAGAAATATCTCGTTAATCAGTACAGACTATTCTGTTAGTAATAGCATTTTAGATAATGACCAGCTGACCGATCAATACCAGTTTAGTCTCTTCTGGTATCTAAAAGAGCGGATAAAAGTGGTTAATCACTTCAATTATACTATAAGAGAAGAGGTCTATCTTAGCCAATTTATGTCTGCTAACAATAAGCTCACTAGAAGCTACAATTTACTACCCTCACTCAGTATAGCTCTTAATGATAAACTTCAACTCGAGCAGGATTACCATTTAAGAGCAGATTACGATGATTTTTTCTGGTCAGATTTTTCTCAAAACAGATTGTACAGAAAATTTACAGCCTCTTACACACTAAACGCGACATTCCCAACAAGTTCAGATATTGCTAACTTTAACTATCGATCCCTTGAGTACCAAACGGAGAGAGGTTTGATGTTAGGGGTTAATTACACATACGACACTAATGATAGTGGTATAGATACGGGGGAGGCTTATCAGCTGATAAACCAAAATGAGTATCACTCTTATTCTCTAGATATTCGCGGTTTTTCAGGCAGAGTGGAGGGGAGAATCAGGCCAAGATTTACCGTATCGAGATCTGCAACAGAGTTCAATCATCTTCTGCAAATTAGGTACACACTTCCAAAAAGATACGGTGATGCTTTTTTGAGTATTAATCCCAACGGTAACTCATTACAAAAAGCTTATTGGAGAGTTAGCTTCGATTTTTTTGTCGAGTTTTAGCACAATTATGAGTGTCCTGGCCAGAACTCCAGAATCAAGAGTCCAGCACTACCGCTGGCAATAAGCATGTATCTACCCATCAATGATAGAGCTGACATCTCTCCTGTTGGATGGCGATAAAAAGCTACCTCTACAGGTTGGTGAGGATTATCAATCCTCACTATCGACAAACCCTCTCTTCCTAAAGTTAAATAGGCAAAATCTCCCCGCACAGAAACCGATCTGGCGGTTGCAGGTAGAAAAATAAACCCAAGCTCTTGGGGGTCGTTTGGTGAACTGATGTCAAAGATACTGAGTCCACCTTCATGAGCTATATATGCCAGATGCCCAGCAACGAAAATATCATTAACTATGCTTAAAGCTTCAAAATGGATTTCAGAAGGGGCGTATAGATTCTCAATGTTAAAGATGGAGAAACCGTATCTCGCTCCCACAAAAAGATGAGGCCAGTTCAGAGTAACCGAATAGACATTCTGCCCGGTAACATTAAAGTTACTAAACTCATAGACTGAGTGCACTGAAGAAATATTTAAAATTCTGACCCCACCAAAGTCATCAGCTATAAAAACATAATCTCCAGCATAGTCCAGATCATAAGCATTATAAGTGTTATAGTTCCCGATCGTTTCCGGACCAAATGGGCTAAAAAGATCGATAATCTTGAATCCCTCCTGTCCTGCTGCAGCAAAAACATAGTCGCTACTGCCAATAACCACATTGTAATATGAAGCATCATCGGCATATGTGACAGCTTGAACCGGAAAATGGGGCATTGAAACATCAACCACCACAACCCCTCCATACCCATCAGCAACAAAAGCCTTGCCCTGAGCAGTCGTTACACCATAGGCAAAGCCGGAGGTATCGATATGTCCAATATTGTATATATAGAGAGATGGATGTCCTGTCCCGTCAGAGTCAACTAATCGACAGCTAACCAAGGAAAATAGGATAAATGTTACTATTAGAAGCTTCCTCAACAGCATAATCTATCATCCCCCCTTTTGTCTATGTAACAATATAACACCCTCTAACTTGTCAACAAAAAGCGAATCGTTAATAGTCAGAACCTAGCCGCTTGATTGAGTTCCCTACGCTACAGGGTTGACACCTAAATTTATAAAAAAAACTAAACACAATCGGTCTTCCTAAAACTACTACGATTCAGAGGTTAATATCCTGAGAGCTTTTTCTATTAGCTCTTTCTGCTTGTCTGCCTGCCATTTCCAAAAAGTTTTACCGTCAACAAATCTCAAACTATTCTTTTTAGCCTTTGCAATGATTACAGTGTCAAGATCCCCCTCTCTGTATGGGAGATCAATAATCTTTTCTGCTCTTACATTAGGGAAAAAATCGTCTAGATCCTCACCGTTCGAACCAATTGGTGTACAGTTAATCACCAAGTTATATGTTCTGCAAAAGCCCCCCCCCTGATCCACAAAAGTGCAACCATAAAGAGCTGCTAAACACTCTCCCCGCGCTCTGTTTCTCCCGTATAAAAAAACCCTTTCCGGATGCTCAAGAATACTGAGAACAGTTTCAGCAGTACCACCAGTTCCCAAGATGCAAACTGGTTCCGAATGCAATAACTGCATAAATGCTAACCCCTTTTGGAATGCTATCTTGTCAGTGTTGTAAGCTTGCCAATCCAAATAACTTGGTGATTGGTCAGCAACTTTAGTCTTAGAAACGACAAAGTTTAAAGGTCTTTCCCCCCCCCCGAAAAAACGGGATACTTTTTTTTTATGGGGCATAGTAACTGAAAAGCCATAGAAATTCCATCTGAACGGGTTCTTTCTTATCCAAGCCCAAAAACTCTCTAAATCCTTCACAGGGAATGGCAGATAAACTGCATTAATTTTTCTCTCTTGAAAATAGGTGTTGTAATACTCGTGCCCTAAGGAAGAATAAACCTGTTTTCCTCCTATGATTCCACCAATTAGTGTTTCAGCAGTGATATCTTTAGGCTGCCAATAGCTTGCCCCCTTCAGACACAACTGGTCAGGTGAAGTTTTAAAGCCAGCTACCCCATAATATGTAGCACATGATCCTAGGCTCTTGTAAAGAATTCTAGATAGTTTACCAAGCAATCCGGTACCCTGGTATATAACAGGTCTGCCTATGTTTTCGATCAACCTGCTGATAGTGTCCAGATCTGAATAGTTTTCAATATTGCTTACAATTTTGAGGTACTTTGCGTCAAAATCTTCGAACTCTTTTAGCAACTCTTCGATTTTAACCATTCTTTCGACACTGCTGACCTGATGCTTGTTTGGGCTGCTGCCTGCCGTAAGATGAACAGATAGTATCAAATTCTGCCTTTTCAAGTCGGGCTGATGTTCCTTCCAAAAACTAAGCTCACAATCAACATAGCAATCATATTTTTCTATACAATCACGGTAGATCGCAATCTTCTTTTGTGGCTCGAGTCGATACACCCCCCCCTCGTTTAACTCCCTAATCGTGAGAATACTCCTTCTGTTCAACTCCACCCCTGATGAAACATTGGGGAGCTTGCAATGCTGATTGTAATCCAGGCGAAATTCCGTCAGATCGCATAGCAGCTTGCTGCCAGGTTCAGAATCGTTGATTTGCTTCTTGCTGTTACTTAGTAACCGCCAGGGAAATTCTGGTATTACAGGTACTGAGAGGATCGTCATAGAGTTATTGCTCACCTCTGTTATCGCAAAATATGAGCTGCCAAATACCCTCTACTAAACGTTTTGATAATCCGAACTGATCTGCCATTCCCGCTAATCTGGAAAAAATTTCCCTTTCACGACAGGGTTGATAAAGCTCTTCACCGGTCACCCCCTTCAACGCTTTAACTTTGTCGGAAACTCTTTTCCTCTTAGCTAATGAGATTATTATGTCCTCATCTATCTTATCAAGCATCTCTCGCAGATCGGATATCCCTGCTTCAGTACCGGTTAACATTCTCTGATAACTCACTGCATCAGCGAGAACAAGCTTAATCATCGCCTCAGCTACAGGGATTAATCGAGGGACTAAGCAAGTATCAAATCTCCCCTCCAAAACCAGTTCTCTAACCCTTCCACCCCTATCGACCGTCTTCTGCTGCCTGCAAATTGAAGGTGTCGGTTTGATTACGAAACGAAAACTGATGATTTCGCCAGATGAAACACCCCCATATATACCCCCAGCTTTTGATTCCGATTTTGCTAAATCGAGTGTTTTAAGCTGGTCATTAGCTTCGCTACCCAACATAGAGCCTAACTTGAACCCTTCTCCAAACTCAACCCCTTTTACACCACCTATAGAGATGAGAGCTTTCGCTAGATTTGCATCAAGTTTTTCAAAGACCGGATCACCCAATCCGGGTATTGAATTGGATATTCGAACTTGAACAACTGAGCCGACAGAATCATTGTGGGATTTGACCTTCGTAAGATACTCTATGACTCTATCATACGTTATCTTACAGGGCCAGAAGAGACTATTATTTGCAGCGAATGTTTCATCTACAGTTTGGGACTCAATCTGACCTATCCTTAAGGTAAGGAAAGAAATCTGCATGGGCCTGATAATATCACTAACCAATGCAGCAGCTGCTACTCTTGAAATCGTTTCTCGACCAGAAGCTCGACCCCCACCTCTGTAATCAAAGATCTTGAACTTTTGAAAATATGAGAAATCAGCATGTCCGGGACGAAAAAGCTCTTTCAGAACATCGTAGTTACCCGACTGCTGATCTGTATTGTAAACTAATAGACATATCGGCATGCCTGTGGTTTTGCCATCAAAGACACCAGAGATAACAACAATTTTATCCTGCTCTTGCCGAGTGGAGGTAAACATACCAGTACCGGGTCGTCTCCTGTCCAATGCTGTCTGTATAGCTGCCATGGGGAAATCGATCCCAGGTTTTACATCCTCAATCACCACCCCTATCGCAGGTCCGTGGCTCTCACCAAATGTCGTGATCCCCCAAGCCTTACCCCAGTGATTTCCTCTCATAACTAAAACTCGCTGCAGTTCTTAGCCAACTGTTTTACAATAGATAATCACCCAGTTATTCGTAACCATAAACCCCTAAGCATCTCGAAAAAACTCTCAATGGAACTTTTGTTGGTAACAGATGTAGCTTTATAATCAAAAAGAGTCTTAACAACTGGTGGCTCATCGTTATAAGCTTTTCTCTTCAATCTGAACTTAAACATAGTAAACTATCCTCCGCTATTTGTTTCTTACCTAATCCAACTGCTGATCAGCCTAGCCTGAAACAGGCTTATAGAGTCAACAAAAAAACTTTTTCCCACCGAAAAACAGTGTTAAGCAGTTATTTTCGGAGCAATCTGAACAATAAACGCGTTGAATACACAGTCTGCCAAATCCCTTAAAAAAACTGCAACAACCGATACTTTGAGCTAAATATTGACAATTATGAGTTATTGTATTTCTTTGAGCGAAGATGGAAATTACTTATTATAAGGACAAACATATGACGATCGACAAACGCCATTACTTACTGATTCTGTTGCTATTAACACTGACTGCGGGATTAGTTGCTAACTCCGTTTTTTCTTTTTATGGCATGCCTCACCAAGATTACAGTATGGATGTTTACAGTATTGGAATGGGTGACGCCGGTATTGCAGATGTTTATCGTAAGAATACCAGCTTTGTCAACCCTTCGTTGGCTGTTACACTAAACCAGGTCTATTTTTCGACCGGTATCACAGCCGGATTGTTCAACCATCAAGCAAGAAGCAATCAGAATTCGCAAACTGACGGAGCTTATTTTCCATATTTTAATGTAACTGTACCGATAAGCGATCACCGCCTAGGCTTCAACTTTTCACCCTATTTATCGGGGAACACTGATGTCTACAGCCTGCATAACGATTGGTCCGGCATGACTTTTGAAGAAGTAAATAAAGTCAGGTCATATGTTTATAAAGCTTCTGTTTTTTATGCTCAAAGGAACAGAATAGTCAATTTCGGAGTCTCATTGAACTACTATCTGGGTCATAGATTTCAAGCTTGGACTCAAAAGTTTTCTGGTGAAACAGGCTTCATTGACGCCGCTTATGAATTGAACGAAACCTTCCGCAACCCCGGTCTTAGTCTAGGGATTAACAAAGCATACGGAGATTTTTCCATCGCCGCTGTCTACAGTAACAAAGTTCTATTAGATGGCAAAAAGGAGTTAGTTACCAAGCATTCCATTTTCCCTCTACAGGAAAAGCAGTTTGAAATTCCAGATCAAATAGGGGTGGGTATAGTTTATCGAATCTCAGATACATTCCGTTTTGCTACCGACTTCATTTTCGATCGTTGGTCTGAGACTTCATACTATGACAATCCACGTGACTGTCATAAAATCTCTGCCGGTTTTGCCTACGAACCGATTTGGGGTAAAGACCAATGGTATCGTAAAATTCCCTTCAGATTTGGTGCTTCTTATCGAACTCTTCCCTTTTCGGTCGACAACAATTCTTTAGACGAGATAGGGGGAAGCTTCGGATTTACCATACCTTTACAAAGCCCGAACAACCAACTTGAATTTGCTGTTAAGCACAGCATCAGAGGCAGTAAAGATGATATTGGTTACAGTGAAAAAAGTACTCTTTTCAGTATAGGATTATCAGGTTTCGATTTTTTCCGAAGCAGACCGAGAAGAATCGATGACAGAGATATTCCTAAAGCAGAGTTTGAAGGCTTTAGATAGACGCTTACTTAGCGACGAAATTATTGCATTGCTAAGATGCTCAAAAAAGCGAATCGTGGCCACTTTGGAGCAAAGAAATGCTGACATGGAAAATTCTAGACAGGACTGACCTCTCATTGGAGAAGCATCTTGCAAATCTAAGAGACTATAATTCTGAGAGTGGCTTCAATCAATATCAGACAGTTAGCCTCTTTAATCAATCAATTCCTTCCCCCTCTCTGCTCAAAGATACAGAAAAAACGATTCAAAGAATAATACAGGCTGTTAAGAATGAAGAGAGATTAGCAATATTTGGTCATGATGATGTTGATGGGGTTACCAGCAGTTACATTCTTTACGACTTCCTCTCACTTATTGGTTCAGGTTCCCATTGCTGTTACATTCCCAACAGACTTAAAGAACACCACGGAATTCAAAAGCTATTTTTAGATTTCGCAAAAGAACAGGGGTTAACCTTAGTGATAACTGTCGATGGAGGAATTACCTCCCATTCTGGGGTTGAAGAGCTTTCGAGTTTTGGTTGTGAAACAATCATAACTGATCACCATCTTCCCCCTTCCAGACTCCCAAATGCATTCTCGATTATAAACCCTAAACAACATGATTGTTTTTATCCATACGATATGCTTTCAGGTGTTGGCGTGGTTTATCTTCTCCTTCTTGCTTTATCAGAAACCCTCCAGGTGAAACTACCGGACCGGTATCTGTTCTGGACAGCGGTAGGATCTATAGCAGATAGGGTGCCAATGACAGGTGTCAACAGAGTTTTCTCAAAATCAGTTTTCGATAATTGGGATATGTTTTCTGACGAAAACATCGCTATCTGGCCTGGCTACACCAAAAGCGGTAGAGATTGTTATAGCAAAAACCATTTTATTAAATCAATTATAAAGCTGATGAATACCGGACGTAGTGATAACGGTGAGCATTTTGCGCTGAAAGCTCTTTTAGATGTCCCATCTCAGAGCCTCGAGATCATTCGTACGCTTCGTGTAAAGAATACCGAACAGGAGAATTCTGTTTCATGCTGCCTAGAAAAGATTAGTGAGCTCACCCCTCAGCCTCATGAACTGTGCTTTCTGCATTTCGATGTTGATAAGGTTATCACACAATCACTAATGGGTTATGCGGCCAGTTATATCTCATCAAAATACAAAATCCCCACCTTAATAATGCAAGAAAAGGGTGGTGATTTGATTTGCGAGGCACGTTGTACTGAAGGTTTTAATTTAATCGACTCTTTTAACCATGCTGCCTCGTCCCTAAAACAGTATGGAGGCCATGCAAGAGCGGCAGGTTTTGTGGCAGAGCTGAAACAAAGAGATTTATTCTACCAGCTCTTTAAAGAGTATGTTGAATCTCATAGAGATACTATCTCCAGACATCGAAAGCTGGTCATCGATTCTGAAATTGATAAGACTGAACTATCAGACTTAAGAAAAATTGTTTCACAATTGAATCCTTTTGGTGAAGAGGCTAAAGAACCTGTCTTTTTACTAAGAAGAAGTAGTATTGCAACCGTTCTCTCAGGTTTGAATGAGAGCTGTGAGAACGCACATTTCCTTGTAAACAATGAGCAATGCAGGTCTCGTTGCAATAATGATAATGATGTTTGGGATATCATCTTTATGATAGGGGATGATGGCAAAATTATCTTTATTGACAAAAGATTGAATTCACAAGATTTGAATTAAGGAGATTGATTGATGAATATAGACACAAAACTGTGTGATGTCTGTGGCGCATGCGTCTCTGTTTGTCCGGTAGATGCTATTATAGTTTCTGAGTTTTCGGTCAGCTTGAATAGTGCAGTTTGTATTGATTGTGGTAATTGTTTGGTTATATGCCCAGCAAGGGCAATTAGTCGAAAGGAAGGGGTTTAAATGAGACTGCTAGATTCATATGACATAGTAATTGTAGGGGCAGGACCTGCTGGCAGTGTGACAGCAAGGTTTGCTGCTGAGCAGGGTGCTAAAGTCCTTGTATTAGAAAGGGATCGAGAAGCAGGCATTCCTGTCCGTTGTGCTGAAGGGATTTCCAGCGGTGGCCTCTCAAACTTTATCGATATTGATAAACGCTGGATAGCCAATGAGATTAGTGGTGCCAGATTGTACACACCTGACGGAAACTATCTTGAAATGCGAAGCGATGTTCGGGGTTATATACTCGAAAGAAGAATCTTTGACTCAGCTCTGTGTGAAATAGCTGCTGATAAGGGTGCAACTTTTTTAACCAAAGCTGATGTGGTTGATGCCCAAAGATCAGAAGGCGATGGAGTAACTGTTTTTTTTAACCAGCAAGGGGTACACCGTAGAGTTAAAAGCAAAATCATCGTTGGTGCTGACGGGATAGAATCAAGAGTCGGGAGATGGTTCGGAATTGATACCAGTCTACAGCTTAATGACATTTCTACTAGCGTTCAATATAGCCTTGCCAATATTAGTGTCCCACACGATACTCTCCAGTTTTTCTTCGGGAAAACGATAGCACCGGGGGGTTATGTTTGGATTTTCCCAAAATCTGGTCGTACTGCAAATGTTGGTTTAGGTATAGCAGGAAGCTTTGCTCAGAATAAGGGTCCCAAAGAGTATCTTGACGATTTCGTAGAAAGGCTTTTTCCACAAGCTTCAATAAACTATACGGTCTATAGTGGAATTCCGGTTGCCTCAACCCTAAAAGAGATTGTCGCCGACAATGTTATTCTGGTGGGGGATGCTGCACACCAGGTCAACCCAATTACAGGCGGAGGAATCAAACAAGCAATGATTGCCGGTAAAATTGCAGGATCTGTTGCTGCCGATTCCATTATAAAGAAAGACTATTCTAAGAAATCTCTTCTTAACTACCCTAAGGAGTGGGATAAGGCACTCGGATCAAAGCACCGATTCATGCATAAAATTAAGGAAAAAGTGCTGCATGCAAACGATGAGCGGCTAAATAAGCTTTCTAAAATGTGCAAAGATATACCACCTGAACAGATATCCCTACCTGAACTTTTCAAACAGGTTATCAAAGGTGATCCCTTGATGATCGCTGAAATGGCCAAAGCCTTTGTTATGAGTAAAATTGACCTATAAGAGGATCTAAGTGAAATGCTTCTTCCGGTTAACATTGGTATGATTATATGAAAACTGCCGTTTTATCCCGGAGAGAGATTAAGGAAATATACAGAAAGTCTATTCACATCAGTTCCCTGATCTTACCACTCTCTTATCGCTATCTCTTCGGATACGACAGGTTTATGACTATTCTGTTTCTTTTCCCTTTTGCTTTTGCAGCGATAATTATCGAGCTAATCCGTTTAGAACATAAAACAATGAAAAAAATATTCTATCGGATTTTTGGTATCATGTTGAGAAAGCACGAAATGGCTAATTTGACTGGTGCCTCTTATCTCCTAACCTCTTCTGTTTTCTGCGTTGTGTTGTTCCCTAAAGAGATTTCCTTTGCAGCACTATCGTTTCTAGCTTTAGGCGATACTTTTGCAGCCATTTTTGGAATCCGGTACGGTAAAAGAAAGATTAAAGGTAGTTACAAAAGTCTTGAAGGGAGCTTG
>OBJA01002581.1_pt1 | contig 10241 bp, 9 predicted proteins | sample 1519751 | NCBI WGS metagenome assembly OBJA01 (sample SAMEA3881238, study PRJEB22517) | soil metagenome | biome: lake sediment; feature: soda lake sediment; material: sediment, water from around vicinity | place: India | collected 2013-12-23 | depth 3 m
GTGTTGTGTGCCTCGAAACGGTAGCCGGTGGCCGACGGGTAACCGCCCATCATGCCCCAGTCGCTGTTCATGAAGCCGTTGCCCATGAAGAACATGGTCCAGTCCTGGGCGTTCCACACCATGCGCAGGGTCTCGAAACCGCAGCCGCCACGGTACTTGCCGTAACCGCCGGAGTTGGCCTTGACGTTGCGCCCGAGGTAGAGCAGCGGCTCGGCCATTTCCCAGATCTCGATGTCGCCCATGTCGCCTTCCGGGTTCCATATGGCGGCTGCGTGATTAAGTCCATCCTTCACCGCGCACGCACCGGTGCCGCAGGAACTGGCCTCGAAGCTGTTGACCGCGTGGATCTCGCCGTCCTGGTTGATACCACCGCCCTGCAACCAGTTGGAGGTGTTGGCGTTGCCCGCGTTGACCTCCTCGAGGTAGCCACGACTGAAGTAGGACTGCGAGAGGCCGCGCCACAACGCCGCCCAGCCCGAGACGAGGAAGTGCCAGGCGTAGGCGTGACCGGTGCGACGGTCGTCCGGGTTGCACCAGGTGCCCTTGGGCAAGCGGAACTCGGTGGCAAAGTAGGCGCCGTCATTGATGCGCTGGGTAGGCACCAGGGTCTGGCACATCATTACCCAGATGCCGGAGGTGAAGGCCACCTGATGGGCGTTGAAGGTATGCCAGCCCCAGCGGCTCGCGCCCTCGAAGTCGAGCCGCCACTTGCCATCCGGCTTGATCGTCATCTCGCACGGCGAGTGCATGATCGAATCGAGCTTGGCGAAGGCGTTGGACACCTGGACGTCATCGTGATCGTACGGCACGTCGACAAAGGACACCTTGCGATACTTGCCTGGCAGGGTCATCGCCTTGATCCGGCTCATCAACCCGCGGCGTCCTTCCTCGATGACCTCGTAGGCGAACTTTTCATAGGCTTCGATGCCGTCGGCACGGATGACCTCTTCGACCAGGTCGCGGATCATGTGGCAACCGGCGATGCGGGTGCGTTCGTCGAGAATCCAGTACTTGGGCGTACGCACTGAACGCTGCGACTCGTGCAGCCAGTCGCGCAGGGGCTCGTCGTTGATGCCGGTCTTGCGGCAGGTGATCATGTAGCCATCGCCAAAGCGCTGGGTCTGGCCGGTGGACATCGAGCCCGGGGTCACCGCACCGGTGTCGATCACATGGGTCACGCCGCCCACCCAGCCGACAAGCCGGTCTTCCCAGAAGATCGGTACGATGGTGGCGATGTCGCACGGGTGCACGTTGCCGATCGAGCAATCGTTGTTGGTAAACATGTCACCGGGATGGATGCCGGGGTTGGCCTCCCAGTTGTTCTCGATCATGTACTTGATCGCCGCCCCCATGGTGCCGACGTGGATGATGATGCCGGTGGAAGTCAGCACGCAGTCGCCGACCGCGTTGTAGAGCGTGAAGCACAGTTCGCCCTCCTGCTCGACGATGGGGCTGGCGGCGATCTTCTTGGCGGTTTCCCGCGCATGCACCAGGCCGCCGCGCAGCTTGGAAAACAGTTTCTCGTAGCCGATCGGGTCGCTGTCGCGAAATTCCAGCGTTTCCTGACCGTTGTAGTGGCCGGTGGCGTTGGTGCGCTCAATGATGGCATCACGAAACTGCTTCAGGGTCTGGCCGTTCTTCAGCAGGTCGGCGAAGCCGATTTCCTTGTTGCTCATTTTCATGACTGGGTCTCCTCACTTCACTTCTTTCAGATGGAACAGGCGGTGCTTGTCCACCCGGGTCTCGAAGCCGTCGGGGACGACGAAGGTGGTCGCATCGGACTCGATGATCGCGGGCCCGACGATGTGGTTGCCGGCCTTGAGCGCTTCCATCCGCCACAGCGTGGCATCCACCCACTTCTTGTGGCGGTAGAAGGGGCGAACGCCGAGATAGGCTTCCTCGGGCGGAGTCGGGCCGGCATCCGGGTCCTCCGGCAGCACGGGCTTCTGCGTCACCACGGTGCCGCGCAGGATCGCGCCGGTGATCGAAAACCCGAGTTCGGGCGAGCGCGCCGAACTTGCGTAGACACGGCCGTAGGTGTTCTCGAAGGCCTCGACGATGCGATCCCAGTCGTCGGCGGTGGCGGCGGTCGTGACCGGCGAAGCGATCTCGAGGTCGTTGAGCTGCCCCATGTACTGCATCTTGTAGCCTGGGATAAGGATCACGTCTTCGGGTTTGTAGCCGTTGATCACAAACTCATCGATGACCTTCACCGCAAGTTCGCTCCAAGCCTCCTGCAGCGTCTTGCACGCGGTCTCCTTGTCGGCGGCATCAGCATGCTGGGCGACACCGAGATCGACCGACTTGTCGTAGCGATATTCAAAATCAGCGCATGCACAGCCGAAGGCCGAGAAGCCTGCCGCCCATGCGGGCACGACGACATCCTTGAAGCCAACGCCTTCGGTGTAGCCGTAGGTATGCACCGGTCCAGCACCACCATAGGAGAAACACGTGAACTCCGCCGGGTTGTATCCCTTGGCGCTGATATTGGCCCGCAGATACTCGGACAGGGTCAGATCGAGGAGTTCGATCACGCCGGCGGCGGCATCCTCAACCGAAAGGCCTAGCGGATCGGCGATTTGCGCCTTGATGTGATCGCGCGCGCGCTGCACATCGAGCTTGATCGCACCACCAAGGAAGTTGTCGGGGTTGAGGTAACCGAGCACCACGTGGCAATCGGACACCGACACCGTGTCGAGTCCGCTTTCTGGCCAACATGTGCCCACCCGATAGCCAGCACTGTCAGGACCGAGCTTGATCGCTTTGCTGTATGGGTCGAGGCGCACAAAGCTGCCGGCTCCCGCACCGACCGAGTCCATGGCAACCAGAGGCAGCGATAGCACCAGCCTCGCCATGTCGGGGTCGGATTTGATCGCGAAGCTACCCTTGGTGATCAACGCTACATCAAAACTGGTGCCGCCGATGTCCGAACACGCGACGTTCTCGTCTCCAAGGCCCTCCCCGAGCAGCTTCGAGCCAATCACCCCGCCAATCGGCCCGGAAACAATGGTGCGCGCAAGCTCCTTCGCCTTCCAACTGATGGTGCCACCGTGGGTGGCCATCACCCGCAGGTCGAACTTTGCGCCATGCTTCTTGAAGCGGTCACTTACCTTCTTCAGGGTCTTGCGCGACGGTTCCGCACCATAGGCTTCGAGAATCGTCGTGTTCATGCGATGGCTTTCCTTGCGCGACGGGTAGTAATCCACCGAAGCGAACGCCGGAATGTCTGCCTTCAACCGCTTGAGCTCGTCGCACGCAACGTCCCGTGCGCGCAACTCGCTGGCCTCGTTCTTGTGCGACTGCAGCAGGCAGATCACGATCGCCTGCGAGCCGGCCTCCACCAGTTCGCGAGTGGCCTGGCGAACCTCGTCCTCACGCAGTGGTATCACCACCCTGCCCTGCACGTCGGTACGCTCGGTGACACCGCGGGTGCGCGACACCGGCACCAGTGGCTCGTCGTAGCGATGGGTGTTGAGGTGGATGCGATCCTCCAGCGCATAGCCGAGGTAACTTTGCAGCGCGCGTCCCATCGAGTGGATCTGCTCGAAGCCTTTGTTGCAGATCAGTCCGACCTCGAGCCCCTTGCGCATCAGGATGCGGTTGAGCATGGCGGTGCCGGAATACACGCCGGTGGCCAGCTCGGGAAAGACGTCGTCCACCTTCCGTCCCCAGTGGGCGAGTGCGTCCTCGGACGAATTGAAGATTGCGAGCGATTCGTCCTCGGGGTTGCTCTGTGCCTTGCCGACGACGAAACGGCCGTCGTCGCGCACGAAAAAGGTATCGGTCATCGTGCCGCCCGCATCGATGCCCAACACCTGTACGCGTGATGCTGTTTGCGCTTCCATGAATGTCTCCGTTTCCATTTGGTTGGATAAGGCCGGCGATGCACCTGCCTCGGAGAACGACATGGCAAGGCTCGTGCCAGTCCTTCAATTCCGCAATGCACCAGCCACTGCCCCCATTTGATTTCGGGCAGCAAGCGATATGACTGTGCACATGCAGCATCCTGACGATACGATCGGGACCGACCGGAAACGGTCCGGTCGTACGAAGTGTGAACGTTCGGTCTCCTGAGAAAACGCCGAGCCGCCTTACGTTTTCTTGCCCCCTCGGGGGGTGGGAAACCGCATTCGCCGTTTCCTGGGGGCGCTCACAACGCATCGCTATGCGGATCGAACACTCGCTCCTCTTTGCAACCCCAACCATCGATCACCACACCCAGGCTTTCCGTGGTGCATGGTTCCGACTACAGCCGTCCCGAAAGCTGGTAGCATCAAATTCGGAGGAGAAAACGCCCGCTGCAAGACGCATTTGACTCCTCCCCAGCTTCACCTCCAAGTTCACGCGGCATCACCCGAACAGTTCATGCATGCACGCAACTGGCAACGTCACGCCTGGCTCAATGCCCTGCAGTCGCTGCTGCTGGTCATCGTACTGATCGGCATCTGCGCGCTGGCCGGCATGCTGCTGCTTGGGGCCGCAGGGTTCTGGCTGGCGATTGGCGCCTGCGTCGCGGTCCTCGTGTTCCAGCCCGCAGCGTCCACGCGCATCACGCTGAGCCTTTACCGCGCGCAGCCGATTCCGCCCCGGGCGGCACCGTGGCTGTGGCACACCCAGGCCACACTGGCCGGGCGCGCCGAGTTGCCCACGACACCGGAGCTCTACTACGTTCCCAGTCCGATGATCAACGCGTTCGCGGTCGGCAACCGGCAACGCTCGGCGATCGCGGTGACCGACGGTCTGCTGCGGGGCCTGAGCCCGCGCGAGCTGACCGGGGTACTCGCCCACGAGACCGCGCACATCGCCAGCGGCGACCTTCGGGTGATGGGCCTGGCTGACTATGTCAGCCGGCTGACCAGTCTGCTCGCCCTCGCCGGCCAGGTGTTCCTGCTGCTGTCGCTGCCATGGCTGCTCGCCGGCACCCTGAGCGTGAGCTGGGCCGGTCTGTTGCTGCTGATCGCCGCGCCACACATCGCCCTGCTGGCGCAACTCGGGTTGTCGCGGGTGCGCGAGTTCGATGCCGACCTCCAGGCCGCCGCGCTGACGGGCGATCCACTGGGACTGGCGGCGGCGCTGGCGCGCATCGAACGCGCGCAGCGCTCCTGGCTGAACATCCTGCTACCCGGCTGGGGCAACCCCGAACCTTCCTGGCTGCGTACCCATCCAGCCACCGCCGAACGCATCCGCCGCCTGCAGTCTCTGGCCACGACCGCACAGTCCGGCCAGTCACGCCCAGCCCCCCCCACATACAGGCATCCCGCTGCCACGGGGCACGACGATCACGTGGAGTGGCTTTCCGGCCTGCTTCACCCGCCGCCGCGTCACCGCCGGCCGCGCTGGCGACCCGGCGGGCTATGGCATTGAGCACGCGGGGTTTCGGCCGGACGTGCGGAATGCACGGATGGGATGGTCAAAAAAAGGATTCCTTGAACAGAAACATCGGGACCGGGTTCAAGGGATTGGCGGGGGTTTCAAGGGCAGCAAACCCCAGCGCGGTGTAGAACGACAGCGTGCCGGGGTCGGCGTCGAGATAGATGCCACGGCATCCGACGATGTCCGCAGCCTTCCGGGTCTCGTTCAAGGCATGCTTCAGCAGACGCTTGCCATAGTCATTGCCCTTGTAGGCGGTATCGACGCCGAGCATGACCAAGCGAGTGCAAGGCACCATGAAAGGCAAGGACTGGTTGGTCATGCTCGCCAGCAAGCTCTGATTGATGTGCGACATCATCAGATGTGTAGAAACCGACGAATCGATCGTTGTTGGCGGCATCCAGCAGCACCCAGGCAACCGCCGTCCCGGCTTTGACTTGCGATTTCAGGCTGCCATGAACGAATTTGTTGATGATGCTGTGGTTGCCGTCGAATTTTTTCTGATCCGTGTACTTCCGGGCGGGATCGAACTTTTCGATCCTGATGCTCATCGATCGCTTGCTTCGAAGTCAGGCAGTTCTCCCAGGGCCTTCATGGCTGGCGTCGGCTCCGGCGGACTGGCCATCAGTTCGGCAAAGCGACGCTGGCCTTCGATACCCAGCTGGATCGCGGAATAGTTGGCCACCACTTGTTGCGCGCGTTCTGCGGCCGGTCCGAGAACAAAGGCCGTCACGTCAATGCCCGTCAGCGCTGCGGCGCGAAAGATGAGATCTTTCATGTCCTCGGTGGTCTTGAATTCCATCCGCGCATCCTTGAGTGCAGTGCTTGCCATGATCCTTGCTCCTGAATAACTTACACTAGAACCGTACGACTGTTATCCGTACAGCGTCAAGCATCGGAATGCAAACGCGCGTGCTATCCGATTTCGCCTGCGGTATTGCGGATTTCGACGGTCCCTTCGTAGACCGCAAGAAAAGTCGTACCGTCATCGGCAATGCGCGCAGACGGCCGTGCGGCGCATCCCACGGGCTGCTCCGCGATGTCCTGGCGCGCCGCTGGCGGATGCTGGCTGCGCTGGCGTTGTGGCTGGAGTATGAAAGCGTGCTCAAGCGCCCGGAAAAGTAGCGTCGGCGAATGCCGCATCAACTCAAAAGCGCTCAACACCGGGGCGCCTCGGCCGCACATTCGACCGCGCCCCCAGAACCCCGCCGGGTCAGCAGAATGGCAGCCGCGGCAATGCCCAGCAGCGCCGTGACGACCGCGAGCACGATCACGAACGCCTCATCGAAGGCCGTTCGGGCAAGCATGGTCAGCGTCGTCGCCATCTCGGGGGCAAGCGTCTCGGCGGCAAGCAGGGCCTCGTCAAGACTGTCGTGCGCGCGATCGCTGACCTCCAGTCCAACCGGCAGGCGCAGGCTCACGGCATAGACGGCCGAAAGGATGCTGCCCAGCAGGGCCACCCCGATCGCCGCCCCCAGTTCGTAGGACACCTCCTCGATGGATGCGGCCATGCCGGCACGTTCGGGTGGCGCATTGAGCAGGATGGTGCTCGACGCACCGGTCATCGTCGCCCCCAGCCCCAGGCCGATCAACGTCAGACTGGCGATCAGCAGCGGCAATGCGCCATCGAAGCTCAGCAACAGTCCCAGCGTGCCGATCGCCGCCACCGCCAGCGCCAGCGCCATCAAGCGCCCGGCATCGACCCAGCGCAGCGCGAGGCCCGCCAGCGGCGCGGCGACAAAGGCGGCCAGTGGGATCGGCAGGATCAGCCACGCCGCCTGCAGCGGCGACAGCCCCGCGACCAGTTGCAGACGCTGCGCAAACACCAGCTCCATACCGATCAGCGCGACCGCCGCGACGATGGCCGCCGCCACTCCGGCGGAGAAACGCCGGTTGCGAAACAGCGCGAAGTCGATCAGCGGTGCGACCGCGCGACGCTGTCGCCGCAGGAACAGGCACATGAACCCGACGCCGAGCGCCACCGCCAGCGTCACCTCGACCCATGCCGTACCACGCTGCCCCAGGGCCTTGATCGCATAGGCCAGCGCGATCAGACCGGCCATGATCTGCAGCGAAGCGACCGCATCCCAGGCGCGCCGCGCGTCGCCAGGCCGCGCCGGGATCAGCCACCACGCCAGCGGCAAGGCAAGCAGTACGATGGGTACGTTGATCAGAAACACCGATCCCCACCAGAAGTACTCGAGCAGGACCCCACCCACCACCGGGCCGAGTGCCGCGCCACCGGACGCCACGGCCGCCCACACCCCGATCGCGAACGAGCGCTCGGCATCATCCTCGAAGGTGTGGCGGATGATCGACAGCGTCGCCGGCATCATCAGCGCCGCGCCCACGGCGAGCAAGGCACGGGCAGCGATCAGCAACGCCGGCGACGGCGCATAGGCGGCGCACGCCGAGGCCACCCCGAAAACCACCAGCCCGATCAGGAACAGGCGTTTGTGCCCAACCCGGTCGCCCAGCGTGCCGGCACCGGGCAACAGGCCGGCGACGACCAGCGGATAGGCATTGACGATCCACAGCTTCTCCGCCGCGGTGGCGGCCAGATCGTGCGTCAGGCGCGGCAATGCGGTATACAGCACGGTCATGTCGATGACGATGAGCAGCAGCGCCACCGAAACGATGGCGAGCACCAGCCAGCGATGGCCGGCGGCGGAATGGATCGGAGGGGCGTTTGGTTTCATGAGATCCTCGATGACCGTGCGGCAACGGGACAATGCGCCAGGGGCGAGAAGCGCCCGAGGTTTGCCGCAGCCGTAGCGCTGCATTATAAATACGTCCGTATGGATTTAAAAGAGGATCTTCATGGGGCGCAACAAGACCATTGACCGCGACGCCGTACTCGACGTCGCCGAGCACATCATCCGCCAGTCCGGTGCGGCAGGCCTGACCATGGATGCCGTCGCACGTGCGGCCGGCATCAGCAAGGGCGGCGTGCAGTCGTGCTTCGGCACCAAGGATGCGTTGATCGACGCGATGTTCGCGCGCTGGGAGCAGGACTACCAGCGGATCTATCAACCGATCGCCGGCGCCGCCCCCGATCCGGTGACCCGTGTGCGCGCCCACATCGAAGCCACCCGCCTGTCGGACGACTTGTCCAATGCCAAGGCCGCCGGCCTCATGGCCGCCCTCATCCAGTCGCCCGAACACCTCGCCAGCACCCGCGAATGGTATCGCCAGCGCGTTGCCGGCCTGAACCGGGCAGACGCCGGCGCCCGCCGCGCCCGCCTCGCCTTTCTCGCCACCGAGGGTGCCTTCATGCTGCGTTACTTCGGTCTGCTCGACATCGACCGCGACGAGTGGGACGACATCTTCGCGAGCATTCTGCCGTTGCTGGATGAGGCCAAGCGTTCGAACAGCAATTGAGGCCGACGAGCGACTCTTCCGCACCCCCAGAGCCGTCGCTCCCCGGGTGTGATGCGCAACTCGGATTGCTTCCGCGTTCCGGAGAAACTAAACTAACCAGACTAAACCAGACCCATCCGGTGGATGACGATCATGCGCACGGTCAATATTCATGAAGCAAAAACACATTTGTCGCGTCTGGTCGAGCAGGCCGCGCAAGGTACGCCCTTCGTGATCGCGAAGGCGGGCAAGCCGCTCGTCAAGGTCGTGCCGCTCGACACCCCCGAGGCCGGACAGATCAGGCGCGTTGGTTTCATGACGGGCCAGATCCGCGTTCCCGACGACTTCGACCGGATGGGCGGCGAAGAGATCGAGCGCCTGTTCGGCGGCGGCGCATGAAACTTCTGCTCGATACCCATTTGCTGCTGTGGGCCGCCGGCGACCCCGCGCGACTGACTGCGGAGACCCTTGCGCTGCTCGAGGCTCCGGAAAACACGCTGTGTTTCAGCGCGGCCAGCCTGTGGGAGATCACGATCAAGCGCGGACTCGGTCGCGACGACTTCCAAGTGGAGCCACACCTGCTCCAGCGGGGACTGCTCGACAACGCGTACATCGAAGTTCCCATCCGCAGCGAGCATGCGATCGCGGTCGCCAACCTGCCGCCGATTCACAAGGATCCGTTCGACCGCATTCTTGTCGCCCAGGCCGCGACCGAAGGCATCACGCTCCTGACCGCCGACGAACTCGTCGCGCGCTATCCGGGTCCGGTGCGTCTCGTGTAGTTCGCCGAACCGGTGCCGCAAGCGGCCGACCTGCCATCTTTACACGCCCCCTACAACGCGTAATCCCCTCCGCCACCGGCAATCGCCGCTTCAACGATGCGGCGCGTCAGGTGCGGGGCGAACAGCTCGATGAAGCTGTAGATGAAGCCACGCAAATAGGCGTTACGGCGCAGGCCGATGCGGGTGGTGCTGGATTCGAACAGGTGGGCGGCGTCGACCATGCCGAGGTTGCGGTCCTCGGCAGGGTCGAAGGCCATGCGCGCGAGAATGCCGATCCCGAGATCCATCGCCACGTAGGTCTTGATCACGTCCGAATCGATCGCGGTGAGCACGACGTTGGGTGCCAGCCCGCGCCCCAGGAACGCCTTGTTGATCAGGCCGCGACCGGTGAAGGCGTCGTCGTAGGTAATCAGCGGATGGCGGGCGATGGCTTCGAGCGTCAATGGGCGCTCCCGCAGGATCGGGTGACGCGGGGTGGCGACGACGCAACGGTTCCATTGGTAGCAGGGGAGCATCACCAGATCGGCATACTCTTCGATGGCCTCGGTGGCGATCGCGATGTCGGCCTCGCCAGACAGCGTCATCTCGCACACCTGGCGCGGGCTGCCCTGGTGAAGCGACAACTTGACCTTCGGATAGCGGTGCATGAAGTCGCGGATCACGCGCGGCAGAACGTAGCGCGCCTGGGTGTGGGTGGTGGCGATCGACAGGCTGCCCTCGGCCTCGTTG
>OBJA01002582.1_pt1 | contig 10240 bp, 10 predicted proteins | sample 1519751 | NCBI WGS metagenome assembly OBJA01 (sample SAMEA3881238, study PRJEB22517) | soil metagenome | biome: lake sediment; feature: soda lake sediment; material: sediment, water from around vicinity | place: India | collected 2013-12-23 | depth 3 m
CGAATTGCTCATATAATTGAAGATGTTGATTAATGAATTGCTATTAGAGTGATATTGAACTAGTGACCAATATTAAAAATATGATATAATAATATCAATAACTCAAAGATGAGTACTTTAAGGATGTGTTTAGAGAGAAGATGGATGGTGAAAATCTTCCACTAACTTAAGGGAAGCTACTTTGAAAAGGAACTAATCATTCCCGTTTTCCGCGTTAAGGAAAAAAGGTGCACTCATGTGAGTGAATCAGGATGGTACCGCGAAGTTTTTCGTTCCTGGAAGCAGGGACTTTTTTTATGGAAAAGGAGACAATTATGCAATCTTCCAAAATACGTACGTTATTTCTAGAATATTTCAAAAGCAAAAATCACATGGTAGAACCAGGGGCTTCATTGATTCCACATAATGATCCAACATTATTATGGATTAACTCCGGAGTCGCAGCATTGAAGAAATATTTTGATGGGACAATCAAACCTGCAAATCCAAGAATTGTCAATGTTCAAAAATCAATCCGAACCAATGACATTGAAAACGTAGGAAAAACAGCCCGACATCATACCTTTTTTGAAATGCTTGGGAATTTTTCTATTGGTGATTACTTCAAAGAGGAAGCAATAAAATATGCTTGGGAGTTTTTAACTAGTCCGAAATGGATGGGGTTTGATGCTGATAAGCTATATGTCAGTGTTCATCCGACAGATCAAGAAGCTTATGATATATGGGTTAATGTCATCGGATTCAATCCAGAAAAAATCTTGAAGTCTGAAGATAACTATTGGCAAATTGGCGATGGTCCATGTGGTCCAAATAGTGAGATTTATTTTGATCGTGGAGTTGAATATGATCCAGAAGGACTTGGTGAAAAACTGTTTTTTGATGAAATCGATAATGAAAGATACGTAGAAGTATGGAATATTGTGTTTTCTCAATACAATGGTGTTGAGGGACAAGATCGTTCGACTTATAAGGAACTACCTCAAAAAAATATTGATACAGGCATGGGTTTTGAGCGACTATGTTGTGTTGCACAACAAGTACCTACGAATTATGATACCGATATTTTCATGCCAATCATTGAAGCAATTGCTAAGATGACCACTAAGCAATACAAGCAACATCCAATGGCGTATCGCGTGATAGCAGACCATATTCGCACAGTTGTGTTTGCTTTAAGTGATGGCGCACTATTTTCAAATGAAGGCCGCGGTTATGTTTTGCGTCGCTTATTAAGACGTGCGGTTCGTTATGGGATTAAGCTTGAGATACAAAAAGATTTCCTAAAAGATTTAGTTGGTGATGTCATATCAGTCATGGGTGATTTCTACACTGATTTAATAGGAAATCAAACATTGATTGAATCTTTAATTGAAGCAGAAGAAAAACGTTTTAAAAATACGTTGAGTGATGGTGAAGCATTGTTAATGTCTAAAATTAAGCAACTAGATACTAAGATACTTGATGGTGTGAGTGCATTTACATTGTATGATACGTATGGTTTTCCACTAGAACTAACACAAGAGATTTGCCAAGAGCATGGTATTGATGTCGATCTAGATGGATTTAATCAGCAAATGAAGCTGCAACAAGAACGTGCTCGTAATGCTCGTGTTGACAGTGAGTCTATGAGTGCTCAAAGTGAAGACTTACTTGCTTTTGTCGAGCCATCAGACTTTGTTGGATACACCGAAACAACGGTTCAGGCAAAGATTATTGGATTGTTTAAAAATCAAAGCCTTGTTGAAGAACTAAGTGGTGAAGGTTTTGTTGTGGTAGATCAGACACCGTTCTATGCAGAAAGTGGTGGTCAGATTGCTGACTCAGGTTACATTGAGTCCAATGGGACAACGATTGACGTTATTGACGTTATTAAAGCACCAAATAAACAACATTTACATAAGGTTAAAACGGAGTCAACTCTTAGAGTTGGTCAATCGGTTACTCTAACGATAGATGATGTTAAACGCAATGATATAAGAGCAAATCACACCTTAGCGCACCTATTACAAGCTGCTTTAAAAAATACATTAGGTGATCATGTTCATCAAGCAGGTTCCTATGTGGGAGATCAATACATGAGGTTTGATTTCACACACTTTAAAAAAGTGGAGCATGATCAGTTAAAGGAGATTGAAAATTGGATGAATCAACATATTTTCAATCATTTGCATGTAACAACTCAGTACATGGAACTTGAAAAAGCGAAAGAATCTGGTGCTGTGGCTTTGTTTAATGAAAAATATGAGTCACTTGTTCGTGTGGTTCAAGTTGGTGATGTTTCAATGGAATTATGTGGTGGTACACATGTATCAAACACCAGTGATATTGGTATTGCAAAAATTATTAGTGAAGAGAGCATTGGATCTGGTATCCGACGTATTGTTTGTAAGAGCAAACAAGGTGCTTACAATGAATTTCAACATGCAATCTCACAGTTGGAAGCAATTGCAAAAACACTGAATGTGCCTACCATTGCTACGATCGAGGATAAGGTTCAACAACTTCATGAAAATCATCTTCAACAGCAAAAAGAGGTGTCATTACTACAAGCTAAAATTACACAGCAACAAGCTCTGGCTTTAACAATTGGCGCAAAAGATATTAATGGAACATCTGTTGTCTTTAAACGCATCGATAATCAACCGTTTAAACCACTTAAATCAATGGTTGAAACTGGATTGCGCAATCTTGATCGTGGTTTGATTTTCTTATGTGCAACAGAAGGTAATCAAATTATGTTTGTCTCTGGGTGTACAAAAAACTTAGTTGATCAGCAAATAGACTGCAGTGCACTTGTCAAAGAAGCTGCCATGATAACAGGTGGTAATGGAGGCGGTCGAAAAGATCTAGCACAAGCAGGTGGCAAAGACATGAGTAAACTTGAAGAGGCAATGGATGTTGTATATAAGAAAATAGTTGAAGTCCTTTAATTTACATAACGTTTGATATACAATACGAGTAGGGAGAAGCTATGATGAAAAACCAACAAACAGATACAATTGCTTTTAAATCAGATGCCGTTAGAAAAGAGCACATTAAAAACTTATTAACAGAAGTTTGTGATGCATTGACTGAGAGAGGGTATAATGCGGTAAATCAATTGGCAGGGTACTTAATTTCAAATGATCCAGCCTATATTTCATCGTATAAAAATGCGCGTACAATCATTCAGTCAATTGAACGACATGAACTGATTGAAGAGCTGGTTCGTTCGTACTTGGATGATTAATCCACTTTATTTTGGTCTTGATGTAGGGGAAAAAACGGTCGGGATAGCGTTTTCTCAAGGCTACTACGCACAACCATTCAAAACGGTAGTTTTTGCAAATCAAGACTATCAACAAGCAGCAACAGAAGTTGCTTTGCTTTGCAAAGAACAGAAAATCACACATGTAGTGATTGGATTACCTAAGCACATGAATAATGATATAGGTATAAGCGCAGAGCGTGCGATGCTTTTTAAAGATTTGTTGGAGAAACACGTGGATGCAACGATAATCATGTGGGATGAACGGCTTACAAGTAAAGAAGCTAATCGGTCTATGATTTCATTGGACATGTCACGAAAAAAAAGAAAACAGATGATAGATCAAATGGCTGCAGTGATTCTATTGCAAAGCTATTTGGATTCACGGAGGTAAACATGGAAAACGAAACAATTTTTGTTGTTGATGAATCAGGTCAAGAACTTGAAATGACCGTCTTATTTACAGTTGAAAGTACGGTGTCACATAAGAATATTGTTGTTTATTTTAATCCTGAAGATGAGGATGGGCAAGTTTTTGCATCTATTTATGATGAAGAGGGAAACTTGTTTGCGATTGAAGATGATGCAGAGTGGGGATTTGTAGAAGAGGTGTTTAATGCCTTTATTGAAGAACAAGATGAAGAAGAAACAGTTCACTAAGATATTAATTAGCATCCTTATAGTCCTAGGACTACTTGGTATTGGTGTATCAGGTTTTGTGTATCAATTAACACAACCAATGACTAATGAACAAGATATTGTTGCTTTTGAAGTTACTCCAGGTCAAAGCTTTCGATCGGTGGCAGAAGCACTAAAAGCGAATGATTTGGTTCGTTCGACAACTTATGTTCGTTATGTTGCAAATAACAATGATTTGACTGCCATAAAGGCGGGAGTTTTTCGTTTAGACCGGTCATGGACAGTTTTGGAAATACTTGAAACATTGAATGATGGTTCCAAAACGATTCCAGATCAAGTTCGTGTGACATTACCTGAAGGCTTTTGGGCTAAAGATATTGCTAAACGGATGTCTGAAAACACAAATGTGAGTGCTGAAGAACTATTAGAATTATGGAATGATGAAACATTTGTTCTTGAGATGATTGATCGTTATTCATTTTTAACAGAAGAAGTGATTAATCCGCAAGTGCGAGTTTACTTAGAAGGATATTTATTCCCAGAGACTTATGATTTTTATGCCTCAACCACACCTCGTGCAATTACGATACGGTTGCTTGATCAGACACAACGTGTGTACAATCGCAATTTACAGCTTTTTGAACAGTCAGAGTTAAGTGTACATGAAGTGTTTATTTTTGCTTCAATCGTTCAATATGAAGCACGAGAGTTAGAAGATATGCGTTTAATTGCGGGTGTTTTTTATAATCGTTTAAGAATTAATATGCCTTTACAAGCAAGTCCTACTGTGTGTTATTCATTGTATGAGTTTGATAATTGGTTGGAATGTGAACGTCGCACAAACATTGATTCTCCATACAATACATATGTGTATCGAGGATTGCCGATTGGTCCGATTCTTAATCCATCAGAAATGGCACTAACAGCCACCTTAAACCCTCAGTCCACAGATTACTTATATTTCATGGCAGATGTATATGGTGATGGTACGATTTATTTTGCAAAAACATTGGCAGAACATGAGGCTAATGTCAATAAATATTTGAGAGGACGTTAATATGAATCCAGTTGTAATCGGTATTGCAGGAGGGAGCGCTTCAGGAAAGACTCTTATTTCAAAGCGATTAAAAAATGCCTTTGAAAAACAAAATTCGATTGTTATCATAAGACAAGATGACTATTATGCTGATCAATCACATATGAGTATGGAAGAACGCTTACAAACAAACTATGATCATCCTTTTGCATTTGACAATCGCTTGTTGGTGTCTCATCTTGATCAGTTAATCCTTAGGCAACCAATCCAAAAACCTGTGTATGATTTTGTGAGCTACACTCGCAGTGATACTATTGAAACCGTGATGCCAGCAGATGTAATTGTTCTTGAAGGTCTATTTGTTTTGGAGGATGAGCAAATTCGCAAACGTCTTAATATAAAAGTATTTGTCGATACACAAGCAGATATTCGCTTTATACGTCGCTTAATGCGTGATGTTCACCAACGTGGTCGTACATTAGAATCTGTTGTTGAGCAGTACACAACAACCGTTCGATTAATGCATGACCAATTTATCGAACCAAGCAAGAAATATGCTGATGTTATCATTCCACAAGGTGGAAAGAATGAGGTTGCAGTTGACTTGTTGACGACAAAAATCAGTAGTATCATCAAAGAAAACATGTTATAATGGGCAAAGTTAAAAGAGGGATTATATGACACAAGAAAAAGTATACGTAACCCAAGACGGGTTAAATGAGTTAATTAAAGAACAACAGCATTTAATTCATGTCGTGCGAAAAGAAGTGATTGAAGATCTTCAAGCTGCACGTGCACAAGGTGATTTAAGCGAGAATGCAGATTATGATGCTGCTCGTGATCGTCAAGCACGAGTAGAAGCACGTATTCGTGAATTAGAAATCATGTTGAATAATATCGAACTTATTGAAGAGAAAAAAAGTGGTCAGAAAGTTATTCGACTTGGTACAACATTTACCATGAAAGATTTAGAAACGGATTTAGAAGAAACATTTACCATTGTTGGTTCGGTTGAAGCAGATCCTTTAAACGGAAAGCTATCAAACGCAACGCCGCTTGCAATCGCAGTGATGGAGCATCGTGAAGGAGATGTTGTGACTGTTAATGCAGATCGTCCTTATGATGTAGAAATCTTAAAAATCAAATAAAAGCCCGGTTCGGGTTTTTTTATTGCCAACATATTAGTAAGTGGATAAATATGTCAAAGAAAACTAGATGAAGCATGTATATGGCATGCTTTTTTTACTATCTATCGTTTATCACAGACGTTGATGTGAGCATTAATCATGACATATTAAGTCAAAACTAACCTGTTAAAGTTTGAGTAATCATTTTGAGTTGACTTGTTAGCAATCAAATGTGAACTAAAGAAATATCAGATTGGTTTGATTGATTAGCTAGGAGTTTTTGTTTTTCTAAACTATTATTAGCATGAACAAAATCCTTCTATTAATGACAATTTTATTATGTGGATGTCAAACATTACAACCATTTGAAGTAAATCCACATCAACACTTTGTAATAACCATCGATGGTGCCATAAAAAATCCTGGACAATATGAAATAGAACCTTTTATGACAATTGGTGATGTTTTAAAGATGATTGAGCTGCTTGATGATAGTGATACGTCATCACTTAATGTAAATATCATCTTACATCATCGCGATAAACTTACGATTCCTTTTAAACAAGAACAAGTTTGCATCAACATTAATCATGCCTCTTTATCACAACTAACACAGTTAACACAAATAGGAGATGTGATTGCGCAACGAATCATTGACTATCGTGATGTCAATGGTTTGTTTCAAACCATTGAGCAACTTATGTTGGTAAAAGGTATTGGTGAGAAAACATTCGAAAAAAATAAAGACCTCATATGCGTTTAAGTCAACAATGTGTGGTTCTTCTTTTTGCTTATTGGATTTCTTTGCATCTGAATCACTTGTGGATTCAGTTTTTATTCTTTGTATTGTGTTGTGTATATTTTAGACGAAACATTTCTTGGAAGTATTTTGCATGTTTAATGCTTGTTCTTGTAGTTTCAACACAACACAAACCACATGTAGACCCTAATTTAAGTTCGTTTTGTGGGACCATCAAGCAGTTTAATGAAGACTATAAGTTAATTCGCAGTGGTAGGCAGCATATCACGGTCTTCTATCATGCAGATGCTTGGTATGACCAACACGTTTGTGTTGAGGGTGAACTTATTCAAACTAAACCACGCCATAATTTCTTTTTAGACCCTATTGAATCATGGCGAGTTGTGAATCATCATCTTGGTGTAATGAGAGTCAGCTCATATCAGGTGATACCACGACCAGAAAGTTTTAAAGCCAAACTTTATCAATATTTGTCCAGACATGAACATACAGAGTGGATTGTTCATATGTTGTATCAAAAAAATATGCCAATACAACATAGTTTTTCACTAGTTTTTGTCTTTACAGGACTCCAATATGTTTATAGCTTGCAATTGATTCGGAAAATGCTAAGAAAGTTTTTCTATGACGGTTTTACTAATGCATTAATACTAGTTTTTTGGTTAGCTTTTGGCATGGTGTGGGGGATCTCTTTTGTGTGGACTAGGGTGTTATTATCCAATGTCTTATTAAAGTTTAGTCATGATAAGCAACTTGGATATGCAATTAGTTATGGGATTCTGTTAGTTATATATCCGTTATCATATAATCAACTTGCATTAGTGTTTCCAATGATTTTACATGGATTTATGCTGTTTAAAAGATCATCGTGGTTTAAACGAAGTTTGCTTGTTGGATTGCTTCAGCAGGCTTACTTGTACCAAAGCAACTTGGTCATGATTGTGGCATTCCCACTACTTCGTCATTTGAGTGGACTAAGCTATCTGATGGCATGGTTTTCAATCATACTTGTACCTTTGCGTCCCATATATCAAACCATTATGGAAACTATTACTTCCATTGAACTTCCTTATATGTCATTTGCTTTTATAAATTTTAAATTACCATTATTGTTGTTTTTTGTTCTGAGTGGGTTGCTGCTGACGACTTATCTTAGTCGAAAGAAAGAACGCTTGATTGGTTATGCCATTTCAGTGTGCTTTATGGTGATAACAGTTTTCCCGCCCTATGATTTGGTTATTTTCTTTAACGTTGGACAGGCGGATTCAGCCCTCATTAGAGGGCGTTTTAATCATGCGAACATTATGGTAGATGTTGGTCGAAAATCAAATGGTAGCCTTCTGGTGGCTTCAATGAAGGCTTTAGGCATACAATCACTAGACGCTATTTTCATTTCACACCCCCATGATGATCACATTGGGGGATTAGAAGATGTTCTGACTCATTTTTATGTGAAAGAGGTTATAGAAACAAGAGTTGATCGTACCTTCAATCATGTGACAGTTATAGCACTTACCAAAGATTATGTTACCGATGATGTGAATGATCAAAGTCTCATTCATGCTATTTATGTTTCTGGTTTGACATACTTATTTTTAGGCGATGCCTATCAAAGTGCGGAGCGAGCAGTTGTTAGGCAACATCCTTTTTTAAAGGTTGATGTGATAAAAGTGGGACATCATGGTTCTAAAACATCTTCATTGCCAGTGTTGTTTGCACAAACACAACCTAAAATAGCAGTTATTAGCTCTGACCCCAACGTGTATGGGCATCCCCATGATCAGACACTTAAAACACTGTATCATCATCAAGTCATCCCTTGGATGACTCATCAAGATGGAGATCTTGCGATTATCTCAATGTTTAATTACCATTTTTTACTATCATCAACCGGTAGATTTGGTATAATGAAATCGGTGATACCATGAAAATGTTAATATATGGATCAGAGCGGTATTTTTTAGAAGACAAAGCAAGAAAAGTCATCGAAGAGAAATATGCATTTGCTCAAAATATCGATCCTATTGTTTATGATTGTGAACGTTTGACCTTTCAATGGGAACAGTTGTTTGAAGAATTAATGACCGTTTCTTTTTTTGAATCAAGTAAAGTTGTCTATTGCTATAACCCAGCTACATCATCAGCATCTAGCATGAGTGATGCTCAACATAAAGTATTTAAGGAAATTTGTGAGAACTTGCCTGAAGAAGTCCTTCTTTTTGTGATGATTGAATCTCCTTCATTTGATCAACGTTTGAAGATTTTCAAACCTTTTATATCAGATAAAAGTACTGTAAAAGTAGCTACACCTAGTCCTAGTGCCTTTAGAGCCTTGGTTATAGAGAAACTTAAAGAAAAAGGAGTTACTTTATCATCAATATCATTAAACACTCTATTGGAGAGAATTCCACTTTCAGTGCCAACCTTGATTCAAGAAATTAATAAGTTATCGTGTTATCCAGAAGATATCACTCCTGAAGTAATTATTCGGCTAATCAGTAAACCAATGGCAGATAGTGTGTTTGAGTTATCACGAGCAATCATGGTCAAAGACATGCAGTCTGCATGGCAGGTGTATCATGATTTGCTTATTTTAAAGCATGACCCTACGTCATTAATACCAGCAATTGCATGGCAGTATCGGATTATGTTTCATATATTACATTATAAGCAACAAGCACTTAATCAGTTTGAGATTCAACAACGATTGAATGAGCATGACTATGTGTTTAATAAAGCATGGCAGTATGCTAATAAGACATCAAAGCCAAAAGTGATCAAGCTTTTGGATCAATTAGCGTTATTGGATCAATCAATTAAACTTGGAAAAACAGATAAAAAAATGGGGTTTGAACGGTTTTTGTTGGAGGCAATGAGATAATATGGAGTCATTAAGAGAATTATACAAGGCAGGATATGGACCTTCAAGTTCACATACATTAGCGCCTATGAGAGCAAGTCTTTTATTTAAAGAACTTACGCATGACGCACACGCTTATCGTGTTGAGCTTTATGGATCATTAGCATTGACTGGAAAAGGTCATTATACAGATGAAATCATCATAAAAACACTTAAACCAACACCAACAGATGTTAAGTTTTTTGCTTCTTGGGATTATCCGTATCCACATGGATTAAAGTTCAAAGCATTGGATGAATTTGATCAAGTCATAAAAGAATGGATTGTGTATTCTCTTGGTGGTGGATCCATCAAGGTTCTTGATGAGGGTTTTGATTTTCAAAGGCAAGTTTATCCTGAAAAAAATTATTATGAAGTGGTTGAGTTTTGTAAATCAAACAACATTAATCTAGCACAGTATGTGTATCATTATGAACCTGATATTAAACCGTATTTAAACGAAATGCTCGATGCGATGCTCAATTCTGTAAGAGAAGGATTAGCTCAAGAAGGAGTTCTACCAGGGACACTA
>OBJA01002583.1_pt1 | contig 10229 bp, 11 predicted proteins | sample 1519751 | NCBI WGS metagenome assembly OBJA01 (sample SAMEA3881238, study PRJEB22517) | soil metagenome | biome: lake sediment; feature: soda lake sediment; material: sediment, water from around vicinity | place: India | collected 2013-12-23 | depth 3 m
GGTTCTCTCGCAAAGGCGCAAAGACGCAAAGGGTGAAAGTGGATTATTAAGATTAATCAGGAGTCAGTAATCAGGTTAGAAGTCGGAATTCAGAATTCAGGAGTCAGAAGTTGGAACGGTTGAGAAGGCCTTTGCGGGAGAATAAAAGGCGTCCTTGAATCGACGCATAACTGTGCCGGAGCATTCTGAATACTGGCTCCTGGCTTCTGACTCCTATCTTGGACGATTCGAATCGTTGTCTTCTCCAATAATTCCTTCAAAAAACCACTTTCACCTTCATGTTCTTCATGTGCTTCGTGGTTTGAAAACGTATCCCTACCATTAAATTTATCACTGACCCTGGTCTTCTTCATCCAAAGACAAGGACCTCACATACTCCAATAAAACTTCCTTATTGTTCCGCTTAGGATTCTCTAGAACCCACTCCAAGGCTTTATCCAAGGCTAGATGGTATCGAGGGCCCGTGGTCCATCCCAATGCATCTCTCAGATCCTCTCCGCTTATGGCGAGATCCCTTCGGGTAAAGACATTTTCACCCTCCAGCAAAGCCGCGATCCGCTCTCGACATCGTCGAAAGCCTTCCCAAGCTCGGTCAAAGCGTCCATTGGCGGCAACGATATCCGCTCGCCGCAATTCCAACAGAGAAGAGATATTTTCCGCTCCTACCCTAGCCACCAAGCGTCGTACCGCTGCGTCCGTCATCTCCCTTCCAAAAAAGAACATATGATGGCCAATGAGGTGAGCCACTTGGCAGATCAATCCTTTTGGGTAAGCCAATCGTCTGAGAATCTCCTCCGCCAACTCGGCGCCGCGTTGGTCGTGGCCATAGAAATGAATCCCTTTTCCATCGACAAATCGAGTAGACGGTTTCCCGACATCATGGAGAAGCGCCGCCCACCGCAAAGCCAATTCCGGACGGATTGCCTCTGTGGCAGCCAGCGAATGTCCCATCACATCGTACCGGTGCATCGTCCCCTGGACTACTCCATTCATGGCAGCGATCTCTGGAGCAATTTCCCGCAATAGTCCGGATCGTAAAAGACCCATCAAGCCCAATGTAGGCCTCTCCGAAATCAAAATCCGACTTAACTCGTCTCGAATCCTTTCCGAACTTACCTCAACGATCCATCTTGCCTCGACAGCTCGCTCCGTCCGACGGTCGCCCTTAAACCCCAGTGTAGATTGGAATCGATAAAATCGTATCATCCGCAAGGCATCTTCTCGAAAACGCGTGCTCGGATCACCGATGGCTCGTAAGATCCGCCGCCTTAGATCGGAAACACCCCCTGTGGGATCGACAATCTCTCCGTTTAATGGATTATATGCGATGGCATTGACGGTAAAATCCCTTCGCATTAAGTCGTCGTCGATATCCGAGGAGAAGCTGACCCATTCGGGTCGCCGTCCATTCCGATATGGACCATCCTTCCGAAATGTCGTTACTTCCACCCATCGTTCTCCCGTGTTAACGGATATGGTACCGAATCGTTTGCCAGAAGGGACCGTTTGTGAAAAGATCGCTTCTACCAACTGCGGTTCGGCGTTCGTCGCCACATCCCAATCCTTCGGCGTCTTACCCAAAAGAAGGTCGCGAATCGCTCCGCCTACGATATAGGCTTGATGACCATGATCAATAAGCCGTCCAACGAGACGGCGCACATCTTCAGGGATCTTCTCCTTTCCAAGCCTCTTCACCGGATACCCCTTCTTTCCAAATGACCTCCGGTATTCGTCTTCCCAAATGTGGCATTTTACTGGCATAATTCACATAGAATCCTATGAATTATGGACTGCGAATCGTTTTCGAAGGGAGGTTGGCGGGATGATTGTTATCTGCTCACGGGCCGTATGGCGGCGTTTGCTACTTCTAATGGGGGTGTTGTTATTATTCGGCCTTTATATAACCGGCGCACGCGTTATTCAAGTCATGGCGCCTGTCGCAAAAGTCACGGTCATGGTTGATCCCGGACATGGAGGCGTCGATAGTGGATGTAACGGGGGAAATCTGCAGGAGAAAACGGTCAATCTATGGCTTGGTCTTGCCGTTGTTGAACATCTTAAACATTCCGGCGTTTCTGCCGGAATAACTCGAACCGGGGACTACGCGCTTGAACCCTTTGGTCGCCCAGGAAGGCACCGGCGCGACTTGCTCCGACGGGTGCATCAGATCAATAACTCCAGAGCCAAGGCTTACATCAGCATTCACTGCGATTGGTCCCACGACAAATCTCGACAAGGTGCGGCCGTCTTTTATTGTTACCGTTCCGCCGAGTCGAAGAAGTTGGCATTGTCTATCCAACGCCAGGTAAATTCCCTATTGGGTTCAGAGCAAAAAGCCGAACCCGGCAACTATTTCATTCTAAAAACTCCGGCGGCGCCGGGCGCTTTGGTTGAAGCCGGTTTCTTATCCAACCCCAAAGACGTCCAACGCCTCAAGGACCCGAAATACCGCTCAAAGCTTGCCGCCGCCATCGCGCGAGGAGTGATTAATTACCTTAAAGATACCTAAAGCCTGTTCCCCAGTGGCAAGTCGGATATACGCCTTTCACTCACACCGTAAAATCCATCACATGGACTCATCACCCGTTACCCGCAACCCATTACCCGTCACTCATCTCCCATACCGTTCCGATACCTTTACAAAGGGAGTGAACAACGTATTATAGACTTGAGACGCGTAAGCGTCGGTCATTCCAGCAATGTAGTCGCAGATGGCTTGATGATCCTCGGGCGTATTCTGACCGCTCAACGTGTTTTGCAACGATAATGGCATCAATTTGTTGTTCTCCAAAAAGGCTTCAAAGATACGGCGGATGATGATCCGCCCTTTTTCAACCATAACGACGACATTGGGGTGGTGGTAAACCTCATCGGTGAGCAGACGAACCAATACCGGAAAATCCCGGCTCCATTCTGGCCCAAAGCTAACGATGGGGGTGGATTGTTGACGAACTTCTTCCGGGGAACCGATCTGAAGTCTTGTCAAATTTTCTTTGGTCTGTAGCGAAGCATCCCAGATCAGACTTGATATGAGATGACGAACCATTCGTTTGCGAAATAACGTCCGATTCGCGGGTACAAGCGGCCCCATCTCGGATTCCACCCGTAGAAAGACCTTCTCAACCTCTGGAATCTCCGCCCGACGAAGCCGCTCCAACGTCAACAAACCCTGCTCCACCGCATCATCGAGATCATGGGTGGCAAAAGCGGTCTCATCCGCAAGATTGACGATCTGGCATTCCAAGCCTGGCTGGCTGGTTTGGCGAAACTCCTGTGGAACCAATGGACTGTCAAAGTGCGTTTTATGTCTGGCCAACCCTTCACGGGTCTCAAACGTCAGGTTTAACCCAGGAAACTCCACATACCGGCGCTCTAAGACATCAACCACACGCAGACTTTGAAGATTATGGTCAAATCCCTCATACTTCTTCATAACATTATTCAACTCGACTTCCCCCGCATGTCCAAAGGGGGCATGGCCCAGATCATGCGCCAATGCAATGGCTTCCGACAAATCTTCATTGGCCTGAAGCAAGCGGGCCAATGTCTTAGCCTGTTGCGCCACTTCCAGCGAGTGAGTTAGGCGAGTCCGGTAAAAATCGCTTTCATAGACGACATAGACTTGGGTTTTAAACTGCAATCGCCGAAATGCGCCTGAGTATAAAATCCGATCCTTATCCCTCTGAAACGGAGTACGAAACGTCTCCTCGTCCTCCGCGTATCTTCTCCCTTTGGTATGATTGGAGAGCGTGGCATAAGGCGCCAGTCCCGCCTCCAATCCATTGAGCCATTGACTCATCGTTTATTCACTCCTCAAATGACAGAATACATTCCGAAAACCAATCGACATACTTTGACACAATACTAAACTTCTTTTCATATTCCAGTTCTCCTGCCTCCTCCAACGCTCCAAATGAGTCTACAGTCCTTGCCCCAAATCTTTCGTAGGACTCCGGTCTTATTTTAGAGGATAAGCCTATACAAAACATGTCTTTCGCACGATAATGATATTGGAGATGTCTATTACAACAAAAGATCTGGACAACCTGGCTTCAAGGAGGAGCGAAAATGGTCAAGACAAAGTCTCTTTTCTATCTTCTTATTCTAGTAAGTGTCATCTCTCTAACCGGATGCGGTGGCGGCAGCGCATTTACCCCACCGACTCCCCCTCTTCCGCAAGTGCCGGGAAACTTACGAGGTTATGTTCAGGATATGGATGGCAATCCCCTCGAAGGCGTTGCCGTGAAACTAAGCAACGGGAATACCTTTGTTTCATTGGACGACGGTTCGTATCGATTTGATTCAATCTCTGCAAAAACATACAATCTATTAGCGAAAAAAGACAACTTTCAAGATGTAATCTGTGAAAACATCTCCATCAAAGCCGGAGAGACTCTTTATCTCCCTGTGATCCGTATGGTTCCAGGCGATGCCGGCGACTCGCAAGGGTTTTATGGCCGTGTAGTCGATGCCATTAATGGAGCTGGAATCTCCGGCATTAACATACGCCTGCGCGTTGGAATGGATGTTCAATCCGGGACGGTCGTTGCGGATACCGTAACGGGCATTGAAGGCAATTTTTTCTTTGACAACCTCCCCAGTGGCACCTATACGGTGGAGATTAACGGAAACGACGTCCAATATGTCACCGACTATTTCACCTTAGTCTGTCTCGAAGGAAAGTTGACTTACCAAAAATATGCCATTCCCCCCATCCCGTCCGAGGGTTCGCTCCGGATCATCCTAACCTGGGGCAGCGATCCCGACGACTTGGATGCGCATTTAACCGGACCCAAGCATCCCCAGGATTCTTCCGAACGATTCCATATTTACTGGACCACCGGGTATGGAACTTATCAATTTAATAATTTCGTCTACGCCAGAGTCGATCATGACGTAACGGATAAGTATGGACCCGAAACCGTGACCATCCATGAGCTATTGCCCAATGATGTTTACCGTTTCTCCGTTCACAATATCTGTTATGATACATCCAATGACTCTATGGAACTGGCACGTTCAGGGGCTGTGGTCAAAGTCTATCGCCTCAAAAATGGCGAAGTGCTCATCTCGACCCATCACGTTCCCCAAGAACCGGGAAATTTATGGACCGTCTTTGAACTCACCGCCGGCACAGATATTCTAATCAAGCCTATTAATTTAATGACCTTTGAAAGAGATGCGAATCGGATCCAATAATGTAAATCAGATTTATTGCCCTACAGGCAATAAATCTTCCAAAAAAGAAACTCAGGCTCTCCGCTCTTCCAAAATCCAAAGCCCCTCTTCTCTTGGGAAGAGGGGCTTATAAACAATGGGGTTTAGTATCGGTTAGACCTGCCAGTTCAAGAAGTATTTTGCTAGGTACTCGCCGGTTTGGATAGCTCCTTTAGCTGCTCCAAGCTTTGTATTGTGAGCCAAACAAACGTATTTGATACCCTTGCCCAAAACGGTCTCGGGCCGCAGTCGGCCTACGGTCGTCGTCATCCCGCCGCCACGTTCCCGATCCATCCGGGGTTGCGGGCGGAAGGGATCATCCACCACTTCGATCAGATGCTTCGGCGAGCTGGGAAGCCCTAAGGCCACAAACTCCTTGCCAAACTCGGTCATGACCTTCTTCACAGCTTCCGGAGAAGCTTCTTTCTCGGTCTCTACCGTCGCACAGACGAGATGGCCATCGAGAACAGGCACCCGTGTACAGGTGGCAGAGGTTGCAAAGTCCGCTAAAACAATGGCGTTGTCCTTGAGCATACCCAAGATCTTTTGGGGCTCCGACTCCGCCTTCGGCTCTTCCCCAGGAATATAGGGAACGACATTCTCCATCATATCCATGGCAGACAGCCCAGGGGTCCGTCCGGCGCCGGACATCGCTTGAAGTGATGTCATCACCACACGTTTAACGCCAAACGCATCGATGATCGGTTTCAGGGAGACCACCAATCCGGAGATGGTACAGTTGGGCTTCGGCGAAACAAACCCTTTCCATCCACGATTTTGTTGTTGTACCTTTAAGAGACTCGCATGTTCCATATTAACTCCGCCAACTAAAATGGGAGTATCCGCTTCATAACGAAAGGCCGAGGCTGTACTAACAACCGGCGTTGTCTTCGCATACATCGGCTCCAATTGTTTGGCAGGACCGGCGTCCACTGCAGAAAAGATCAGATCCACTTGGGTCGGATCAAATTGCATAGCATCTTCCACCATGAGGTCGGCCACATCCGACGGGATGGGTTCGGGACACCACCACTTCATGGAACCGGAGGCGTCTTTTAATGCTTCCACATAAGTCTTCCCGGCGGACCGCTCGGATGCAGCGAGCTTGGTCACTTTAAACCAGGGGTGATTATCTAATCCAACTAACAACTGTTGGCCAACGATACCCGTGGCCCCCACGATACCTACTCGAATCATGGTCTTTCCTCCCCATGCATAATTAGAGTATATTATATCATTAGGAACTCTGAAGGTCAATTAATACGATTGTTCATTAACGTAAATGATATCCCCCTTCCATTATGGAAGGGGGATGTGCATTTTAAAGACAAATTGTCTTCTCTATGCCGAACGGGTCTTGAAGAACTCCAGCGCGACCTCGGGGAAGAGCACATAGCTCAAGACATCCTCTTCTTGCTGATAATACTTCATCTTTACGAGCTCTTGACGCTTTTGATCTAAGACGGGTTCCAGATCATCGGCCGGACGGTGGGTGATGGGTTGTTCCTCACCGATAATCATCGATTGGATCTCGGGGTTAATCGGCGCTGGCGGTCGGCCATACATTCCCCGCACATAATCCCGGATCTCCTTGGGAACGACGCCGTACCTTTTCCCTGTCAAAACATTGAGAACGGCTTGGGTTCCCAGCATCTGACTGGTGGGAGTAACCAATGGAGGATATCCCAGATCCTCACGCACCCGAGGAACCTCGGCCAAGACCTCTTCGTAACGATCGGCTGCGTTTTGCCCAGCCAATTGACTTCTGAGATTAGAGATCATACCGCCCGGAATCTGGTACGATAATACGGCGGTATCCACTTCAATGGGAGCGGTGTTGGCTTGGTAATTCTTTTTGACTTCTTTAAAATGTTGATTAATGGGAGCGAGCTTCATCAGATCCAAACCCGTGTCATACGGAGTGCCTTGAAGCGCAGCAACCATGGATTCTGTCGGCGGCTGAGACGTTCCTAAAGCCAATGACGAGATCGCTGTATCAACCACATCGACCCCCGCTTCAATGGCCTTCAGGTACGTCATTGAAGCCAAGCCGCTGGTATAGTGCGCATGCAATTGAACAGGCAACCCCACTTCGGACTTGAGCCGCTTAACCAAATCCTCTGCTTCAAACGGTTTGAGCAATCCAGCCATGTCCTTGATACAGATGGAATCACTGCCGAGTTCTTTCAGCTCTTTACCTAATTTAATATAGGCCTCCGTATTATGTACCGGACTGATGGTATAGACGATGGTGCCTTGAACGTGGGCACCCGCTTCCTTCGAAGAGCGGATAGCCATCTCCATGTTGCGGATATCATTGACTGCGTCAAAGATACGGATAATGGAGATTCCGTTATCGACGGCGCGCTTACAAAACGCCTTGACGACTTCATCGGGATAATGACGGTAACCCAAGATGTTTTGCCCTCGCAGAAGCATCTGAAGAGGGGTTTTTCGTATAACAGCCCGCAGTTGACGCAGACGAACCCAGGGATCCTCCTTCAAAAAACGCAGACAACTATCGAAGGTCGCTCCGCCCCATGCCTCGAGTGAATGATATCCTACCTCATCCAACGCTTCGGCCACAGCCATCATCTCGTCGGTCTTCATCCGCGTAGCCCAAAGGGATTGGTGAGCATCCCGCAATACAGTCTCTGTAATTCCCACCGGTTTTGACATCATAACTCACCTCATTCAATATTAAATCATAGTTCACCAAAGCTCTTTAATTAACGTAAGCGTGCCAACAAAACACCGGCAGCCACAGCTGAGCCGATAACACCCGCCACATTGGGACCCATCGCATGCATCAATAGGTAATTGCCGGGGCGTTCTTCCGCTCCAACCTTATGGACGACTCGGGCAGCCATTGGAACGGCTGAAACTCCCGCGGCGCCAATCAACGGATTGATCTTCCCGCCAGTTAAGCGGCACATAATTTTACCAAAGACCAAGCCTCCCATTGTACCAAAGATGAAGGCCGCAAGTCCCAGGGCGATAATGCTAATCGTTCCCCGGTTCAAGAAAAGCCCGGCTTCAGCTTTGGCTCCGACGGATAATCCCAAAAAGATCGTCACGATATTGATCAATTCATTTTGGACCGTCTTCGACAACCGTTCCACCACACCGGATTCCCGCAATAAATTACCGAACATCAGAGCGCCTAACAACGGCGCAGCCGTTGGTAGAATAAGGGTTCCCACTAAGGTGACAAGAATGGGGAATAAGATTTTTTCGGTTTTTGAAACGGGTCGTAACTGCTCCATTACGATCTGCCGTTCTTCCTTCGTCGTCAAGAGTCTCATAATTGGCGGTTGAATGATGGGGATCAACGCCATGTAAGAATAAGCAGCAATCGCAATGGGTCCTAGAAGGTCCGGATTCAGTCTAGTGGTAAGGTAAATCGCTGTCGGCCCATCGGCGCCGCCAATGATTCCAATCGATCCGGCCGATGGCAGGTCAAAACCCAGGAGGATCGCGCCGATAAAGGCGATGAATATCCCAACTTGGGCTGCAGCGCCCAATAGAATGCTCTTTGGATTAGCGATCAATGGCCCGAAGTCCGTCATTGCCCCGACTCCTAAGAAGATCAGGGGAGGAAAGATCGCCAAATGAACACCTTGGAATAGATAGTAGATCAATCCCCCGGGTTGCATCTGTCCATTGACCAGCGCCGGTTTATCCATCACACCAGCTAAGGGTAGATTAACCAGAAACATCCCAAACGCAATAGGGAGCAAAAGCAAGGGCTCATACTGTTTCCTGATGGCCAAATACATTAGTACGAAGGAGATGATGATCATAATTGTCTGTTGATATGTGATATGAGCCAGACCCGTTGACATCATAAGTTCTTGCAGATTTTGTAACATCTAATGGCCTCCCATCAACCTTTTTTGAGGGCCACTAGGATATCTCCCACATTGACATTGGCGCCACTTTGTACGAATACCCCACTGACAACCCCAGCAGAAGGAGCAACAATCTCGTTTTCCATCTTTAATGCTTCCAAAGTTAAAAGAACCTGACCGCTTTTGATGGTATCGCCTTCCTTCACTTTGACGGACATAATCGTCCCAGCCAATGGCGACGGAACAGGTGTTTCTTCCGTAGATACCGCCACTTCACGGACGGGCTCCGCCGGTTCTGGTTTAGCAGGTTGAGGAGCGGACTCGACAGCCTGAGGCTTTGACTCGACAGGAATCTCCGCTGAATTCATGGCTTCCACTTGCACATCGTAAACTTTCCCGTTGACAGTAACTTTGAATACCTGCATCATTTGGCCCTCCTACTTAATATGATTCAATCGGTTCAAATACCGAATCGTCTTCCCAGAATTCTCTTATTTAATCTCTCGAATTTTAATATTGCATTGACCCATCGACTCTACGAAGGGGGTAATTACCGCCGTAATCGCCGCCAATTCTTCATCCATCGCTGATTCATTTAATGGGACCGCCGAAGGAGTCGAAGCAACAGAGAACTTTGATACCAATTTGCTCATAACGGTCATTAATCCCATGAGGAGGAAGAGAATTGAAAATACCACAACCATACCGACGAAAAGCAGTTCCCATCCCACCTGTAAGTTTGACATTTTATTCCTCCTTTCGTATAAAAAAAATTCTCCCCCAGTTTAATTTCTTCTTTATCCTACTCTTTTTTCTTCAACCTGTCAAAGTAAAATTAGATATGTCGACATGCTCAATTCCTGCGTCCAACTTAGTATTTATGCCCATGTTTAACTTTCTGTTAAATTTCGTGGAATAAAGTATAATAAATCTTTTCTAAGCAGTCGGCCACCTCAGCATGGCTGGGGCAACGGATGAAAATTGGAGATAACCTCTCTCTTGCTCTCTCCGACACGGAGAGGTATCGTGTTTAGTGGTTATATCGGCGCCATCCTGGCCACGATACCTTAAACCGTCGTGGTTTTGGAGTAACCTAAAGCCTTTGGTGGTAAGGGATTGTGTCGATTTATGGGGTTAGATTTAGATGTATTTTCTAAGTAG
>OBJA01002584.1_pt1 | contig 10227 bp, 7 predicted proteins | sample 1519751 | NCBI WGS metagenome assembly OBJA01 (sample SAMEA3881238, study PRJEB22517) | soil metagenome | biome: lake sediment; feature: soda lake sediment; material: sediment, water from around vicinity | place: India | collected 2013-12-23 | depth 3 m
CGCCTGAATTCGGGCTTAGCCTAGAGTAATTCTGGGCGAACCAGTCTGTCAATAACTTCTTGGTCTCTGGATCGTCGATTCGCAAAATGAGTGAATCGTAAAAACTGATTAACTCTTGTTTAGTTTTGCTCCCATACCGGCTGGCCACATATCTCGAGACCTCCTGAACAAATGGTTCGACCATTACAAAGCAGTTGGCAAAGATGATACCTGTATCATTTCTCATCTCCTCAGGAAGAATCAACCGTCCGGGTATCTTGGAACCCGATGAAGTGGTCACCCATTCTTGTACTAGTGGAATACCCGCGTCCTTTATAGCTTCGTATCCCGCCGCAACTCCAGCGCAGATGCTTGAGGTCATTTGCGTTAGCGTTCTATCGTCAACCAAGTAATCTTCCAACATATCCAGTTCTCCAAGTTTACTGGCTAACCTAATCAGCTCATTGACCGAAGAAAGACGCCTGAATGTTGAGGCTTCTTCATTCTTAACCAAACGGGTAATATTAAGGTCCAACATACGGTTTAGGTCTTCATCGGTGAGCATCTCAATGAAGTTGTGGCCTTCACATAAATAATCAAAGTTCCGATCATCAAATACCTTTTTGAACGTACCTGGCAATCCTATAGACGCGCCGCTATATACAAGACTCTCCGATTGCAGTAGCTGAGCATTACCTACGTTTACCATATGTTCGCAACCACACTCTATAACAGCTTCTCTTGCAACTACAGAAAATGAACTATTCAATACTGATTGGGACGGAACAGTTCGAACCTGAATGCCCAAGGAGAACAATTGGCCGAGAGCTTGGCAATAGGATTCCGCCGCATCTTTACGTCTTGGGCAGGTGGCAATGGTCTTAATATCCTTGTCGGGGAGTATCTGACGGACTAGATTGGTCAAAACTGTCGACGGGCCAACTTCTAGGAATACTCTAACCCCTTCGTCATAAAGTTTCTGGATAGAATCTACAAACCGAACCGATGAGACGATCTGCTCTTTTAATATCTGGGGCATATTCTTCAACCCCGTTTTAGACTCGGGGTAGTATTCCTGAAGATGATTGGCGATGATCTTGACCCGAGGCGGCGAAAAACAAAGATCTGTAGTTTTTCTGTAGAATTCTTCTGCCGCATCAGCAATCAATTGGGTATGAAAGGCATGAGAGACATTCAATACGGTATGGATTACTTTTCTGTCTGATAATGTCTTTGCCAAGCGATCAATCTCAGCATCAGATCCGCCGACAACCGTCTGTTCTGGAGCATTTATATTAGCTAAATGTATATCCATGTTCAACTCTTTAATGAGCCGTTCAACATCCTCCCGACCGGCCTTGATGCTCATCATCTTTCCACGCCGTTCCTTTGGAATAACGTCAAATGAGTTCCCGCGCGCTCCGATCATCTGAATCGCCGATGGTAAATCCAACACATCTCCAGCATAAAGCGCTATCATCTCGCCAAGGCTATGGCCTACCAGATAATCTGCTTTGACTCCAGATTCGGAGAATAACTTAAATACCCCAGCACAGCTTAAAAACATCGCGGGATGAGTGTTTTTAGTGTTCTTTAGTTCTTGTTCAATTAAGGCTTCATCTGAACCAAACACCAATGATGAAATGGAGTACCCATATCGCGCCTCCCACAGCGCGTCAACTTGGGCGTAAAGAGAGCGTACCACAGGAAAAACCTGAGGGAGTTCTTGGCACATATTCGGGTACTGAGAAGCTTGCCCGGGAAAGATCATGGCTATCTCTTTGGAGGTTAAAACCGAACCTTCTCCATAATAGATCCCGTTAATAGCAAGCGCAGTTATATCTTCAGTCCGACCATCTTTTATGAACTCCTCAAAGACTGCCCATTTTTTTGCCAGATCCGTGTAAGAAGTTGCGCAGATAGCCAACCGTAATCTTTGTTTTGCTGATACTCTGTTATTGTGGGTAAATACATGTTGGGTATAGCTTTTTGTGTTCGATTTCTCCTGAAAACCAAGGTACGAAGCGTTCAAACTTTCAATACTTTCCCCTGAGAACAATACAACTTCTGACCGGCTCTTCTCAACAGGTTCACTTGAGAGACTAGACATTGTTCGTTCGTTAATCGTAATCGAGGGATGAATCTTTCGGTAAAACTCTGAACGAAACTCTTCCATGGTAATATGAAAGTCCGCCCCGCCAAAACCAAAAGCGCTGACATTAGCACGTCTTGGATAATCACTGTGCTCCGGCCAACCTTTCTTCTCAGCCAAGATATAAAATGGTGAACCCTCCAACTTCAATTTGGGATTTATCTGTTGAATGCTGGCTGTAGGCGGCAGTATCTTATTGTACAATGCCAAAGATGCTTTAATAATACCGGGCGCACCTGCAGCGGCCTTTAAGTGACCAATATTAGATTTAACTGACCCAAGTCCACAGTAATTCTCCCTTTTTGCTCCCAACGCAGCAAAGGCTTTCTTAAGGGCATTGGTCTCTACTGAATCGCCAACAGTAGTGCCTGTGCCATGCGCCTCCATGAGCTCAATGGTATCCACTGAATAGTCTGCCATATGGCATGCTTGTTGGATTACGCGGGCTTGTCCGTCTTCATTCGGCGCAGCAATATATTTGCCCTTGCCGTCACTCCCTTGTCCATACCCGGATATAAGTGCAATAATATTGTCTTTGTCTCTTAACGCATCTTCTAGACGCTTTAAAACAACAACGCCGCCACCAGATCCAATAATGAATCCATTTGCTCTCGCATCAAAGGGAAATGACCCGTGCGGTGAGATAGCGTTGATCGCAGAAAAAGCTGCAAAGTACATGGGTTGAAGTCCTAAGTCTATCCCACCGGCGATTACCGCGTCATATTCGTTACGCAATAGTCCCTGAACTCCGGAGGCTATAGCTGCTAGTGACGATGCGCAGGCAGCATCGGTCATAAAAGACGCTCCCTGAAAACCGAAGACATTGGCAATTCTGCCAGCAACCAGGTTCTGTAGAATCCCCGGTGCGCTGTCCTCAGTAATAGGAAGCGATTCGTTCAATACTTGGGTAGATATATCTTGTAACAAACGCTCAAGTTCGGAACTGTCCAATTTCTCCAACAGCAAAGGGTTAGCCCGCAAATGTTCTTCAACAGTGGCATAGAAAACCCTTTCAACAGCCCGCTCATATTGAGCGCCTGGGTTTCCATTGCCAAGAATGACGGCAGTACTCTCAATTGGGAGCGCTTTTGCCTTTAATGATTGAAGCGCTTGGTCAACACAGTAAATCGCAGCATGTTGGTTTTGATCCATGTGTTCTGCGACAGCTGGAGGAATTTTGTACTTTTTCCCAATCGCCTTCACAGCTTCGTAATTGACCATTGAACCCATTATTGTATATGTTTTATCATGCTTATTAATCTGTCCGAAATACTCTGGACGATAATATATTGCAGAATTAATAAATGAATCAGGTAATTCTCGGATGGATACTTTGTTTGCTAAAATATTAGTCCAGAATTTTTGCATGTCATCCGCATCAGGAAAGATTCCTCCCATACCAACTATAGCAACACGTTCTTGCGGATAGTAATACTTACTCAAAGTTATCCCTCACATTCATAAGGAAGTTCCAGGTCAACATTGGTAAGAAAATATTCTGTGATATCATTAGCCAACTTAGGGACTCGTAGAATATTCAAATGACCGGCATTGTAAGGAATGACCCTCTCAAAGCTGAATCTTTTGATAAAATCTATATAAGTCGACTCTCCAATGATCTGATCATAGATGGAGTATCCAATGGCAACCCTTTGTGTTATTGAGTCATCGTCAATATTCTTTGCTGGATCCAACTCTTCAAGAATCTCTTCTGCACGCTTCAGATCGTATCCAGCTGTTTCAAGGTCTTTTTGCACAGAGACTAAAAGCGGGCTCTCCCAGATAAGTTGTGATAGGCGAGTAACCGGATTAATTAGAAATAAACCTTCCACCGCATTGTTTTCCAACAAAAAGTAACGCAACGATATGTTTCCACCCATACTAAATCCGGTAATTACCGTCGGAAGCGGCACGAAATGCTTGACCATGCTTACTGCTGTTTTAAGATCAAAGACCGCTTGCTTAGCCGCGTGCTGAGATCTGTATAGATCTGCACTCCAGTAAAACTCTCCACTAAAAAGACTGGATGTGGGTTTTCGCTCGTAATGGTACGGAAGTACAAAAAAGAAGGTGTTAAACCCCGCTTCGTTCAGTAGTTGAAATAAATAATTGTAGTTGATAATGTTATCATCAAACAACCCATGCACCATAAGTATATTCCCGCGTGCATTCGCCACTAGATGATAATGAACATAGATACTATCATTTTCCTGGTAAATACCAGCGCGAACCGGGGAGGGCGCCTTCATAACTTTATACGAAGCGCCCTCTTCGGTAAATTCTACGGTTGTATCGTCAAAAGTCAAGTCATTGAATGCAGCAAATACATTACATTCATCTGCGAAAGGACTATTTCGTGGCGAATGATGTACTCTTGAGAGTTTTTCATTAAGTAACTTCTCTAGAGCGAACTGGTCAACAAATTTGGAACTGGATTCGTTCATTTTTTAACTCCTTAAGCCGACATTGTGTCTTCCATCTTCTTTAATGCTTTCTTGTCGATCTTCCCAAGATTATTTCGCGGAAATTCATCAACAAATGTAATATTCTTCGGTACTTTAAAGCTAGCCAACTTATCTAAACAATACTTGATTAATTCCCGTTCCTTTATTTCAGCACCAGGTTTTAATAGAACGAATGCCTTAACGACCTCGCCATATAGGTTATCCTCTACTCCAACAGCAGCAGAGTCAATAACACCAGCAAAGGAATTTAAGACAGCCTCTACTTCAACGGGAGATATTTTTAATCCCGCTACATTGATAAACTCCGTTTTACGCCCGCAGATTACCATGGAACCATCTGTTTTTTTGTATCCAAAATCCCCGGTATAAACCCAGCCATCTTGTAGTCTATCTTCTGTCTCCTTCGGTTTATTAAGGTAACCTAACATTATACCCGGACCCTTAACACGGATTTCACCGATGATCCCTTCAGAGACCGTATTACGCTCTTCATCCACTACTTCAACTTGGAGAATGCTTTTTGTTGTTACCCCGATATTGCCCGCCGGTTCTGGCAGGAGATTGCGACGGGTGGTGATTAACGTACCTGTCTCAGTCATCCCGTAACCCTCATCAAGATAAATCCCTGTAACTTTAAGCCAGGTGTGCGCCGTCTCAAAATTCAAGGGAGCCGCAGCGCAAAAAGCCGCTTTCAGTTTTCGTAGTTCAGGATAGAGATCCTCATAACGAAGTAACTGTTGATAATGGGTAGGAACACCATATATATGTGTTATTTGTTCACTGGCAATGACTTGCGCCACTTTGATCGGATGAAACGACCTTAAGAATACTGTGGCCGCCTTATACGCGAGAGAAGGAATTAAAATCGAAATCGAACCAAACCCATGAGAAAATGGGACAAAACAAATGATTCGATCGGTTGGTTTATAAACATACATACCTTCGTTATTCTTGCGTAGAAAAACTTCAAAGCACTCCGCAGGCAACATTACCCCCTTTGGTAAGGATGTCGACCCTGAAGTATAAAGTAAAAGCGCCAGATCAGATCCGCCAAAGCGATATGACTCTTCTCTTGTACTTAATTCAATTTGCGGTTTGTTATATAAAACATCTTCGATCTCTGAAACATTCATAATTTCTGCCGAAATATCAAATAACGAACGCAGTTCATCTTCTTTCAAATATGTAATAACACATACTGACGACGAGTCGTTAATATAGTACTCCAATTCATGGGCTCTAAAAAGCGGGTCTACCAAACACGATACAGCACCAATATACTGACCTGCTAAATGAATAATAGCCGCTTCTGCGCTGTTGTATAAGTGACTTAAGATAACATCTCCCGGTTTGAACCCTTTTGATTGAAAGAGCTTTGCCAATTGAACCACTTTCTGCTGGAGTTCACGGTATGAAAATCGGCGGTTTTGGTCCACATCAACAATCGCCAAATTCTCTAATGCATCCTCAGTGGTATTAAACAACAGATCACAATAGTTCATATCGACCCTCCCAGATTTTTTTGCTTATCCACATAAACCAGTTAGTATTTAAAGATACAGCCCCCGCTACTGGCACCAGCGCCATGAGCCATCATCATAACGGTCATTCCCCGTTTGATCAGCCCTTTAGTAATCATCTCATCCAACATCAAAGGACTCATGGCTGCCACAGTGTTTCCATACTTCCAGAACACACTCAGACTCTTTTCTTTAGGAATTCCTAATGCGTCTAATTGTCCTTCCCATATCTGTGTATTCTGTTCAGATGTGACAAAACAGTCAATTTGATCAATGGTCAATCCTGTCTTTTGCAGCAACCGTTCGGCCACAATTTTGCAGATTTCAACCGCGCTTGTATAAATGATACGGCCGTCTGGTATTTGCATGGTATATGTAGTAGGACTAAAGTCAGTAAAATTTGAATCGAGTAATGTCGTTCCTTCTGGTATATAAGCCCTGTCATATAGATCATGATTGGTCAGTAGGTAGCTTGCTAAGAAATGTTGTTTATCTGTCTTCTCCAACAGCATGGCGACCACTGCATCGCCAAACATAAAGACCGTCTTGGGATCAGGCTGACCCCAAACTTGGGCACCTGTTGAGGTTATTCCGCCACCTAAGATCAGGACATAATCATCACCTGTAGCAATAAAACGTAACGCAATATCCATCGCATGCATAAATCCACTACATGCCGAGGTGATATCAAAGGCTGGAATTCCTTTTTTGACACCCATCTCCCGCAGCATTCCTAAAGACGAGGCAGGAACCTGGTAATCACCCATTAGTTTCGTATAGATGACACGATCAACGTCTTCAATATTAACACCGGCCCTATCCAAGCATTGCCCCGTCGCCTGTGCCATGAGATCGACAAGCGTTTGGTCCTCTTTAACCCATCTACGCTCCTTAATTCCCAGTGTAAATTGGACTGCCCGATCAGTAGCAAATAACTGGTACCGATCAATAATATCCTGATTGGTGACAACTCTATCAGGTATTCCGATCCCTGTTGCAGCTACCCGGGCAAAACGTTGAACGTTTAAACTCTGAATCGGGGGATAATTAATATCGCTATTTACCATCTATATCCATCCTAAACAGCTACTTTGTTATTTATTTGCTCAGTTAAAAACCGAACCAAATTCTCCATGACATATAGGTCCTCAGTTGGTTGAGGCATCGGGATCGCAAATGTCTCAGAGAATCGGAAACCCAATTCCACCATGGCGATGGAGTCAACCATTAAATGATCCACTAAATTAGTCTCTGGTGTGATCTCGTCTTCACCTACCCGAAGATAATCCACCAAGATCTGTTTCGTCTGTTCGTAAACCCCTTGGTAATCCATCATTACTGCCTCCTTCAAACTTTATAGATTATTCCCCCGCCACTAATACCCTCCCCATGGGAGACCAACAAGATATTCATCCCTTCATGAATTCGCCCGTTTTTCCACCCAAAATCCAGGAGAAGAGGTAACATGGCGGACATTGTGTTTCCATGTTCCTTAAGTAAGGATATACTCTTTTCTTCGCCAACACCCAACGCTTCAAGTGTTAGGTCCCTAATTGAAGCGTTATTTTCTGTTACTAAAACTAAGTCAATATCTTTTATGGATAACCCGCTTTCTTCTTGCAACCTCGTAAATACTTCTTTTGTTGCATTACGATAGAAATCTTCAGCATCCTTCCAATTATCCATTTTATATGTATCATAAAAATCGGAAGGATCCCGTTCAAAACTGGTCTCCCTAAGAAATTTAATACCTCTAGCAGTGGCTAGATGATAATATTCATGATTTGAATAAAAATAGCTGGCTAATACATGCTGTTCCTCTGATGGACCTAAAAGAATTGAAGCTGAAGCATCTCCAAACAAGAAGGCCACCCTTGGGTCTTTCTTGCTAATAAGACGGTTATTTACACCCCCGGATGCGATCAACACATACTCATCTCCAGTGGCAATATACCTCATCCCAAGATCCAGAGCAAATAGAAAAGAAGATACTCCTCCATCCAAATCAAAGGCATGATTTGCCATACGGCTACCCAGTTTACTCTGGAGTCGGCTTGCTGTCATTGGAAGAATGTTATCCCCCATATATTTATTAACTATCAATCTAGAAAGACTCTCCGGCCTCAATTCATAACTATCAAGACAATTCTTGGCAGCAAAGCATAGAAGATCGCTGTCGTCTTGTGTGTTATCGGCAATATGTCTTTTCTCAACGCCAGTTGCTTTGAAGATTACACTGCTTCTAAACGGCAACTCATTTTTACTAATAATTTCATCATTTATAACCGTTTTTTCCGGAATATACGATCCAGTCGCTAATATCTTAGAAAACCTTGATATTTCTTTCCTTTTCTTTTCCGGAAAACAATAAGCTCTATTCATCTTTATCAACCTTTACTTTTAGTTATGGACAAACCTATTTACATAACACCAGCGTAAGGCTTCGGAATTTTATTAAATTATATACACAAATATTATATTTCGGTGTCGAATTATAAAAGCTTTAACAGTTCTATAGGTGCTTTTCGTTTAATTGTTAACTACTTCCCTGCTAAATGTGGTTTAATAAGTTTAAGAAATTATGGGTTTTTACTGGATGGACTAGTAAAGGAACAACGCCCCGACTAAAATAATTCCACCCTTTAAAGCGCTAATTTCATACTATCTTTAGCTCTGGCCTTCAACTCCGTTTTAGTTGTTGACATTCTGGTTCTTTTGTCTACAATAATAATAGATGTAACTTACATATAGGGAGTGTATACTTTGCCCCGTCAAAAGTGTTGTCATGGGGATCATAAACAGCCTTGTAGTTGTGAGATGGGAAACCTTTATCGATTTGTCGAACCTATCGTACTTCTCTCACTAGCGCTCCTTGGAACAGCACATGGATATTCAATCGTTCAGGAAGCCGAGAAGTATGCTGTTACTCACGCCGGTATTGATGTGGCAGCCGTTTACCGGGCCCTCCGCCGATTTGAACAAATGGGGTATGCTCGCTCCGAATGGGTAACAGCTGAATCCGGACCAGCGCGTAGAGAATATACTCTGACCAATGAGGGCCGGGAGCATCTTCATCAATGGACCGTCTTGCTGGAAGGCATCAGGGGAACTCTCTCCCATATTATTACCGACTGTAATAATATTTTGCAAAAGAATCATTCTGTTGAGGGGAGTGATATTCTCCGGGGTTAGCATAAATTCTTTTACTAAGAAAGGATGAAACAACTAATGGACAACTCTCAAACGACACGCCTAGCAATTCCATCAGCCACACCAGGCGGCATAGATGCGGAACGTTCCAGTCACTTCGGCCGCTGCGATTGCTTTACTATTATTGATATCCGCGAAGGCAAACAAGAAGATGCTACCATCATACATAACCCTCCACATGTTGAAGGAGGTTGTTTAGGACCAGTTAACCTTTTAGCGAACGCCAATGTGAATGCGATTGCTGTTGGAGGCATCGGGATGCGACCTTTACTTGGCTTTCAATCTGCTGGAATCGCCGTTTTACTTGGGCAGGGAACAAAAGTCAGGGATACAGTATCTGCATACATCAAAGGAGAACTTAAACAAATATCTGAAGAAGACACCTGCAGTGGTCATTGATGATATCCCGGAGTAAAAGTACTTACTAATAAGGACCAAAGAAGGAGTGACAATATATTATGGATGAACAAAATTCTCATGGCATCGAAATGGCCGCTTTAAACCAATGGAGTTCAATCAAGCGCATCGTTGCGGTCATGAGCGGCAAGGGCGGCGTCGGTAAATCGTCAGTAACTGCACTGACCGCTGTTGAGCTTCAACGACGGGGTTTAAGCGTTGGTATTCTCGATGGGGATATTACAGGCCCTAGTATTCCTCGTCTATTCGGAGTTAGTAAAAGCGACGCAAAGCAAAGCGAGATCGGTTTTCTACCAGTGATCTCTGAAAATGGCATCCAAATTATGTCCATTAATCTACTGTTAGCTGAAGATACTGATCCCGTAGTTTGGCGCGGCCCGTTGATCGGTAATACGATAAAGCAATTCTTCTCCGATGTCATCTGGAACGGCCTTGATGTTCTCTTGATTGACTTGCCACCCGGGACCGGGGACGCCCCATTGTC
>OBJA01002585.1_pt1 | contig 10225 bp, 6 predicted proteins | sample 1519751 | NCBI WGS metagenome assembly OBJA01 (sample SAMEA3881238, study PRJEB22517) | soil metagenome | biome: lake sediment; feature: soda lake sediment; material: sediment, water from around vicinity | place: India | collected 2013-12-23 | depth 3 m
GAACCTAGGGTAGCGGGTTGTATATTTTCCTTGGGGACATCCTCAAAAGCTTTTCGTACTAATCGTTCCAATAATTTTCTCTGATTGGAATCACAAATGGATACAGTAAACAATAGACGATTGTAATCATGCTTGAGCTTGCCATGTATTTCATGTATGCGCTCTTGATAATTATCCCGCATGGTCTGGATCAATGATTTGAGAGTTTTTTCAGATATTTCTACCTGGTTACTCGGTCCCTTGGTAATAGTTTGTATTTGCTTACTTCTGTCATTGTTTCGTCCGATATGAAGGAGATTACGCTCTCCTCGTCGTCGCCTTGACGACATTTTCACATAAAGTAAAAGTTATGCTTTTATTATTAATCTAAATGTCTACTAATAAGGAAAAAATTGCCATTTGGCAACGAATACCATCCATCTATGTACTCATAGATGATGGCGGTAATGTAATAAACCTATTGGATGATGGTGAAGATAATGAGGATAACAAACAGGATAAATTTTTCTATACTATATCGCAATGGGATCCTGTTGTATTAGAACAGGTCAACAAACTTTCCCGCCAGCTGAATATGGGTATGGAGTTCAAAAGTCGCAAAAAATTGGATGTAGCATTTGATTCATGGCGAAAAAAATGGGATGAGCAATTGGCGGCTGACATGTATAATACCATACCACTTTCCCCTGACATGTTTGAAGACGATATAGATTTTGGGCAAATTTTGAATAATGTTTATCCATCCCTGGATGCATATACGCGAAAAGCCCTTTCCGGTGGATATGGTGGTGACAATATTTATTTCAGTGATCCTACAATCAATACATCTACTTACCAAATATACTTCCAAACAAATATGTCCGGGGAAGATCTTTTTAATGTTATACATGCAAATGAATTTATTCCCATGGTACATGCTTGGGTGGAAGATAGAAATATGTACAAGATTTATTTGAATGAAAATAATAAACCCGCTATCCGAAAGCGCTGGATTGTTGAACAAAACTTCCAGGAAGATTCTAACATTGTTACAATAGTATTATCTGAGGATAGAATCATTGAGATAGATTTGGAGCGCGGATATTTCACCATCGAATTGGAAGGAGATGTGTATGATTTTGTGGATCGATTGAGAGAATATGTACCCATTACCATAGGAGAAATTGAGAATATCGGTATTGGTGGTATTGTAGATTTGTACGGAGTATTTTTTGATAGATATACTCTTTCTGATTTCTTATCCTCTCCCAAAAATTCAAAATATGTCGTGGTCAATGATAGGAATATTAACACAAATCTACATTTGGTTATTTTTTCCCCGGGTGATTATTCATCTATATGTGATATCTATTTGGAGAATGGGGAAATAATCAATGGGAAAGATATCTACACGGATGCTGGGGTGATTATGCGAAGCGATTCCAAATATTTCGTTAGGTTTAATATCCGCAATGCCCGGAACGAGAATTTTTTCGACTATGCGAGGCATGTGGTTGGAACTTTGCTCACTATATACTCATCTGGCGATAGTAGAGAGAAGATTATAGATATCTACAAGCAATATATACCAAATCTGAATACAGAAATACAAACTGGAGCATATATTGGTGTTCCGCCTTACCATGTTCAGGAAAAGGTAAATTGGTCCTTGTTGAGAAATATAGCCCCCACCCTATTCGTCAGTGGTTATCCACGCTCGGGTTGCGTTAGGGAACGCCAACCCATGTTATCTGAGAAAGAATTGCCCGGTTCTATACCCTTTGAAATAAAAAATTCTGAAGGCATAGTTACTAAAACCCTATACTTTTACTGTAGGGGAAACTGTCCTCACAACCAGATACAGCTCAAGCAAAATTTGACCCTGAGCAATAGGGATTTATACCCATATATTCCATGCTGCTTCCAGGAACAAGCTTCCTCCAAGCGAGAAGGTTCATTCATCAACAATATTCTAACCACCCAATATCTTCTCCAACCACAAGCCATTGCCGAACTCATCGATCCATTAGCATTTGTTATCAAGGCTGTTTTTGATTGGGCCGAAGTCATGCGGCGAGGATTGCCCTTTTCAAACAACGCTCTTATCTATGCCATTTATTATGCTAGTCATCCGGATGAATTTTCGGCCATTGATGACTATGAGTACACAATTAGCGAAATTAGGCAAGAATTGGCCCAAACATCCAACCTGTCTCTGGGGAAGTCCGAACTATATGATTATTCAGATGAACAGATTTATGAGCTGTTAATTGGTGATGAATTTTTAGACCCCCATTTAGTTTATCGCTATCTGGAAGAATACTTCGATGTTAACATCATCATGCTGAATAGGGATCCAGAAAGAGGTTTTGTTGAACTTCCCAGACATAAAATCCAAGGTGCATATGATATCAATCCCAATAGAAATACTGTTGTATTATTCTACAACGACCCTGACGATGATCGCTTTGATTTGCTCATTGGGCAAAGTGCCTATTTCGAAGATCGGACAAGTTTAGAAAGCCAACGTAACTGGGCTTTGATAGATATGCTACAAGAGGTGGGTGGAAATTTAACCATGGAACAAGTTCGCCAAGGGGATGATATGTTTTTTGATTTGATATTGAGACAAGGGGATTCGTGGAAAGATTATGCCCACATGCAGTGGATAGATGGTGCGGGTAAAGTTCGCCTTGTGGCCGTGGAATTTAAGGGACAATTGCGCAAACTGATTATTCAACCAGAACGTCCATTTGATTGTCCCACCTTTGAATGGGAAGAGATTGATGCTTGGAGTCCTGAAGAAATTAAGGAAAGATTTCCGATCAATAGAATTTCCTGGATAACGTTGAACGATGAGGGGAATATGGTCGGGGTATGGTTGTATTGGAAAAGTTTTGACCGAGGTGTTTATGTACCCTTATCCGAACCATCCGGGAAGATTGATTCTGTTTGGAAGAACATTCCCGTCAACTATAACAATGCTGCAATCGACGTGATCGCTCAGGGCAATGTGACCGAAATGCGTCAGATGGAAAAAATATCCCGGGTCATATTGCAGATTGTTGCATATGCCTTTGCTATTTATGGGGAATATAATATTCAAGAATTCTTGGATGAATGGTTTCTTGTGGGCGATGATCCAGATTACCAGTACGATATATCCAATATGCTGGTAAAGTTGCCCACTACAGGTTCTCTTTCCCAACGTTTGGCTGCCATAGAAGAACATATCCCTACGCTCTTCCATGAGGGGAAGATATTTCTCTCCACAGAACGCATATTTATGGGCATATATAGTTTTCTTGAAATGTTGGTCAAAGATCATCCTGATGGATTACAAATACCGAAGAAGATAACAGGAATTTTGGTGGATAGCAAGGATTTTAGACGTTCTCATAATGAGATTATTTTCACCAATAAACGCAATCTTGTATCATGGTCCAGTGGCAAGATTACCGATACAATGATTATACGGGAAGAGATAAAATTTTTCGATATCCTAGAACATGATGCCTTTGTTTACAGGCAAGGGGATGATTTCTTCCTAATTCAAAATGTGCGGGATGGAGATATATATCGCGCCTATCAAATAGCATATTATTGGGACAAAGACAGAATAAATTTAGGATATGATGCCGAACAATTCGATGAACCAACATTTCCCATTGATTATAGTATATTGCAAATAAATAAAAAATATACTCTTTCAAAAGTGTATGAAACAGAAGGTCGGCTCTTGATCTTGCAATATACAGATTATATATACGCGGCCGTATTGCCGCTACTGAAATAATGAGCTGCTGTGAAGATTTAGATATTGAAGTTTGTTGTCGCCCGGTGGTGTGGTTGTCGAATGTGGAAAATTTTTCCTACATTAATCTTCCTGGAATTGAACCATGTAATGTACAGGAAGAATGCCAAAAACGCTTTCCTCCCGGTTCCAAGATTCGAGTTACCGTCACCAACAAACTCATCTTGGCAAATTTAGCCAACGGAATTGGAACATGTCGCTGTGAAAAGAAGAAGAAACATCACCACTGTGATTGTTAGATTATAATATAACATCCGTGCGGATGTTATATTGGTAGAAGTAAATTCTTTCTTTATGCCGCCATCAAAGCAACTCTGGCTGCTTGTTGGACATTGGGATCAGCAAGCAATTGTTGACTTGTGCTGGCCGCACCTCCGGCCAAAGTTGTTATTATTCCTATCATAGTCATAACCACAGCAAACATAAAAACAAATATGTATATGAAGTTGAATCCGACCACAGTAAATAATATAATAACAACAATAATCAGAATAATGCCTATTGATAGAATAAAAAGGCCTGTGGTTGTTAGAGCCCCCATGATTGAATTCTTTTACTTGGGGGAAGATATATGAATTAGATAGATATAAATCTTGAAACCAATATGACTCAAGGATCTTGCTGGTTCAAACCAGTGACATCTCCAATATAATTTAACTACGAATTCAGATCAAATATGCTCATACCTCCCTACGACATCACCAACATCTCATATACACGAATGGATCCATTATTAACAATTCTTCATATACCATCAGAAAATATTTGTTCTGTAAAGAACAAATAATATGCAAATATTACATCGTCTTAGTGGCTAATTCTAGGGCAAAATAAATCTATTTTTGATAACATCACAGCCATTATATTTAATTGGATCTTAGACAGGATTAGGGTAATGTTTAATCGTCATAAAAGCCTACGAAAAAAAAAGATTCAGAATTCACATGTCCCTTTAATATTTGTTCATTGAAACAAATAAGCTTTCGTAACTATATAAAACATTGTCCCATACAATTCCCAGGACAATATCACCTGAACAAATGTTGAATGGATAATGATTCAACCCTAACCAGATATGATTTCATCATATTGCTCATAACACTGTTCAGTACATTGCTTGTATTTATATTGGATTTGTTTTTTGTATACATACCCATGAATCGTACTGAGCGTAAGATAGAATTAGTCTCGGAAGATTTAGAAATAGCAGTAGAAACCATTTTAAAATTAGCCAGGGATTTGGAAAACAATAACACCGATTGAAAAAAAATAAAACATACAAAAATGTGTCCGTAAGAAAATAGATATCATGAATTCTAACAGCGACGAAGTTAGCAGCGATTTTGATACGAGTGTATCAAGCTCTCGACACAGCAAGGTCAAGGAGATTACTGATATGGAACGCAGTTTTTCTTCCAGTGGTCAAGAAAAACATTTCCCTCCACGTGTTGTCAAACATTTCCCATCCTCAGATAGTTGCGATTCTTCCTCTACCAAAACTAAGACTAAGGATTGTTCACACAGTTCTGATATTACATCAGATAGCTGCAAGAGCAAGAGTTCAAAAACATCGTCATGCCCCAAATCATCCAGCAGCCGTTCTTCATCTTGCAGTGATGATGGTGGTGATTGTGGCAAGAGGGGAAATTTTCTCTTCTGGATTATTATCGTTATTGTAATCATCATAGTAATTCTGGTGATTTATGCCGCCTTCCAGTATAATAACAACAAGGAAAAGAAAAATGGTTTGTTTAGCTTGTCCTATTAAAATTACCGCCAGAATATTCTCAATATAACATACTATCTATGTTATATTTGAACTTGTGGGCACCAATGGGTGATACGACCATCTGGTGTTTTTTCTTGTATAATATCAAATCCTCGGGGACATTTAGTCCTACCATAAATGAGGGGGTTAAATTCCCCTTTGCTTCCATCTAAATGAAAATAATCCCTCATGGAAAAACCGCCCATCTGATACGATCGTCCCATTATATTCTTTATCTCCTCATACAATGATAATATTTCTTTCAGAGAAAGAGTAGATACCTTGCGCTTGGGGGAAATTTGGCATTGATACAATATCTCAGCCTTCAAATAATTGCCCACACCGGCTAGTATATGCTGATCCAACAAAAAAGCGCATATATTTTTGCGCGGATGTTTATTAATCAGAGTGGTGAAATTTTCCAATGCCCAATCATCCGAGAATGGATCCAATCCGCCCCCGGGCTGTTGTGGAAGAATTTTAATCTTGCCAAACTTTCGCTGGTCACGAAATCCAACAACAACACCACATTCAGTTTCAATTCTTGCAATGGGTTCAAATTCGGGATCTTTAATCCATCCCCCGGTCATGGCCAATGAATTATACATGACAAAATCACCAATATGAAAATATATAGCTTTCCCATGGCATGTTACCTTATGAATAAGTTTTCCCGGAAACTTATTTTCCTCTTCCCTGGATAAAAGATTGCAACGAAAAGAAGAAATATTTCTTCCTTTCAAAAGCTCATTCAGACAACGGACGAGTACTTTAACTTCAGGTCCCTCGGGCATTATGAACGAAGAAGATAGAGTTTATATTCACGCCCTCAACAAAGCATTCCCCGACAAAGGTTCCAGTGTATTTGAATTATTAACAATAGTGAAGTCATTTAACAGATATATGTACATGAATCCGGCGATGGTTGCTGCAGCAGTTTATATTCTCGATCAAAAATTCTATGATCAAGAATCACCCCACGGCATATTCCAAGATACTGAATATATCAAGCTTCTCGACCGGCTCAAATTAGATCATACACCAATCGTCGATGCTACTATTCTACGATATCTTCGCCGTAAAGAACCAAGAAAATTTACCTAATCCAATTATGAACTACGATATCTCCCCTCCATAAATTTTATACAATAGATTTGTATAATCGACATTATCAATATATACACCACATATTGTCAGAATATGTTATTACATCCATCATCAAGATAATGTATGAGAATATGTCATTACATCCATCATCAAGATATTGTATGAGATATGTATTCGATCACATCGAGCCAGTTATGTGAAGATGAGATATGTATTCAATCACATCGAGCCGGTTATGTGAAGATGAGATATGTATTCGATCACATCGAGCCATTGTGTGATATTTTCTGTTGGTAGTTATGAATGAAGGGTAAAAATATAGCATCATAAGGATGTTATATGAAGATTTATGTCTCACGTTTTCTGTATTCCTGTTCAAATTGGTCTAAATCTTGTAACCATAAATCTATGGGTGTTAATTGTTCAATAGCATTTATTTTGTCCAATAATTCTTGGTACTTTTGCCGTAATTTTTCCACATGAACCATGGTAATATTTCGTATATTAACTTCTTTCAAGAGGGTGAAGGGCAACCCAAGAGCCTCCATATCAGAACGAAGTTCGTCATCCGGACGATTGGTGACAATGAGTTGGTTGTTAACAATTGCTTCAATTAATCTACGTTTCAAATCTTTTGTATTCAGCAATTGTTGGTATGTTAGTTTAATACTGTCTTTTCTCTTCTCGTAGTATGGATAGCGCCAATTAACCCAGGCTTCCAGGAGATCGTCTATGATAGAAAATTTCACCGGGCGACGATTTTCATCTAGCAAAATCATATTGGAAATACCAAAGCGTTTTAGCAGCCTGAGTTCCTTGATAGTTGTTTTAGTTTGCTTGATGAGATTGCTATCTTTCTTGACGTTAAAACTGAAGAGGACTTCATCATCTGTGGAGAAATTCTTGTGATAACTTATTTTATGGGAACTATGTAATTTGACCAGATGATTCTTGTATTCATCTATGGTCGTGCCAATGGGTATTTCTGTTATTTCGAATATATAATGTTGTCCTTTACTTTTGCAAGTATATTTGCCATAAGTACCCATAGTGCGTTTGACAACTTTGTTCCCATCTACTGTTACGTCTTGCATATTGATCATGTCCGGATCTTCTTCTTCTGTATCCTGGCAAATGGTCAGCTGTTCGGCCACATATTTGGCTTCATCAGGAGTCGATAATTCTGCCAGAGTACGTTCAGTTAATTCTATCTCTCCCTTGAAACCGCGATACCAGGGGGTGATAGTCGGCAAATCTTTGCCCGTTAATCTACAGCGAATCCATTCTACAATATCAAGTGGGTTGTGATTGGGTATAAATGTCGAATAACCTGTTCCGATACCTCGTCCACCATTGATTAGGCCGATGGGTATGATGGGCAACAAAACAATCGGTTCAAATGCCTGACCTTCATCCTCAACGAACTGATAAATGTCGTTATCTTCTGGACGAAAAACAAATCGTATCCACCAAGAAGGAAGAAGATAATTGTACCTGGAGGCCCCTACCTTATTGGTACCACTTTTGCGAGAACCAAACTGTCCCAATGCTTGGAAAAAGGGCATATTATTACTACCTACATAGGAAAAAACCATATAAATAATAGCCTCTTCAAGCGAAGATTCGCCATAATGGTAATTGGTAAATTCTGCCACTGTTTTGGTAAATCTATTTGTTTTGCGTTTGGAGTGAGTTTTGCCCACAGGCCACACATTCAACGCTGTCCATATGATCTTACGTTGGGAAATTTTCAATCCATCAAAACCCGGTATACTTCTCTCCAAATTGGCCAGAACATGCTCGATCAACTCACTATCGATGAAATGTGATATGGTCAATTCTTTTGATTTGCTATCAATGACCGGGGGATTAGCTCTACATAACCATTCCTTCCGAGCATTTGAATAATGCTTATCAAATGCCAGGCGTAATCTATCCTCCGTAAATTCATCCCGGCAAATTTTGATCAAAATCTGGCTAAAGTTATCGATATCTTCAATAATATTTTCATCGGTTGATGAAGCCAGCCCCTTGAAATAATTATGAGTCCAGCCATTTTTATCCCGTACTCGTCTGGCCCATGTTTGGTAGTCTTGCTGGGTGAGAAAACTATGGGATGTTTTCTTCTTGCCCCTTAATTTTTCTACCCTAACAATAGGCGTGCGCATGAAGAAGAAAACTCCCCGATCAATAAGCCCAGGATAAAGCTTATTGATCATCAGGGTGATGAGCCCAACAATATGCTTTCCATCCACATCTGAATCGGCCAGAACTATGAATTTACCATATCGTAATCGGGCATAGTTTGCATCTTGGGTATAGTCCACACCACTTTGCAAACCCATAACAGCATTAATATCTGACAATTCTCGATTATTACTCAAGCGTTCTACAGTACTCTTGAAAACATTTATAGGTTTCCCTTGTATAGCATAGATACCAAAGTAATCGTTGCCATTCATTCCACGTTTCTGCATATAGGAAATAAATTTATCGGCATAGAGAGCGGCCGATTTTCCCTCCACAATAAATAATGTGCACATATGGGATTTTTTTGTCCCGGCATAATTGGCGTCATGTTCCAATCTGCTGACATTAACATGGGCAGATTTTTTACCGTCTATTTTCTTGAGGAGTTTTTCAGTTCTCATGCTAATTTCGGCATATAAATTTTCCATGAAATTCCAACCAGATATAATCTTAATGACCTGGGAAATATTCCAATTTATTCTTGGAGCTGGAGAGACTAATTTGTGCTTTGTCTGGCTGTCGAACATGGGATTGGCCAAATCTGTACAACTAAGAATAAGAGATATATGGTTACGTAATGTATCTACATTCAAGCGCTGACGCTTTTCCACCTTTTCATTGAATTTAGGTAGAATATGATCAGCCAGAGCTTTGTAGATAGTATTGACGTGGACACCACCTTCACGGGTCAAAATGCCATTGACGAAAGATATATGAAATCCATTGAAAGGAGTGGAAATCAACATCAGATTAATCTTACCACTCTTGTAGACATAATTCTGACTATTATCTTCCACTAACAGTTGGCTAAAGTCTTCCAATTGTGTTTGTGGAAGAGATTGGCCGTTAAATGTAACCTGTATTCCTGTTGTGAAAGATGCCATGACACAATGAGCCTTGAAGAGCGAAATAATCTTGTCCGAATATTCCTGTTGTCGAAAGCGTTTCAAATCAGCTCGATAGGTAATGGTGGTGCTTGATTGTCTTTCTCCTTCATACTCTTCTACAATTGGATCAAAAGTTTTTTGCATACCATCCAACCAGGTTTGTTTATAGGTAAGATGGTTGTTATTATCTACAACCTCTACCATAAACTCGTGGGAGAATATATTGGTTAGTTTGGCCCCATAACCATTTTTTCCCGCCGTGATACGTTCTTTATCTTTATAACGGCTAGACGTTCGCAAGTTGCCAAAAACAAAATCAGGGATCCATTGTCCATCATCATTCTTAACCACTGGCAAAGGTATACCATCGTTGCGAACAGACACCCATTCCCGGTCCATGGTAACTTCAATCAAATTGCT
>OBJA01002587.1_pt1 | contig 10210 bp, 7 predicted proteins | sample 1519751 | NCBI WGS metagenome assembly OBJA01 (sample SAMEA3881238, study PRJEB22517) | soil metagenome | biome: lake sediment; feature: soda lake sediment; material: sediment, water from around vicinity | place: India | collected 2013-12-23 | depth 3 m
TTATTCACCTGAAAAGTATTGTCGCCATGATCGATGAAGGCCACTACCTGTTCGGCTGCTGCAACGCCGGCATTGATATTGGCTTCGGCGGTTTGTGCGCCAATTTTTTTCGGGGTGAAATAAAAGCGGCCTTTTAGTTCCTGTTCAAATGCGGTAGCACAATCCGGCGCAATGTCTGACAGGTACTTTACATCTTTTCTTTCTTTCATAAAACTGAAAAGATCATCTTCATTGACCACCTCTTTACGGGCAGTATTAACGATGACCGCATTTTCTTTCAGATGTTTCAATACCTCCATGCTTACCGACCTGATGTGTTCGCCGCGCGCAGGGACGTGGATGGAAACCACATCAGAAACAGCATATAATTCTTCCAGCGAGCGGGTCACTTCAATACCTTGCGAAGCGGCCTGCGCCTTGCTGAAACGGGTGTAAACCTTTACCTGCATCCCAAACGCACGTGCGATGCGATGCACATTACGGGCAACATAACCGTATCCGTGCAAGCCAAGCGTACGGCCGCGCAGTTCGCCCCCATCTTTTCCGCTATAAAATTCACGGATTCCGTAAATAGCCAACCCAATGGCCAGTTCGGCCACGGCATTTGAATTTTGACCGGGCGTGTTCATCACGCAAACACCTTTTTCTTTGGCGTAAACCGTGTCCACATTATCGTAGCCGGCGCCGGCACGAACAACTATTTTTAACTGGGGGGCTGCATCAATCAGTTCGCGGTCAACCTGATCGCTGCGGATAATCAAAGCTGAAGCGTCTGATGCAGCTTTTAGTAATTCACTTTTTTGGGAGTAACTTTCGAGCAGTTGTACCTCGTAGCCGGCTTTTTCGCAGATCGCGATCATTTGGGCAACCGCTACCCTGGCAAACGGTTTTTCGGTTGCAATTAAAATTTTTGTCATTTTATTCAAATTTAAAGATCAAAATAAAATGTCATTGCAAGCCAAATCGAAGCAACCTTCCCGTTGCTTTAGCCGTTCCTCATGCTTTAAATGACGTTAAAAGAAGAAGGCGGCGTCAAATACATCCGCCTTCTTTTTTCAGAAAACTATTTTGCATGTTTTGTTTCAAACTCCTGCATACAATCAATCAAAGCCTGAATGCTTTCGCGGGGCATGGCATTATAGATGGATGCGCGGAAACCGCCAACCGAGCGGTGTCCTTTTATTCCCGACATGCCTTTTGATGCGGCAAATGTTTGGAAATCGGCTTCTAATTCTTCATAGCCATCATTCATCACAAAACAAACATTCATCAGCGACCGGTCTTCAGCATCCCTCACCGTGCTTTTAAAAAGTTTGTTTCGGTCGATTTCGTCATAAAGAATAGCGGCTTTTTCCTCATTAATTTTTTGCATAGCCGCAATACCACCATTGGTTTTCAGCCATTTTAAAGTTTGTAAGGCAGCGTAAACCGGCACAACAGGAGGCGTATTAAACATAGAGCCTTCGGCGATGTGTGTCTGGTAGTTCAACATGGTTGGGATGGGGCGGTCCACTTTTCCCAAAATGTCGTTTTTAATGATGACGAAAGCTACGCCGGCAGGAGCCAGGTTTTTCTGGGCACCGCCATAAATGATTCCGTATTTGGACACATCAATCACGCGGGAAAAAATGTCAGACGACATATCAGCGACAACGGGAATGTTGAGATCGAAGTCGTGACGAATTTGCGTTCCGTAAATGGTATTATTTGAGGTAAAGTGGAAATAATCCGCATCTTCAGGAATCGTATAACCCTTCGGGATGTAATTGAAAACCGTATCTTTTGAAGAAGCCACTTCAACAACTTCGCCGAAAAATTTCGCTTCTTTGATTGCTTTCGATGCCCAAACGCCCGTGTTCAGGTAAGCAGCCTTTTTATTCATCAGGTTGTAGGGCACCATGCAAAATTGCAACGAAGCACCACCACCAAGGAACAGCACCGAATATCCTTCAGGAATATTCAGCAATTCACGAAACAAAGCCTGGGCTTCGTCCATCACGGCAACGAACTCTTTTCCACGATGGGACACCTCCATCACAGAAAGGCCGGTTCCGGCAAAATCTTTAATGGCTTCAGCAGTATTCTCAATGGTGTATTGAGGCAAAATGGATGGCCCCGCCGAAAAATTATGCTTCTTCATGTGTTATAAATTATAAGGGTTAGAAATATTTGGCCGTAAAATTATACATTCAATCAAATTAAACGAAAATTGCCCTGCCATTCTCTGAGAAAAATCATCCACTGTTCGGCGGGCACAAGTTATAAAACATTAGGCTATATTGATCGCCTCCAAAAGAAAATCGCAAAAAAGTTGGTGACATCAAAGTTCCAAATTCCAAATTCCAAATTCCAAATTCCAAAACCCAAAATTCCAAGATTTCCGACCAACAATTTACCATTTAATTATTTACGATTGACGAATAACTAATGGCCAATTATCCAATGACCATCCTCTTCGCTTTTAGCTCGCCGTTTTCGAAATACGGCACCAGGTTGGTGAAATCCAGTTGGTGGCAAAATTCAATACAATCGTCGAGGCCTTTCGATGCCAACCTGCTTTTTTGCGCCGTTTTCAACACGTAGCCATTCAGGTCATTTTTAGCGAGCGACCACAAATCAACCGATGCGGTAACGGCGTCGCAAATGCTTTCAAAACGGTCCGATCCAAGCAAACGTTCGGCCAAAGCACCTGCAAAAACGGTGTCTTCCAGGCTGAAGCGGTCTTTCCACGACGCACAGAAAATAAGCACCGGCGCTTCCTGGCTGATCAGGTAATTTGTCAAAGCTGAAAGGTTGAGGAACGAACCAATCAGTACTTCGCGTGAATGGCTGGCCATGTTGATGCAGCGGGTGCCGTTGGTGGTGGAATACACGATGTCTTTGCCGGCCACTTTTTCTTTTGAAAAGTTGAAGGGCGAATTGCCAAAGTCGGCAAAATCAAGTACGTTGCCATCCCGTTCGGAAGCTACTACAAAACCTTCCGCTTTTTTTTGCCGGGCTTCTTCAACAGTCGAAACCGGGATAATTTTATTCACCCCGTTGGCAAAAGCCGTACAAACTGATGAAGTGGCACGCAGGATATCCACCACCACCACGATGTTTTCGTTGTGGGCATGCAAAGGGTAAATAGCGGGAGTCAAACAAACTTCCAGACGGTGTTTTATGTGTCTCATTCTTTAAAACCGGATTCAGCCGCAAAGATAAAAAAAAGCGGAAGATGGGGGACCAACAAAAAGCCCACTGTTTCCAGCGGGCTTTTAAATTAGTAAAGTTGCAAGTCAACCCCCTTATTGGAGACTTACGAAAGGTACTTTAACGACCTTTGCTTTCAATAATTTGTTGCGCACCTTCACAAAAACCTCGGTTCCAAAGGCCGCATATTCTTTGGCAACGTACCCCATTCCGATGCCTTTTTCCAGCACCGGCGACTGTGTCCCCGAAGTCACCGTGCCGATCGTATTCCCGTCTTTATCCGTCAGTTCGTATCCATGGCGCGGGATTCCCCGGTCAATCATTTCAAAGCCACGCAGTTTGCGGCTGACACCTTCCGTTTTTTGTACCGACATTAATTCTTTGTCGATAAACTGGTTTTGATCATTAAATTTGGTAATCCATCCCAGCCCGGCTTCAATAGGCGATGTGGTGTCGTCAATATCATTGCCGTAAAGGCAGAAGCCCATTTCCAGCCTTAAGGTGTCGCGGGCGCCCAATCCAATGGGCTTGATGCCAAATTCTTCGCCTGCTTCAAAAATGGCTTTGTATATTTTTTCGGCATGTTCATTCCTGAAATACAATTCGAAACCGCCCGAGCCGGTGTATCCCGTTGCCGAAATGATTACATCTTCCACTCCTGCAAATTCATCGGTTACAAAAGAATAGTAGGGAATACTTTTCAAATTGGCTCTGGTTAGTTTTTGTAACACAGCGATTGCTTTTGGTCCCTGCACCGCCAACTGGCTGATTTGGTCCGAAGCGTTTTCCAATCCGGCGCCGACGTTATTTTGCGAAACGATCCAGTTCCAATCTTTTTCAATATTGGCCGCATTTACCACCAACAGGTATTTATCAGGCTCATAATAATAGACCAGCAAATCGTCAACAATGCCGCCCTGGCCGTTGGGAAAGCAGGTGTATTGCGCTTGCCCCATCCTGAGCCTGGTGATATCGTTTGTGGTGAGTTTTTGTACAAGGCTTGCTGCTTTTGGTCCTTTCACCCAAAACTCGCCCATGTGCGACACGTCGAACACTCCAACGCCGTTACGGACCGTCAGGTGCTCGTCCTTAATTCCGCTGAATTCGACAGGCATTTCGAAGCCGGCAAATTCAACCATTTTTCCGCCTGCATCTTTATGAAGTTGATTAAAGGCAGTCTTTTTCATATGAAGCATAATTTAAAGGGGTTAAAAATAGATTTTCAAAGTTCATAAATTCATGAAAAAAGTCATTACAAAAGTATAATATATGCGGAAGCAGGTGCGTTGGAATATTCAATCATTTTTAGTTAATATTGTAACCCTAAACTTATGTGTGGCATCATGGTTGAAAAAAAAACTATCAACTTAAACTATATCAGGGAAGTAACCGGCGACGACGATGAGGTTTTGAAAGAATTCATCATGCTGTTTTTTGATCAGTTACCTGAATTTAAGATCGGCCTCCACGAACACCTCAACAACAAAGATTATAAAAAACTTGGCGAACTGGCACACAAAGCCAAATCATCGGTGATGACCTTCGGCATGGATAACCTGGGTTGGCGGTTGAAAGATTTGCAGTTGAAAACCCAAAAACTGGAAGACGTTGATTCCTATCCAAAATATGTGGAAGAATTTGATGAAGTTATTTCCGATGCTGAAAAGGAACTACAGGAAATTCTGGAAAATATTCAATAAAAAAGGCGCTTAAAAAGCGCCTTTTCCGTACGATTACCCGGCTTTAAACCGAAGTTCATCATCTTCCATCACCACCCGGATCGTTTTATCAACACTGACTTCGCCAGCCAGTATTTTTTTCGACAATTCATTCAATACATATTTTTGAAGTAAACGGTTAACCGGGCGTGCGCCGTACTGCGGGTCGTATCCAACGGTTGCCAGCCAACTGACGGCTTCGTCCGAAATTTCGATCTTCAAATCCTGGTTGCCCAACCTTTTGACGATACGCCCAAACTGAATCTTCACGATATCCCGCACATCTTCGCGCGAAAGTGGTGTGAACATGATGGTTTCGTCAATCCGGTTCAGAAACTCCGGGCGGATGGTTTTTCGCAGCAGGTTGAAAATAGCCGCACGGGTGGCTTCGTAAATTTCGGCTTTGTTGCCTTCGTTCATTTTTTCGAATCCTTCCTGGATCAGTTGTGAACCGAGGTTGGATGTCATAATGATGATCGTGTTTTTAAAATTCACAGTGCGCCCTTTATTGTCGGTCAGACGGCCGTCATCCAGCACCTGCAGCAACACGTTGAACACGTCGGGATGCGCCTTTTCAATCTCGTCGAACAGCACCACCGAATAAGGTTTGCGCCTTACCGCCTCGCTCAGTTGCCCTCCTTCGTCATACCCGATGTAGCCTGGGGGCGAACCAATCAGCCGGGTAACCGAAAATTTCTCCTGGTATTCCGACATGTCGATGCGGGTGATCATGTTTTCATTGTCGAACAGGTATTCGGCCAAAGCTTTGGCCAATTCCGTTTTTCCAACGCCGGTTGTTCCAAGGAAGATGAACGACCCGATCGGCCGTTTTTCGTCCTGCAAGCCAGCCCTGCTCCGCCTGACGGCATCGGCCACGGCGTGGATCGCTTCTTTTTGACCAACCACCCGTTTGTGAAGCTCTTCTTCCAGATGAAGTAATTTTTCACGTTCACTTTGCATCATTCTCGACACCGGAATGCCGGTCCAGCGGGCCACTACTTCGGCAATATCCTCTGAGTCAACTTCTTCCTTGATGAGCGAATTGCCCTGCGCCTTTTTAAACTCTTCCTGCAGATGGATTATCTGTGCTTCGGCGTCTTTTATTTTTCCATACCGAAGTTCGGCCACTTTGCCATAATCGCCTGAACGTTCGGCCTGTTCGGCTTCAAACCTGAAGTTTTCGATGTCGGTTTTATTTTGCTGAATGCGATCAATCAACGATTTTTCTGTTTCCCACTGGGCCCGGTAACGCGACTGCTCTTCTTTCAAATTGGCTATTTCTTCGCTTAACAAAGCCAGTTTGCTTTCATCTTTTTCCCGTTTTATCGCCTCACGTTCAATCTCCAACTGTTTTATTTTGCGTTCAATTTCGTCCAGTTCTTCCGGAACCGAATCCATCTCCAGCCGGAGTTTCGCGGCAGCCTCATCCATCAGGTCGATGGCTTTGTCGGGCAAAAAGCGGTCGGTAATATATCGTTGCGAAAGTTCAACGGCCGAAATGATGGCGTTGTCTTTGATCCTGACCTTGTGGTGGTTTTCATACCTTTCTTTCAACCCGCGCAAAATTGAAATGGCGCTGAGCGTGTCGGGTTCGTTCACCATCACAACCTGAAAACGGCGTTCAAGTGCTTTGTCTTTTTCGAAATATTTTTGGTATTCATTTAAAGTGGTTGCACCGATCGCGCGCAGTTCGCCGCGCGCCAGCGCTGGTTTCAGGATGTTGGCGGCATCCATCGCGCCATCGCTTTTCCCGGCGCCCACCAAGGTATGTATTTCATCGATAAATAAAATTACTTCACCATCCGACTTGACTACTTCGTTGACCACCGCTTTCAGCCGTTCTTCAAATTCGCCTTTGTATTTGGCGCCGGCAATCAAAGCCCCCATGTCCAGCGAAAAAAGCTGTTTGGTTTTCAGGTTTTCGGGCACGTCGCCTCGCACAATCCGGTGCGCCAATCCTTCGGCGATCGCGGTTTTACCGGTACCAGGTTCGCCAATCAGCACTGGGTTGTTTTTTGTCCTTCTCGATAAAATTTGGAGAACCCGCCGGATTTCTTCGTCTCTTCCAATAACAGGATCAAGCTTTCCGCTGCGCGCTTTTTCATTCAGGTTAACCGCGAAACGGCTCAGCGAATTAAATTGATCTTCCGCTGTTTGGCTTTGTACTTTCGCTCCTTTACGCAGTTCGGTAACCGCAGCGTCCAGTTCTTTGCGGCTGACGCCATTGTCTTTCAACAACGACGAAACTGAGTCGCCCGTTTCAAGCAAAGCCATTAAAATATGCTCAACCGAAACAAATTCATCACCCATCTTTCGTGAAATGTCAACTGACTTTTGCAGTGCTTTATTGGTATTTCCAGATAAATATTGCTCGCCTCCTACTACTTTCGGATAAGACTCAACGATCTTATCCAACGCCTGTTGAAAAATTACGGTATTCACACCCATCTTTTTCAACAAAAAACCGGTAACATTTTCGGCAGCGTGCAACAGGCCTTTTAGAACATGTCCATTTTCAACAGCTTGCTGTTGATTTGCCTGTGCAACTTCAAACGCATGTTGTAATGCTTCCTGCGATTTAATTGTGAAATTGTTAAAATTCATGGTTTCCTCCTTTTCTAAAACGTTCAGCCAACGTCCAAAAAACTAACCAATTACTTTTCAGCAGGGAGATACGGACAAATTGTCTTTTGAGAAGCTGTGAAACAGGAAAAAATTTCCTGATATTATCGGCAGGTGGGCAGTTTTGGCAGCCATCAAACAAAAAAAGGATGGCTGATGCCATCCTTTTTCTAACTTAACCAAACCTATCTCTATGAAAAAAATTACTTGTCTTATTTACTTCCTGATTACAAAAGTACAGGGAATAACCGTTAAGAACTTCCAACCAACGTTAAGAAATGTTAAGAGTTGTCAGAATGAAAAAACCCCTTATTTAGAAAACGAATAGAAGCTCAAATAAAAAGGAATTTCATATCTTGCGGGCTGATAACCAAAAATTGACCGATCGTATAAAACATCCTGCCGATCAAAATTGACTGTTGAACAGGCTGTTTGATTGGTTTTTTATTTTCACTCGTTAAAGTTTGTTGTTCTTTTTAGGAAATATTTTAATGTTTATAATTTTAAACTAACCCAAAAGAAGCTTTATGGCAAAGTATGTTTATTCATTTGGTAATGGTAAAGCCGAAGGTAAAGCCGGCATGAAGAACCTCCTGGGAGGAAAAGGTGCTAACCTGGCAGAGATGAACCTGATAGGTGTTCCTGTCCCCCCCGGATTCACGATTACTACAGAAGTTTGCACCATTTATACCCAACAAGGCCAGGATGCCGCTGTAGCTGCCATTAAAAAAGAAGTTGAAGAAGCTGTATCCCTCATCGAAGGGTTGACCAATACAAAATTTGGCGACAAAGATAATCCCTGCCTGGTGTCAGTCAGATCGGGGGCCCGCGTGTCCATGCCGGGTATGATGGATACGGTATTGAATCTGGGATTGAATGACCTCGCAGTGCAGGGCATCGCAAAAAAATCGGGTAACGATCGTTTTGCATGGGATTCTTACCGGCGGTTTGTTCAAATGTTCGGCGATGTTGTTCTGGGAATGAAACCTGAAAGCAAAGAGGATATTGATCCTTTTGAGGCGATCATGGAAGAGTTGAAAGAAGAACGGGGAATTGAGCTTGACACGCAGTTTACGACCGAAGATTTGCAGCTGCTCGTCAAACGTTTTAAAGAAGCCGTTTTGAAAGTGACCGGCAAAAGTTTTCCCGACGATCCGTGGGAACAACTTTGGGGAGCAGTTTCGGCTGTTTTCGACAGTTGGATGAATGACCGGGCCGTTTATTACCGTAAACTGAACAATTTCCCCGCTGAATGGGGAACCGCCGTTAACGTTCAGGCGATGGTTTTCGGAAATATGGGGGAATCATCCGCAACCGGTGTTGCTTTTACCCGCGATGCTGCTACCGGCGAAGATATTTTCAATGGTGAATACCTGATCAACGCCCAAGGTGAAGATGTGGTGGCCGGAACACGTACCCCGCAGCAAATTACCCTTGAAGGAAGTAAACGCTGGGCCGTACTTGCCGGTGTTAGCGAAGAGGTGAGGAAAGCTGAATATCCGTCGCTTGAAGAAACAATGCCGCCGCTGTATGAGGAATTGATGATCGTTCAGCAAAAATTGGAAGACCATTATAAAGATATGCAAGACATTGAGTTCACCATTCAGGATGGAAAACTTTGGCTCTTGCAAACACGCAACGGGAAACGCACCGGAGCAGCCATGGTAAAAATTGCCGTTGACCTGCTTGAACAAGGCGTGATTGATGAAAAAACAGCCCTGCTGCGTATCGAACCGAACAAATTGGACGAACTGCTCCACCCGGTTTTTGATACTGACGCCATGAAAAAGGCTCATGTGCTTGCCAAAGGCTTGCCCGCTTCTCCGGGCGCAGCTACAGGCCAAATCGTGTTTTTTGCCGATGAAGCCGCAAAATATGAAAACTCGCTGCTGGTCCGCATCGAAACTTCGCCCGAAGATTTGGAAGGAATGAATATTGCCCGTGGTATTCTGACTGCTCGTGGCGGTATGACATCGCATGCGGCCGTGGTGGCCCGAGGCATGGGAAAATGCTGTGTGTCAGGAGCAGGCACTGTTAAAATCGATTACAAAGCCCGCACGATGACAGTCGCCGGAAAACAATTCCAGGAAGGCGACTGGATTTCGTTAAACGGTACAACAGGCGAAGTTTACGAAGGAAAAGTCAAAACAATGAATCCGGTGATGGGCGGCGATTTTGCCAAAGTCATGGATTTGGCTGATAAATATTCCCGAATGAAAGTTCGCACCAACGCCGACACACCAACCGATGCCGTTGTTGCCCGTGGTTTTGGCGCGCAGGGAATTGGTCTTTGCCGCACAGAACATATGTTTTTTGAGGGCGAACGAATTAAAGCTATGCGCGAGATGATCCTTTCTTCAACGGTCGTTGGGCGTGAAAAAGCGCTGGCTAAACTGCTTCCATATCAACGCGAAGATTTTGAGGGCATTTTTGAAGCCATGGAAGGTTTTGGAGTAACTGTTCGTTTACTCGACCCGCCATTGCACGAGTTTGTGCCCCATCAGCAAGCCACCCAAAAAGATTTGGCTGACGAAATGGGAATTTCATTGGAAGCAGTGAAAATGAAAATTGCCGAACTGGAAGAATTTAACCCGATGCTTGGGCACCGTGGTTGCCGTTTGGGCATTACTTATCCTGAAATCACAGCCATGCAGGCCCGCGCTATTATTGAAGCGGCG
>OBJA01002588.1_pt1 | contig 10208 bp, 11 predicted proteins | sample 1519751 | NCBI WGS metagenome assembly OBJA01 (sample SAMEA3881238, study PRJEB22517) | soil metagenome | biome: lake sediment; feature: soda lake sediment; material: sediment, water from around vicinity | place: India | collected 2013-12-23 | depth 3 m
AGGTTTTTACTGTTTATCTATAAAAAGTACTTGACTTTTAATAGTTAGTCACCTCAAACTAATAAAAAAACGCCCTTATCTAAGGACGAAATATATTCGCGGTACCACCTTAGTTCTAGTTTAACTAGCCCTCATTTGTTTTTGATTTGTCTCTTTAAGGTGTCACCATTTCATAGAAATGCCCTTACATCATTGACGATTAAATTACATGTCTATGATAACTTAATTTTCTCGTTTTGTCAATTACATTTCGATGATGATAGTTACAGGACCGTCATTGATAGCATAGACATCCATATGTGCTTGAAAAACGCCTTTTTCGACGTGTATGGACTCAGATAATAGTAGACAAAACTGATCGTATAAATCTTTAGCTTTTTCTGGACGAGCAGCTAAAACGAAAGATGGGCGATTGTTGCCTTTTGTATCACCATATAATGTAAACTGTGAAATAGCTAATATGTTACCATGAACTTGTGAAATATTAAGATTCATTTTCCCTTGTTCATCTTCAAAGATACGTAAGTTTTTGATTTTTGTTGCCATTTTCTTGACGTGTTCAAGTGTGTCGTCTTCTTGGATTCCCACGTAAATGAGAAAACCTTTTTTAATGGCTCCTACGATTTGCTTTTCAACAGTCACATGACTTTCAGAAACTCTTTGAACAACAACTCTCATTTAAACGCTCTTTCTACAGAATAAATGTCTGTAATTTTTTGTAAATTGACCATGAGTGTTTGCAAATTATGGAGGTTAGAAATGCTAACTTTTAGTTTAATAATCATTTCTAAATTTGCAGATGTCACAGCATTGACTTCTGCTATCGAAACTTGTTGTGCATTAACAGCCGTAACAACTTCAGTTAATAAAGTCGGTTTATTTGTTCCTACAATTTTAACCCATGTAGGATATTTTCGTGTGATGTGTTGTGTCCAAAATGCTTCTATGATGCGATTTTCTTCAAATTGAGATGCATTAGGACATACAGATGCGTGAATCACAATACCGCTTGTTTTGGAAACATATCCAAAAATATCATCACCTGGAATAGGTAGACAACAGTTCGCTAGTTTGAGTTGAGGACTAGTCAATCCTTCGATCACAACCCCAGTCTCACTGTGTGTCGTGAGTTGTTTTGAAGCTTTTTCCATTTGTCGCTGGAGTAGTAAGTCACGATCAACTTCTTGACCTGATAGTTTTTGAACAACTGTTTTCGGTGATAAAATACCTTTACCAATTTCTAAGTATAAATCTTCGACTTTCGTAATCATATTTTTTTCGAAATGTTTTTTTACAAATGCATCATCAACTGTATCATGGATTTTATGACCCACTAGTTCGCGATCTAAACTTTCTTTACCCATTTGAATCAACTGTTCACGATTTTGTTTATTAAGGATACTCTTGATTTTATGTCTTGCATGTGATGATTTGACAATCTTTAACCAATCTTCACTGGGCCCTTGTGAGTTTTTATTTATCTTAACGCTAACAATATCGCCTGTATTCAGCTCGTAGTCGAGTGTCACAATGCGATTATTAACGAGTGCTCCAACCATTTTGTTACCAATATCGGTATGGATGCGATAAGCAAAATCAATTGGAGTTGATCCTTTAGGAAGCTCGATGACTTCACCTTTTGGCGTGAAAACATAAACATTCGCATCCAAAATGTCTCCTTTGATGGTTCCAACAAATTCTTCTGCTCCACCTTCGGTCTCATCTGTATCTTCACTCATCTTAAGAAGTTCACCATACCATTTAAGTTTTTGAGCAATTTCAAACTGTTCTCTTTCTTTTGAATAGGTCTTATTTTCTTTATATGCCCAGTGAGCAGCAACTCCATATTCTGCAATTTGATCCATTTCTGATGTTCGAATTTGCACTTCAAAAAGCGTACCATCATCAGCAAGTACTGTCGTATGTAAGGATTGATACATATTGGGTTTTGGAACAGCAATATAATCTTTAAATCTTCTTGGAATCGGTGTGAAATTCGCATGTATGACACCGAGCGCTTGATAACATGATTCAATGCGGTCTACAATAATCCGTACAGCAAGCAAATCATAGATGTCTTCAAATGCACGACTATCACGTACCATTTTTTTATAGATACTAAAAATATTCTTAATGCGTCCTTTAATTTCAAAATTATGTAAATCACTTTGCGTAAAAAGGGTTTTTATTTGACTAATCACATAATCAATAGACTTTTCACGTTCCATTCGCTTGGCTTGAATCATATTAGAAACCCGATAATACATCGGTGGATCTGTATATCTTAGTGATCGATCTTCAAGTTCTGCTTTCACTCTAAAGATACCTAAGCGATGTGCAAGTGGTGCATAAATTTCAAGTGTCTCGGTAGCAATTTTATATTGTTTTTCGGGTGCCATCGCATCAAGTGTTCTGACGTTATGAAGACGATCTGCAATTTTAATGATAACAACACGAATATCTTTAGCCATCGCTAACAACATTTTTTGATGATTATCTGCTTGGCTAGCTTTAGTGCTAAATGATAATTTTCCAATCTTTGTTACTCCATCAACAAGTTGTGCAATTTCAACGCCAAAATTCTTCTCAACTTCTTTTAGGGTTAATGATGTATCTTCAACAGTATCATGTAGAAGTGCAGCGATAAGCGTTGCAGGTCCCCCATGAAGCTCACATAAAATTTTTGCAACAGCAACTGGATGAGTAATATAAGGATCTCCACTTTTACGCATTTGTCCTTCATGTTTTTCTTTAGCCAAAAAATAAGCCTTTTCAATCAGCTTGATGTCGGATTCTCTTTTAATGTATGTGCCAAAGGCTTCAGCTAAAGATTCAAACAAAGGATCTTTCATGTTAATCTCCCTAATAAGTTACTAAAGTTAATATATCATAGTGTGTTAACAAATCTCTACCTTTAAGATCAGCTAATTCAATCAAAAAAGCTATACCTACAACGATACCTCCCAATTGTTCAATTAAATCGATGGTTGCTTGAACAGTTCCACCAGTTGCTAAAAGATCATCAACGATTAAAACACGATCACCTTTTTTTACAGCATCAGCGTGTAGGCAAAGTTCATTTGAACCGTATTCTAAATCATACTTGACAGTAATAGACTCTCGAGGTAGCTTATTTGGTTTTCTGACAGGTGCAAACCCAATACCAAGATGAGCTGCAACAGGGCAACCAAAAATAAAGCCACGTGCTTCTGGTCCAACAATAACCGTTGCTTTTTTTTCTTTTGCAAACTCAATAAATTGCGTTGCTGCATATTTAAATGCTTCACCATCAAGCATCAGTGGTGTGATATCTCTAAATAAAATACCTTTTACCGGAAAATCAGGTACATCTGCGATTAATTTTTTTAAGTCCACAATGAGACCTCCTTCATTTTCTATAGATATAAAAAAAGACTTGCTTTTACCGTCTTATTTTACTCTATTTTCATACTTTTTACAAGTATGCTATAATGGTTTCGGGTGAGTAAATGAAACCGTTAGCTTATCGTTTAAGACCACAATCATTTGAAGATGTCTTTGGTCAAGATCATTTAGTTGGAAAACAAGGTGTTTTGACTGCGATGCTAGAGAAGAAAAAACTTCTTTCTTTCATATTGTACGGACCTCCAGGAACCGGCAAAACAACCATTGCAGAACTCTTTGCTAAGTCTTGTGGGCTTGATGCTTATACCTTTAATGCTTCTACAGATTCAAAGGCAAAGTTAAAAAGCATACTTGATACAACTACGTATCACGATATCTTAATTGTTATTGATGAAATCCACCGTATGAAAGCAGATATTCAAGATTATTTATTACCTTTTATGGAAAATGGAAAAGCAACCGTTATTGGTTTGACAACACTAAATCCTTTTCAATCGATTAATCTTGCTATTCGTTCAAGATGTCATTTGTATGCAGTCAATCGTTTAGAAGATGAAGCGATTGAAAAAGCATTAAGAAATGGACTTCATGCACTTGATATCGATATCAAAATTGATAATGCTGCGATGAAAGCAATGATTCGTTATGCAAATCACGAAATCAGAACCGCTCTCAATCTTTTAGAAAGTGCAACACTCGTTTTAAACGATGGTGATTTATTAACTGCACCGATGGTTTACCGAGTTGCTGGAAAAATTAATCTTGACTTAGACGATCATGAAGATCACTTTTATCAGCTTTTATCCGCTTTACAAAAATCCATAAGAGGTTCTGATGTTGATGCATCTGTTCATTATTTAGCTCGACTCATTACACTCGGCGATTTGCAAGCTATTATTCGAAGATTATTAGTCATTGCTTATGAAGATATTGGACTTGCCAATCCCATGATGGGTGTTAAAGTATTAAGTGCATGTGAAAGTGCCATCAAAGTTGGTTTTCCAGAGGCACGCATTATGCTAGGAACTATCGTCATTGATATGGCTTTATCTCCTAAATCAAATACTGCTATTTGTGCAATTGATGAGGCCATCGAAGATTTTAATCAAAATGAGACCGGTGTTGTTCCTGATCATGTGAACAATCAGAAGATAAAGGTGAATCCTGATCTTTATCGTTACCCGCATCTTGATAAAGATAGTATAAATGATCAAAGCTATTTACCTGATTTAATTAAAGATAAAGTCTATTATCGACCAAAAGATGAATCAGCTTATGAAAAAGCTTTAGCTGAACGCTTAAAATACATTGATAAAGTTAAGCATAAAAAAAGATAGGTTGAGGAGTTTCCTCAACCTTTTATGTAGCTTCTGTAGAGATAATGACAGGAATTGTAATTGGACTTCTTCTCGTTTCTTGATAAATGAAGCGGTTCACTTCATTTCTTACATCACGTTTATACTCGTTCCAATTGATATACTTACCATCTAAATGGCGTTTGCTGACTTCTTTAAACAAATCAGATACACGATTAAGTAGTTCTTCAGACTCTTGCACATAAACAAATCCTTTAGTCACAATTTTAACATCGCCTAAGATTTGTTTTGTTTTGGGACTGACGTGTGCAACAAGCAGTAACGCACCATCTTCAGCAAGAAGTTCACGGTCTTTCATCACAAAATCATTGACATCACCAACCGCTGTACCATCAATAAGAATTTCTCCAACACTAATTTCTTTTCGTGAAACAAAAACATCTTTCTCATCGAGTGTCAGTACATCACCGTTATCTAGTAAGAAAACATCTTCTTCTTTATATCCAATTTCAATAGCCAGTTTACGCAAACCAAATTGATGACGATATTCACCAATGGTTGGAATGATGTATTTGGGTTTTAAAAGATTCATCATCATTTTAAGTTCATCTGATGTGGCATGAGCAGATGATAACAAACGTTTATCAATTGCTTTAATGTCTGCATCACTTCTATATAAAATATCAAGTGTACGTGCAGCCATTTTTTCTGTACCTGGCACTGGAGGTGTCATTAATATAACGGTGTCGTTTTCATCAACATGAATAAGTCGATCAGCTTTTTTGCACATCCGTTGCAACATAAAGAAAGGTTCATGACGATTTCCCGTGACAAGAGCAACAATGTCATTTCCGTCGTTTTTATTTTTTTCATCAATATATCTTAAATTGATTAATGCCTCTTCAGGAATATTTAAGTAACCATTTTGGATAGCAATATCAACAATGCGTTGTGCTCTTCGACCAATGATGGCAATCTTCTTTTTATGGGCAAGTGAGATATCAACAATACGTTGAATTTTACTTAAGTCTGAAGAAAACAATGTCACAATAATTCGTCCATCTGCATTGGCATAAATACTATTTAAGCGATGATTAAGTTGATTATTAACACCACCATTTAATTCGAGTGTTGACCCTAACGATTCTGTCAATAAGGCAATAACATGTTTTTCAGCTAGCTCATTAATCTTTCTAAAATCAGTTTGATAAAACTTATGACTGTTTTGATCGAATGTAAAATCACTCGTATAGACAATAATACCACGAACTGTGTGAATGGCTATACCAATGGATTCAGGAATGGAATGTGTCGTATTAAAAAATGTAACTCTAACATTTCCAAACTTAATAATGCTATTTTGAGAAATCGTGTTCAATGAGAGTTCATCTAAATTATAACCTTCATCTTTTAACATATCTGTAATGATTTGCATCGTAAAGTTGGTTGCATAAATGGGAACGTTCAAATCTCTTAGTAAATGAGGAAGTGCGCCAATATGATCTTCATGTGCATGTGACAAAAAAATCCCACGAATGCGATCTTTAGCCCGTGTAAGTGTTTTAAAATCAGGAATGATTTCATCCACACCATATAACTCTGCACTCGGGTACTTGATACCTGCATCAAGAATAAATAATTGTCGTTCAACTTCGATGACGTACATGTTTTTCCCGTTTTCACCGAGTCCACCTAAAGCAAAAAAACGAATCTGACTCAAATTAACACTTCCTTTTAGTAGCGGATTATACTAATATGATTATATCATATTTTAACCATTACTCAATGATTTTGTTTTAGATATGTGTTATGATGAATATAGGTGAGACCATGATTAATTATCCTATTAAAAGAAAACAATTGGAAAAAACAACAAACTATGCCAATTTAGGTATGACCCTTGAGTCAGACATTGAAGCATCCAATGCTTACTATTTAAACCATGGAATAGCAGTTATCCATAAAAAACCAACACCGATTCAAGTTGTTAACGTTGCTTATCCTGCTCGTAATAAAGCAAAAATTACTGAAGCCTATTATAAAACCCCTTCAACCACAGATTTTAATGGGGTCTATCGGGGTTTATATATTGATTTTGATGCAAAAGAGACAAACTCAAAAACAGCAATGCCATTAAAAAATGTGCATCCTCATCAAATCGAGCACTTAACACATGTGACCAAACAAGGCGGTATTGCATTCTTGATTGTACACTTTAAAAAACACAATGAGTATTATATACTTCCATTTTCTGTTTTGAAGATGTATTGGGATCTTCAAAAAGATGAAGAAATAGGTCGAAAATCAATTCCTTATCAAGCATTTAAAGATCAAGCAATACCTATTAAGTTTGGTTATCAACCACGATTGAATTATTTAGCTTCAGTAGATGAACTACTACTAACATCAAGTAAATAATATTCTTCAGCTAAAACAATAATCTTTTTGCGTATTAATACCGAAACAATCGTTGTAAGTACAGCAGATGTTAACATGTAAGGTGCATTATAAACGATAAACGAGTAAAACCATGGGTTCATACCTTCAGGAGCAAACTCACCAAAAATCAATGCACCGCTTAGACCATGTGATAAGTATCTTAAAAAGGCAACAAACAAGACAACAAGAATAAATTGTTTAGGATGATGAAGTTTTTCTTTAAATAAACCTGTTAATCCTAAAACACCAAATGCGATTAAATAATCGAGAAAAAGCGATGCCCAATGATATAAAACACCATCAAGCATGAGAGAGACCAATCCATAAAGGATTCCCCCTAAAATACCATATTTAACACCGAGAATAAAACCGATAAAGATAATGGGTATCATCGGAAATCCAAAAACCGATCCACCTTGTGGCATTTCCAAGTTTAGACCTGGCACATATTTGGTTACTAAACCAAAAACAAACGCAATAGCAACAAACACAGATGTAAATGTAATCTTTCGAAGCTCATTCTTTTTCATAAATCCTCCTATAAAAATAAAAAATTTCTATGGAGTACCAAAGAAATTGAAGTAAATGATAATGTTATCATCTATCCCTCCGCTGGTATCATCCAGATCAGGTTCGCGGGTCGACTTTCGTCCTCTCAGCTTTTAGCTCCCCGTAGTGATCATTTATATGATATCACAATCGATTTAGCAAAGCAATCTATATCACTTAAAGGATGGTTTATTATGACAGAACTAGAAATTGCAATACTGATTATGGTTGGACTGTTTATATTCATTTTATCTTTAAATTTTAAATTGATTGGCCACAATCAAGCAGTCGTCATTGAAAGGCTAGGGCGTTTTTTGAAACTCATTGATAAACCTGGCGTTTATTTTACTATTCCGCTTATCGATCGTGTTTATCAATCCGTTAAGCTAGATGAAATGTTGAAAAGTATTGAACACAAAGATGAGGATCAAACGATACATATCACCTATCTCGCAAAGATTGTAGATGTCAAGTTATTTGTATATGGTGAGTTTGATACTTACTTAACCATTGAAAAATGGATGATTGAGAATTATCATCAATACACGAATCCATATGACGCATTCGTAAGTGATGCGACAGAGTTTGCGATAGAACGTGGTGTAGAGATTCGCGACATCAAAATTCATAACTAAATATAATTTTAAATAATATTTGTTGCAAAAAAGATAATTTGTAGTATAATAAGTGTATAAAGGAGTGATTAAAATGGAGATTAATTGGTTCAATGAAAAGCCAAAAGATTGCATAGTAACATTGTCATCTGGTACACTTACACTAAACAAACCTGCAACAAACTACTTTGAAAATGCATTTAACGTCATGTTAGGTACTGATCGTAAAAATTTACTTATTATCATTAAACCGCTAACCAAAGCAGATTCAATGAGGCACGACATACCTGATAATAAAAAGTATAAAATTACCGTAAGATCGTCATACAGCCGTATTACGAACAAGGCATTTTTAGAAGAGGTTAAAGAAATGACTGGTTTTCCTTTTGATGAGGATACCCACAAATTCAAAGCAACATGGAATTCTAAAGAACAAATCTTGGTTATTGATTTAAAGGAGGAAGTCTAATATGGATTATCTATTATGGATATGGTTAGGCATTATCGTTATCACATTTCTACTCGAGTTTATGACGTCTGATATGGTTGCCATATGGTTTACTTTTGCAGCTTTGCCTAGCTTTATTTTAGCTTTGTTTAAAGTGAATGAAATTGTCCAAGTCGCAACATTTGTTGTGATTGCATTTGTTCTTCTATTCATTACACGACCTCTAGCCATTAAATATTTTAAAACTAACGAAATTAAATCCAATGTCGACGCTGTTGTTGGACAAACCGGTGTTGTTTTAAAAGAGATTACCCCAGATACTGTAGGACGTGTAAAACTTCGTACAAGTGAGTGGTCTGCCGTTTCAAAACATACGATAGAAGTCGGTGCACATGTTCGTGTTCTTGATGTTGAAGGTGTAAAATTAATCGTTGAAAAAATATAAAATATAAAGGAGAAATAAAATGGACCCAATTTATGTTGTATTAATTATTGTTATTGCGTTAGTATTAATTATTTTTGCATTAAGTTTTAGACTTGTTACGCAAGCAAGAAAAGTTGTTATTGAACGTTTTGGAGGATATAATCGTACATTAGGTACAGGGATTCACTTCATTATTCCGCTATTCGAAAGAATTTCAAATAACGTCTCTTTAAAAGAACAAGTTAAAGATTTTGATCCTCAACCCGTTATCACACGAGATAATGTTACGATGCAAATCGATACCGTTGTTTTCTTCCAAATCACCGATCCATTTGCTTATACATATGGAACTGAACATCCAATGAGTGCAATTGAAAACATTTCTGCAACAACATTACGTAACATCATAGGTGATCTCGATTTAGACCAAACATTGACATCAAGAGACTTAATTAACACAAAGATGAGAGAAATTCTTGATGAAGCGACTGATCCATGGGGAATCAAAGTTAACCGTGTTGAAGTAAAAAACATTTTGCCACCTAAAGACATTCGTGAATCCATGGAAAAACAAATGCGTGCAGAACGTGAAAAGCGTCAAAACATTTTGATTGCTGAAGGTGAAAAACGTGGTGAGATCTTAAGAGCTGAAGGTGATGCAGAGGCTGTCATTTTAAGAGCTGAAGCAAATAAAAAACAACGCATTTTACAAGCTGAAGGTGAAGCAGCTGCAATCTTTAAGATTAAAGAAGCTGAAGCATTAGGTATAAAGCTCATTAAAGATGCAAAAGCTGATCAAGCTGTATTAACACTTAAGTCACTAGAAGCATTAGCACTTGTTGCAAATGGTCAAGCAACTAAGATTGTTGTCCCAACTAACATTACTGATATCGCAGCGACAGTTATGGCTGCTGCAGAAATTGCGAAAGAACCAAAAGCGAAGTAAATAGCAAGCAATTTAATCTTAAATAGAAATAATGGCCCTTTAAATAATTAGGTGGTAATTGATATAACCTGCTTTCAAAAATCAGGTG
>OBJA01002589.1_pt1 | contig 10205 bp, 4 predicted proteins | sample 1519751 | NCBI WGS metagenome assembly OBJA01 (sample SAMEA3881238, study PRJEB22517) | soil metagenome | biome: lake sediment; feature: soda lake sediment; material: sediment, water from around vicinity | place: India | collected 2013-12-23 | depth 3 m
CCTCCGAAAAAGTCGACGCCCAGTCCACGCAGGGACCGAGGCGGATTTCCGTTTCCGTGACGCCCGTCCAACAGCGCGACTTTGAGGAACGCGTTTTGGTGCAGGGCACCCTGCTCGCGAAGAACTACGCCATGGTCGCCCCCCGGGTCGACGGCGTGGTTACGGACATGTTTGTCGAGGAAGGGGACCGGGTGGAAGCGAACAAGACCCGGCTCTTTCAGAGTGACAAGGTCGTTTTGCAACAGGCCCATGAGGTCGCCCTGCAGGACAAGGCGGTTGCGGAATGGGCGCGCATAGACGCGGAAGCGCAGGTCGTTGCCGCCCAAGCCCACCATGACAAGGCGAAGCTCGACTACGAGCGCTTTGCCCGCCTGATTGAGCAGCAGGCGATAACCGTCGATGCCATGGAACAGATGGAGGCGGGCTACGCCGTGGCCAAGGCGCAATTGGAACGGGCCCGCACGGCCGTGCGCCTGCGCGAAGAGCAGGAAAAACAGGCTGCGGCGGCGCTGGCCATTGCGGCAAAACGCCTGGATGACTCGCTCATCGTCAGCCCGATAGACGGCTGGGTCAGCTACCGCGGCAAAAAGCCGGGCGAATTCGCCGGCGCGGGTACGCCCATTGTGCGCGTGGCGGACACCAGCGTCCTCGAGGTGTCCGCTTTCCTGCCGGGCGAAAACTATCCCCGCATCCGGACGGGCGAGACGCTGGTCCGCGTCACGGTCGGCGGCGTTGATCTGGGCCGCCTGCCCGTCACGTATAAGAGTCCCGAAATCCAGGACCAGTTGCGTACCTTCGAAATCAAGTGCCTGGTCGAATCCCCGCCGGACGGGGTGGCCCCCGGCGCCATCGCTCAGATTGAAGCGGTGCTGGAAGCGCGGACGAGCCTGGCGGTTCCCCACGACATCATCCAGACTCGAGATGGCCGGACCGTGGTGTTTGTCGTGGAACAGGAGCGGGCGAAAGGGATTGAGGTGCGGGCCGGCCTGACAACGGCCGGATGGACGGAATTGCTTTCCGACACGCTGCCTGAAGGGATCGCGGTCATTACCCTCGGCTATAACCTGGTCAACGAAGGCTCTCCTGTGGACATTCATGAGGAGGGCGCCGAATGATCCTCGCCAATGTCGCGGTCAGACGCCCCGTAGCCATGAGCTGCCTCATCATCGGCATGGCGCTGCTGGGGTTGAACTCCTACCGCAAGATGGGCCTTGAGATTCTGCCGAAGGTGGACGTGCCCTTCATCACCATCGTGACGGTGTATCCCGGCGCCAGCCCCGAGGAAATTGAAACCGATATCGCCAGGCGCATCGAGGACGAGGTTGTCTCCATATCGGGCCTGAAGGAAGTCAGCTCCATTTCCATCGAAAATGTCTGCCAGGTGCTGCTGGAGTTCCAGCTGGAGGTGGACGTGGATATCGCCGCCATGGACGTGCGCGAAAAACTTGACCTGATCCGCGCGGATTTCCCGGACGGCGTGGAAGACCCGAAGGTCGTGAAGTTTGACGTGAACGCCAAGCCGGTCATCAGCCTAGCCTTGACCGGCGACGCGCCGATTGACGAACTGTACGATTATGCTGACAACGTGCTCCGCGATAAGATCACGGTAATTCCCGGCGTTGCCAATGTTGAAATCGTTGGCGGCGCGGAACGGCAGGTGCATATCCTCGCCGACCGGTCCAAACTTGCCGCGCGGGGGCTCACCACGCTCAACCTGATCCAGGCCATACGGGAAGGGGTGCGCACCATTCCCTCGGGGCGCATCCGCGCGCACGGGACGGAATATTCCGTCAAGTTCGATGCCGATTTCACGGACATCGCCCTGATAGGCGACCTCGAGGTGGCCGGCGGCAACGGGCAGCGCACCTACATCAAGGATGTTGCGGAAGTGCGCATGGACATGGAGGAATTGCGCCAGGTCGCCCACCTGGACGGGCGGTCCGCCATTGCCATCAAGGTCGTGAAACGGGCCGAGGCCAACGCCGTCCGGATGATCGACGCCGTGCGTGAGGCCATGGACCAGTTGCGCGAGGAACTGCCCGGCGGGATGGAACTGGTGTGGGTTACCGATGACGGCGTTTTTACCAAGGCCATGGTGGACAGCGCCTGGGTCAATGTCGGACAGGGCATTCTGCTCACCGCCATCGTGCTTTTCCTCTTTCTCTACAACATCCGTTCGACATTGGTCATCGCCATCACCATGCCCCTGACCATCCTCATCGGCCTGTTCTTCATGCAGATGGTGGGGTTCACACTGAACGTCTCCACCCTGCTCTCCATCGGCATGTCGGTCGGGATCCTGGTGACCAATTCCATTGTGGTGCTCGAATCCATTGTCAAGCGTCTCGATGAAGGCCAATCGCCCCGCCGGGCCGCCCGGGTCGGCGCGCGGGAGGCCTTTGTCGCCGTTCTCGCCAGCGCGGGCACCAATGTGGTCGTGCTGTTCCCCATCGCGATCATGCCGGGCATGATCGGCTTGTTCATGAAGCCCTTCGCGCTGACCATGGTCATCGTTACCGTGGTGTCGTTGTTCGTGTCGTTCACGGTTACGCCGATGCTCTGCTCGCTGATCCTGAAACCCAAGAAGCAGGATGACCGTTCCCTTCTGGCCCATATGGAGCGCTTTTGGAACCGTGGTTTTGACCGCCTTGTCCGCCTGTACCGCCGTCTCTTGCAGTTTACCGAACACTACCGGCTGGCCGCGGCTTTGCTGCTTATCGCGATTCTGGCCCTGTTCCTGCACAGCATGATGGTTGCCGGCACGCTGGGTTCCTCCATGGGCGCGGAACCGGACCGGGGGGAGATGTTCGTAAAGCTCGAGTACCCCACCAATTACAGTCTGGCCCGGACAACGGAACAGGTGACGGCGGTTGAGGAGCGACTGCGCTCCCTGCCGCACCTGCGCCACATGCTGACCTCCATCGGCAATGTGGAGGGCATGTTCGGGCAGGCCTCGGAAGGGGTCCACCTGGCGCAGATACTGCTGCGGTTCAACGAACGGACCGAGCGCAGGGAGACGATGGAAGACCTCATGGTCCTCGCCCGCAATGCGGTGGAGGGGTTCCCCGGGGTTATCGTCACATTGACCGTGCCCAACTTCACCGGAGGGCAGGCCACGGATGTGGAATTCGAAATCATCGGATCCGACCTCGACACCCTGGACCGGCTCGCGCTGGAAAGCCAGGCAATCGCCTACTCCATTCCCGGGTTTCGCGATCCGGACACCACCGTGCGCCCCGGAAAACCGGAGCTGCGAATCCGGCCCGACCGCACCGTTCTCGCCGACCTGGGCTTGCCCGCCACCACGCTGGGCATGATGCTGCGCGGTAATATTGAAGGCATCACGGCGGGCACCTACAAGCGCGACGCCCGGAACTATGACATCGTCGTCAAGTTTGCCGAAGAAGAGGGCAAGGAACAGGTCCATGATTTCCTGTTCCCCGGCGCGCCGGGCCGCCCCATGCTGCTGAGCGCTCTCGGAAGCGTGGAGCAAGACGTGGCGCCGATACAAATCCCGCGAACGAACAAACAGCGCGTCGCCAAACTGTTTGCCAACCTGGACCCGTCGCTGCCGCTGGGGACGGCGGTCCAGAAACTCAGCGCGGAGTTTGACAGCCGCGTGCAACTACCCCCGGGGTACAGCTACTATTTCGGCGGCGTGTACGAGGTCATGGAGGAAGGCATGGAAGCGCTGGCCGAAGCCGGGCTTATCGCCATCCTGCTGGTAATCCTGATGCTGGCCGCCATCCTGGAATCCTTCAGGCAGCCCGTCCTCATCATCGTGACCCTTCCGCTCGCCTTGATTGGCGTGATCTATTCCCTCTACCTCGGCGGTTACAGCATGGGCATATTCACCATGATGTGCATTGTGATGCTCATCGGGATTGTGGTGAACAACGCCATCCTGATCATGGACCAGTTCAACGTCCATGTCGCCGCGGGCGCCTCGCGCCACGGCGCCATGGTGGATGCCGCCTGCGAGCGGTTCAGGCCCATCACCATGATTACCCTGGCCGCCGTGCTCGGCATGCTGCCCCTGGCCTTCGGGCGCGGCATCGGCGCCGAGATGCGCAACGACGTGGGGCTTGCCTCGGCGGGCGGCATACTCGTCTCAGGCATTCTCACGCTGCTGGTCATTCCCATCCTGTACGACCTGTTTACCCGGAAAGGAAACGGCAAAGAGCATGGGCCCGCGCCCGCCGCGCCGGAAGCGCCTTCCCCCGGCGTTGAAGCCGGGGAACAGCCCGCCGCGCCGAAGAAGGACGCGCCGTCCGCATAGCGCTGCGCGCCGTCCCGATGCCCCCGTGCGGCGCTTCGCTCCGGGGGCGTTCGCCTTGGCTGGTTTTGTGGCGCTTCCGCCTTTACTTTTGATAAGATAACATCATTATGAACCTGCCCAATATTCTAACCCTGGCGCGGTGCGTTCTGGCCGCCTTCTTCGTGGTCCTCATGTCCTTTGATAATGTGGTCTGCTATCTGGTCGCCTACGCGCTGTTTACCGTGGCGGCCATCACGGATTACTATGACGGCAAGATCGCGCGCGAACAGAACCTCGTGACCAATTTCGGCAAACTGCTGGACCCGGTGGCGGACAAAATCCTCATGGTCGCCGGATTCATCATGCTCAGCCGGGTGCCCGATTTATACATTCCGGGCTGGGCCGTCGTGGCCATATTGGCCCGCGAATACCTGATTACGGGCGCCCGTTCGCTGGCGGCGTCCGATGGCGTGATTCTTCCCGCCAATGTCTGGGGCAAGGCCAAGACCGCCATTCAGATGACCTACGTGTTCGTCATCCTGGCGCTGGTGATTGTGTTCCGGATTGTGCTGGCGGTTCCCGCCTTGCGCGCCCTGCTGCCCCATGAACCCGAGGTGTACGCCTGGGGTCTGGAAAACCTGTCGCTGGTCGGCATCATCGCGGTCACCGTCTATACCATCTATTCGGGCGTGCAGTTTACCTGGGCCAATTGGAACGCGTTGAAACTGCATCAGTTGTAGCGCGGAGGGGAATCCATGGGTGTATCGCATCCGTCCAAGGCAATCGTCAATCTCGATGCCTATGCGTCAAATCTTGCGCTGGTGCGGCGCCTCGTAGGGGCGGGAACCCAACTCATCCCCGTCGTCAAGGCCAACGGGTACGGTCATGGCCTGGAACCCATTGCGCAGACCGCGGTTGCGGGAGGCGCCGCCCTGCTGGGTGTAGCCACCGTGGATGAGGCGATACGCCTGCGCCAGGCCGGCATCGAGATCCCTGTCCTGGTCATGATACAGCCGCCCCGGGAAGCGTTGCGCCTGTTCGTCGAACACCGGCTCACGCTGATGGTGGCGGATGCCGCCCTGGCCGACGCCATGGGCGCCCTGGCCCACGAGGCGCACAAGGTGGTGCCCGTACACTGCAAGATAGACACCGGCATGGGCCGCCAGGGCATCAATTATGACGCCGCCCTGGAGACGCTGCAGCATATCAAGCGCATTACCAACATCGACATCCAGGGCATCTGCACCCACTTCTCCACGGCGGAACTCGTGGAAGACAGTTTTACCCAGGGCCAGGTCAAGGCGTTCAAGGCCCTGATAAAGCAGGTGGAGAAGGCGGGCCTGCCCTATGAGATCGCCCATGCCGCGAACAGCGCCGCCATCGTCAATTACCCGGACAGTATTTTCGACGCCGTGCGGCCGGGCCTGATCTGCTACGGTATCTGGCCCGGGAAGAACAACGGCTCGCCGCCGCTGCTGCGGCGCGCGCTGCGCTGGGAAACCACCGTGGTCCAGGTGCGCCAGCTCAAGGCGGGCGCCAACATCGGCTACGGGCGCACCTACACCACCTACGGGCCCACCCGGACCGCAATCCTGCCCGTGGGCTACGCCGACGGCTACCGCTACCAGCTGGCAAACAAGGCGGATGTGCTGATTCGCGGACGGCGCTGCCCCGTGCGCGGCGCCGTGTCCATGGACCAGATCGTCGTGGACGTGACGGCCGTGCCCCAGGCCGCGCCGGGCGATGTCGCCACGCTCATCGGCGCGGACGGTGACCTGGAAATCACCGTGGAGGAACTCGCGGATAAAGCGGGCACCATTTCCTATGACATCCTGACGGGCATCGGGCCGCGGGTGCTGCGCCAGTATGTCCATGACAAGACCGAATCCGGCGGCGGAGACGGGTGATGGCGCCCCACTATTTCATCGACGCCTACAATGTGATTCACAAGTCTTCCCTCCTGCGGCCGGCGGCGCGGCTCGACCTGGAACGCGCCCGGGACATGCTCCTTGACCTGGTGCAGTGCTTCTGCATGACCGGCGACTACGATGTGACCGTGGTGTTCGACGGGCGGGAGGAGGAGCAGACCCGGCAGACCGCCCCGCTCAGCGGCAGGGCGAGAGGCATGCACCTCGTCTATTCCCCCCACCACACCTCGGCGGACACCGTCATCGAACGGCTCATCTACCAGGCGGCCAACCGCATGAACTGCATCGTCGTCAGCAACGACCGGAGCCTGCGCGACCAGTGCCGGGGCATGGGCGCGCTCACCATGGAGGCCGACAGTTTTCTGGCCTCGGTGCGCCAGGTGCAGCAGGGCGCCCGGGAAGTGCTGAACAAGAGGCAAACGGCCACGGCCCTGCTGCTGGAAGACCAGTTGAGCCCGGGCAACATCTCGGCCCTTGCCGCGCTGCGCGACCAGCTCGCCAGGAAGGAAGAACCCGGCAAGCCGCGTTCGGCGCCGAAAAAGAAGTAGGCCCGACGCGGCGCGGCGAACCCCCCGCCGGGACCACCCCGGGCCAGGGGACAACCGATTTAGGGCTCGTAGCGCCCAATCATGCCCCGGGGAAGGTGGCGCGCAACGGCCGGCACTTGATAAATACTGGGAACTTGGGTACCAAGACTGAAGTAATTGGCTGCCAGAGCGCCGATGATACGGGTCTGATAGTTGACCGTGATCGTTGCCGGGGTATAAAGGACGCCCATGACGGTCCCTTGGGAGAACCCTCCAATCCCGAGGTTCCCAGTGGCCATCACGCAAAGCAGGTTGGCCTCGGGAAAGCTTGCGACCGTATCCTCCGGGTCGCCATCGTTGCAGGAGACCAGCGATGAATTGATGGTGACAACACCGTCCACCAGGAAGACGGTCCGTCCGCTGTAGTGGATGGTATCGCGGTTACCGTAGGAGAGAGCCGTAAGTGTGCCGTTGATGCGCATGGGGCCGTTCACGAGCAACGTTTGCTTCACGGGGTTGAACTGCAGGAAGTCGTCCCCCGGACCGGGAGTCGCCTCGAGGGCGGCCTCGCCCGTCAGGTATTCACCGGTGGAGGCGTTCCAATAGACCCCGTAGACAACCTCATTTCGAAGGTTGAACACCATGTCGCCGGTAAAAATGCCATCCGTCGGATCCTCCGGGTCGCCGACCAGCACCTGGGTGAAATATTCCTCATGGGTATACCATGTGCCCGTATCCGGGTTCAGGATACGCGTGCCGTCCAATTCGCGCCAGTCGTCGCTCAACAACGGGAACGTGACCCGGTCCCCCAGGTCATAAACTTCTTCGTGGCCGTTGTCGCAGAAAAATATGGAAGCATTTGGTATGCCCCGTCCACCGTCGACTGTGACCTGGTTGCCCATCCAGCCGTTTGTATTGAAGGCGGCGTCAATCGGGCTCTTGACGCCACTGCCGGGAATAAAGACGCCTCCGATACGTGCATTTCCGCTGAGGCTGACACGTCCTTTTTTCACGCGCAGAACGGCATTCAAGGTTTGCACCACCTCACCGTTGTACAGGGTCGTTTCCAGCGGGGGAATTCGCGCCAGCAATCCCGGCGGCAGTCCCCAGTAATGGTTGTGCTGCAGGGTGGTGCCGCTTAAGTCAATTGCCTGGATTGCCGCGGCATCTTCAGGCACGTTGTCGCCCAGCAGATGAAAGGAGCCGTGTATGGCGACATTGCCGCTGACCAAACGCCCATTGGGAAGGCCGCTGCCGCCGAACAGGGCATTGTTCCAGATGCCGACGGGCGTGCTTTCAAACATCGCTGTGACGGTAATGTCGCTTTGCACGTTAAGGTCCACCCGCGATGTCCCGGTGCGTTCGTCGCTCCATTGGAAGAAGCGATACCCGCCGCTGGGAATGGCCGTCACCTCGGACCCGTCTTCGCCGTGAGCCACCAGTTGCACGGCTTCGCCGGTGATGGAACCATAGGGCCCCGCCGTGTAGGTCAGGGTATAAATATTCATGGCGAAATGCGCTTCCACGGCGATAGCGCCGGTGACGCTGGTGTCCGTCCTGGGATTGTCTGATGTCCCGTCGCTCCATTCTACGAAGTGGTATCCCGTATCGGGCACGGCCTCGACCTCGGTTCCATCCTCACCATGATTGACGGTCTGCAGGGTATCCCCGATGACCATGCCGTTCTCACCCGCCGTGTAGAACAGGGTATAGGTGTTGATGGCGAACAGCGCTTCCACGGCGATAGCGCCGGTGACGCTGGTGTCCGTCCTGGGATTGTCTGATGTCCCGTCGCTCCATTCTACGAAGTGGTATCCCGTATCGGGCACGGCCTCGACCTCGGTTCCATCCTCACCATGATTGACGGTCTGCAGGGTCTCCCCGATGACCATGCCGTTCTCACCCGCCGTGTAGGACAGGGTATAGGTGTTGATGGCGAAGAGCGCTTCCACGGCGATAGCGCCGGTGATGCCGGTGTCCGTCCTGGGATTGTCGGTGCTCCCGTCGCTCCACTGCGTGAAGTGGTATCCCGTATCGGGCACGGCCTCGACCTCGGTTCCATCCGCGCCATGATTGACGGTCTGCAGGGTCTCCCCGGTGACCATGCCGTTCTCACCCGCCGTGTAGCTCAGGGTATAGGTGTTCAGGGCAAAGGCGGCCGCGACCGTGATGTCCGAGGTCACAGGGCTGTCCGTCCTTGGGTTGTCTTCCCGCAGGTCGCCCCACTTGAAAAAATGATACCCCGTGTTCGGCACGGCTGTTACGGCCGTGCCGCTTTCACCATGCGCCACCACCTGGTGCGTCTCCCCGCTGAGCGCCCCGTTCGCCCGCGCGGTATAGACCAGGGTATACAGGTTGACGGCAAATTCGGCTTCCACGGCGATATTGGCGGTGACGCCGGCGTCCGTCCTGGGATTGTTCGTGTTCCCGTCGCTCCATTGTACAAAGTGGTAGCCTTCATCGGGCACAGCATGGACTTCCGTTCCGTCCTCACCGTGGCTGACGGTCTGGAGGGCGTCGCCGGAGAGGAATCCGTTCGCGTCCGCGGTGTATAGCAGCGTGTAGGTGTTTATGGCGAACAACGCTTCCACGGCGATGCTGCCGGTGACCTGGGTATCGGTCCTGGGATTGTCGGTACGCCCGTCGCTCCACTGCAGGAAGTGGCGCCCTGTTTCCGGAACGGCCCATACCGGCGTGCCGTCCCCGCCGTGCAGGATGGTTTGTATGGAATCTCCGGAGATGGCACCGCCGTGTCCCGCCAGGTAGGTTATCGTGTATTCGTTCACCCCGTCGTCGGCAACGACCCGGATGCGCGCCAGCGGGAGATCCTCCCCGGGATAATCCGCGGCCACATCCCAGAGAAGGTGGTGGTTGTTCCCGGAGTCAACGTCATGAACCGCGCCGGCAAGCGAGGTTGCGGGATGGGGGAACCCGTCATCGCCCCCGTCCTTGGACAGCCACACCGTTATCGTGCAGGGGCCGAGGGGACTGTGCAGATCATAGTAAATATCCACAACCGTGCCGCCGGCATCACCGGGACGCTGTGTGAACGTGACGTTGTCGACGTGCGGCCCGGACGCCCGGGCGATGGGGGAAGCAAGCAGGAGCGCCGCCGTCAACGCAAGCGCCGCGCGTCGCCGCATGGCAAGAAATAGCACACCCGCAACGCCAAGGAACAGGCCGAGGGTCCAGGCGCGCACGGGCAGACCGGCGGGAACCGCCACAATCTTCAACGCGGTGTCGTCCGTCAGCAGCCCCGGGTTCCCCGCCAGGTCCTGGCCCAACACCGTGATGACGGCCATGCCGGGGGCGTCCGCTTCCTGCACCACGTGCTCGGCAGTATACGCGAAGGTCTTGGCCGCAGCGGAAACGTGCGCAGGGCGGCCGTTGACCAGCACATCCGGCAGACCTTCCAGGGCTTCGGACGCCGCAATATGCAACAGCACCGTGGTCCCCCCAAAGGCTTCCGGCGGGACGGCATTCACCAGGGTG
>OBJA01002590.1_pt1 | contig 10199 bp, 7 predicted proteins | sample 1519751 | NCBI WGS metagenome assembly OBJA01 (sample SAMEA3881238, study PRJEB22517) | soil metagenome | biome: lake sediment; feature: soda lake sediment; material: sediment, water from around vicinity | place: India | collected 2013-12-23 | depth 3 m
AATGGATATTCAGGAAACGGCAAAATCTATTCAAGTTCCTGTTAGGGCAATTAACTCCGATGCAACGCCTACAAATATTGAGAACAACCGAAAATATCTGAAAGATTATGATTATGTAATAATAACAGGGACAGGTCATTACCCGATGCTTGAAAAACCGGATGAGTTCAATAGAATACTTGAAAATTTGATAGACGAATTGACCGAATGATTTGTTTTAGTTTTGCAATCTCATTCACTTAAAAACAAAGCAGATGAATATAATTGTAGGAGCAATATGACAATACTTTAATTTAATTTTGAAAATCAATAGTAACTAAAATGGATAATACAAGAGTTTATAAGATGTCTTTTGCCAGTGTCTATCCGTTCTATATTCAAAAGGCGGAAAAGAAAGGGCGTACAAAGGCAGAAGTGGATGAGATCATCTTTTGGCTGACGGGGGTATAACGAACAAGCTTTGCGACAGCATATTGATAATAAAACCGATTTTGAGAACTTCTTTACACAAGCCCAAATCAACCCAAATGCATCTAAAATAACAGGTGTGATTTGCGGTTATCGGGTGGAAGAGATCGAAGACGGACTCATGCAAAAGATCCGTTATTTAGATAAATTGATCGATGAATTGGCTAAAGGAAAGGCAATGGAGAAGATCTTAAGGAAGTAAGAGTTTTGGAGTAAAAAAACATGTACCAAGATTAATGAAAGAACATATCTATAATTCCAAAATTGAGTGGACCGGAAATAAAGGTTCGGGAACGGACAATTATAAAAATTATGAACGAAGTCATAACATAACGATTGAAGATAAACCTTTAATAGAAGGTTCTTCTGATCCGGCTTTCCGTGGAGATAAGACGAAACACAATCCGGAAGATTTACTTGTTTCTTCACTTTCTTCTTGCCATATGTTATGGTATTTACACTTTTGTTCGGTAAACAATATAATCGTTGAAGAATACATTGATAATGTAATCGGAGTAATGATTGAAGGAGATAACGGAAAAGGATACTTTAAAGAAGTAACTCTTAATCCGATCGTGACTGTTAAAAGTGCCGAAATGATTGAGAAAGCAATCAAACTACATGAAAAAGCCAGTGAATATTGTTTTATCGCAAATTCTGTGAACTTTTCCGTAAAACACAAACCCGAAATCAAAGTAAAATCGGATTAAAAAACATTCGTCATTTTGGTTACAATCTAACTCAATTTGGTGACATTCGTCGCTAATAAGGGCTTGCTGCTTTTAATTTTTCACTATCGAAATGTATATTGCCATCCGCCCCCTCCCCATGAAGGACTTAAATTTCATTAATATATATTAATAGAGGTATTGAGGGTAAACTATTCACAGTAAAATAATTGTCTTTAAAAAAGGCTGAATTTGTGTTAACAAACCCCCTTTTTAAAGACTATAGTTAGGACTCATTAATGCCAAATTAATACGGGCTTAACATCGGATACATATATTTCGAAATATTTAAATTCTATAGGAATATTTTTTAATTTAATTCAATTGCACTACACATATATTAAATAATGTAGGCTGTGTAATTTGGTGAAGAACTATCAAAAAAGGCACGAATATTTCAGGTCAGATGATCAAGTCTGAGATTTTAATTATTTAATTCAATCAATCAATTTAATTCAATCAATTATGATTAGTAAAGTTATCACAAAAATCAGATTGAGGAAGAACGGCTCATGGAATACAGCCATTATTATCAGTATAATGGTATTGATATTGGGCAGTTGTAACGAACGAGCGTTCTATGTCGAACCTCAACCTGAAGAATTCAAGTATGTACCACCCAGTGACGTAGGGAAGTTAAATTTAGTATTCGGGGATCAGCAAGTGACCATAACCTGGGTAGATCCACCCGAAAGCAACATCACAAATATTGTGATAGCAAATCTGAATGACGGAACAGAAACTACTGTAAAAGCCGATGTTCAAACCATTTCGTTCTCAGGATTAAGAAATAACGAAAAATACACGTTTAGAATTAAATCTGTTAATGATATAGGGCTTAAATCACTTGGAGCGGAAGTGTCCGGATTCCCTTTCTTCAAAGACAACATACCTCCAAATGAAGTAAAGAACTTGATTGGATATGCTGGTGCTACAGATCGTGATGCGGTTTTGATATTTGAAATTCCTGATGATCCTGATTATTCACATGCTGTTGCAATATATGATGATGGTAATGGAGAAACAGCATCAAATATTCGTGAACAGTTCATTCGGATAAGAAGTACTACCAGCAGTGGGCTGGAAAGAATAACAATAAAGACATATGACTTTTCAGGAAATGCATCTCCCGGAATAACAATAGGCAGGCCCGATGAACCTATGATGGAACTGAAAGGTGCCGATGATAGAACCAATGAAACTGTTTATTGGTATGTTCCCGAGTCTCTTGAACGTTTTTTCGATAGTTATGAGGTTGCCTGGGGAAGCAATTACGGCACAAAAAAGATTCTCGGTAAAGAAATAACATATTTTTCACCCATACCGATGGATGGATCCGGTTCTGTTGGTTCAAACGATATACGGGTAAGTCTGCTTGACGACAAAGGGGGTAGCATATGGAGCTCGACGCTTGATTACCGTATCTGGGTTCCGGGAACTTTATTCGGGGAAGATGTCACACAAATGATAAACTGCCAGTTAGTAGGAGACCAGCTAGGATATATAGAAAACGGTTCACGGGCATTCTTTGATATGAATGTGATGGAAGATGGTAAATATAATGTAAATATGTATACAGCTAACCCGGATGCACAGAACTCGATAGTCGAATTCAAGATCAATGGCACTAAGATAGGAGAAACAGGTCCCTTGCTTGTAACCGGTAATTGGAGCCAATATGAATGGAATTATCATCCTTCCGAAATAGAACTTAAAGCTGGAAAATATTCATTGGAGCTGTATTTCGTACATGGTAAGGTAAACCTTAGAAGATTTCATTTCGAAAAAGTACAATAATTTATAACTGTGGAAAAACATGATAACAATGAAAATATATAATAAAATGTTTTTGCTTGCTTTGTGTCTGATGATATCATTCATCATGCATGCACAGACACAAAACATATCAGGAAAAGTATTTGACGATACGGGCGAAACTGTAATAGGCGCTACGGTTAGGGTCGAAGGAACCACCACGGCAACAGTTACCAATATAGATGGGACATTCAGTATTAAAGCTGCTATAGGAGATAAATTGGTTATATCTTATGTTGGATATGAAACCCAAACTGTGGAAATTGTGGATAATAATTTACTTCAAATACAAATCGTTCCTTCCCAGAGTCTTTTGGATGAAGTAGTCGTAGTGGGTTACGGACAACAAAAAAAGGCATCAGTAGTGGGAGCTATTTCAATCGTATCCACCAAGGAACTTAAACAAAGTCCGACAGCAAATATAACAAACGCATTAGCCGGTAAACTACCCGGTCTTATTACCGTGCAAACATCGGGAGAACCCGGGGCTGACATTGCCAGATTGTATATCAGAGGGATAAGTACTTTCTCGGGAAGTCAGGATCCGTTGATCCTTGTAGATGGCGTCGAACGGGATTTCAAAAATATGAATGTATTGGAGATAGAGACTATAAGCATCCTGAAAGATGCCTCGGCTACAGCGGTTTATGGTGTAAGAGGAGCTAACGGAGTGGTATTGGTAACGACAAAAAGAGGACAATCGGGAAAGCCGACGGTGAGTTTTAACACTGATATCGGATTTCAATCCGCCACCAGTTTGCCGGAAATGGTAAATGCTTATGAAATAGCGACATTAATCAATGAGGGATATATCAATGAGGGATATAATCCGATCTATTCACAAGAGGAACTGGATGCATATAAATATGGGACAGACCCCTATAATTACCCGGATACTGACTGGATGGATTTCATGCTGAAAGATCGTACACCATTGCAACAATATAATCTTTCCATATCCGGAGGGACGGCCAAAGCAAAATACTTTGTTATGGTCGGGATCCTGAATCAGGGCGGATTATACAATTTTGAAGATTATAACAAAGACTACAATACACAGGTCAGCTATAAAAGGTATAATTTTCGAACGAATGCCGATTTTCAGATTAACAATGTATTATCTACCAAAGTTAATTTATCGGGAGTTTTAGGGACAAAGCATCAACCCCAATGGGATGCTACATATGCTTTCGACAGGTTTAAAATCAGTAACCCTCACAGGGCGCCGATCAAAAATCCCGACGGATCATGGTCTACCGAAGAAAAAACATCCTTTAATCCCGTGGCAATGCTTCTGGACGGAGGCTACGGAGACTCGAAAGAGACCGCTATTACGGCGACAATAGGGATGAAAGCCACATTAGATCAATATGTAAAGGGTTTAGGAGCCAATGTGGATTTTTCATTCGACTTCAATAATATATATATCCAGACCCGTACTCGTAGTGTGTCGTTTTGGGACTTTAATCCGGGAGACGGATTATACAGCGAAATTTTCTACGGCAGTAAACTGGGATATGGGGAAAACCTGTCAGTATATAATACACGATACAATCTTGAGCCCTCAATTACCTATAATAATGTTTTCAATGAGATTCACGAGATTACAGGCTTGCTGCTTTATAATCAGTCAGAATACTTAAAAAAAAGCGGGGTCGCCCTGGAAAGGTTGCCTTACCGGATGATGGGACTTGTAGGGCGTATCACCTATGGTTATAAAAATAAGTATCTGGCTGAATTCAATGCAGGATACAACGGATCGGAAAATTTTGCTCCCGGTAAGCGTTTCGGATTTTTCCCGGCCGGATCGCTGGGTTGGGTTCCTTCTGAGGAAGAATTCTTTAAAAACGACTTTGTTGAATATTTAAAACTTCGTATGTCAGTTGGTCTTGTCGGGAATGACCAGATCGGAGGAGACCGTTATTTGTACATGAGCCTGTATAAAGATGATACGGGAGCGTACTTCGGATATCCTTCCAGATCCAGGTATCCGGGCCTGAGCGAACTAAGGCTTGGAAATCCGGAACTTACATGGGAAAAAGCAACCAAATATAACCTTGGGATTGATACCCGGATATTCGGAGACAAACTATCATTAACTTTGGATGCATTCTATGAAAAACGTAAAGACATCCTGACCACGATAAGTACTATCCCCGGAACATTCGGATTTAACAACCTCGTATCGAATGACGGGGTGGTAAGTAACCAGGGGTTCGAGATAGACGGTATGTGGAGATCCCGGATAGGTAAAGATTTTTATTTCAATGTAGGCGGGACATTCTCATTTGCCAGGAATAAGATAGTAAGTATGCCCGAATCTCCTCAACAGTATGATTATCTTCTGAGGACGGGAACACGTATAGGACAGCCTTTTGGCAAGATTGCCTTGGGACTGTTCCAATCGAAGGAAGAAATATTAAAGAGCCCGTCACATCCGGCAGCTGTTCAACCCGGAGATATTAAATATATGGATATCAACGGAGATGGAGTCGTCAATGCAAATGATGATCATCCTATTGGTAATCCGCAAGTACCGGAAATATTTTTCAGCGCCACCTTGGGATTCTCATTTAAGAGTTTTGATTTCGCCTGTATGTTTCAGGGTGCCGGAAATTCCACGTATTATTTCGCAAGCGCCCAGAATTTACCGTTCATAAACGAAAACAATACTCCTTTGAAAGTATGGATGGGAAGGTGGACTCCTGAGAACAGGGACGCAATATACCCTCGCATAACCCCGCATAATAATGAAAATAATTCATTGTACTCTTCCTTCTGGCAAATCGACAATACTTATTTAAGATTGAAAAATATGGAGTTAGGGTATACCCTCAACAAAAAGTTTATTTCAAAGATCGGACTTGAAAACCTGCGTCTATATGTGAACTGCGTGAATTTATTGACATGGGATAACGTGAAAGTATATGATCCGGAGAATTATGTCCAGGGGAACCGTACTTCATACCCGGTAATGCGTATTATAAATACAGGATTAAATGTCACATTTTAATAATTTGAGCAATGAAACCAAAGAATATATTATTTTTAATAATAAGCCTGATTCTTTTCTGCAGGTGTTCTGACTTTTTGGATAAACCGGCAAGCGAAGATATCACAGCCGATGATGCATATATAGATCTGCTGAGTGCAAGGAAGGTGTTGAATAATATATATTATGAGACTACCCGTGGCGCTTACAACCCCATTGCCCGTCAGACACCTATGGATCTGGCAAGTGATGATGCTATTACCGGGCATACAACATGGGCATTGGCTTTCAACAATGGAACAATCAGCCCGGACGATAACAGGAACGGAACCGAACTTGACGAAGGAATCCCCCCGACCACTTCTTTCTGGAAGTTTTCATACGAAAAGATACGAAAAGCCAACATCTTCCTTGAAAGAATAGACAATGTTCCCGGAGACGAAACAGTCAGAAACCTGTATAAAGCCGAAGCGCGTTTTTTACGGGCATTTTACCATGCCGAATTGATACGGCGCTTCGGAGGAATAGTAATAGTAGACAAAGTAGCGCCCAACTATCAGGAAACGTTGAACAATGTACGGGTTACTTTTCAGGAGTCGGTAGACTGGGTGATAAAAGAGTTGGACGAAGTGGCACCGTATATTCCTAAAGAACATTCCCGGAATGACTTCGGAAGGGCAACCAAGGGAGCTGTATATGCGACAAAGGCCAAACTATTACTCACGGCGGCAAGCCCTTTGTTCAATACTGATAATCCCGTACTTCCCGATTATACTGAAATCCATTATTACGGAAACTATAATAAAGAACGCTGGAAAGCAGCTGCCGATGCCGCAAAACAAGTGATGGATCTGGGTTATAGTTTATGGAAAGGAGAAAGAAATGCACAAGGGGAGTATGGAACCAATTACACCGAGATTTTCATGGATATATTCTGGCGGGTTTCCGAAGAAACCGTTTGGGGATTATATCCGAATGAAAGGAACCAGTTTCTGGAAGGTACAAATAACCGTTCATGTAACGGATGGAACTGGGTAAATCCTACGATGGAGCTTGCCGAAACCTTTGAGATGCTGAACGGCCTATTACCCAATGAATCCGGTAGCGGTTATGATTTTTCACAACCGGGATTAAATCGGGATCCCAGATTCAAAGCTACGATTCAATACCCCGGAGCCCAGTATCAAGCCTATGAATTCGAACCCTGGATAGGAGGTAGGGCCAGCGATTTGCAAGCACAAAAAACAGGGTTTTGTCAACAAAAATTACTGAATGGGACAACGTATCCCAACATGCCCGGGGAGCCCTGGAGATGGCCTATTATGCAGCAATATAGATACGCTGAAATATTATTGATGTACGCCGAGGCTATGAACGAATACAACGGCCCTACCTCTGAAGTGTATAATGCAATCAATCAGATAAGGAACCGTGTAGGTATGCCTGATCTTCCTGCCGGATTAACCCAAGCCCAGATGCGGGAACGTATACAACGGGAACGCAGGGTGGAACTAGCCTTTGAAGATCATCGTTTTTTCGATGTCAGAAGATGGAGAATTGCAGAAGAAACACAAAATGGGTATTTACACGGATATGATGTAACCAAAGGTTTTTACACAGGCTTCTTTACGAAAGTAACCGTTGGAACCCCACGGGTATTTGCAAAGAAACATTATTTATACCCCATTGCAAGGTATGAGATTTTGCTAAACCCCCAAATGCTCCAGAATCCCGGTTATTAATTATATAATTTAAAAAAGTAAGCAATGAAAAAAATAGCATATATAATTATTTTGTCGGGCATATTACTTCTGAGTTATTGTAGTTTGCCCGAGGACGATGTAATGTCGGCGGTTAGCGAAGCTAATCTCATCACACGTTTCCGCATTTACAAAAATGTAAATGAATACTTTGATGCGTCTATCTCACAAAGCGATACAACCATCGTACTGCAAATCCCTGAAGGAATGGTATTGACGGAACTTTATCCCGAAATAATAGTTTCCAATGGAGCGGTCGTAACTCCGGCCTCCGGCGAAAAAGTAGATATGTCATCTACTGTGGAATATAGTGTACTGGCTGAAAATAAAAAAAGTTTGAGAAGATATAAAGTTACCGTTAGCAACAATCTTAAATAAATACAGCTATGAAGAATAAATTATTATATGCCCTGTTATGTTCTGTATTATTGACAGCCTGCTCTGACGCAGAATATCCGGAACTTGAACCATATATTTATTTCGCCAATAATATCAACTATTATGTAGTAGATACCGATGTAGTGAAAGAATATTCAATCAAAGGCAGTTTCTCGGCGGAAGGTATGATACAATTAGTAAGTATAGACGGGAAAACACTGACGGAAGATTCCATAGGTAATTTTCAGACCAGTCTACCTATAGATCACAATGTGGATTTGACGGGATTTAGCGGAGATCGTACTGTTCCCTTCATTTTGCACGATAAACGGGGTGGAAAAGTGAGTGCCGACTTTTATTTTTATTTAGCTAAGCCTATCGAAACCCATATCATAGAAATAGGGGCTCAGGGTAATAGTCAATTGGGATTTTTCCTTTCGTTAGAGGATTTCGAAGTATATTCCGTAACTGAATTTATCCAATCGAAGAAGGATGAAGATGGAATATGTTTCGGTTTCGACAGGTCTAAGGAAGAACCTTTATTGCTGTCCCCCAGTGCATTAATAAATAAAAATATAATACAGGAAAAAGGATCGAAGATTGTGAGTATTGGAAATGTAAGCGATATGTCAAGAACAGAATTCCTTGGAATTGAGAATGACGCCATTATGAGAAATCTTAATGACCGGGAATACCGCACATATGAGTTCAGATTAGCGATGGATGATAATGTGTATCTATTCAAGACCAGCACAGGTAAAAGAGGTTTGTTATATGTTCAAAGCATAGTATCAGGTACTGCGGGCAACATATCAGTGATCATAAAAATGGAGACCTGATTATCCAAGCAGGTAATTGTGATTACAGTTTACCAACTATCCGGTAAAAGAATGACCGGATAGTTGGTAAATAAGTTTGATATTCATTCCCAATATTCTAAGGAATCTTGCCAACACAAGGACATTATTCCAGTCGAAAGCTATCAATTCGAAACGGGAAAGATATATTATGTAAAGAAAAAGATAAGATAATCGTATGAGACGAGCATGAGAATTGTTCACACATAAGAACACGACAATACGCAAGTTGCCTCCGGCTAAGATTCTCAAAGGAAGTCGGCGATTTGCGCTTCGCTTCAATTGTCATACGACCTTAATGTTAAAAATAAATATTGACGGATGAAAAAAGGTATATTCTGTTTATTATGTTTGTGTTGCTATATGCATACAACAATGACTTTCTCTCAGGAAAAAGTTATTTATTGCAATTTCTCTGATAATATATTACAATATTCTTCAAAGGAGTTGCAACGTTATATCTATCAGTTATCGGGGGAGTATTTAACTATAGCCAAAAACGCAAATTATAGTGAGCAGACAGTGTTTGTGATAGGAAAAATAGATACGGATCCGGTTATCCGGACTCTTATTGAAAAAAATATCCTAAAGAATGAGAGTGCTTCATTAGGGGAGGAGGGATATTCATTGCAGAAAGTTGAATGGGGTAATAAATCCATGATCGTAATTAGTGCGAATACATCAATAGGTTGTATGTATGGCGTTTATGGCCTTTTAGATGATTATTATAATGTTGGATTCTATATGGGTGGAGATGTCATGCCTCAGCGAAAACATGCTTTTTATTTGCCTGATGTGAATGAGATGAAAACACCTTCCTTGTATATCAGGGGTTTTATTCCATGGACCAATTTTCCTCAATCGGCAACTGTTTACTCTTGGAATGATTGGAAATTTATTATAGACCAGGCAGCTCGCATGCGGATGAATTTTATCCATATTCATAACTACAATGGACAAAATGGACATAATGAAATGTTTCACAATTTTACGGTCAATGGCTATACATCGAGAACATGGATGCCCACGGCCCGTTCCGGACACCAGTGGGCATGTCCCGGATTTGAAGTAAAAAATTTTAGATTTGGTGGTGGCGATCTGTTCGATGATTATGATTTTGGGAGTTCCGGTACACTTCATAACGAAAGCCTTTCCAATGAAGAAGGTTCGTCGAATTCTGTATCTTTATTCAACAAAGTGA
>OBJA01002591.1_pt1 | contig 10197 bp, 8 predicted proteins | sample 1519751 | NCBI WGS metagenome assembly OBJA01 (sample SAMEA3881238, study PRJEB22517) | soil metagenome | biome: lake sediment; feature: soda lake sediment; material: sediment, water from around vicinity | place: India | collected 2013-12-23 | depth 3 m
GGTTATAGGGACGGTTGTCTCACTGCCCTTTGTTCTTTACTACCGAGACAACATTATTATTGGCCTAATTCGGAACGCGATTATTGGTATGGTGATTGGTGGTATAGCTACAATTGCCTTTATAATATCAGTTCAACACGGCAGTAAAAAACCGCTGGTCTCTTTCTTTCTTGTCAGCTTAACAATTTGTATCGGGACATGTTTTGCAGCTTTGCTTGGACAAGTAGTAAATCTTAGACACATTGGGATTATGCTGCTATTGGCTGAGGGGATTGGAATGACGGTAACTTATCTGATGAATCGATATTATCGCCATTTAAATGAGAGACTAGTAGATACCCAAGAACGGTTACAGAAAAAAGGCTAAAGACATGTAAATAAAAGAGGGAAATGAGGGTTGTCACTGGTAATTGTTTTCATGGATGGCATATGACCGCTTACATGTCAAATATGACCTGTTGCCATATATTCGATGTTATTTATGTTAAATCGATGTAGGATGAGCTTGTAAATAGCTATACGGGAAGAAGGTATCAGATGATGAGACAAAAGAAGCTTATCCTGATAAATCCGGTTAATCCTACACGAGTTGGTTTGAGCATCAACCGAAGTTCCAGGTTTCCTCCGTTAGGGTTAGGTATTATTGCCGCTTTGACCCCTCCCGACTGGGATGTGGAACTAATCGATGAAAACTGGGAGCCATTTATTTATCGGGAGGCAGACTTGGTTGGAATAACTGCTTTCACGGCTTCGGCTAACCGCGCCTATGAGATTGCTGCTATATATCGGCAGCACAAGACTCCTGTGGTGGCAGGAGGGATCCATGTCTCTGTTCGCCCGGACGAAGCGTTGAATTATGTGGACGCTGTGGTAATTGGCGAAGCAGAATCTGTGTGGGCACAATTGTTGTCAGATGTGGAAGAAGGGCGGCTTCAACCTCGGTATTCTGGAGGCTGGAAGAATTTGTCCGGGTTACCGTCAGCACGGCGGAAACTCTTCCATCCTGGCTATATGTTTGCGTCAGTGCAGACTTCCCGCGGTTGTCCTATGGATTGTGATTTCTGTTCGGTTACTGCTTTTAATGGCCGACGTTATCGGCGGCGTCCAGCTGAAGAAGTATTGGATGAAATTTCGACAATTCCACAGAAAATGCTCTTCTTTGTTGACGATAATATCATTGGGTATGGAAGTGAATCACGGGATCAAGCCTTGTCGATCTTTCGGGGAATGGTTAAACGGAAGATGAGTAAGTGGTGGTTTTGCCAAGCCTCACTGAATTTTGCCGATGATGAAGAGGTTTTGTATTGGGCGGGACGTGCAGGATGCAAGACGGTATTTCTAGGTCTTGAGGCCGAAAATGAAGAGGCTTTACAGGAAGCCAATAAAAAACTTAATCTCAGTAAGGGAACGGCAAGTTATAAAGAGATATTCCGCCGGATAAATAAACATGGCATTGCTGTGCTCGGAGCGTTTATTTATGGAATGGATCATGATACGAAAGAAGCAATAGCTAAACGGTGTCAATATATTGTCGGTTGCGGGTTGGATGTTGTACAGACAACTGTTTTAACGCCGTTACCGGGAACAAAGTTATTTGAACGGTTGCTAAAAGAAGAACGGCTCTTATACACGGACTTTCCTATGGATTGGAATCGCTATGATATGTCCGAGGTATTACATCTTCCCGCAAAGATGAGTCCTGAGGAACTTGAAATGGCCAAAGCTGAGGCTGATCAGAGATTATTCACATCTAAGCATCTGGTGCGCAGTTTTGTAAAGACCATCTTATCCACGGGTCGCGTGTCAACAGGGATGTGGGCACTGTCTTCGAATTTGAACTACAAAAGTGTATGGAGGGAGAACAAGAAGATGATTGAGTGATAATATATATACTGGTTTTCCTATATTAGATGATCCATGTGGTGGTTTTCAAGATAGATTCGAGAATCATGAAATTTCATAAGATATTTTGTTTAGTAGATGAACTATTTATGGTATAATCTCAGATAGGTGATGGAGTTCGCCTTTAACCGCGGAAACGCTGATGACTCCTGCTGATGTCGATCTTTAGCAGGAGTTTTGTTTTGTCTAATATTTGGATTAAGAAAGGAGCCGTTTAGTATGGCAACTAGCATTGGTATTATCATCATTCTAGGACTATTGGCAAATGCCCTCTTCACTAAGCTCAAGCTACCTGGTCTTCTCGGGATGCTTCTTTTGGGGATACTGATTGGTCCATATGGCATAAATTGGTTAACGACTGATCTGATGAGTGTATCAGCGGATTTTCGCCGTTTGGCCTTGATTATTATCCTTCTAAGGGCCGGGCTTGGCATCAGTCGAAACGAACTGAATCGTGTCGGTGGAGCCGCTTTTAAATTGAGTTTTATTCCAGGACTGCTTGAGGGTTTCACTATTATGTGTATCTCCACGAAGTTTCTGGGCTTCTCATTAGTTGAGGGGGGAATTTTAGGGTTTATCATTGCAGCTGTATCGCCTGCTGTTGTTGTTCCGCAGATGCTGCATTTTTCTGAGCAAGGTATTGGAACGAATAAAGGAATTCCAACACTTATTTTAGCAGGATCTTCAGTAGATGATGTGGTGGCTATTACAGTTTTTTCCGCTTTTCTAGGACTCTACAGTGGCAGTTATATTAATATCGGTGTGGAACTATTTAATATTCCTTTATCTATTATCTTAGGCATTGGCCTCGGCTTGCTTTTTGGCTTAGTTTTAGTACAGTTATTCTCCAAGTTCCACATCCGGGATACTCAAAAAGTACTCTATATCTTAGGTGTTGCCATCTTAGTGGCTGCCTTGGAGAATGCGCTTAAAAACAGGTTGGAGATTGCGGGCTTGTTGGGTGTCATGACGATTGGTTTTATGATTCTTGAGCAAAAGCCGGAAGTAGCTAAAAGGTTGGCAATTAAGTTTAACAAGATATGGATATTTGCAGAGATTCTTTTGTTCGTTCTTGTCGGTGCTCAGGTCAATGTGGCGGTCGCATTTAATGCCGGACTCATTGGTCTAGCGATTATCGGGCTTGGCCTGATTAGCAGGAGCTTCGGCGTGCTTATATCTACCATTGGAACAGACTTAAAACTAAAAGAACGGTTTTTTTGTGTAGTTGCTTATATACCTAAAGCAACTGTTCAGGCTGCCATCGGCGCTATACCTTTGGCGATGGGCGTGGGAACGGGAGAGATTATACTGGCAATCGCCGTGTTATCGATCCTCATCACCGCTCCATTGGGAGCGATTGGAATTCGGGTAGCTGCACAACGGTGGCTTACGGTGGAAAAGGGAGAAAGTTTGTAAAGCGATAACGGAAACATTGCTCAAGGAACATTCGGGTTGAGGAAGTCGACTATAAACGCGCCCCTTTACATGGGATTGATGCCCATACGGCAATCATGAAAAACGACACCATCTGGATCCGACTGGTAGAGCCGCAACTAAGATGGAGTATAAGAAATATCGAGAGTTCGGAGAGGATATCATGAGCAAGCGCACTATGGTTATGACAACAGTACTGTTCCAATTCATCTGTCTGGAGCGGTTAATTCAGTTTTTAAACCTGCTCAGATTCCGCAATCTCGGATTCGCAAACGAATATGTTATAAAGCAAATCCTCATCTTCTTCTATGATTTTATGCCTGTTCTGGTACTGGTTCCGGCGGTTATATTTTTGTTGTTAAATCTGAAGAGAGATAAGCTCTACGCATTGCTGCCACTGGGCGTAACCATCCTGACTCTCTGGTTCTTTTCCAACTTTAGTTTTTTCAAATCATATGTGGAAGTGTCTTTTGCTACGAAACTTCATAAGTTTGAAGAAGTGGTAGAACTGGTTAAAGCAGACAAGTTAGAATTAGTAGAAAGCTATCCAATGTTTCGAAGTAGCTATAAGGATTATTACAGTATTTATGGTGATGTAATGATTTGTATTCATAAACTGCCAAGAAAATATAGGGCTTTAGCTAGGGACAATATGAGTGAAAGCAATATTATGGTATTCCGCAGTGAAAAAAAAGGTCTAATACAGGTGGACTTCCCAATAAATGGAATTAGATATGCATATATATATACCGAAGACGGTGAGCTGTTTAAATGGGACATAAAGTACCATACCATTGAGAAAAAGGATTCCCACTGGTATTACGTTGTCTATCAATGAGTTCACTCGTTATATAACAGGATATCTGTAGGAACTTGGAGAAATAAACTGAAATGGTTTACAGCATATGTGAATTTCTGGTGTGAGCTTTACTTAACTATTATAGGAGGGTGCCAATTGGAACTGAAAAATAGAGAAGTTACTCTCGAAAACATTGCTAAAATGATCGATCATACCGTGCTAAAACCGGAAACCACACCTGAAATGGTGGAAAAGGTCTGTGCGGAAGCGAAATCCCATGGGTTTGCTTCGGTGTGCGTTAATCCATCCTATGTTGGTTTAGCAGCAGACCTGTTAGTAGGCTCCAGTGTAAAAGTCTGTACTGTGATCGGATTTCCGCTGGGCGCTAACAATTCCATAGTCAAAGCATTAGAAGCCCGTGACGCCGTGGCTTGTGGCGCGCAAGAGCTGGATATGGTCATCAATGTCGGGGCATTAAAGTGCGGTAATGATTCCTTGGTGGAACGGGATATAGCTGCAGTCGTTGAAGCTGCTGATGGGAGAATAGTAAAAGTCATTTTGGAGACATGCTTATTGACTGATGAAGAAAAGATTCGAGCATGTAATTTGGCCAAAAAGGCTGGGGCTTCATTTGTGAAGACTTCAACTGGTTTCAACTCTGGCGGGGCAACAGTAGAGGACATTTGCTTGATGAGGAAGACAGTGGGTTCAGAGATGGGAGTGAAGGCATCAGGCGGTGTTCGGGATCTGGCAACCGCCAAAGCAATGATCGAAGCAGGGGCAAACCGGCTGGGAACTAGTTCTGGAGTTGCTATTGTTCAGGGTAAAAGCGGGGAGCATGGATATTAGGAGACAAATGAGGTGTGTCATATATGTCTGTTACGGAGGGCAAGTCGCAAGAAACTCAGGTTCTCCAGAGCATGATAGAGTATTTTGATGGTGATGTACGACGTATCAATCATGCGTTGAAAGTTTATTCTTTGGCAAAAGTCATTGGTGAGGCTGAGGGACTGAATGAGTCTGAGTTAAGCATTTTGAAGTATGCTGCAATCTTGCATGATATTGGGATCAAAGAAGCTGAACGGAAGTATGGGTCCTGTGCGGGTTCTTATCAAGAACAAGAAGGGCCGCCGATTGCCGAGGCCATATTAAAAGAACATAGTCTTGAAGGCAAGACCATTGAGCGTGCCTGTTTCTTAATTGGTAACCATCACAGCTACTCTAAGGTAGACGGTGTTGATTTCCAGATTCTTATTGAAGCGGATTTTTTGGTTAATATTTTTGAAGAAAACCTAACAACAGACGCTATACGAGGAATTAAAGAGAAGATATTCAGAACATCCCATGGATTAATGCTGCTAAAAAGTATGTACAGTGTTTAACTTGTATTCGTAAACCAAGATTCATATTAGTTGTTTGCTAGTGTAATTGTGGTGATTCCTAAAAGTACTATTATGCCAGAAACCATACGAAAAGGGCTGGAGCACTTATGGTGTGACAGCCCTTTATTACGTCGCCAACATCAAACCGTATCAGGCACAAATGGTCAAGGATTAAACACTACCGTTAGGAGCATTTTAAAGCGTTGCATAGCATAAAGAGCATGGGGTATACCTGCAGGCATTACGATGGATTCACCTTTGGACACCTGGTGTTTATTTTCCCCGATTGTCACTTCGGCTTGACCATCCATGATGTACACCATGGCATCTCCTGATGAGGAGTGGGCGCTGATCTCCTCGCCTTGATCAAAGGCAAACAAAGTCAGACTGAGATTCTTACCTTGAGATAGTGTGCGACTAATAACCTGTCCATTTCCATAATCAACTAGGGAATCTAACAAAATTGCTTTGGATTTTTCGATGTTCTTAATTAAGCCTTCGCTCAAATACGGCGACCTTCTTTCTTGATTAAGTGGAAGGAGTACTTATCTTATATCTTAACCAAGCGTTGGTTTTTATTATGTAAGAATGGAGAGCTTGGGTTCTTTATTTGGAATGAAATAGATGGCTTGGGTCACAATTCTTTGGTATGAAATAGACGTCTTTCGGCGCTGAACATTGGAGAATAAAAACTTGCTTATTCAACAAACGATCTAGGTCATCAAAATGAATGCATTGATTCTTTGCCATGGGTAAAACTGTTAAGGGATTAGAATATGATAGTTATAGGAGGGTGTGGGCTTGTTCTGTAATCACTGTGAACAAACAGCAAAAGGAGTCGCCTGTTCGGTTAAGGGTGTATGTGGAAAAACAGCGGATCTGGCTGACTTACAAGATTTATTAATGCATGCGGTAAGAGGTTTGTGCCAGTTCGCGCATGAGGGCCGTGAAGTAGGATTTGTTGATGAGGAAGTTGACCGATTTACGTGCAAAGCTATCTTTAGCACATTAACTAATGTTAACTTCGATGAGGAACGCTTTCAGGAATTAATCAATCAATGTGTCCAACATCGTAATCAGCTTAAAGAGAAGGTGTCTCAAGCGGGTGGGGAAATTTATTTTGACGATCTGGCTACTGCGTTTAAACCAGCTGATACCATCGGCGAATTAATTAAACAAGGACAAGGAGTGGGACAGGTTTGGAACCCTAAGCTAGATGAAGATAGCCAATCAGTCCAACAAATACTTGTCTTTGGCGTGCGAGGAGTTGCGGCCTATGCAGATCACGCAGCCATCTTAGGTCAGGAGGATGAGAGGGTATACGCCTTTATCCACCAAGCTTTAGCGCTCTTAGTCCGAACAGATTTATCGTTGAATGATTGGGTTGCTTTGACATTAAGGTGCGGAGAGATAAACTTTCTAGCTCTTGAACTATTGGATCGGGCCAATACAAGCGCTTATGGGCATCCAATTCCTACAAGTGTGCCTTTAGGGCACAGACCGGGAAAATGTATCCTTGTCTCCGGGCATGATCTTAAAGATATGGCAAACTTACTGGAACAGGCTGAAGGAAAAGGTATTGATATCTACACCCACGGGGAGATGTTGCCAGCCCATGGTTATCCAGAACTAAAGAAACATGGCCAGCTATATGGTCATTTTGGAACTGCATGGCAGAATCAACGCCAAGAGTTTGAACAGTTTCCTGGAGCGATTCTAATGACAACCAACTGTATTCAAGAGCCCAGAGATACTTATTGGGATAATATTTTTACTACCGGGATGGTCGGTTGGACAGGGGTCAACCATGTTAAGAACGGAGAATTCGCGCCAGTAATTGAAAAGGCGCTGTCGATGCCTGGTTTTAAAGATGATGAAGATAAAGGAGACGTTATGGTGGGCTTTGCTCACAATACGGTTCTGAGCATCGCTGATAAGGTTATCGAGGGGGTTAAATCCGGCGCTATTAAACATTTTGTCTTAGTGGCAGGCTGCGATGGGGCTAAACCGGGGCGCAACTACTATACTGAGCTTGTGGAGAAGTTGCCCCAGGACACAGTCGTTCTAACCTTGGCTTGTGGTAAATTCCGCTTCTTCGACAAAAAGCTGGGAGATATCGGAGGGATCCCACGGCTGTTGGATATCGGGCAGTGCAATGATGCATATTCAGCGGTTAAGATCTCTTTGGCCTTGGCAAGCGCATTCAATTGTGAGGTTAATGAATTGCCGCTTTCACTTGTCCTATCTTGGTATGAGCAGAAAGCCGTAGCAATTCTCCTGACCCTGCTCCATTTGGGAATTAAAAACATTCGTTTAGGACCGAGCTTACCTGCGTTCATCTCTAAAAATGTTCTTGATGTATTGGTTGAAAACTTTGGTATTAAACCCATTTCTACACCGGATGAAGATATTGCCGCAATATTAGGAGAACAAAATAAACCTGTTATGGCTTAGATGAACAACAATAGGCTCACAGCCATAACCATCATTCCAGCAATCACACCATAGATCGTCATATGGGGATTGCCGTATTCTCTAGCAGTTGGTAAAAGCTCGTCTAGGGAGATAAAGACCATAATGCCGGCGACTGAGGCAAAGAGAACTCCAAAGACTATGTCATTGAAGAAGAGAAAGAGAAAGGAGTATCCAATAATAGCTCCAACAGGCTCAGAAAGGCCTGAAAGAAATGATAGGATAAAAGCCTTTTTTCTATTGCCAGTTGCATAAAAAACGGGGATCGAGACTGCGATCCCTTCGGGGATGTTGTGTATTGCGACAGCGATTGCTATGGCCACACCGAGAGAGGGGTCTTTGATAGCTGAAGTGAATGTGGCTAAACCTTCCGGGAAATTATGAATGGCAATTGCCAATGCTGTTAAGGTGCCCATTCGCATTAATTTAGTTTGGTTTATTTGAGGACTTCCTTCCCGGATAGCTTCAATCTTGCGTATCTCGTGAGGGTTTTCAGTAGAGGGCACCAGTTTATCAATAACCGCAATAAGCAGCATTCCTCCGAAAAATGCGCCAACAGTTAACCAAGAGCCCGCGATTTCCCCAAGGGTTGATACTAAAGTATCTTTTGCTTTGAAAAAAATTTCTACCATTGAAATGTAAATCATAACTCCAGCGGAGAAACCTAGTGCAAGGGAGAGAAATTGGGTATTGGTCTTTTTTGTGAAGAATGCCAATGCGCTTCCTATGCCTGTTGCTAAACCGGCAAATAAGGTTAGGCCAAAAGCTATAAATATGTTGTTGGGTTCCATAGATTTATAACCTCCAGGTGAACAGTGACATTACACTGCTTGTGTCGATTCTTCTTGTGCGTAATGCTCAATAAAGACCTTAACAATTTCTGGGTCAAACTGAGTTCCCGAACATCTACGGAGTTCTTCGAAGGCTTCACTGACAGACAATCTTTTTCGGTAGGGACGTTCGGAGGTCATTGCGTCAAATGAGTCTGCAATACAGAGAATTTTTGCTCCGAGACTTAGCCGATCTCCTGTTAAGCCGTCTGGATATCCCTTTCCGTCAACTCTTTCATGGTGATGACGGACATACTCCAGCAGTTTCTCCATTCTCTCCAGTGGTTCGAGGATATTTTCGCTATATATTGGGTGTTGGCGAATGATTTGGAACTCATCTTCAGAAAGAGGTTCGATCTTGTTAAGGATTGATTTAGGGATCTCTATCTTTCCGATATCATGAAGCAAACCAGCGTACTGGAGGGTGGTTAACTCCTGTGTGTTCAATGCTAATGCTTTGCCAATCAAGACACTATATTCTGATACACGTTCGGAATGGATTAGGGTATACTTATCCTTGATAGATATTGTACTCAAAAGGGCCTTAAATACCCCGATGAGTTGTTGGTGATCAGAACTGATCCCTTTTCTAATCTGTTGGATGATGTCCTGATAAAAATGGATCTTATCTTTCCCTAGGTTTTTAGCATGATAAAGAGCCATATCAGCTTGGGAAAGCAGTTCTTTTTTATCCGATGACATGTTTGGGAATTGTGATATGCCCATAGATAAAGTAACCTTTTGATACAAATCAGCTGGAAAATAATCTTTCTTCAAAACTTCAAAGTTTGCCTTTAAATCTTCTGCGATCTGCTTAATCTGCTCTAGCGGGTAATCTACCAATATAATAGCAAATTCATCGCCGCCGCACCTGCAGACAATGGAGCGCTCAACAGAAATCGCCTTCAGTAGAGTTCCTGTGCCGCGTAGAATGGTATCGCCACAAGCGTGTCCGTGAATGTCATTGAACAATTTAAAGTTATCAATATCTATCATGATTAATCCAACGGACGCGCCTTCCTGCTTAGTCTCTATTACTTCTTTTTCGATAGAGGCATGAAAGTAACGTTGGTTATAGACGCCTGTTAACTCGTCTGTTGTGGCGAGTTTTTGGAGATTTCTACGGTGTTGTTCTTGTTTGTCAGCTAATACTCCGACGATGATAACTGTTACAATTGTAAAAAGTTTAGTGACTAAGGCAATGGTTTTTTCTGAGGTTGTGAGGGCAAGGATAGGGGAAAGTTCACGCATGGAAAAGAATAGGGCAACGATTATGCCTAAGTACCCAAAACGGAAAGCGAAAAAAAATAAGACAAAAGCCTGAAGAATAGCGATGATTCCCTTGGCTTGATGTGGAGCCGAAATCATATTATAGATT
>OBJA01002593.1_pt1 | contig 10196 bp, 8 predicted proteins | sample 1519751 | NCBI WGS metagenome assembly OBJA01 (sample SAMEA3881238, study PRJEB22517) | soil metagenome | biome: lake sediment; feature: soda lake sediment; material: sediment, water from around vicinity | place: India | collected 2013-12-23 | depth 3 m
AAAAGTTCGGTTAAACTATCCATGAGCGTCTCCTGAATGCGATTGATTTGTTTGTGGAAACATAATCTTACGCAAAAAGGCGGGCGCTCACTTCCTCTTTTCTTATCCCGAACTCAGGTTACTCTACTATTTTTGCAGCATGCGCTGTGCAAGCAATCCGGCACCCAGCAGTCCGGCCTTCGGGTTCATCACCACATACACAGGGATCTCGCGCACCAGCGCACTGTATCGTCCCTTATTGCAAAATGCTTCGATGAAACCGGGTTGCTGCAAAATCCGGATGATGCGCGGTGCGATCCCTCCCGCAATATAGACACCACCACGACACAACCCCGCCAGCGCCAGGTTGCCTGCATAGGTACCGTAAATTTCCACGAACAGATCCAGTGCCTGTAAAGCAATCGGGTAATGATGTTCGAATGCCAGGCGGGTCACGGTAGCACCATCATCGGTATTCAGTTCAATACTTTTTAGATGAGTATCTTCCGTGGTACGGGTTTGCAGAAAATTGAAAATATGAGTCAGCCCCTGACCGGAAAGCAGTCGCTCAATCGAAACACGGTGATATCTTGCCATCAGATACCGGAGCAGTTCGATCTGGATAGCACTGGTCGGTGCAAAATCAATATGTCCAGCCTCAGTCGCAAGAGGCTCATAGTATTGTCCGCGCCAGGCCAGCCAGGCAACACCCATGCCGGTCCCCGCACCCAGCACGACGCGCATCGCCGGAGCAGAATATTTACCGGCCTGCAATGTAATCAGATCATCTTGTGGCAATATCTCTATGGAAGCTGCTGTTCCCTCGAAATCATTGATAATTTTCACGGCGGGAATCGAGAATTTTTCTGCAATGCCAACCGCACTGATCGTCCAGGGCAGATTGGTCAGATGGACCTGTTGTTCGACGATCGGCCCGGCTACTGCCAGGCAAGCAGCAACCGGCTGGCAACCGGATCGTTCCATAAAATCTGTCAGAACGGCGTCAAAATCATCGTACTGGTGGCTGTCATAGAGATGCTCATGATGGAATTCAACCTCCTTGCTCCTGACCACGGCAGAGCGCAACAGAGTCTTGGTTCCACCGATGTCACCCGACAGCAGGTATTGATCCATCAGTTATTTTCCTCTCCGGTTAAGTACATACATCCGCTCGCGCTGGCATAACACGACAATCGACCATTTTAAGTGTCAATCAGCAATCTCAAGATAGCAAAAGTGATGCGGGCGGGTACAATAGGCCACCTGTTTTTCCAATTCCGCAACCATCTGCCCGGGCTGATTCCCGGCATGGCCGGCAGGTTCTCCGGGCAATATTTTCCCGGATATTGTTTGATCATAATAAGAAACAGGGGGTATTGTGACAGATATCAGTGTTGCAGGTGATTTGCTGCTGAAGAGCACACATTTGCAAATTAATGAAGTCGTGGCTGAATTGCGTAACGTACGCACTACTGCGCTTCTCGACCGGCAGGGACATCTCAGGCCGCCCCGGCTGCCCTCCCGCAAAATTCTGGCCGGAATCATCGAAGGCCTGCGTACGGCCTTGTTCCCTAACCGACTAGGGCCATCTGATCTGGCAGTAGAAGGCGTCGATCATTATGTCGGCCACATCCTGAATTCAACGTTACGCGCCCTCCTGATCCAGATTCAGCACGAGCTGCACTTCAACTCGGGAACTGAAGAGCTTGATCAGGAAACTTACGCACAAGCAGCTGAAATTACTCAAGCATTTGCCAAGCGGCTGCCTGCAGTCCGCCGCCTGCTCGATGGTGATGTTCTGGCCGCCTATGAAGGTGATCCGGCAGCACGGTGTATCGATGAAGTACTGGTATGCTATCCTGGGGTTGCGGCCATTACCTGGTACCGGCTGGCACATGAACTGTATCAACTGGATATGCCGCTGATCGCCCGCATGATTTCGGAGATCGCTCATTCGCAAACCGGTATCGAAATCCATCCCGGTGCGCAGATCGGCGAGCGTTTTTTCATCGACCACGGTACCGGTGTCGTCATTGGCGAAACTTCCATCATTGGCAGGAACGTACGCCTGTATCAGGCTGTCACCCTGGGTGCAAAACATTTCCCGGTAGATGAAAACGGCGCACTGGTAAAAGGAATCGCCCGTCACCCCATCGTTGAAGATGATGTTGTCATTTACGCAGGAGCAACCATTCTGGGACGTATCACTATCGGAAAAGGTTCCACCATCGGTGGCAACGTCTGGTTGACACGCAGCGTACCCTCCGGCAGCCTGATTACCCAGGCGCAAACGCACAACGACTAGAACAGAACACGGCAATCCACCGCTGCTGCAGGCACAAGAAATCACTCCGGTTGTGCTCCTCTCCTGGAAACCGTTTACAGCAGTATGACAGTATGAAAATGAATATGGCCCAATCAAGCAATGGATCTTTCCGGTATCTTCCGGGAGAAACCAAGGTATATGCCCACCGCTGGTTTTTTACGGCAGCATGCATTTATGCAATATTCATCATCCCGCTGACCCAGCTGGCAAGATACGGTTTCGGTCCGGCTATACTGTCCGTGCCAACCGGCCACGCTTTTGAAATGCTGTTTGGTTTTGCGCCGGCACTGATTGCAGGCTACCTGCTGGGACCCATGCCTGCCCGGCGACTGATATGGTTTCTGTGTTTCTGGCTGCTGGCAAGAATAGCGGGCTTGGCTGTTCCTTTTTCCTGGCCTGCCCTGGTGTTCAATGCCTTATTCGTTATGCTGTTTGCCCGGCAACTGCTCCCTCGTCTGTGGGCTGCCAAAAAATGGCGTAACCGCTCACTCGTTCCCTTACTTGGTCTGATCTGTGCAGTCACGGTTGCAGCCATTCTGGCTGGCCGGCTTGATGAATACCCGCTGCACCGTTATCTGATCGATGAAAGCGTGCAGCTGTTTGCATTGCTGATGCTGTTCATTGGTGGCCGTATGTTGGCACCCGCTGCCGCTGGAGAATTTTATCGCCAGGGCATGGAGTTGGAGGCCAGAGTGCAGCCCAATATCGAAGCAAGTTTGATCATTACCATTACGGTCGCTTATTTGCTGGCACCTGTAGCTGCCCCGCTTTCCGGCATGCTGCTGATCCTCTGCGGAATACTGGCAGGCATACGCCTGTTCCGTTGGCGATTATGGCACTGTCTGGCACGTCCTGATCTGATCTGTCTCGCACTGGGTTACGGCTGGCTGGCATTGGGGCTGATACTGCTGGGGATAACAAAACTGGATGGCGGCAGTCATTTCAGTACCGCAGTGCATGCCATTACTGTCGGTGCACTGGGTACACTGGCGACGAACGTCATCGTACGTGTAACGCTTCTGCACGTAAAACAATATCCCTCACGCATACCGCAAATCGTCATCATGACAGGATGCATGTCGATCGCCGCCGTAGCGCGCATGGCGGCAGATTTCAGCGATCATCGGGAAATGCTGCTGATAATGGCTGCGTCAGGCTGGAGTATCGCCTTCCTGTTCGCGTTACATGTTTTATTGACAAGTCGTCCTGTGCCGCGGGTAAAACCTGCCGGCAGTTCGTCATCCGATAATATCAATAAAACCATACCCACCGAGCCCCCGACGGATTCTCACACTCCCTGAAAAGCCTGCTCAATGTCAGCAATCAGATCGTCGATATGCTCGATGCCGACACATAAACGCACCAGATCAGCACTGACACCGGCTTTTGCCAGTTCTTCATCATTGAGCTGACGGTGGGTGGTCGTCGCCGGGTGGCAAGCCAGCGTTTTGGCATCCCCGATGTTGACCAGCCGTTTGATCAGCATCAGTCTGTCCATAAAGCGAGCACAAGCCTCGCGTCCGCCCTTGATGCCAAAACTCAGAATCGATGAAGGAATACCGCCATCCATATATTTCTGCACCAGTGCATAATCACGGTTATCTTCAAGGCCGGCAAAATTGACCCAACTGACTTTGGGATGTCCTTGCAGATAACGTGCAATCGCCAGCGCATTGGCGCAATGACGTTCCATCCTCAACGGCAGGGTTTCGATACCTTGCAGAATCAGAAAAGAGTTGAAAGGTGAAATTGCTCCTCCCATGTTACGCAACGGTACTACACGTGCACGACCGATGAACGCGGCCGGACCAAATGCATCCACATAGACCACACCGTGATAACTGGGGTCAGGCTTGTTGAATTGTGGAAAACGCGGGCTGTCTTTCCAGGTGAACTTACCGGAATCCACAATGATTCCACCGATGCTGGTACCGTGACCGCCCATGTATTTGGTCAGCGCATGGACGACGATATCGGCCCCATGTTCGAAAGGACGACAAAGCACCGGGGTTGGTACGGTATTGTCCACTACCAGCGGCACACCTGCTGCATGCGCCACTTCAGCCAGCGCGGCAATATCCACCACGTTACCGGCCGGGTTTCCGACTGACTCGCAATAAACCATTCTGGTATTGTCATCGATAACATCGGCAAAAGCGGCCGGATTGCGGCCATTCACCATGCGAACTTCAATGCCCAGATTAGGTAACGTATGGCAAAAGAAATTATAGGTGCCACCGTAAACCTGGCTGGTGGAGATGATGTTATCACCTGCTCTGGCCAAAGTCTGCACACAGGCTGTAATGGCCGCCATGCCAGAAGCCATGGCCAGCGCTCCCACTCCTCCTTCCAGTAATGCCACTCTTTCTTCCAGAACTGCAGTAGTCGGGTTCATGATGCGTGTGTAGATGTTACCCTGCACCTTCAGATCAAACAGATCGGCCCCATGCTGAGTATCATCAAAATAGTAGCTGGTGGTCTGATAAATGGGAACCGCGACTGCATGAGTCTGCGGATCACCGGCAAAACCGCCATGAATGGCAAGTGTTTCCCGTTTCATTATATTTCCTCTGTTAATAATCGTCTGTACCTGTTTTGAAGCAGATCACCTGCTTCCCCGGCAAACTAAATGAATATGAGCACCCCCATTTTTAAAAAGAGGTATTCTTCCGAATCTTATGGCCCAGTATCAGGTATTACCATGGAATCCGGCAGTAAAAGATGTTATGGCTACAGATACCAATATAAACAATAAACTTACAAAAAGGATAAAAAATGCTGAAATTCAATCTGGCTGTGTTGATTTCAATGTTACTGATCTCTTTTCTCCCGGAAGTGTATGCAGCGGGATGGGAAAAGATCGAGATACCCGATAACATCTCGACCATTCTGGATGATGACGGACGCTATAAAGATATCAAACCCGGTTGTGCGTTCAGTCATTTACCGGATGAAGCCGGTTTACCCAATAAACCGTTTCATTTTTATTACCGGAAAGGCACCAAAGCAAAAACACTCATCTATTTCAACGGAGGAGGCGCCTGCTGGAATGGTGCAACATGCCTGACTTCGCTGACCATTCCGGTTACACAAACAACCCGGCCTTCCTACAATCCTTCGATTGAAAACGAAAACGATCCTGAAGAACTGGGTGGAATACTGGATTTCACTCGTGCAGATAACCCGCTTAAAGACTGGAATATGGTTTTCGTCCCCTATTGCACAGGAGATGCCCATATTGGCTCGAAAAACGAAGTCTATGTCGATCCTTCAGGAATTATCAATCATGGTAATCCCGTTCTGGTGCAACATCGCGGTTTTGACAACTTTATGGCGGTGCGAGAATGGCTGAAACACAGAGCCAATCGATCCGGTACAGAACAGATACTGGTAGCAGGATCAAGCGCAGGTGCATATGCTGCCTTAATGAATTTTCCCAGGCTACACAGCATTTATCCGGATAAAACAAAAACTTCACTACTGTCTGACGCAGGAACAGGAGTCTTCACCAGCAATTTTCTGGATACGGTTTTTGAACCTGATGGCCCATGGGGAACTGAGCATACACTCGCAACCTGGATACCGGGAATTAATCGAATCAGCAGCTATAATGCACTCAACTTTTTCACCAGTCTGGCAACCGGGATCGAGCGCCATTTCGCCAATAGCAAGTTTGCTTATGTGACGACCGCCTGGGATGGTGTTCAGATGTTATTCCTCAACACCATGAGAAAGACGGATCAGGGGATCAACGATCCCAACCAGTGGTTCAATCTGACGCCGGCCACGGCAGTAGAATGGAGCCTGAGAATGTTGACTTCATTGAATGCCAATGCCCTGATCAACCGTAATTCGAAATACTATATCAGTGCAGGGACATATCACATCGGGCTGGTCGATGCATTTGCACCAGGTGTTTTTTATACTGAAAAAAGTGCGGGGGGTATTTACCTGAAAGACTGGGTCAACCGGCTAATTACCGATGACAGAAAATATCCGCTGGTCAATCTGATGTGCAGCGGTACTTGCGGAGCGCCTTTTCCTCCCTGAGGAAAAACAGGCTACCTTTCCTGGTATTCTTCGATCATCTCCGCTTTTTTTAAAAAATGGATGACCGAAAACGAACAAAGTGACCATAAGTTTTTATTCTTTGTGGCTGCAGCAATAGTTCTGCAGCCATTTTCATTACTATCTGCTGTCTGTGCAGCCTTACCGGGGTGCTGAGTGCTCTGCAGCAATGCTTCCAGCTCGATTGGTACCGGCCGGTGGAACAAGAATCCCTGGTAATAATCACAGCCATGCTAGTGCAGGAAATTCAGTTGCTGTTCCGGTTCGATACCTTTCGCCAATACACGCAGCTTCAGCCCGTGCGCCACGGCAATGATCGTTGCGGCAATCTCACGGTCGATAGATCAGAAAACCCGAGCTGACTGAAAAAGCCAGCTGATCATACTGCATATCAAAATCGATGTCATTGTCACGTATCCGGGAGATAATCCACTCAACCATCAGGCTTCTAGATCAGGTCAGAACCAGAAACACGCCAGATTGTCAAAAGGCCATATTTACTACTTTTTATATCTATAAAAATGAAGATCATTATTGCTGCTTTAACTAGTTTAATAATGGCTACGACTATCTTTGCAATGGAGAAAACCGTGACACCTAATTCTGTAAATGCAAAACAGGCCCTCGACTCAAAAACGGATTACATCATTCTGGGAATGGGGTGCTTCTGGGGAGCCGAGAAACGCATGGGAGAGCTTTCCGGAGTGGTTGATGTGGAAAGCGGCTACGCAGGGGGTGACCACGGCGATGCCGGTTATCAGGACATCCTGAATTTTGAACATGCCTTGCGTGCCGGCAAGACTGCCGGACGAAATCATGCCGAAGTGGTAAAAGTGACGTTCGATCCCGAACAAGTGACACTGGAACACGTACTGGCCAGATTCTGGGAAAGTCATAACCCGACTCAGGGCGACCGCCAGGGCAATGATATCGGCAGCAATTACCGCAGTGCTGTTTATTACCATGACGAAAGCCAGAAAACACTTGCACTGACTACCCGCAATCTCTACCAGCAAGCACTAGCAACGGCCGACTATGGCCAGATCACGACTGAAATCCTACCCCTGAAAAATTACATTACCGCAGAAGAGTACCATCAGGATTATCTGCAGAAAAATCCCGATGGTTACTGCGGTCTGGGGGGAACAGGTGTGAAATATCCGGTTTCCGATCAGCGTATTATCCGGGGCGACACCTCGACTGTTCCAGCGAGCCCTCCTCCACAATCACTGGACGGCAGAAATCTGAATTTTGATCAGCAACTGGTGATTTTCGAATCAGAAAATTGTGAATTCTGCGCTCAGTTCGACCGGGATATTCTCGCCCACTGGCAAGCGGATATTTCGATGGTAACGACGAAAAATACCAGCCCCCCCGCGGGCTGGGCACTGGATGAACCCCTGTTTGCCGCGCCTACGATCGTATTGTTCAGAGAGGGCAAGGAAGTGGCCCGCTATACCGGCTACACTGGAGAAAAAGAGAATTTCTGGCAATGGCTGGGCTTTCAGATGCTGACACCGGAACAGCAGAAAATCGCTTTTCAGCAAGGGACTGAGCAACCTTTCACCGCATCCAATCTGGATGAGAAACGTCCGGGCAGATTTGTTGATCCGATCACCGGTGCTACCCTGTTTTTCAGCAAAACCAAATTTGACAGTAAAACCGGCTGGCCCAGCTTTTTCGAACCCGTTGAAGGATCAGTGACCTACCATGAGGATCATTCGGGCTATATGCAACGGATCGAGGTTCGCAGCGCCAGTTCCGGCATCCACCTCGGTCACGTTTTCGATGATGGCCCTCCCCCCAGCTACAAACGCTATTGCATCAACGGCAATGTGCTGAAATTCATTCCGGATTGATCGCCGCGGTTATTCATTGCAAAAAAAGAGAAAGCGCGAAGGCAGTGCCCCTGCCTTCGCACATGAGTCAAATTTTACTAAATCTTAAGCCAGACTGATTTTCGGACTGCGACGCCGCAGCATCAGCATCGCCAAACCACCCAGCCCGATCAGTAAGCCGCTGGCAGGCTCAGGAACGGTATTATTTCCCGGATCACCGTTGTTCGCCATAATCAACTGGAACATGCCGCCGTTTTCTCCACCGGCAAAGCTGAGGGATAGCAAACCGGCATCAAAGCCAGTTGCAGGATTAAGGAACTTGATTTCGGAAAAATCACCACTCATTCCACCAGCTACCTGGAACAAGTCGTAAGGAACATCAAACTCTGGCATGTACCCGCCAAAATCCAGTTCAAGTATGCCACCCGCAACGAAATTACCACCGATGATGAGCTGGTCATACGCTGTTGGTCCGAAAATTTCCATGAGCAGGACACCGTCGCTCTCAAGTATGAGATCGCCGGTAATGGTCAGTACACCCGGTGAATTGCCCGGACTGATCAAACCATGATTGATGACATCACCTTCGATCGTACCGCCGTTGCCTGAGAGACTGCCGGTAGACCAGATCGTCACGCCATTGGTGGCCGAAACTGCACCACCATCATTGATGATGAGACTGCCGTTCCCACCAGAGCCATTTTGCGTTCCACCGACGTAAAGATTGCCCGAACTTTCTCAGCGTGAACTCGCACCAGTAACGGCAACAGTGCCGGTAGAGCCTGATAAAGCACTGATGATGCTATCAGTAGTACTGGTGACTTTCCCACCGTCCTCAATGTTAAGCGTGCCGTTGCCTCGTTCACCAACATAGAGAAAACCTGAATTCTGCCAATGTGAGTTCGCACCGGTCACAGTGGCAACACCGGTGGTGTCGGGAGTAGAGCCAATCAAACTACCATAATCATAAGTATTGGTATTGATTACTTTCCCGCCATTCTCAATGTTAAGGATGCCATGGCCATGAGCACCAATAAATAACACCCCTGAATTCTGCCAGAGCGAATTTTCACCAGTAACGGTAACAACACCGGTACTGCCGTCACCAGTAGAGCTATTACCAACAAAGCCCCAATCACTGATTACTTTCCCGCCATTTTCAATGTTAAGGCCACCATTACTAATAACTAAGTCGACTGAAGTCTGCCAGAACGAATTTGCACCGGTAACGGTAGCAGTACCAGTAGAACCGGAACTCGAGCCAATGTAACCATAATTACTGATTACTCCCCCGCCATTCTCAATGTTAAGGGTACCCTGGCCCAAACTACCAACCAATAAAGTACCCGAATTCTGCCAGAGCGAATTTGCACCGGTAACGGTAGCAACACCAGTAGAGCCAATATTGAAACCGAGAAAGCTATTACCAGTACCACTATAGTGCTTCCTTCCCCCTATCAGGCCAAAGTAGTAAGGGTTAGTCTCGCTATTCGTGAGTGTCGCACCATTATTGACAATGAGACTGCCGTCACCACCAGTAGGGCCAGCACCAGTGTTGCCGATAACGATGCTCTCAACAACGGTATCAGTACTAATGGTCTGATTGCCGCCAAGAATCAGCGGGGCTGCCTGCGTCACTTGCCCAAAAGCCAGCGTGGCAGCAAGCAGCGCGCCGGTATAAACCAATTGATTATTATTTTTCACATCAGGTCCTCATGGAAACACTGCCGGGGACAGCCATTGAAATGGCTCAGACTGCTTGCCAGACTTTGCTGCCCCGGACTGGAATTTATTGAAAAACCTGCCAACCCTGGCAGGCATGAAAAGCAGAGACACTGAACACCTGCTGCCCTCTGTCAGCCGCCATCCAATATCTCTCAAGCAATTTTCATGCCATACAAATAAACTATTGAATAACAACAATAAATTACGAAATTATAGCAATGTCATGTCATGTCATGTCATGTCATGTCATGTCATGTCAT
>OBJA01002594.1_pt1 | contig 10193 bp, 11 predicted proteins | sample 1519751 | NCBI WGS metagenome assembly OBJA01 (sample SAMEA3881238, study PRJEB22517) | soil metagenome | biome: lake sediment; feature: soda lake sediment; material: sediment, water from around vicinity | place: India | collected 2013-12-23 | depth 3 m
CAGGACGAGATCAAGCGCGCCTACCGCAAGCTGGCGCGCAAGTATCATCCCGACGTCAGCCGCGAGGCCGACGCCGAGGAACGCTTCAAGGAGCTGAGCGAAGCCTATGAGGTCCTGCGTGACCCGGAGAAGCGCTCGGCCTACGATCGCCTGGGCGCCGGCTGGCGCGCGGGAGAGGATTTCTCTCCCCCGCCGGACTGGGCGGGCACGGGCTTTCACTTCCACCGCGGTGGCTTCTCGGCCGGGGACGCGAGCCAGTTCAGCGATTTCTTCGAGGCGCTGTTCGGCGGCGGCATGCCGTTCGGCGACGGCGGCTTCCGCGTCGACGAGACCGTGTTCCAGACCGCGCCGCGGCAGCGGGCCGCGGAGCTGCAGATCGATCTGGAGGAAGCCTATCGCGGCGCCACCCGGACAGTCACGATGGAGACATCGGTCCCCGGCGGCCACGGCCGCGTGCGGCGTCAGGCGCGCTCCTTCAACGTGAAGATCCCCGCCGGTGTGACCGACGGTCAGCGGATCAGGCTCGCGGGCCAGGCCGCGGGCGTGACCGACAGGACCGCCGGCGGCGACGTCTACCTCGACATCAGGATCCGTCCCCACCCGCTGTTCAGGCTCGAAGGCCGGGACGTGTATCTCGATCTGCCGCTGGCGCCCTGGGAGGCGGCCCTGGGCGCGCGGGTGGCGGCGCCCACGCTCGGGCCCGACGTCGAGCTCAGGATCCCGCCGGGGACGCAGGCCGGCGACAAGCTGCGTCTGAAGGGACGCGGCCTGCCCGGAAATCCACCGGGAGACCAGTACCTCGTCGCCCGCATCGCCACGCCGCCGGCGACGGACGATGCGCGCAGGGCGCTCTACGAACGCATGGCCACGGAGATGGCCTTCGACCCGCGCGCCGGCTGGAAGAACGCGCGCCGCTCCTGACCGCGCCGGGCGGCGCGCGGGATGCTTTCGACCGCGGAGATGCGGCATAATGCCCGTGCACGAATCCGCAGGGGCATCCATTGAGACGTTACCTGGCACGATATCGGCCGTCGCAGTGGATGGTGATTACGCTCATGACGGCCGCGACGGTCTTCATGGCGCTGCTCGGCGTCTATTCGCTCTATTCGACCCCCGCCCTCCTCCTCGACGGTGAAGTGGTCACCGTGCGCGAAGGCATCCACATCACGCGCATCGGCGAGATCTCCGTCCAGGACACCGATCTGTGGAAGCTGCCCGCCTTCAAGAGCGCGGAAGGCGAGGCGCGCTGGTGGCATACCCAGCGCGCCCTGCACGATACCGTCTCCGCCTCCGGCGGCCAGCCCGTCATCATCGAGTTCATCGACAATACCGATACGACCTGGGAGATGCTCGCCGAGGTCGGGCGGATGCCGGCGAGCGATATCGCCACACGTCTCGGGCTGGTCTACATCGTCGCCACCATCTACGTCTTCGCCTCGGTGTCCGTGTTCCGCCACCACAAGCGCGTGGCCGGCTTCCTCTGCGCCGTCTTTCTCAGCTCCACCGCGCTGTACCTGGTGAGCGTGGCGCCGGTCGTGCACCGGCCGATCGTCATGGACCCGGAGCTGATGCGCCTGCTGGTCTACGTATTCTTCATCGCCAGCACGGGGCAGATCTCGATCGTCCATTTCTCCATGATCTTCCCCGAGCGCAAGCGGATCCTGCAGCGGTATCCCTGGCTGACCGCCGGCCTCTACATCTACGCGGCGACGATCTCCCTGCTGTACGTCGTCGGCCTGATCGGGCTGACCAGCACCCTGCCCTTCCTCATCTTCTGGCTGCTGCTGATGATGGGCTCGTTCATCCACTCGATGATCTACATCGAGGACGAGTTCATGCGCAAGCAGGTGAGGATCACCTTCATCGCGGTGCTGCTGGTCGCCGCGTTCTTCGTCATGGCGGTGGTGCTGCCCTGGCCGGGAGGCGGCAGCCTGGTCAACAACTACGCGCTGTTCTCCCTGATGCTGCCCTTCGGTCTGATCCTGTCGCTGGACAACCAGCGCCTGTACCGCGACCGCCTGACGCTGGAGTACAACGTGCGCATGGAGAAGGAGCGCCTGCACCGCGAGCTGCACGATACCGTCCTCAACGACCTCGCCAGCATCGCCATCGCCGTCGAGGGCGCCGAGCGCTGTCCGAACGACTTCGAAAAGCTGCGCGCCAAGCTCGACCAGATCAAGAGCAACACGGCGGAGTCCTCACGCCAGCTCCGCAACTTCCTCTGGGTCATCGACGATCGGCAGAACAACTGGGACGACATCGCCAATTCTCTGCGCCGCCTGGGCTATGACCTCCTCAGCCATCTCGACATCGCCTTCGAGCTCGACGCCTATATCAAGGACGCGCACGCCAACGTGCCCACCCCCGCCCTCAAGCACGCGATCTACCGCGTTTTCCGCGAGGCGCTGATCAACATCGCCAAGCACGCGCAGGCCACGCAGGTGAAATGCACGCTGTGCCTGAACGAGGCGCGCCTGGAGCTGACCGTATCGGACAACGGCGTCGGCATGAGCGCGGGCCACGACAAGGGAGAGGGACACGGGCTCAACAACATGCAGCGGCGCGTGAAGGAACAGGGCGGCGAGCTGTTCATCCACTCGCGTCCCGGCTTCGGCACGAAGATCGTCATGCAGTTCGTATTCGCCGGCGGACAGCGCCTTCCCCCAAATGAGGTATTTACTGACAGTTGGCCGTCCTCTAACTTGGCGGATTGATGTCTGCGCCGCGCAGGCGTCCTCACCCGTTCGGCCGGTTGCGCACGATGATTCTCCAGAACCTGATGAAAGACGAACGTCCGATCGAGGTCGTAATAGTCGAGGACAACAAGCGGTACCTGGACGAGCTGGGCCATCTGCTGACGAACTCTCCGAGCATCCGCGTGGTCGGTCAGTACACCCACGGCAAGGAGGCGTACGAGGAGATCCTGAGGCTCAATCCCGACGTCACCCTGATCGACATCGAGCTGCCCGACATCTCCGGCGTCGAGGTGATCGAGCGCGTCTCGTCACGCGGCTGCCCCACCGAATTTCTCGTACTCACGGTCTACGACGACGACGCTCACCTGTTCGCCGCCCTGCAGGCGGGCGCGGTCGGCTATATCATCAAGGGGTCGACCTCGCTGCCCGAGATAGAGGCGGCGATCCACGAGGTCGTCGACGGCGGGGCGCCCATGTCGCGCGTGATCGCCAAGCGGGTGCTGGAGACCTTCCACGCCACCGCCGGGGACAGGAACACGGGCAAGGCGCGCAAGACCAAGTTCGATGAACTGACGAAGCGCGAGATCCAGATCCTCGAGTTCATCAAGCGCGGCTATACCACCAAGAAGGTCGCCGAGGAACTGCACATCAGCTACGAGACGGTGCGGACCCACCTGAAGAACATCTATCAGAAGCTGCACGTGCACACGCTGGTCGAGGCGATGCTGATTTACAATCAGCGTTAGGCCGGGGCCCTGCGACGCCCGTCGATTTCCCTACTTAAAGTAAGGAGTTGGCAAAAAAGTGTCTTCCAAATACCCCAATTGTGGAATTTACAACAGTGTCGCGGAAAGCTTACCGTGACCTGGAAACTCCAGATACCCAGAACTAGTGCAAGGGGGCTCGCATGCTCATCCTGACCAGAAAAGTGGGAGAGACCTTCATCATCGGCGATGACATCAGGATCACCGTCTGCTCGGTGAGGAACGGACAGGTGCGGATCGGGATCGAAGCACCCAAGGATGTCTCCATCCACCGCAAGGAAGTCTATGAGCGCATCCAGCGGGAGGAACCGGCGGACAGGACTTCCCGTCCCGACTTGCCGATGCTGAACGAGAAGGTGGGTTAGGCGCCGCCGGTAATCACGTTGAGCCGCGGCCGCGGCTCGTTCTGCCTGACCTCCTGAGTGGGATCGACGAGCCATTTGAACAGGGGGAACCACTGCTCCCGGTCCTGGCCGGTGTCCCGCTCGTCCAACTCGTAAATCCCCATCCCCGTCTCCGCCGAGATCAGGTAGTTTTCTGAGTCCGAAAGCGAGGTAATGAACGGAACCCCGCAGTTCGAAAGGAATTTCCTGAAGGCTTCGTACTGTGGCGTCTCGCGGCGGACACGATTCCCCACCACGCCCAGGTGCAACCCGCGGCGAGCGACCATGCCGCTCCTCAGCAGGTCACGGATGAAATCGGTGCTGGCGTGTACGTCGATCGGCGAAGGGGTGACCGGGATCAGCACCACGTCCGCGCGCCGGAGCATCTCCTGCAGAGGCAGGCCGGAAACGCCGGCCGGCGCATCGATCACCACCCGGCCCGTCCCGGCCGGCACCGCCATCTGCCAGCTGCGGGTGAGGCCGGTGCGGGTGCGGGTGGCGTCGACGCCGTCGATCCGAGGCAGGCCGTCCGGGCGCTGGCGCAGCCACTGCAGGCTCGAACCCTGCGGATCGTAGTCCATCAGCAGGCATCTCACGCCGGTCATGGCGTAGTAGCTGGCCAGATTGGTGGCGATCGTCGACTTCCCGCATCCCCCCTTGGAATTCAGCACCAGGACCGTCTGCATTACCCCACCCAAACTGTATTCCTTGCAGCAAGTTAAATTCGATAGTTCGTGATCGGCATCATGTGAGGATATAAATTCTCACGTCCTCCGCCCGCATCCCGTGAACTCGATCACACTCCAGACTATCGGCCATCGGGCCCGAGAATTCAAGCCTTTAGACCGCGGCGTGGACCCGTCCCTCATCGACCGCCGAAGATGCGATCGAAGAAGGCCTGCATTTCAGCCCAGGAAGCCTCGTCGGCCTCGGCATCGTACGCCAGCGGCAGATTGAACTGCGTACCGTAGCGGTCCGCATCCGGATTGGTGAACCCGTGGACCGCTCCCGGATAGGCGATGAAGCGATAGTCGACATCCGCCGCCTCCATCTCTTCCTTGAACCCCCTGACGTCGTCCTGCGGGACGAAGGGGTCGTCGGCGCCGTGCAGCACCAGCACCTTCGCCTTCACCTGCCCCGGCCGCGCCTCGATATCGCTGGCCAGGCTGCCGTGGAAGCTGACCACGCCGGCGAGGTCCGCGCCGGCCCGAGCCATGTTCAGGGCCACACCCCCGCCGAAGCAGTAGCCGATCGCTGCGATGCGCTTCTCATCGGTGGCGTCCTGCGCCTCCAGGACCGCCAGCGCCGCATTGAAGCGCGCCTTCGCGTCGTCCCAGTTTTCCGAGACCTGGGCCGCGAAGGCCCCGGCCTGGTCCGGATGCTCGGCCTGCTTGCCGTCGCCGTACATGTCGACGGCCAGGGCCGTGTAGCCCAGCTCGGCGAGCTGCAACGCCCTGGAGCGGGCATAGTCGTTCAGTCCCCACCACTCATGCACCACCAGCACACCCGGCCGCTCACCCCGTATGGCGTCGTCGTAGGCGAGGAATCCGACCAGGCGCGTTCCGTTGGCTTCGTACTCGACCTCCCTGCCGACGACCTCGGCATGCAACGGCGCAACCGCCCACAGCAGGATCAGGCAAAGGATCAATTTTGCAGGCCACATGGTTCTTCCTCCTGATTATTCTTTTACCGGACCGGAGCCGCAGACAGCGGGGGACAGCGGCTCGTCGAGCGCTATTGTAAACGCCGGGAAAGAAAATGCAGCAACGCAGGGAAAAAACGCGGAAAAAACGGCGTCTCCGAGAAGAGACGGAATGCGGAGGGCTACGTCTTCTCGATCAGATCACTGCCGGGCGGCGCCAGGGTGATGCCGCTGATGTCCGGCAGCGGAGGATGCGCCACCGCGACGGCCTCCACCAGATCCACACCGACGGCGGCGATGCTGAGACCGTCGAGATCGAAGTGCGGCGTCGCCACGGAAGGCGGCTGCGGCAGCAATTCGCCGGCGGGCAGGATCGCGGCGGAAGCGAGGTCGCTGGCGGGCTCCTCTCTCGCAGCCCCCGCGGCGTCCGCAGGGACAGGACGCACCCGGCAGACGGCGCCGGCCTGGCGCATCGCATCCCGATAGCGGAAGGCGGTCGCCTCGTCCACGCCTTTCTTGATGACCACTGTACCGCCCGAGAAGAGCCGCTCGATGGCCGCGGCGTCGCTCTTGAACAGCGCCGCCAGCCGCAGCCTGACCTCAGCGGGATCGGCGTCCGGCAGCAGCTCGCCGTCGAAGGTCACGTCGTAGCGGCGGTCGTCCATCTCAGCTCCAGGCCTGCCAGCTCCCGGGACAAGCGGCGACGGCGAATTCGCGCTCCACGCGGCCGAACGCCCAGAGCTCGTCCATCTGCTCCTGCGTGATCTCGACGACCTCGCCGTGCGCGTCCATGTACCGCCAGCGCCCCTCCACCGTCAGCTTGACCAGCGTGGCCATCAGGTCGTCGAAACGGATTCCGTACTGCACGGCGAGGCGGTGGACGTCGTCCACGGTAAGCGGCGTCATGCGCTGATCGTACTCCTCGCGCAGGAGGGCCTCCAGGGCCACGTCCCACTGCGGGATCTCTTCTGTGAACTCGGAGGATATCTTGATCATCGGGGCATCTTCACGGGAAATGTTACCCAGCTTATCGACCATTCCCCGTGTTTCTAAACACTTGCGGCGGCTGGATACGGGCGCCGTCGAAGTATTGACGCGGAAACGGCTTGCACTTCCGCCAGGCCGCGGCCGTCAGGAAGCGGCGTCGGGCCGGAAATCCGCCTGGAGGCGCGTGAGCTCGGCGATCACGTCCGCGCTGTGCGTCGTGGTATCGACCTTGCGATAGATATGGGCGATGCGCCCGGCCGGATCGATGATGAAGGTATGCCGCTGCGCCATCTTGATCAGCCCCAGGTTGCGCAGCGACCCGTAGGCCCTGGCCGTGCGGCCGCCCTCGTCCGCGAGCAGCGGGAAAGGCAGACCGTGCTTCTCGGCGAAGTGCGCGTGGCTCTCGACGCTGTCCACGCTGATGCCGATCACCTGCGCCCCCATCGACCTGAAGTGCGCCACGTCGTCGCGGAACTTGCAGGCCTGCTCGGTGCAGCCCGGCGTGTCGTCGCGCGGATAGAAATAGAGCACGACCCACCGCCCGCGGTAATCCGCGAGGCGATGGGTCGTCCCGTTCTGGTCGCTGAGCTCGAAGTCCGGGGGAACCATGCCCGGTTGCAGGTCGCCGGCGCGCACTTCAAGCCACGCGGCGGCGAAGAACAAGAGAAGGGACGCGGCGAGAAACGCCTGTATGGAACGCATCGCATACCTCCTGCCTGGAAAGGCCCATGGTGACTCCTGAAGACTACCCTGAAAGGATCGGAAATCAGAGTCACCAGGTCAAGTAGAGCTGCATCCCCGGCAGGAGTTCCGCCTCGCCGGCGCGCACCGGCGGCCCCTCGCCGGTCAGCGCCACCGCGGGCAGCGACACGAAGAAAGGAGCCACCGTCAACTCGCCGTCGATGCCCAGCAAGCCGTCGATGAGCCCGCTCGCCGTCCCCAGGGGGTCGGTCAGCACCATCAGCGTCCGCTCGCCCAGCCCCGGCTGCTGCCCCGCGGCCGCGCGCGAGCGGATCCCGTCGCGCAGCCCCATGAAATACCCGCCGACGAAGTAGCCGAGCACCGGCGTGAAGATCAGGTCCTGCGCCGACGGCTGCTCGAACAGGGATTCCGGGCCGTACTCGAACAGCGTCGAGAGCAGCGCCGAGTACCAGAAGGCCTCGTCGTCGCTGTAGCCGCGCTCGCGTGCGCGCACGTAGTAGGCCCCGCCCCAGTACGGGTGCAGGACGTAGTTCACCCACCAGCGGTCCTCGTCGACGGTGATGTCGCCGATGTTCCTGCGGTAGCGGTCGAAGCTGTACTCGTCCTTCTGCTCCTGGCTCCAGCCCGATATGGACTCCGGACCGGCGTACAGGGCGGCGATGATCAGGAACTGCCCGGCAAGGAAGTAGTAGGTGTCGCGCTTGAGACCGTCCCAGTCGCGGTATACGTGGACCGGCTGGGTTCCGGGCTCCAGCGCCAGCGCCTCGGGCGGAAGGTCGAGCATCAGCCGGCGAGGGCCGTCGGCCTGCCCGCCGCAGGCGGCGAACGGAAGCGACATGGACAGGAGCATGGCGGCGACGCCTGTGACGGACGGACGCATGTACCGCTCAGCTCCAGCCGTGGTCGGGCGTCATAGCAGGCTGCGCCATGCGAGATGCACGCCGAAATCGGGCGTGGGGTCGACGAAGAGATCCTCGACGATCGCCAGGTCGAGCATGCCGCCGCGACCGATGCGGATGCCCGCGCCCGCCATCACCTGCACCGCCGCCATGCCGAAGGCCTTCAGCCCGCTGTGATAGAAAGAGCCATGGGCATCGACCTGCGCCTTGAGCAGGATGCCGCTCCGCAACGGGCGTTCGAGCGCCACGCTGCCCAGCGGCACCCATTCGCGCCGCAGGTCGCCCAGCGGTCCGCCATCGCCGAGCCGCAGCACCCCGGCGCTCCAGAACAGCCGCGTCCGCCAGGATGAGAGCAGACCGGCGTCGGCGCCGACGAGCTGCAGCGAGAGATCGGTCGAACCGCTGCCGTGCAGCCTGGCCTCGTCGCCCGTCGGCAGCTTGAGCCCCGCCTGCACGGCGAGCGTGCGCCCCGCGCCCGCGTCGGATGCGATGCGCCAGGCCGTGGACAGCCGCACGTCGCCGACGCCGGCCGCCGGATCGGCGACATCGACGCGCCGCTCTCCGTCACGCGTATACGCGTAGCGCAGCTCGTTGCGCGCGAAATCCCTGCGCTCCTTGTTGGTGAAGCCGAACAGCTCGTGCCATTCCCAGATCACGCTGTCGAGCACGCCGCCGCGGTGCGCGACCAACGGCACGGTCAGGCCGACGTCCAGCCCGTCGCGCAGGCGGTAGCGCAGATCGAAGACGAGGCGATAGGTCTCGCCGTCGATGACGATGTCTTCGCCGGGATCCTCCTCTCCGATCGAGTTGTTGGTGAGGGTGAAGGCCCAGGCCGAGGACCACGAGGCGGCACCGGCCCCCGCCCTCACGGGGACCGGCGGACTGTGGATCTGGATGAAGGGGTTGCCGCTGCCGCTGAGGAAGACCGCATCGTCGCTGGCCTGCAGGCACGGGGAGGCGACCCCCATGCACATTGCGAGCGGGAGCGGCCAGGCGTCGCGCCTGGCTCTCTCCGCCCCTCCCCGCCGGGAGAAGCCGGGATCTTCGATCAGTGGATCTCTCCCCTGAAGGCGGCGAAGATGCGTTCGGACAGCACCGCGCCGAGACGGTCGGCGAAGCGTTCGAACACCGGCGGACGATATGTATAGTCGACGATGCGCTCGGCGCCGACGATCTCGCGCGCGACGTGGCTGCTGCTGCCGAGCCCGTCGACGAGGCCGAGCCTGAGGCTTTCCTCGCCGGTCCAGGTCAGGCCCGTGAACAGCTTGCCGTCGTCCTTCAGACGGTCGCCGCGGCCCTCGCGCACAACCGCGACGAACTGCCGGTGGATATCGTCGAGCATGCCACGCAGGTGCTGCAGGTCCTCATCCTTCATCGGCGAGAACGGATCGAGGAAGCCCTTGCTCTCGCCGGCGGTCACCAGGCGCCGCTCGACACCGAGCTTCTCCAGCGTCTCGACGAAACCGAAGCCGTCCATCAGCACGCCGACCGAACCGACGATGCTGGCCTTGTCGGCATAGATCTCGTCGGCCGCGACGGCGATGTAGTAGCCGCCCGAGGCGCAGATGTCGGTGACCACCGCATAGACCTTCTTGTCGGGATGCAGACCGCGCAGGCGCTGGATCTCGTCGTTGACGTAGCCGGCCTGCACCGGACTGCCGCCGGGGCTGTTGATGCGCAGGATCACCGCGGCCGCATCCTTGTTCTCGAAGGCCTGGCGCAGGCCGCTGATGATGTAGTCTGCATTCGCGCCCTGGCCGTCGGCGATGACTCCCTTGATCTCCACCAGCGCGGTATGGCGGCCGGCCGCGACGTCGCGGCCGAACCCGCCCGGCCAGCTCATCATGTAGAAGATGAGCAGCAGATAGGCAAGGAAGGCGAGCTTGAAGAAGACGCTCCATCGCCGCGCGGTGCGCTGCTCCTTGAGCGAGGCCAGGGCGACGCGCTCCAGGGCCTGCTGTGCCCATGCGTTGTCCACCGTCTTGCCTTCGCGCGGAGGCGGCGTGCCCCTGCTCGCCCCGGGCTGGGGCGGACCGAGCCAAGGGTCCTTGCGATCGTTGTCTGCCATCGGTTTCCTCGAAGAAATGCGGAAGAAGGGAAAGTATAAGGTATGAAAGGCC
>OBJA01002595.1_pt1 | contig 10192 bp, 9 predicted proteins | sample 1519751 | NCBI WGS metagenome assembly OBJA01 (sample SAMEA3881238, study PRJEB22517) | soil metagenome | biome: lake sediment; feature: soda lake sediment; material: sediment, water from around vicinity | place: India | collected 2013-12-23 | depth 3 m
TTTGATAAAAGCCTGCTCAACCAGAACAACTTCCTGGAAAAATTTGACCAACTTACCTTCCACAATCTTATCCCATATTTTTTCGGGCTTCCCGGAGCTCTGAGCCTGAGTAAAATAGATCTCTTTTTCTTTTGCTATGAAATCGGGTGAAATATCAGCCTGATTCGCAGCCATAGGATTAGAAGCTGCAACCTGCATGGAGAGATCTTTCCCCAGATCTGCCATTGCCTGACTGTCGAGCTCTTTATCCGCAGAAAGCTTTACGACAACACCGATTTTCCCGTTACCATGCAGGTAAGAAAAAATTCGCTCTGAACCGGTATTGGCATCCACTTTCCGGTACCGACGGAAGGTGATATTTTCACCGATTTTTCCGATAAGCTCAGTTAAGCGGCTCTCAACAGTCTGTCCGCCGAATTCAGGTGATGTGAGTGCCTTTGCGGCCTCAAGATCAGCCGGTTTTTTCTCGATGAGCAGTTTTCCGAGTTTTTCAATGAAGTCAATGAAATCCTCGTTTCTGGCAACGAAATCGGTTTCAGAATTAACTTCGTAGAGTATAGCACAGGACGGTTCTTTAATAATTGTTACCTTACCCTCTTTTACCGCTTTCCCTGCCCGCTTGGCAGCAGTAGCCTGCCCCTGCTTGCGAAGATTTTCTATCGCAAGATTCATATCTCCATTGGCATCGATGAGAGCCTGCTTGCAAATCATCATACCGAGACCGGTTTTTTCCCGTAATTCCTTAACTTGAGATGCTGTTATTTCCATTATGATAACTCCTTCTTTATGAACAGATCAGGTGAACAAATGGTAACCATGGATACATGCCCACATTACGACGGTGGGCAAGACCGTTACTCTTCCTCAGAAAGCCTGGCAATTTTTTTGTGAACAACCCGTCTGGGCTTTTTAGGTTCTTCCTGGCTAACTGGCTCAAGATCCTCAGTTACAGATTGCTCCTCAGGAGTCTCTGTGTCTTCCACTGCTGCATCCGTTTTTCCCTGTGCAGCCATCTCTTCAACGGTTACGTGCTCACCTGTTGAAAGAATCGCATCAGAAACTGCACGCGCAATTAGCTGAACCGACTTGATCGCATCATCATTTCCCGGCATCGGAAAATCGACAGCATCAGGATCACAGTTCGTATCGACGATCGCACCGATGGGAATACGAAGACGACGTCCCTCTGCAATGGCAATATGCTCCTTAATAGTGTCAACAACGAAAATTATGGATGGAAGTTTACGCATATCACGAACACCAGCCAGAACCGAAATCAGCTTTTCCTTCCGCTTTGCAAGAAGCAAACGTTCTTTTTTGGGAAGAGCATCGATTGTACCATCGTTTTCCATCGCTTCAATTTTTTCCAGTTTTGCAACGCTCTGGCGGATAGTCTGAAAGTTGGTCAACATACCACCAAGCCACCGTTCCGTTACATACGGCATATTGCAACGCATGGCTTCTTCACGAATACAATCCTTGAGCTGTTTTTTGGTGGCCACGAAAAGAACTTTGCCACCTCTGGAAACCTCGCTGCGTACCTTGGTGAGGAATTTTTCTATGGAAATAAGCGTTTTGTTGAGGTCGATAATGTAAATGCCATTTTTGGGGCAGAGAATAAAGCGCTTCATTTTAGGGTTCCAGCGCTTTGTCTGATGACCAAAGTGGGTTCCTGCCTCAAGCAGATCCTGCAGTGATAGAGAAGACATACTGACTCCTTGAAAGGTATGGGTTAATCGCCCACGGCAATCATAGCGGAAAGATTACCGTCCCCCATAAGGGAACGGCACCCGTCTTCCGCTCACACCGTGTGTACAATATTTTTGCGAAAGGAAAAACTAACGTTTTGAGAATTGGAATCTTCTGCGGGCACCAGCCTGACCGTATTTCTTACGTTCAACCACACGTGAGTCTCTGGTGAGAAAACCTTTTTTGCGAAGCGCTTTACGGTGCTCTTCGCTGATCTGTGCCAAAGCACGGGCAATACCGAGTCGGATGGCTCCGGACTGACCACTCAAACCACCACCCCGTACACTGGCAACGACATCAAACATCTCCGCAACCTGAATCAGATGCAAAGGTTGTTCGACATCCATCACTAACACATCGCTCTTCAGATACTCCTGAATAGCCTTACCGTTTACCAAACGTTCACCTTTACCTGGCTGAACAATAACCGATGCTATCGCATTCTTACGTTTACCGGTCGCAGAATACCTGTTTTCCAAAATGACCAGCTCCTTTTTCTTTCTTTTATAATGTTATGGGCTTTGGCTGCTGTGCCGCATGGGGATGAGCTTTACCAGCATATACATGAAGCTTTTTCATGATAGCTCTGCCACGTGCGTTTTTGGGCACCATCCCATGAATCGCATGTACGATGACCTGAGTCGGGTCAAGCGCCATCTGTTCCTTGAATGAACGGAATTTCGCACCACCAGGATAAGTCGAATGACGAAAATACTCTTTTGTTTCCGGCTTTATACCTGTCAGCACAATTTTCTCTGCATTAACGATGACCAGAAAATCACCATGATCCTGATTGGGTGAATACGCCACTTTTCCCTTCCCAATCAAAATCTGAGCCGCTTTTGAAGCAAGACGCCCAAGGTGTTGATCAGCAGCATCCAACACATACCAGTCACGTTCGATTGATTTGGTGTCTACTACAACAGTTTTCATGATAGTACCATTCCTATCGTACAAAATACACTTCGCTTTTTAGATAAGTTTGTTGAATATATAAAAAAGAGAACAGTGAAGTCAACAATTTGCTGAAAAACTTATTCACCGATTCCGCTCTGTGCCACCAGGCCCTTCCAGACAATGAACCCAAAACGAAGATCAACTATTTCAAAATTACCTCACCTGCGGTTCAACGCCGGAATACACACTACCACGGTCGAAAGAGAATCAGAGGTGGAAATGGTAACCATTCCTCCTATTTTCTTGAGTAATGTATACGATAAGGCCATTGTTGCAATTTTCTCCAGTGCCTCATTGCACCCCTCTAAAATCGAAGAGCCCGGGTTCTGATGCTCCTGACCACAAGGAAATTCAATACGGATACTGATATACAGGCAATCTAGACGGGGAAGCTCTCCCTCCCTCTCCTGCTGATTCGATACGGATATCCTTACAGGTCCCGGCGCACGTACAGTTTGCCGTATGTAAAAAAGGATCGACCGCATGATGTGAGAAAGATAGTCGGGATCTGTCTCCGCTTCAAGAAGATCTGGTTCAAAACTGAACTCAGATTTAATTACCGGATGAAGGAAGACTTCAGAGACTGTCCTCTGGACCAGATTCTGAAGTGTGGCTTTGTGATTCTTTTCACGAGGAACCGAAATAGCTCTAGTCAACTGACTGATCAGAGAAACTGCATTTTCAATACTATGCTTGATCGCCTCAAGATTTTTACTAAAGCAATTCTTCTCCTCAATCTGCATCTCAATAAGCTGCAGATTTCCATATATCCCTGTAAACACATTACTGAACGCATGAGATAAGGCCTGAGCAAGCAGATCCAATGCATTGTAACGTCTTTTTGCTTCCAGGTTGAAAAAAACCGGATCATCGGGTGTAACATCAAAAATAACACCAACTGTTCCGCAAAACTGATTGCCCCCCGCAGATTTTCTATACTGACCGGATGCATTGACTTTACAAAATAGTACCGACTCCGTATCCGGACTCTTCTTGGGATTACCCCGAAGCCTTACCTGCAATCCCTCAGTTTTGCGAGGATAGGACCTGCGCTCGTCAAACAGCTTCGGCGCTTTCTCCGAACCCGTACAAATCCCTGAGAAGCGCGGAAGAATATGATCACGACTTACCGTGGGCAGGTCTTCAGGAAATATAATTGTGCTGAAATGCTGTCCGAGCAGATCCGTCTTCAAGTACCCCAGGTCCTTCTCCACAGAATCGCTCACATAGATAAATTTCCCTTTCTCGTCGAGCACATAAATGATACCCGGAACCGTTGCCAACAGTGATTCATTTCCTATGGTGGTTTCAAATTCCCTGGTACGCTGAGTTGCTCCAGGCTCTTTTTGAACAACATCCATTACAAAACCCACACAAATTAAAAAATGAACGAGCTTATTACCTACGTTCCCATTCTCATGAGGACATGTAGCAATAAGGCACGCCGAGTTGTAATTCTCAGATTAATAGTACAATCGAGTACGTAGTTATGCCAGCAAAATTATTAGCTCTAAAGCAGAGAGAAGCGAAAATGGGCGAAACAATTAACGATACATCCGGATAAACAACGGCCCCCGGGATTTATTTTCCTGAATCATCCTGTCCAGCGAAACAATCGAATCATTACTGATATCTACTTTTTGAACCACCTCTCCACGAGCATTAAAAAGAATTGCCCGCTGGAACCCCTGGAGTTTCTTTGTGTCAGGACGACTTCCCATAACAGAAATGAAGGCAATATCACGATTAGCAGAATAAGGTTCCGGATGAAACGCAGAACTTTTTTCTGTCTCCTGCTTTTCGCTTTTGGCTTCTGACCCAAATACGGAAAAAACGATGCACGCCTGCACCAACGCTGTTAAACACAACCTGCCAAACAACTTCTCCATTGTAGCTCCGGCCAGTTAAGAAGGGTGAAGTCATTTTATACTATAATTAATATACTGTTATTTTTTTTACCTGCACTAAAATTCTACTGCAGAAAACATCAGGGTGAACGATACGCCAGAAGCCGTTTGCTCCTGGATGAGTGCTTCAGACGTCTCAAGGCCTTTTCTTTTATCTGTCGGGCACGCTCTCTGGTAAGATTGAATCGCTGCCCTATCTCCTCCAGTGTATGCGACGTCTCCTCACCAATTCCAAAATAGAGCCGCACGACCTCCTTTTCCCGTTCACTAAGCGTTTCAAGGGTGTTAGTGATCTCTTCCTGCAAGGAAACTTCCATCAACCCATCGTCAGGCCGTTCCTGTTCCTGATCCTGGAGAATATCAAGCAGCCTGGAGTCTTCACCATGCTGAAGAGGGGCGTCAAGTGACATGTGACTGTTACCGATCTTGATGGTCTCCTGCACCTCTGACTCATCAATCTCCAGCTCCGCAGCAAGCTCCTCAACATTGGGAAGACGACGGTATTTCTGTTCAAGCTTCGCTTGCATCTTTCCAATCTTGTGAATCGTCCCGACCCTGTTGAGTGGCAGTTTGATGATTCGTGACTGCTCCGCTAATGCCTGAAGAATAGCCTGGCGAATCCACCAGACTGCATAGGATATGAACTTGAAGTTCTTTTTCTCATCAAAACGCCTTGCAGCCCGAATCAAGCCAAGATTCCCCTCATTAATAAGGTCACTTAACGGGAGTCCCTGGTTCTGATAGTTACGGGCAACGCTCACTACGAATCGAAGATTCGCCTTAACCAGTTTTTCAAGCGCTTTTCTGTCACCCTTGCGGATTCTTACAGCTAATTTCGATTCTTCCTCAACTGTAAGACTCCTGTTTTTTCCGATTTCTTTGAGATAGAGGGCAAGCGATCCCTCCTCAGGGAGAAATTGAGTTCTTTCCATACTATCTGTTACACCTCATACATATTAACTTCCAGCTATTATATCAACATTTCTGGAAAAAGTGATAAAATATAGCAAATCCCCTATAATAGTGCAATAAATCTCCTTTGCGGTTTGCCCAGCGCTCAAAGTATATCATCATGGGCTGATAATGATAAAGATTTTTGTCGGGTTCGCCCCCCACCTCCCCACTCCGGTTTTCTCCCTTAAGAACGTGCTACATAATGTTTCTTTGACACAGCCGTATACACATACTATTTTTTTAGCTTACCCTGAATTTTTATTCTTTTGGAGGAGATATGTCCAAGACTTGTGAAATATGCGGCAAACATCCGCACTCGGGAAACACTATTTCCCATGCACATAATGTAAGCAAACGGATTTTCTACCCAAATCTTCGCACAATCAAAGCAGTCGTTGATGGCACCTCAAAGCGGATCAAGATCTGTATGAAGTGTCTGAAGGCAATGGCAAAAAACCAGTAGATTTTTACTTCTCTGAATCAGGACTTATCCTGAAATCCTGATTCAGAGGTTTTCCTCACCCCGCTCATCACTGAAGAAACGTTCTCAACACAGTTCTTTCACGTCTCTCATTACTTCGAATTACACGAAATCCTGATACAAGAACTCCTGCATGCGACGTTTTCTGCACTCTTCCAGCCAGATCAAACATGTTATAACCATGAGCACTGGCAGGATGTTTCACTCTTTTGGATCTGTATATAGGAATCTCTGTCGGACCGGAAAACCCATAGTTTATCAACTGAAAATCATCGAACCGCAGTTTCAGACTGTTATTGGCAAATACACCAGCACACCTGTAAATGCCCTGGTGCACAGAATGCTCATACAGTGTATCACCATTTATCGAAAAAACAACACCCCCGGAATCCACCATCAGTACCAATGTATCAGCAGGAAGCGATCCGTTTACTGCTGCATTTCCCCGTATCGACACACATCTTCCAGATAATACAACTGCATTATTCTGCATTATTGCATATTCTCCGCTTGCCCGTATTGCGAATCGATAGACACTGTCTTCCGGTTCGGTTTGCAAATACAATCCATACAACGATTCGGTGTCACCCTCTGTAAACATCACAGCCACTCTCACCATAAAACCGGACAGTGGAACAGAAATCCCCATAAAGTTCTGCTGAAATGCACCGGTCTCTATCCCAAGCACCCCATTCTCTCGCTTCGCCACCCCACTTCCCTCGTGTGACCATCCAAACGCCACCGAATCTGAAAAACTATCCCTGAAATCCTCAAACCGGAGTGTATCCCATGGCTCACTGAAAATTTGAACATCATCAAAAGATACCTCTGAAGCGGCCTGAGCAATCAGGGCTATATCTCCTGGCCCGAACTCAGAATCAATTTGAGAAAAAACATAGTAACCATTGCAAAACACCGATATTCTGGCCCCCTGTTTTGCAATAGAGATGCGGTTGGTACCATTGCGCAAAAAAGGAGAGCTATGTGCGCCTAGCTGCACGATATTCCCCGGATAATATTTACAAAAATACAGGAGATCGTCTCCAATCAGGACAGCATAGCCCTTATAACCCTGATCATTACTTTCTACACAGAAAAAAAGCCCGGCACCAGGCACTGAGGATATGACCGTTGCTGAGAAAGTAAACTCTGAGAGTGGCGCTTCAAAAGAGTGCAGAGCCAATGCAGCGTAAAGAGGATGGTTGTTTGAAAGCTCAGCCATTCCACTGACAAATCGAAGAGAGTTTTCATCTGCAGAAACGACACTCCAGTTGAGATTGGATTGTGCTGCATTCGAAAAATCATCCTCGAATATCAGATCCGCAGAAACCATAACCGGTATATACAGAAAAAAAAGCGTTGTAATTCTGCACACCTTCATGGGAAAATCGCCCCGGAGAGTTGACAACAACTTCTGGTACACACCATTAGTAATTATACGAATTGCAATAGACAGGTATCAATCGGAATATTGTGCCGGAGTTTTTACCTGAGAATTCAAACAATGCACCATCAGTTTCGTTTTCTGAACTTCGGATATACCACCCTGCCCTCTTCATAGGTACCCAGAAAACGGTAAAATGTGGTAATTTCCTGAAGATGATTGACTGCGTTGCGTTGCGCTTCGGATCGCAGGTCACCTTCGAAATCCAGATAAAAGAGGTATTTGAATCCTTTCCCATGCACTGGCCGGGATTCTATCTTATAGAGGTCAATGTCTCGAAGTGCAAAGACTCCAAGACATTTAAACAGCGCACCTGGTATATTTTTCATAGAGAAAACAACCGAAGATTTTAGGCGACTGGTACGGGCCGGGTCCTCCGGTTTTTTCGAAAGGATAAGAAACCGGGTCGTATTCCATTTGTTATCTTCGATATTACATGCCAGCACATTCATATCAAAATCGATTGCAGCCTGCATCGATGCTATTGCGGCCGCATCTTCCAGCTTCTCTTGTTGTAATTTCCGCACAGCCAGCGCAGTATTTGAAAACGGGACTTGTGAGAGGTCCGGGTTATTTCTGAAATAGTGTTTGCATTGGGCAAGTGCCTGGGGATGAGAGAAAACACGGGTAACCTGCTTGCGGGTAACACCCTTGTTTGCAATGAGAAAATGGCCGATTCGAAGCAGAATCTCTCCCACGATACAGGCATTACTCTCCAGCAAAGAGTCGTAGTTCTGATGAATGCTGCCCGCTAGTGAATTCTCTATAGGCACCACCCCGTACCTGCACGTCCCCTTTGAAACTGCACTGAACACATCTGCAAATTCAGGAAAAGCAACGAAACTGCATGTTCGCCCGAAATATTCCATCGCAGCCAGTTCACCAAAAGCTCCCCGCTCCCCCGCATAAGCAATTTTCATTTAAAAAATCCTCCGCACCTCTACAAAACGCTCGTTGTAATAGTTCTCATTGAGATTGCTATAGATAACGCCCTTACTGGAACTGGCATGTGCAAATCGACCGTCTCCCAGGAAAATCCCCACATGATTTACACCTCTGGCCCATCCTGTCCTGAAAAAAACCAAATCCCCTGCACGAGCCTGTCTGAGAGGAATCGATTTTCCCTGTTTTCTCAATTTCCTTGTTGAATGAGGGAGCTGTGCCCGATTTACTTCTAAATAAACCATACAGACAAACCCTGAACAGTCCACCCCCTGCCTGCTCATACCTCCCCAGCGGTACGGAATTCCAATGTACGACGATATAACGGATGCAAGACGCGATGGTGGGACTTTGTAGTCTTTTCGGTAATCCCAGTTACCTGGGACCACGTAACTCTTTGGACTTACCCTGGCCTGCCCGCCGGTACGGGTATACCTGACCGATGGAGCACAATTCACCAGGGTAAAAACCAGGACTGCTCCGGTACAGGTTACCCTCACCGCATGCACCGTGCCTGCCGGAGCAGGTGTTCTGCTCATTTCTCCGTCAATTGCTGCGTGGCATATGCAGCTTTCAAGAGTACATCCTCATGCCAGCGAGGCGCCATGAACTGCACCCCAACCGGCAGATTATCAGCACTGCCACAGGGAACGCTGATTCCGGGAATTCCGGCAAGATTCGCCGAAACGGTGTAGATATCAGTCAAATACATCTGCAAGGGATCTTCAGACTTCTCCCCGATTTTAAAAGCCGGGGTAGGAGTGACCGGAGACATGATGATATCACACTGCTTGAATGCCTCGGTGAAATCGTGCGTTATCAGAGTCCTGACCTTTGCAGCTTTGAGGTAATAGGCATCGTAATATCCCGAACTCAACACATAGGTCCCCAGCATGATCCGTCTCTTAACTTCTGCGCCAAACCCCTGTTTCCGGGTCTCAGTGTACATGTCGGTGAGCGATTTGCCGCTGGTCTCCCGTAATCCGTATTTGACTCCATCATACCGGGCAAGATTCGATGATGCCTCTGCGGTACAAACTATATAATAGGTAGCAATCGCATACTGCACATGCGGCAGAGAGATTTCTGTTGTCACTGCTCCCGATGCTTTGAGCTTTTCCAAAAGTACCATAAGCTGCTTACGTACCTCCTCAGAGAGCCCCTCACCGAAATACTCCCTTGGTAGCCCGATCCGCAATCCCCGGACATTACCTGTATACAACTCCGGAGCATTAACAAAAGGGTTTCCCGCACAGGTTGAGTCCCGCTTATCTTCCCGCGTAATTGTCTGAAGCAGCAGCCCTATATCCCGTACATCGGTTCCCACAGGTCCAATCTGATCCAACGATGAAGCAAAGGCTACCAGACCATACCGGGATACCCTGCCATAGGTCGGTTTCAACCCAATCACACCACAATGACTGCATGGCTGGCGGATAGATCCTCCGGTATCAGATCCCAGCGAAAGCGGCACAAATCCAGCACTGACCGCTGCCGCACTTCCACCACTTGACCCTCCCGGTATTCTCTCTGTGTCTACCGGATTGCGGGTGACATTGTAATAAGAATTCTCGGTACTGGACCCCATCGCAAATTCATCCATATTGGTTTTACCGACAATTACCGCCCCGGCATCTGTAAGCATCTCCACCACAGCGGCATCATAAGGAGAAATAAAATCCTTAAGCATCCGGGACCCGCACGTCGTGAGAATACCTTCTGTGCAGATATTATCCTTCTCTCCGCCACCACTTTCAA
>OBJA01002596.1_pt1 | contig 10180 bp, 8 predicted proteins | sample 1519751 | NCBI WGS metagenome assembly OBJA01 (sample SAMEA3881238, study PRJEB22517) | soil metagenome | biome: lake sediment; feature: soda lake sediment; material: sediment, water from around vicinity | place: India | collected 2013-12-23 | depth 3 m
GGGCCGGCAGGGAGATGGTCAGCAGACAGCAGGCCGCGGCCAGCAGAAAGCGGGCGCGCACCCGGCGCGGGTCGTTAATCATCCACTGGAGCCAGGCTGACGGTGACAGCATCGGCTTTCTGTCGGTGGTCGCTTTGCCGTGGTCGTTCATGGCTTGCTCTCACTGCCGGTCGGCCGGACACGATTGATGGTGTCTCCCTGGAGCAAACCGCCCTTCTTGACCCTGGGGTCGTCATGGAGATGGTAGAGCACCGGTCGGGGAAAGGTTTCGCCGGCGCAGCCGATACAGGGATGACCGGCTTTGAGGCAGTAGCTGGTGTTGCCGTTGTAGCCCCGGTTGGGGCAGTCGTTGTTGGTTACCGGCCCCTGGCAGCCCAGCTCCAGCAGGCAGCCTTCCTCCCCGATATGACGGGCGAAGTCCAATTCCTGGAAGGAGGCGTAGCGAGGGCAGCGCTGGTGAACGGTGTGGGCGAAGAAGCGTTTGGGGCGCCGGCGGCCGTCCAGTTCCGGCAGCCGGCGGTAGCGGCGGTAGTAGAGCAGGCTATAGACCAGATGCTCCGGCTTCATGGGGCAGGCGGGCAGGTTGACCAGCGGCACCCTGTGCTTGCCGGCGGCCAGATGCTGCTCCAGGGAAACCACTCCGGTCAGGGTGCCGGGCATGGCGGCCACTCCGCCGAAAACGGCGCAGGTGCCGGCGGCGATACAGGCATCGGCATTGGCCGCCAATCGGCCGACCCATTCTTCCAGGGGGCGGTGGGCCAGCAGGCAGGCATGGGGCAGGCCGGCGGGGATTCCGCCCTCCAGCACCAGCAGGTAAGGCTCGGAGCCGGCGGTGAGTTCGGTCAATAAATCACCCACCTGATTGCCGGTGGCCTGGGCCAGGTTGGGGTGGTAGAGTAATCGACTGAAGCGGGTGAGCAGGTCCAGCACGGTGATCTCTTCGGTGTTGAGCAGGGAGACGGAGCAACCCGAGCAGGAAGCCCCCTGCAGCCAGACCAGATTGGGGCGCGACCAGGAGTCTTCCCCCTGCTCTGCGGCCAGCAGCTCATCAAAGGAGAGCAGCGGCGCGGCCCCGGCGGCTATCACCACCCGATAGATTTTTTTAAGAAATTCCCGCCGTCTGTAGGTTTGCATGCGCTTTCAAATCCTGATTTTCCGATGCTTGCCGTCCGTAAACGGCGGGTGGTCAAGGTGGGCAATCATGGGGCACCCTGTGCTCGTTGAGCGGCTTGCTAATGGACCGAGCAGGCGATACACGGGTCCGCAGAACGGGCGATCCTGGCCGCCTCCAGCGGTTGCTCCAGGTTTTTTATCCGGGTACCCAGCAGCATTTTTTCCACCGCCCCCGGCTTGCCGGCGGCATCCCGGGGGCTGAAGTTCCAGGTGGAGGGTACGATCATTTCATAATTTTTGATCAAGCCGGAATCGTCGGTGGCCAGCCAGTGCCCGAGAGCACCCCGCGAAGCCTCGGTGAGCCCCACCCCCACGGCGTCGGGGGGCACTTCCCGCTCAACAAACCCCAGCACCCCGTCCTTGACCTGATCAACCTGTTCCTTGAGCCGCTCAATAATCAGCACCGCCGAAAGGTAGCGGCAGAGATGGCGGCCCATCACCGAGTTGTAATCGGCCATGGTAATGCCCAGTGCCCGGTTGGTCCGCTCCACCAATTCCCTGACCTTCCGGTTCCGGTCAAGATGATAGCTGTTGACAATCCGGGCCACCGCGCCCACTTCCATCACTTCGCCGTGGTAACGGGGGGCTCGGGTCCAACTGTACTTGCCGTCCGGCCGCGCCTCTTCCGCCTGGAATTCCCGGCGGCCAAGGGGGTTGAGTTGCCGGGCCGCCAGGGGGGGCAGAGCAGATGGGCCATCTTGCCGGTAAAAAGAGAAAGCATGATCCTCGCTGATGGCGTCAAGCTCCAGTTCCCGGTATTCGCCGGCCAGCAGTGCCCCGCCGGCAAAGAGGTGGTCTTCACCGTCGGCCTCGGGCAGAAAGGGGAAAGAGAGCAGGTTACCGTAACCACGGCCCTCCTTAAAATAATGGGGAAGGCCCGGCAGACGTTGAACACGTCTTGCCGGTACTGGTCGCCGAGAAATGCCTCGACCCGCTCCAGCAGGGTGCGATATTGGGCCAGCATCCCCAGGGTGGGGCGGGTGGTGACCCCGCCGGCCTCGATGGCCACCGGATGCGGCGCCTTGCCGCCGAAAATGGCCACCATCTTCTGCAGATCGGCCAGGATAGCAAAGGAGGAAAAGTAGTGGCGGACCAGCAGCAGGCTGTCGCCTTGCTCCCATTGCTGATCATCATCCCGGTAACGGGGCAGGAAGGGGGCGCCGGGGAAAATACGTTCCGAATCCAGCTCTTCCCGCACCCAGTCGCGCACCCTGCCAAGCACCGGATCGCGGCCCTGATAGCCCAAGACCTTTTTGATGTCGATAAAGTCCAGGGCGCTGAGCTGGTAAAAATGGAGCAGGGAGTCGTGTACCAGGTGGGCCCCGGTGATCAGGTTGCGCAACAATTGGCCGTTGGCGGGGGGGCGGATTCCCATGGCGGCTTCCAGGGCCAGGGCCGCCGCCTCGGCGTGGGCATAGGGGCAGACCCCGCAAACCCGCTGGGTGACCTGCTGGGCCACCCGGGCGTCATAGCCGATCAAGGCCTTTTCCAGTCCCCGGAAAAGCAGGCCGGCGGCCCTGGCCTCGGTGATCACGCCATCTTCGATTTTGGTTTCGATTTTAAGATGGCCCTCAACCCGGCTTAACGGGTCGATGGTGATCCTGGTGGTCATGGCCCGGCCTCACCGCTTGGTTGATCAGCGGGAAGCGCTTCAGCCATCACCCGGTTCCGGCCGGCCTCTTTGGCCCGGTAAAGGGCTTCGTCAGCCCGTTTGAGCAGGGCTTCTTCATCATCACCCGGGCGCCAGGCCGCCACGCCCATGCTGGCGGTTTGGCGACCGACCACCGGGAAGGGGGCGGTGCCAATGGTGGCGCAGAGCTTCCCGGCATTGGCCAGGGCCCCGTTGAGATCGGTCTGGGGGCAGATCAGTAAAAACTCCTCGCCGCCCCAACGCCCGACGATATCGGTTTGGCGGCTGGCGGCAGTGAGGATTTTGGCGAAATTGACCAGGACCATATCGCCTGCCTGGTGTCCGTGGGTGTCGTTGACGGTCTTGAAGTGGTCCAGGTCCATGATGATCAGGGAGTAGGGAGTGCCATAGCGCTGGGCGCGGGTGTTTTCGGCCAGCAGGGCACCGTCCAGTCGCAGCCGGTTGTAAAGGCCGGTGAGCTGATCAGTGGTGGAAAGTCGCTGTAATTCCTGATTTTTGAGGGCCAGTTGGGCATGAGCCTCGGCCAGAGAATTTTGGATTCCCTTGAGCTGGGAGATGTCAACCGCCATGGAATACATGATCCGGCGGCCGTCGGGCAAGTTGAGGCATTGTTCCTGGAGGTGATACCAGCGTTCGTCCACCTCGTCGAATTTGTCGTAGGCAATTGCCTGATTGCCGGCGTCCACGGAGTTGTTCAGCTTCGGGATATTACAGTTCAGACAGGGCTGTTCCTGTTGGAACAGAGCCTTCCAGCAGCGATTGTCACGAGCTTTGTCCAAACGCTCCTGGTAGTGGCGGTTGACGTAGAGCAGTTCATGGTTGCCGGTATCGACCACGTAAACCCCGAAGGGCAGCATGTCCACTATGGTTGTAAATAAATCATAGGAATTTGAGGAGCAGTCTCCCATGTGCTGGTGTTCTCCCAATTCGGCAATTTCTCGGATAAACAAATCGGTTCTGACCGGGTGATTCTAGCACACCGAAAGTTAAAGTCCAAGATGATTGATGCGCTATTATGGTAGCGATGGTCAGGGGGTGCGACAAAGCCCTTCGAGGTAGGACCGCTTGGCGGCAAAGTCGAAGTCGGGGCTTTGGGTCGGGGTGTGACAGCGCAGGCAGGTTGTGGCCTGGGGGCTGCGGCTGATCTTTTTGTCCCGGGGCGGCTGCCGATGGTCGGCGCCGGTCATCAGGGATTGATGCTCACGGCCGGGGCCGTGGCAGGATTCACAGCCCACCCCTTGCAGGGGAGCGGGCAGGGCGATGGCCTGGGCCGCGTCTTCGTAGAGACCGGTGATATGACAGGCGATACAGTTGAGGTCGTACTGGCGCTGGCGTTCAACCAGGGTTTGGTAAGCTTTGGCGTGGCGGGTCTGCTGCCAGTTGGCGGTCTGGCTGGGGTGGCACTGCCGGCAACTCTGCCAGCCCAGGTAGGGGGATGGGCTTTCCGTTGCCGCCCGCTCCCGCCGAGCCTGGGCCTGGAGGCGGCCGATTTCGTTGATTTCATTGGTTACTCCGGCCACAAAGGCCAGCATGGCCGGGTCTTCAGGCTGCTTCTGATCCAAGCTGACAAAACGGCTTTCATAAAAGGCCGTCCGGCGCTGGCCGGCGGTTTTTGCCAGCCTGGCCACCAGGATCTCGGTTTCCCGGATCTCAGCCTGTAGCTCCTCCTGGTAGGCGGCCATCCGTTGCCGGTAAGGGGAGTCCTCCCGCAGCATTGCCGATCCGGCCTGGCCGGCGGCGCTGGTCGCCGCCTGTTCAAGGGAGCGCTGCAGACTGCGCCACTGCCAGTTGAGGTTGTCCAGTTGGGCTTGGGCGGCGGCCAGCTCTTCCAGCTCCCGGTCGGCCCAGATGCGGTCCGGGGTCCAGGCCAGGTGCAGCAGGCCCAGCCGCTTACCCTGGCGGCCGCTGGCGGTCAGCAGGCTGTTGTTGACCAGGTAGGGCCGGAGATTGGCCTCCCGGTCCAGGCCGGCCAGCAGGATCAGGTGGATGTCGGGAAATTGCCGGGCCAGCTCTTCGTTTTCTTCCCGGCTTAAGCCCGAAAGCAGAATCAGCAGCTCGGGTTCGCCGGCCGGGTCGGCCTGCAGTTGGGCCAAGGCGTTGGCCAAGGCTTCCGGCCAGGGCCGCAGGCTGTAGCCGCGCATCCGTTCCAACTCGGGATCGTCGGCGGCCGGGGCGCCGGTGAGGCCGATGATCCCGATCCGCCAGCCCCCGCGTTCAAGAGTGGCGGCGGCGGGGAAGATAAGCCGGCCGCTCAGCGGGTCCAGCAGATCGGCGCTGAGCCAGGCCGGGCCTTGCTCTTCTGCGGTCAGCTCCCGCAGGAAATCTACCCCGGCGGCCAGATCCACGGCGTTGATCCCCACCGCGTCGTAGGCCATTTGCCGGTAGGCGGCGGCAAGGCCCCGGGCGCCGGTAAGTTCCTGGTCGCGGGTGCCGGGGTTGAGCTGGCGGCGTTTGAAGAGCAGGGCCCCGGCATCCAGGGCCAGCACCGCCGCCGGTTGCTGCCGGGCCAGCTCAAGTTGTCCCGCTTTCCTGGGCAGACCGCCCAGTTGTTCGCTCACTCAACCGCAGGGTTCCAGCTCGCCCCGAACATCATTGGAATAGACCAGCAGCAACTCGCCGCCACCTCCGCCCGTCCCGGCGCTTCCCCCGGCAACCACAGCCATGGCCAGGAGTAAAAACAAAATCACCACCGGTAAAAGAATTTTTTTCACGATCATCCTCATGATTGTTTATTGGTGCCTCGTGCCTGTTTGCTCAATCCCGGCTGATCGCCCGACGGTCCCGTGTCGGGGTGCTTCTGAACGCTTAGGTTGGTCGCCTATTTGTTACCCGCTCTTTGGGCCAGAATTTTGCGCCATTTTTCCAGCCGATCCTTAACCACCGCCTCAAAGCCTCGGTTGGTGGGTTGATAGAAACGGGTTCCCGCCAGCTTGTCCGGCAGGTGCTGCTGGTCAACCAGGCCCAAGCGGTCGTCGTGGGCGTACTGGTAGCCGTGGCCGTAGCCCAACTCCCGCATCAGCTTGGTGGGGGCGTTGCGCAGGTGGTGGGGCACCGGCAGGCTGCCGGTCTGGCTTATGGTTTTCCTGACCTGATTGTAGGCGGCGTACACCGCGTTGCTTTTGGGGGCGGTGGCCAGGTAAACCGTGGCCTGGGCCAGGGCCAGCTCCCCTTCCGGGCTGCCCAGCAGGTGGTAGCTTTCCCGGGCCTGGAGGGTCAGCCCCAGAGCCTGGGGGTCGGCAATCCCGATATCCTCCGAAGCGAAGCGGATCAGGCGGCGGGCGATGTAAAGGGGCTCTTCGCCGGCGGCCAGCATCCGCACCAGCCAGTAGAGGGCGCCGTCGGGGTCGCTGTCCCGCAGGCTCTTATGGAGGGCGGAGATCAGGTTGTAATGCTCTTCGCCGTCGGCATCGTAGCGCAGGCTCTTACGCTGGATGGCCTCTTCGATCTGGGCCAGTTCGATCCGGCCGCCGGTCCGGTCGCCCACCAGAGCGGCGGCGATTTCCAGGCTGCCCAGCAGGTTGCGGGCATCGCCGTCGGCAATCAGCGCCAGGTGGTCGGCCGCCTCTTCGCTGATGGTAAGGCCCAGCGCCCCCAGCCCCCGTTCCTTATCCTGCAGGGCATTGGCCAGAATTTGTTTCAACTCCGCCGGTTCCAGGGGGTTGAGTACCAGCACCCGGCAGCGGGAGAGCAGGGGGGCGATCACCTGGAAGGAGGGGTTTTCGGTGGTGGCCCCGATCAGGGTGATCAGGCCCGACTCCACATGGGGGAGAAAGGCGTCCTGCTGGCCCTTGTTGAAGCGGTGGATTTCGTCAACAAAGAGGACGCTGCCCCGGCCGCCGGTCTCCAGGCTGCGGCGGCTGCGCTCGACAATTTCCCGGATCTCCTTGACCCCGGATAGCACCGCCGAAAAGAAGATGAAGTCGGCTCCGCTCTGGCGGGCCAACAGCCGGGCCAGGGTGGTTTTGCCCGAACCCGGCGGCCCCCAGAGCAGCAGCGAGGGTAGATGGCCGCTTTTGAGCAGGCCGGCCAGCAGTTTGTCGTCGGCCAAGAGATGGCGCTGGCCGACAAACTGCTCCAGGCTGATCGGCCGCATCCGCTCGGCCAGGGGTACGCAATCCATGGTTTACAAAATATCGAATTTGAGTTGGTAGATCAGCAGCCAGACATCAATATTGCCGTCGGCCCGGCCGGCCAGGAAGATGTGGGGGCGCAGCCCCGGCGCCAGGCAGCGGATGCCGCCGCCCCGGCCGTCCAGGCTGAATATTTTTTTCCCTGCCGCCAGCTCCCAGGCCATAATCAGTTCATCGTCGCCGGCGGACAGCAGGGTGCGTTGATCGGCCATGGTCAGCAAAGCCCGAATCCGCTCGCCGTGGCCTTTAAGGTTCCTTTGTTCCCGGCCGGTGGCCTGCTCCCAGATTTTGATCCGGCGGTCGGCCCCGGCGGAAATCAACAGCTCGGGGGCAGCGGCCAGGGCGTAAAGCGCTCCGGGGTGGGCCTCGACGGCGAGCAGGCAGTCACGAAGCCGGCTCTTCCAGCGGCGCCAGCGGCCGTCGTCGCTGCCGGAGATCAACTCCAGGGATTCGTCGGGAAAGAGCAGGGCGTTGATGGGGCCGCTGTCGGCCAGGGAGACCGCGTCCTCGCGGCCGGTGGCCAGCCGGCGCATGATAATGGAGCCGTCCTCGGCGGCCGAGGCCAGCAGTTTGCCGTCATGGCTAAAGGCCAGGGCACAGACCCGGCTGCGGTGGCTCTGCTCCTGGCCCAGAACCTTGGCGCTGCGGCTGGAAAGCAGGTGCACCCCGCCGTCGCTGCTGCCCACCGCCAGGTGTTTGCCGGTGGGGCAGGCCGCCAGGGCGGTGGCCGGTAGCTCCCGGCTTTCGGCGATCTTGGGCCGACTGCCGGCCCCCAGATCGTGGATGATAATCCGGCCGTCGACCCCCAGGGAGGCGATCCGGCGGCTGCGGGGAACGCAGGCCAGGGCGTTTACCGGGCCCTGGTGGCCGCTTAAACGGAGAAAGCGCTGGCCCGCCACCGGCCGTTCCTTCTCCCGGACCTGCAACAGTTCTTCATAAATGGCGTTGAAAAATTTATCCTTGGCAAACCCCTGCCGCCGCCAGACCTGATGCAAAAGGTCATGGCAGGCCTGCCAGCGCTTGGCTTGAAGATGATCGTGCAACTTGCCTTCCAGCCGCCGCCGCTCCTCCCCCCGGCGATAAATCTGCAGGCGGCCTGGCGGGGCGACCATTTGCCAGGGCGGGGGGGCGTCCCGCTGGTCAAGCTCGTCTTTCAAGGCGCTGATGTTAAGTTTAACGGCCCGCTCCAACTCCAGAAACGGCGGCCCGGTCCCGTTGTCCGGGCGCCGGGGCAGATTGGGGTCAGGTCCCAATTTTTCGTTGCCAGGCAGCATCCCGGCCTGCAGCCGGCGCAGAATTCGGGCCGGAGGATTGCCGTCCAGGCGCCAACGGTAAAGCAGGTCGTTGTAAACCGCCGCCGGCAGGGTGTCGTTAAGCTCCAGGCTGCGGCTCAGTTTCCGCAGAGCTTCCCCGGTCTTGCCTTCCTCAAAGAGCATCACCGCCTGGTTGTTGAGAATTTCCGCCCGGAAATCCAGCTTGGGTGGCTGATAATAGGGGCAGGAAATTTTGAACAGCTCCCGGTAGGCCGCGTTGAGATCCCGGCGCAACTCGCTGAATTTCCGGTAGCGGCGGGCGGGGTCGGCGGCCACGCATTTGAACAGGGCCACCTGGAGAGGCAGGGGAAACTCAAGGTCCGGCTGCCGGGGCCGGGGCTTGCCGGGCCGCTGCTGGTCGTTGTCGCTGTAAGGCGGGGCGGCGCAGAAGATTTTCCAGAGACAGCGGCCGAAGGCCAGGATGTCGGCGGCGGCATCGCTGCCGGCCGGGGGCGGCGCCAGCCCCAGCCCGTCCACTTTGAGCAGGGAGTTGGGGTTGATGATGATGGCGCGGGGGCTGATCCGGCCGTGGATCACTCCCAGGTCGTGACAATGTTCCAGGCCGTGGCAGCACTGGATGGCCAGGGAAAGGTCCACCCGCAGGCTGCCGTTGCCCCGCGTGGCCAGCCACTGTTCCAGGTTCTGCCCCTCTGGCCATTCGCCGATCAGCACCGGCAGGCGCTGGCTGAAACGCAGGTTGTAGGCGGTGGTTAGGTTGGGGTGCATCCCCAGGCGCACCCGCTGTTCGGCCCGGGCGATAATCCGGCGCAAGCCGGCGGGGTTGCCCAGCAGGCCGGGGGGCGGGGTTTCCAGGACGGCTTCGAAGGGGCGGACCAGATGGCGGCAGTGATAGCGCCGACCACCGTTACCGTTTGTCACAAGCCCATCCCCGCCATCATTGAGGGTTGAGCGCTCGGGGGAGTGCTGCGGGGACTTGGTGGTAATTGCCGGCAGTTCAGCCAGCACCCGGTAATGCTCCAGCACGGTGTCGTCGGGCCGCCACCGTTGTGATCGAATGGGGGTGAATGGGGCGGCGGCTTTATTTGGGGGAGTGTTGCCGTTGGCGCCGGTGGTGGATGCTGTGGCGATTTCGCTTGCCGGCTTGGCCGCCGTCGGCGACTGCTCGTTACGTTCTTCGCTTGCAACTCCGTCCGGGGCGGCTTCGCCAATGGTCTTTTTGACTTTGTCCAGCAGGCGGCCGAGCATGGTTATTTACTGGTCCGGTTGATGGTTTCCAACTGCTGCCGGGCCAGGCCGGTGACGGCGTCGCCTTCGCCGGCCAGCCGGATCGCTTCGTTGAGATGGTGGCGGGCCATGCGGGCATCACCTTCATACCAGTGGTGCAACCCCAGATGGTAGTGGCCCGCGGCCTGGTCGCCCTGGCTGGAGCGGGCCTGGCCGCAGAGAAAATGCAGCCGGGCGTGTTCCGGGGTCAGCTTGAGCAGTTTTTCGTAAACCGGCAGAGCCTTTTCCAACTGGCCCCCCTGTTGGTAAAGCCGAGCCTTGTGGAAGAGGATGTAGGGATTATCCGGCTCCCGCCGCTCCGCCTGGGCCAGGTTCTGGAGGGCGGCTTCCCGTTGACCGGCCTCGAACTGGATGATGGCCAGGTCGGCCAGCAGGATGGGATGCTGGGGAAAGCGGTCGATCACCTTGTGGATTTCGGCCAGGGCCTGGTCGTAGCGTCGTTCGGCCAGATAAACCTGGGAGAGTCCGAAACGGGCCATGAAGTTTTCAGGTTTCTCGTCGCCGTCCCGCAGCCGGTGCAGGAGGGCCGGTCGCAACTCCTGGGGCGGGCGGGTGAGGGCGAAAATCCGCTGGCGGACCCGGTGGAACTCGAACTCGAAATCCTGGTCGCCGATCCGGGGGCGGGGCCGGGTGGGGGGGCGGGCTGCACGCCGCCGAGCATCGCATGA